>JACXTT010005761.1_pt1 | contig 17909 bp, 18 predicted proteins | sample 9270951 | NCBI WGS metagenome assembly JACXTT01 (sample SAMN15532306, study PRJNA645909) | rock metagenome | isolation source: weathered quartz diorite | place: Puerto Rico | collected 2017-06-21 | reverse complement strand
TTGGACAAATGGGCGACTGCCTCGCTGCCATTGGTGGCGGTGACCAGCTGGTAGCCACGGTTGTCCAACAGCCCATGCAGCGAAGCGAGCAGGCGCGGCTCGTCGTCGACCAGCAGGATGCGCGGTTGTTCGGCATCGATGTGGGACACGCTGCTCACAATGCTTCCTTATACCTGGCCAAGGGCACGCACGGGCGTGCCTTGCGGAGTTGCCACGGAGCGGGCGGGCAGCAGGATCTCAAAGGCAGTGCCGTCGGCATTGCTGCGGCAGGAGATCAAGCCGTTCATTTTCTTGACGAGGCCATAGACGATCGACAGGCCAATACCGTGGTTGGGTCCTTCTTTATTGCTGCGTACGGGAGCAAACAGGTTGGCCAGCACTTCTGTCGACATGCCCGGGCCCGTGTCGCACACCACCAGGTCGATATACAGCTTGCGCTCGCGGTTGACGAGGCCGCGGTTGCGCACTTCGATCTTGCCGCCGTCGGCCAGCGCTTCGACCGCGTTTTTGATCAGGTTGACGAGTATTTGCTTGAGGATATCGGCATCGCCTTCGATCTCGCTGGGGCCGGCCGGAAGGTCGACCATCAGGTGCACGGAAGGGGGCAGGAAATCGGTGGCGCGGAACAGGCGCTGCACATCATGCACGACCTTGGTCACATCAGCGCCCTGCCCATTGCCGCCGGGTTGCAGGTCGGCCAGGCCCTGGACCAGGCTGCCCACGCGGTCGATTTCTTCATTGAGCACCGACAGTTCGCTGCTCACTGGCTCCTGGCGCGACAGCTTGGAATCCAGCACCGCCAGGTAGTTCTTGATGATCGACAGCGGATTGTTGACTTCATGGACGACCCGGCGCGACGCTTCGCGGTATTCCTCGGCCTGGTGCGCCAGTTGGCGGCGTGCGTGGCCCCGTTCGGACATGGCCGTTTCCAGTGCGGCCGCCGCCTGCGTGCCGAAGGACTGCATGAAGCCTTTACGGCGCTGGCACTGGACCAATTGGAAGGCTTGTACGCCGCCGACCATGACACCCAGGCAGCGCTGGGCGGCCAGCATCGGCACACATACCATGGCTTCGGTACCCAGCATGCGCAGCAGCTGTTCTTCGGCCAGGCTCATGTCTTTGTCGCCCTTGGTCACAAAGGCCACGCGGCGTTCCAGCGAAGCGCTGGCGATCAGGCCGCCCGGCTCCAGCGGTACGGAAAATTCGGCAATGCGCTGCTGCTCGCTGGTCGGCATGCCAACCAGGGCGCGGCCGCTCGGGTTCTCCAGCAGGATGACGGTGTTATCGAAGTCGAACAGCACGCGGGCCGAGCGGATCATCGATTCAAGCAACACGGTTTCGCCTTGCTGGCGCGTGAAGCTCTGGCTCACTTCCGACACCAGCACCATATTGCGCACTTCTTCCGTCAGGCGCTGCTGCACAGGGTCTTGCTGTGGTGGCGGGGCAAAGGCGACGGGCAGTTCGATCTCGTCCGCGCCGGTCAGGTCGATGCCCAGGTGGGCTGCCGATTTCTCGACCTGCTTGGCTGCGTTGGCGACAATGGTGTCAACCGAAGCAGCATCCAGGCCGCACAGGCTGGTGGCCCCATTGATGTCTTCGAGCTCGCCGCTGGCCAGCAGGTGGGCCAGGCGCACGATGCGGATCAGGGGGTGCGACTGGGCCAGGCGCGCCACCGGCTCATGGTGGTACAGCACGGAGTCGGCCAGGAAGGAATCGAGGTTCCAGCGTTCGATCAGCCAGGCGCCTGCTTCCGAATGCGTGATCTGCAGGGTGCGCTGCTCGCAGGCGCACAGCTCTTCGTCGTCACGGGCGGTAAAGTTAAAGGCGTATTCTTTGGGCGCCGTGGCCAGCAGGGCAAGGCGGCCCACATTGTGCAGCAGGCCGGCCAGGTAGGCTTCTTCGGGCTGGGCGTAGTCCATGCGCTTGGCCAGGTCACGCGCAATGACGGCAGCCGTCAAGGAATGCTTCCAGAAAGCGCGCAGGTCCGTGCTGTTCGAATGGGGGAAGTTATTAAAGGTCTGGAATACCGATTCGCTGATGACCAGGGTCTTGATCATGTCGGTACCGAGGGCTACCAGCGACGGTTCCAGCCCCGGAGTCCGGGCATTGCGGTGGTAAGCCGAGCTGTTTGCCACAGCCAGGATCTTGCTGGTCATGCCAGGGTCAGTCGCAATCAACTTGGCTAGCTCGGGCATGCCAAGGTCATCCGCCTGCAAATGCTCGATCAGCTTAATGAGTATTTGCGGCATGGCCGGCAGACGCGCAGTCAGCAGGCGATTGCGAATATCATGGTCAGATTGATGCATTGTTTCTTCTTCGGGACGAGCCAAAAGCTGGAATAGAGCGACTTTTGGACGCCTGTTCCCTATTTTGAAAAAATCATCTTAGCATAGAAGACAACCGTTTCTCACAAGGAATAGAAATACCTGCAAGAAGTGTTGGTTTCTTCACAAGGTACGGCGGCGACGGTAAATGCGGGACATCCACCACAGCGAGAGCGAACCCAGGCAGAAAACAAGTTGCCCCACGGCAATTAACAGGATGGAATGCCACAGGGCCGGGGCGATCACGCCGCCCACCAGGGCGCCCAGCAGGGTCACCGCGAAGGACTGGCAAGAGGCCACCGTGCCCCGGATATGGGGGAACAGGTCCAGCGCCAGCAGGGTAGCACCGGGTGCCACCACCGACATGCCGAAGGTGTAAAAGAACAGCGGGGCCATTGACCATGGCAGGGCTGGCGGCAGGAAGGCGTGGTACAGCACATTAAACAGCGAAGCGGCCAGCAAGAAGCCGAAGCCAATCCCGATCTGGCGGGGGAAAGTGATCTTGCCAGCCAGGCGGTTAGACGCCAACGCACCGAGGAAGATGCCGCCCACGGCGGGGAAGAACAGCCAGCCAAACTGGTGCGGCCCCAGGCCCAGCTGCTGGGGCAGGATGACGGGGGCCGACGAGATATACAGGAACAGGCCGCCGAAATTGAGCGCCACCACGCCCGCCTTCATGTGGAACAGGGGCGACTTAAAGATATCGCCATAGCTGGACATCAGGAAGGCCGGGTTGAAGGGCTGGCGCTTTTCCCGCGGCAGCGTTTCGGGCAAATGGCGATAGCAGTAGATAGTCAGCGCCACCGTATAGGCCAGCAGGAACAGGAAAATCGCACGCCAGTCAAACACCGTCACGATCCAGCCGCCAGCCACTGGCGCCAGCGCCGGGGCGATCGAGAAAATCATCGTCACCATCGACAGCAGCCGCGCCGCATGGGCGTCAGCATACAAGTCGCGGATGATGGCACGGCCCACCACCACACCGGCGCCGGCCGACACGCCCTGCATGATGCGGAACACCCACAAGTAGTGGACCGAATGCGACGCCGCGCAGCCAAAGGTACCGATGGCGAACACCACCAAGGAAACCAGGATCACATTGCGGCGACCAAACGCGTCCGCCAGCGCGCCATGCCACAGCACCATGCAGGCAAAGGACAGCATATAGATCGACAGGGTCTGCTGCACTTCGATTGGCGTTGCATGTAGCGTGGCCTGGATATTCGGGAAGGCGGGCAGGTAAGCGTCGATCGAGAAAGGCCCCAGCATGGCCAGGCTCGCCAGCATGGCGGCCAGGCCGAAGGCGCCGGGCAGCTTGACCTTGGGCGCGCGCGGTAGAGGCACCGGCGTGACGGGATCCGGCGGTACATTGGGTGGCGGTCCTGGCAGCATGGGCTCGGGCTCCTGGAGCGTTATTCGGCAGCCGGCGCTGGCTTGGCAGCGTCACGGCGGTTGAAGCCCGCCACCATATCAAAACGGAACAAGCGGCATTCCAGCGCACCGTTAAAGAATGGCGTCTTGCGCGCTTCTTTCAGGCGCAGCAGTTTGGGCAGGGTCAGGTCGGCCGTGAACAGGAACACCGTCCAACCGGCAAAACGCTGCTTGAGCGTGGTGCCAAAGGCCGAATAGAACGACACCGACATCTCGTCTGCCGGGATGGTGCTGTCGCCGCGCACGCCGATCCGTTCGCCGTAGGGCGGGTTGGTCAGCAGGATGCCTGCTTGCGTGGTTGGCGCCTTGACTTCCTGCGCTTCAATCTGCTTGAGGGGCACATCGAACAGGATGCCCGCACGCTTGAGGTTATGGCGCGTCATGGCCACCATATCGCCCGAGATGTCGCTGCCGAAAATGGTTGGCTCGCTTGGCAGGGGGTTCGGCTTGATGGCCGCTTTCATCGCCAGCCAAGGCTCGCTGTCAAAGCTGTTGAATTTTTCGAAAGCGAAACGGCGGCGCACACCGGGCGGTATGCCCTGCACCATTTGCGCCGCTTCGACGATGATCGTGCCAGAGCCACACATGGGGTCAAGCAGCACGGTGCCCGGCTTCCAGCCTGCTACCCGCAGCATACCGGCGGCGAGGTTCTCGCGCAGGGGCGCGTCGCCGGTTTCGTCGCGCCAGCCGCGCTTGAACAGGGCCTCGCCCGAGGTGTCGAGGTAGAGGGTGAAATTGCGGGCATCGAGGAAGCCGACCACGCGCATGTCCGGCTCGCGCGTATTGACCGAAGGGCGCTTATTGAACTGGTCGCGGAAGCGGTCGCAAATGGCGTCCTTGATTTTCAGTGTGGTGAATTCCAGGCTCTTGAGCGGCGACTTGACGGCCGTGACGTCGACCCGGATGGTGTGCTCATAGGTGAACCAGTCTTCCCAAGGCTGCGCCAAAGTCAGGTCGTAGATGTCGTTTTCGTTGTTGTAGCTCTGGTGGGCCATGCGCATCAGCACACGCGAGGCAATGCGCGAATGCAGGTTGATGCGGTAAGAGTCTTGCAACTCGCCCGAGCAGTGCACACCGCCCGGCACCTGGTTGTGCACCTTCATGGTGGTGCTTTGTTGGGCGATCTCGCCCAGTTCTTCGGCAAGCGCCGCTTCCATGCCGCGTGGGCATGGGCAGAAAAATGAAGCCATGGTGTACCCTTTATCCGTAAGTGTAAAAAACCGCCCCCAACAGGGCGGAGTTGACAGTTTAACCGCGCTGGTTAGCGCGGGTGCTACAAATCGCTTCTTCTACCACGAGCCTTACAGTGCGCGGGCGACAAAGTCCAGGCGGTCCTGCCCCCAGAAGCTTTCGCCGTCCACCACATACCACGGCACCCCAAATACATTGGCGGCGATGGCATCATCGGTGTTGCGGTCAAACTCGGCCTGCACTGCCGCCGTCTCCGACGCCCTGAACAACATCGCGCCATCCAGGCCGCAGCTGTTGGCGATCTGGACCTGGGTCGCCTCGTCAGCGATATTCTTTTCTTCGGCCCAAAGCCCGCGCATAAGCGCACCCGTCAACGCCAGCGCAGCGTCCGTACCCAGGCCGGTGCGGGTGGCGATGATCAGCCTGGACGCGGTGTCGGGTGGGACCGGGAAATACTTGGGCTGCACATTGAGTGGCATGCCCAGGTGCTTGGCCCAACGCTCCAACTCTACCAGCCGGTAGGCCTGGCGCTGCGGCGCTCGTTTGGCCAAAGGCAGGCCGCCCGACACCGAGAACACTTTGCCGATGTCAAAGGGCTTGATATCAATTTGCGCGTACTTTTCGCGTGCCAGTGCGACCAGGCGCTCGTGGCCAAAGTATGCCCACGGCGACAAAGGGGCAAAATAATACTGGATGATCTTGCTCATGGTTAGGCTGCTCAGAATGGTTTGACGACGACCAGGATGACGATGGCCACCAACAGGAGGACCGGTACCTCATTGAACCAACGGTACCAGACGTGGCTGCGCGTGTTCGCGCCATTCTCAAACTTCTTCAGCAGCGAACCGCAGGCATGATGGTAACCGATGACCAGGATGACCAGCGCCAGCTTGGCATGCAACCAGCCGCCCGTAAAACCATACCCCTGCCACAGCCAGACGCCAAAGCCCACCGCCAGCACCGACAGTATGGTCGTAAAGCGGTAGAGCTTACGCCCCATCATGATCAGGCGCGCCGTTGCAACAGTATCCGTCTCCATTGCCAGGTTGACGAAGATGCGCGGCAGATAGAACAGGCCGGCAAACCAGGACATAACGAATACGATGTGCAGCGCTTTAATCCACAGCATAGGGTCTCCTGCGTTAGGTACGCACTTCGCCGTGACCGAACACGACGTACTTCAACGACGTCAGGCCTTCGAGACCGACCGGGCCGCGCGCATGCAGCTTATCGTTCGAAATGCCAATTTCAGCGCCAAGGCCATATTCAAAACCATCTGCGAAGCGGGTCGATGCGTTGACCATCACCGAGGCCGAGTCGACTTCGCGCAGGAAGCGCATCGCCGCGCTGTAGTCTTCGGTGATGATCGCTTCCGTATGTTTGGATGAATAGGTATTGATGTGGTCAATCGCTTCGTCCATGTCCTGCACCACTTTGATCGACAGGATCGGCGCCAGGTATTCGGTACGCCAGTCTTCCTCTACTGCTGCGACCAGGTTTGGATAGCCTGACAAAATATCCATGCTCTCTGGGTCAGCGCGCAATTCAACGGATTTGGTGGCGTACATCTCCGCCAGCTGCGGCAGCACAGCGCGGGCAATATCGCGCTGGACCAGCAGGGTCTCCATCGTATTGCAAGTGCCGTAACGGTGGCATTTGGCATTGAAGGCGATCTTCAGCGCCTTGTTGATATCGGCGCGGCGGTCAATGTAGACATGGCAGATGCCATCGAGGTGCTTGATCATCGGGACCGTGGCTTCTTCCATCAATCGCGCAATCAGGCCCTTGCCGCCACGCGGCACGATCACATCAACATACTGCGGCATTGTGATCATGGCGCCGACGGCAGCACGGTCTGTCGTATCCACCACCTGTACGCCATTGGCAGGCAAGCCGGCGCCGGCCAAGCCCTCCGCCACCAGCTTGGCCAGGGCGCGGTTGCAATGGATCGCTTCGGAGCCGCCGCGCAGGATCGTGGCGTTGCCGCTCTTGATGCACAGGCCCGCCGCATCCACCGTCACATTGGGGCGGGCTTCGTAAATGATGCCAATAACGCCGAGGGGAACGCGCATCTGGCCGACCTGGATGCCGCTGGGGCGCGACTTCATGTTCGAAATTTCGCCGATCGGGTCAGGCAGCGAAACGATCTGGCGCAGGCCCTCCACCATGGTGTTGATGGCCGTGTCGGTCAAGGCCAGGCGGTCCAGCATGGCCGGATCCATGCCGGCGGCGCGGGCCGCTTCCATGTCGCGGGCGTTGGCATCACGTAGTAAAGCGGCGTCGCGCACGATGGCATCGGCGATCAGCGACAGGGCGCGGTTGCGGGTCGCACCATCGGCCTTGGCCATGCCGCGCGATGCTGCACGCGCCTGCTGGCCAACCTGTTCCATATACTGCTTGATATCCATTCTTGGTCCTAAAGTGAGCCTGGCGGGGCCGGATTCCGTCACACCCGGTGGGTTACGAGTAACCCACCCTACAACATGCGGTCCTCAACGTAGGGTGGGTAACTCGTTACCCACCACGCGCGACGGCCAATGCCAGGTTAAGCATTGCGTCCCACGCGTCGCCAGCGAATGTTTTGGCTCGCAGGCCTTTGATCATTTTATCGACTTGTGCCGCCTGCTGCAGGGCGCCCTGCAATGTCGGCAGGGACACGCGGCGCAGCGCCGGGTCCATCAAGCGTTCTTTCGGGCCCCAAATGCGCGCTTCCTTGAGCAGCACGCCAAGCGGGCGCCCCTGAGCCATGCCAGACTTCAGCTTGAGCAGCGTGCGGATCTCTTCGGCCACAGCCCACAGCACCAGCGGCAGTGCCTCGCCCTCGCCCTTCAAGCCTTCCAGCATGCGCACCAGGCGCGGGCAGTCTCCGGCAAGCATGGCCTCGGACAGCTTGAACACGTCATAGCGCGCCACATTGAGCACGGCATCATGGATCTGTTCGAAGCTCAGCTTGCCCGGCTCATGCAACAGGCCCAGTTTTTGAATCTCCTGGTGCGCCGCCAGCAAATTGCCTTCGACGCGGTCTGCGATGAACTCCAGGCCCTGGCGGTCAGCGCTCTGTCCTTGTGCGGCCAGGCGCGTGCCGATCCAGTTTGGCAGCTGCGCTCGCTCGATCGAGGGAATGTCAATATACACTGCCGCTTGCTGCAGGCTGGCGACCCATGCAGCCTTTTGCGTTTGCCAGTCCAGCTTGGGCAGGGTAATGAGGGTCAGGTTATCGGGCGACAGGTCTTTGGCATACGCTTGCAGGGCGGCGCCACCGTCCTTGCCCGGCTTGCCCGTTGGGATGCGCAGCTCAATGAGCTTCTTATCGCCAAACAGCGACATCTCCTGGTTGGCGGCCAGCAGCTCGCCCCATTTGAAGCTGCGCTCGACACTCAAAACCTCGCGCTCCGAAAAGCCTTGGGCGCGTGCGCTTTTGCGAATCTTGTCCGCCGCTTCCAGCGCCAGCAAGTGTTCGTCGCTGGTGATCACATACAGCGGCGCCAGCGATTTGGCGAGGTGGCCGTCGAGAGCATCAGCGCGCAATTGCATGGGCTGGTCCTAGACAGGCTTGATGGCCGCAAGGCGCCGCAGGATCTGCTGCACCAAGTCGGACTGCATGTCGCGATAGAGCAGCACTTCCTCGGACTCTTTTGCCAGCGTCTGCGTCTCGTTAAAACTGATGGAGCGCTTGAGCGAAATCTCCGTTGGCCCGAGCAGCTCGGCTCCCTTGGCGTCGCGCACGCGGAACACCAAAGTCGAGGTCAGGTTGTATTCACGTACACGGCCCTGGCTGTTCAGCGACAAAATGGTCTTGCCACGAGATTCAGAGATGACATCAAACAGCGCCTGCGCCTTGGCCGGATCCGCCTCGATGGTGGTTTGCGTGCGCAGGTTGCGGCGCAACTCCGTGCCCAAGGGCGACGTTTCGGCGAAGGCCAAGTAGATGGACTTGAACGGCATATTGTATTGGCCGTCCGAGCCACGCAAATGGAAGCCGCAAGCCGACAGGGACCCTGCCACCAGCAGGGCGCAGCACAACTTCAGCAACCAGGAGCGCGTGTTCGTCATGTCAGGCCACAATGTTAACCAGTTTGCCAGGCACGACGATGATCTTCTTCGGCGCGCCTTCCAAGAACTTCTGAACCGACTCGACCGCCAGGGCAGCCGCTTCAATGGTGGCCTTGTCCGCCTCTTTGGCGACTTTGACCGAACCGCGCAGCTTGCCATTCACCTGGATCATCAGCTCAATCTCTGCTTGCTCCAATGCGGCCGGATCAACCTGCGGCCAAGCGACATCGAGGATATCGCCCAGCTTGGCGGCAAAGCCCAGTTCCACCCACAGGGCGTGGGTAATATGCGGTGCAACCGGGTTCAGCAAGCGCAGGAAGATCGAGAAGCCTTCGGCGATGACAGAATCCGTCGCCGGGCCGTCGGCCAATTTGCTCGACTCCAGCGTGTTGAGCATCTTCATGCAAGCCGACACCACGGTGTTGTATTGGATGCGCTTCAGGTCATAGTCAGCCTGCTGCAGGATCTTGTGCAGCTCACGGCGCAGGGTCTTGTGCGCTTCGGTGGCATCTTGCGTCGAGCCCGTCGATGCCTTGATACGTGCTTCTTGCGCCACGCCGAATGCCCATACGCGGCGCAGGAAGCGGCTCGCGCCTTCCACGCCGCTGTCCGACCACTCCAGCGTTTGCTCTGGAGGCGAAGCGAACATCGTGAACAGGCGGGCCGTATCGGCACCGTACTGTTCGATCTGCGCTTGCGGGTCGATGCCGTTGTTCTTCGACTTCGACATCTTCTCGGTGCCGCCCAATTGAACCGGCTGGCCATCTTCCTTGAGGACAGCGCCTTGCGGGCGGCCCTTGTCGTCCAGCGTGAGGTTCACGTCGGCCGGATTGAACCAGGTCTTCTTGCCTGCCGCGTCTTCCCGGAAGTAGGTCTCGTTGAGCACCATGCCTTGGGTGAGCAGGTTGACGAAAGGCTCATCGAACTTGACCAGGCCAAAATCGCGCATGACCTTGGTCCAGAAGCGCGCATACAGCAAGTGCATCACGGCGTGCTCGATGCCGCCGATGTATTGGTCCATTGGCATCCAGTAGTCATTGCGTGCGTCGACCATCGACGTCGCGCCCGGCGAGGTATAGCGCATGTAGTACCACGACGAGTCGACGAAGGTGTCCATCGTGTCCGTCTCGCGGCGTGCTGGCTTGCCGCATTGCGGGCAGTCGCACTTGAGGAAGGCTTCGTATTTGTTCAGCGGATTGCCGGTGCCGTCCGGTACGCAGTCTTCCGGCAGGACGACTGGCAGGTCTTTCTCGGGCACGGGGACCACGCCGCAGTCAGCGCAGTGGATCATCGGGATCGGCGTGCCCCAGTAACGCTGGCGCGAGATGCCCCAGTCGCGCAGGCGGAAGGTGATCTTCTTCTCGCCCAGGCCCTTGGCGGCCAGGTCGGCGGCCACAGCCTCGACGGCTTGTGCATAGTTCAGGCCATCGTACTTGCCGGAGTTGACGCAAACGCCATGCTCCTTGTCGCCAAACGACTCATCCCATGCAGCGGTGGTGAATTCTTTGCCAGCGACCGATACCACTTGTTTGATCGGCAGCTTGTATTTATTGGCGAAGCCGAAGTCGCGCTCGTCGTGCGCAGGCACGCCCATCACGGCGCCGTCGCCGTAAGTGATCAAGACATAGTTACCAACCCAGACTTCGACTTGCGCGCCCGTCAGCGGGTGGGTCACGAACAAGCCCGTTGGCATGCCCTTCTTTTCCATCGTCGCCATATCGGCTTCGATCACGCTGCCCAATTTGCATTCGGCGATAAACGCGGCCAGCGCAGGATTGGTGGCGGCAGCGTGTGCGGCCAGCGCGTGTTCCGGCGCCAAGGCGCAGAAGGTCACGCCCATGATGGTGTCGGCACGGGTGGTGAAGACGAACATCTTGCCATCGTCGATCAGCTTGCCGCTGGCATCTTTGATATCGTGGGTGAAGGCGAAGCGCACACCGGTCGATTTACCGATCCAGTTGGTCTGCATGATGCGCACGCGCTCAGGCCAGCCTGGCAGCTTGTCGTCGACATAGGCCAGCAGTTCGTCGGCGTAGTCGGTGATGCGGGCGTAGTACATCGGGATCTCGCGCTTTTCGATCAGCGCGCCCGAACGCCAGCCGCGGCCGTCGACTACCTGCTCATTGGCCAGCACGGTCTGGTCAACCGGATCCCAGTTCACGGTACCGGTCTTCTTGTAGATGATGCCTTTTTCGAGCATCTTCAGGAACATCCACTGGTTCCACTTGTAGTACTCAGGCTTGCAGGCCGTCATTTCGCGCGACCAGTCGATTGCCAGGCCCATCGACTCCATCTGCTCCTTCATGTGGGCGATGTTCGAGTAGGTCCACGCCGCGGGCGGCACCTTGTTGGCCATGGCCGCGTTCTCTGCTGGCATACCGAACGCATCCCAGCCCATGGGCATGAGCACGTTATAGCCATTCATGCGCAGGTAGCGGTACATCACGTCATTGATCGTATAGTTGCGCACGTGGCCCATGTGCAGCTTGCCCGATGGGTAAGGCAGCATGGAGCAGGCGTAGAACTTACCTTTAGGGAAACGTGGATCGTTTTCCACGGCCTTGTAGGCATCGATCGCCTTCCAATGGGCGCGGGCGGCTTGTTCAACGTCGGCTGGACTATATTTCTCTTGCATGATCTACAGACAAAAAGGTGGATTTGAACCAAACATTATACTGGTTCAAGTCCGGTTGCGGCGTTGCAGCAAAAGCAATACTCCGCAGAGAATGGGACTGAAAAAGAACTGCCTGTTGGTGTTGCAGTCTAATTAACACAGATTCCTGTGAAATCTCACCAATTCTCATCGCCTGCATTACAATTGGGTAACCGTTTTGCCACTCAAGGAAATCACGATGATTCTAGGTTTGCGCACGATTAGTTACCCAGTCAAAGACTTGGCCAAGGCGAAAGCCTGGTATGCGGAGGTACTTGGCATTGCGCCATATTTTGACCAACCCTTCTACGTCGGCTTTGAGGTAGGCGGTTTTGAGCTGGGCCTGATCCCCGACGGCGAAGCCGGCATCACCGGTTCGGTCGCCTACTGGGGCGTAGACAATATTGAGGCGGAAACGGCCCGTATCGTGGGCTTGGGCGCCAAATGGCATGCCGCCATCCAGGATGTCGGCGAAGGCATCAAGGTCGCGGATCTGGTCGACCCGTTCGGCAACCTATTCGGCCTCATCTTCAACCCCCATTTCGACAAGGCCAAAGTGCGCTAATTCCTTGTGCCCGCTTATGGGTGTTGAAGCAAACTTAATTCAGCACGAGAACCAGGGCGGGCAATTCGCCGTAGTCTTCATAGCGCTCATTGATGCCGGCGACGCAGTAGGTCATCTCTTCGAGGATATCTCCTGCCGCCGCGCGGAACTTTTCCGCATCCTTGATCGAAATCGTCAGCGTCTCTTTTGGCTCGAGTCGGAATTTGCTCATGCCGTCTTCGTCGCGCAAATAGCTCAGGCAATCGACCCAAGCGTCCATCGTATTGCTATAGGTCTCAGGGAATCCAAAGGCTTGCTTGCTAGCGCGATGGAAAGAGTCCCAGTCATTGATGACGGCGCCGTTCAGTTCAGCGTTGGCCATGTGCCTTCTCCTTGCGCGGTTCGGTAACAAATCCCAGCTTGGTCAAGCCATGGGTTTGCGCCGCAGCCATGACTTCCGCCACCATTTCATACCGGGTATTGCGGTCTGCGCGCAATTGCAATTCAGGTTGGCGGGTTTGTGCGGCGACGGCGGACAGGCGTTCGTCGAGGCCGTCAGTATCGACAGCCTCATTGTTCCAGAACACCTGGCCCTTGGCGTCGATAGAAATATTGATCGTATCGGCTTGTTCTGCATTGCCGGCCGACTGCGCCTTGGGCAAGTCCAGCTTGATGGCATGGGTGAACATGGGCGCAGTGATGATGAAGATCACCAGCAGCACCAGCATCACGTCGACCATGGGCGTGACATTAATCTCGCTCATCATCTGGTGCTGGCGGTTGGGATTGAATGCACCGAATGCCATCGTCAAGACCTCAGTATCTGAGCAGTGGGCTGTTGCAGCTCACTTGGTAAAGTAGGCGTGCAGGTCGTGGGCAAAACCGTCCAGCTCGGCCAGGGTGACGCGGTTGATGCGGTTCAGCCCATTGTAGGCCAGCACGGCGGGAATCGCCACTGCCAGGCCCAAGCCGGTCATGATCAGGGCCTCACCAACTGGGCCGGCCACTTTGTCGATCTGCACGATGCCGGCGGCCGACACATTGGCCAGCGCATGGTAGATGCCCCACACCGTGCCAAGCAGGCCAATAAAGGGGGCTGTGGCACCAATCGAGGCCAGCAGGGTCAGGCCGCTTTCGAGCCGCTTGGTCGAATGGGTGATCTCATTGCGCAGCACGCGCACCACCTGCTCGCCCCTGCCAACTGTGCCGGCCAGGGTGTCCGGCTTGCTGGCCATCTGCGCACCAGCCCTGGGCAGGGCGGCAAAAATATCATCGCGGTCCTGGGCAGACAAGGTGGCCAGGCCGTCATGCAAGGTCGGCGCCGCCCAGAAGGCATGCACGGCAGGCGCCGCACGACGCACGCGCATGCTCGCCAGCACTTTGGAGAGAATGAAGTACCAGCTCACCAACGACATGGCCAACAGCACCAAGGCGACAGCATGGCTGATGGGATCGCTCTGCGACCAGTAACGGGCGAAGCTGAACTGGTTGTCCATGCGTGCTTAGCCTTTCAGCGCCAGCACGTCCTGCATGTCGTAAAGGCCAGTTGCCTTAGCCGACAGGAAGCGGGCCGCACGCAAGGCGCCATGCGCATAAGTGACACGGCTGCTCGATTTGTGGCTGATCTCGATGCGCTCGCCAATGCCGGCAAACAGCACGGTGTGGTCGCCGACGATATCGCCGCCACGGATGGTGGCGAAGCCAATGGTCGACGGATCGCGTTCACCGGTGACGCCTTCACGGCCGTACACGGCGCAGTCCTTCAGGTCACGGCCAATGGCGTCAGCAATGACTTCGCCCATTTTCAGTGCAGTACCGGATGGGGCATCGACCTTGTGGCGGTGGTGGGCTTCGATGATTTCGATATCGTAGCCTTCGTTGAAACTCTTCGCTGCCATTTCCAGCAGCTTCAGCGTCACGTTGACGCCCACGCTCATATTTGGCGCGAACACGATTGCCGTCTTCTGCGCAGCGGCGCGGATGGCGGCCTTGCCAGCGTCGTCAAAGCCGGTCGTCCCGATGATCATCTTGATGCCGTGGGCGGCACAGTATTCGAGGTGCTTGAGCGTACCTTCGGGGCGGGTAAAGTCGATCAGGTAGTGGGCTGAGCCCAGTCCTGCTGCCAGGTCCGACACAATGGCCACACCCGCATTGTTGCCGGTAAAGGCTGCCGCGTCCTGGCCAATGCAAGGTGCACCCGGCATGTCCAGTGCACCCGCCAGCTTGGCGTCCTTGGCCTGGCTGATCGCTTCAATCAGCATCTTGCCCATGCGTCCGCCGGCGCCCGCCACTGCAATCTGGAGCTGTTCCATGGCCCGCTCCTTACTTGTTGACCGAAATCGAGGCGGCGGGGATGTCTTCCTTCTTCTTTTCAACTGGCGCGACAACCCAGGCTGGACCGGCGATGCGCTCGATGTATTCGCGCTCCGTCGGCAGGTTACCGCCGTCGAACTTCTCCAGCTTGCCGTCCTTGTCAAAGTAGACGGTCACGCGGCTGGTCGTCAGTTCGCCATTGCCGCGGGCCAGGTAGAACGGGTAGTCCCAGCGGTCGGCATGGAACACGTCCTGCAGCAGCGGTGTACCGAGCAGGAATTTGACCTGGTCCTTGGTCTGGCCCACTTTGAGCAGGCCCAGCATTTCTTGGGAGATGAAGTTGCCTTGTTGGATGTCGGGGCGGTAAGGCGAGAACACCCACAGGAATTTCTGCAATTGGGTGACTTTGGTGGTGGTGGCGCCGGCATTGGCGGCGGCAGCCGATTTGGCGGCGTCGGCAGCGGCAGAGGCCGGGGTGGCTTCGGCCAGCGGCGTACGGCTGGCGCAGCCCGACAGGGCCAGCAAGGCGCCAGCGACGAACAACGTTGGCAAAACGGACAAGAACTTGACGCGAACCAGCATAAAAAACCTCAAAAGGGGTGGCACAAAGGACGGCGGCAGGGGAGTCTATCCCAGTGCATGGCTGTCAAAAACACTATATGATAAAGCACTAAGCCAATCTACGAGCAATTACATGAGTAACAATCCTTCCGATTTGAAGGCGAGCGGGCTGAAAGCGACCCTGCCCCGCCTCAAAATCCTCGAAATTTTCCAAAACAGCAGTGTGCGCCACCTGACGGCGGAAGACGTCTATAAAGTCCTGCTGACGGAAAATATGGATGTCGGCCTGGCCACCGTGTACCGCGTATTGACGCAGTTTGAGCAGGCCGGCCTGCTCAACCGTAACCATTTTGAGACGGGCAAGGCCATTTTTGAGCTGAACCAGGGTTCCCACCATGACCACCTGGTGTGCCTGGACTGCGGCCGCGTGGAAGAGTTCTGCGACGAAGAAATCGAGTCACGCCAGCACGCCATTGCGACCGAGCGCGGCTTCAAGATCGCCGAACACGCGCTGGCGATCTACGGCAGTTGCGTCAAGACCAACTGCCCGCACAAACACTGATCCTGGTGGGTTAGCTGCGATTCATTCCGGTGGGTTGGGATGAGCCCGACCTTCCCTGCATTCTGCTATTGAATTCGGTGGGTTGGGCTGCGCCCGACCCACCCTACGTGTCGATGTAGGGTGGGTAACTTGTTACCCACCGCGAATCACCCGTGGCTTAACGCGGAAGATAAGACTTTCGCCGTGATGTCCACAATCGGAATGACCCGCTCGTAGGCCATGCGGGTTGGTCCGATCACGCCCAGCGTACCGACGACCTGCCCGTTCACTTCATAAGGCGCCGTCACCACGCTCATTTCTTCCATCGGCACCAGGTTCGACTCGCCGCCGATAAAGATCTGCACCCCGGTCGCCTTGGACGACACATCGAGCAGCTGCATCAGGCTGGTCTTCTGCTCAAACATATCAAACAGCTGGCGCAGCGAACCCATATTGGCCGACAGGTCCGACACCGACAGCAAGTTGCGCTCGCCCGAAATCACCATCTCGTCCGAATGGTCGCTCATCGCTTCGCTGCCCGTCTCGACTGCGGCCTGCATCAGGCGCGCCATGTCCGCCGACAGCTGGCGCAGCTCGCCCTGCAGGCGCTGGCGCACCAGGTCGAAGGACTGGCCGCCGTAATTCTGGTTGATGAAATTGGCCGACTGCACCAGCTGGGCCGGCGTGTAGTCGACGTCCGTCAGCAGCAAGCGGTTCTGCACATCGCCGCGCGGGTCGACAATGACCAGCAGGATGCGCTTTTCACCCAGGCGCAGGAATTCAATTTGCTGGAACACGGATTCGCGTCGCGGCGTCATGACCACGCCGGCAAACTGCGACAGCGAAGACAGCATCTGCGCCGCATTCGAAATAATCTTTTGCGGCTGCTGGGCCGGCAGGCAGATGCGCGATTCGACGGCCTGCTCGTCGATGGGCTGCACGGTCAGCAGGGTGTCGACAAAGATGCGGTAGCCGCGCGGCGTCGGCACGCGGCCGGCCGAGGTATGGGGGCTGGCCACAAAGCCCATCTCTTCCAGGTCCGACATGATGTTGCGGATGGTCGCCGGCGACAGGTCCAGGCCGGAGATCTTGGACAGCGCGCGCGAGCCGACCGGCTGGCCGTCGGCGATATACCGCTCCACGAGGGCTTTGAGCAGGGTTTGGGCACGGGTGTCGAGTTGCATGGTCACGCTATTATGCACGTTCAGGTGGCAGCTGTGCAGGACTCAAGCTAAGCCATTGCACCAGTTGGCCCAAGTCCTGGCAGCTAAGGTCCGGCGTGACGCCGTGGCGCAAGTCGGCATCGCTGCCTGTGCGGTTGATCCAGGCCGCCCGCAGCCCAGCCTGCTGGGCCCCGCGCACATCGAGCAAGATGTCGTCGCCCACGTACAGGGCTTCCTGTGGCGCCACGCCCATGGCGGCACAGGCGGCCAGGAAAATCGCCGTCGCGGGCTTGCCTTGGCCGAACTGCGCGGCCGACAGGGAATACTCAAAATGGTGGTCCATGCCAATGGTGGCCAGGTGGGCATTGCCATTGGTGACCGTGCCCAAGCGCGCCAGGGTGCGCAATTGGGCCAGCGCCGGCAGCACATCGTCAAACGGTATCACCTGGTTGCGCGCTGCATGGAACTCCAGCATCGCCCCGTCGACCAGGGCCATGTCGCTGCCCGTTTCGGCAAACGCTTCAGCCAGGATGGTCCGGCGCAGCGAGGCCAGGTCAATGGCAAAGTGCGGTTCGCGCGCCAGCAGGTCCATGCGGCGCTGGCGCAGCGCTTCGATGCTAAAACGCTCGGCCACCGCCGGTGCTTGCTGCTGCAGCCAGGCAAACACGCGCAGTTCAGCCTGGGCGATCACAGGGGCGATAGGCCACAGGGTATCGTCCAGGTCGAACAGGATGACTTTGATCGGTAATGGCATGGTCAACAACTTGCTGGGGGTGGGGCACCGGCCTGGCTGGACCACTAGCATAGGGGCGCCTTGCAGCAAAATCAACCGCAGGCGCCGTGCAGTGCATGAACAAGCTGCATGCGGTACCGCAGGATCGTGTTAAATTGTCATTTTTCGAAGTTCACAGGAGCTACTGTGCGGCACGTTCTGCTTTCCCGCCTCCCCCGATGTGCCGCTGCCCTGCTGGTGCTGGCCCTGGGCGCTTGCGCCACGGCCCCCGGCCCGCAGGCCGGCCAGCCACGACCACTGAGCTACCAGTTCGTCCTGTTGGGCGAACAAGGCGCCGCCACGGCGCGCGTCATCACGGCCGCCAGCACCTGCCCTGAACTCGAGGTGGACGGGACCAAACGT
>JACXTT010005760.1_pt1 | contig 17911 bp, 16 predicted proteins | sample 9270951 | NCBI WGS metagenome assembly JACXTT01 (sample SAMN15532306, study PRJNA645909) | rock metagenome | isolation source: weathered quartz diorite | place: Puerto Rico | collected 2017-06-21 | reverse complement strand
TGGTCCGCGGTGAAAACGCCGCCGTAAGCGGCGCCGCCGAGCGAGTGGCCATCGGCGAGGATCATGGGCGTGACGTTCCAGTCGCGCCGGCGGAATTCGGGGTCCTGGAAGGTTTCGACGAGCGTGGTCGCAAGCGTCGCCGGATCGATGCGCAGCTTGCGGATCGCGCTGGTGTATTCCTGAGATGCTGCCTTTGTATTCTTCTCTCCGGACGCCTCAAAGTCACGATAGCTGCCCATGAACTTGTGTCCGCCGGCGAGGTAGAGGTGGCCGTCGCCGAGGTTGAGCATTTCGCCTCCCGTGACCTGCACGTGAGGGCTTTCTATGTAGCGAATTCGCGCCTGCGCCAAATCCCCGTGTGTGGTGACGGCTTTCACAAGCGAAGGCAAATGGACGGCGGAAAGCAGCGGATACGTGACCCACGATCCATGGGAGTTCTGGCCGTAGCCGCCGGTGATGTACAAGGTTTCGCCCACTTGCGCGAACTGCGGGTTGCTGGACATCCATTGGTCTTTGACCGGGCCGAGAGCAGCTGGGAGCTTCGAAAGCGGAAGGCTGTAGGTGCGGGCCTGCCGGCCTGCCGCCGGCAGCGTGATTACCCAGATGCGATCGTTGGCCCCGGCGCGCGGAAAGTCCGCGTCCTTGCCGCCCTCGCCGTGGTATCCGGCGAAGCGTCCGGCGAGGAAGATCCAGTGGCCCTGCCATTCGGCCGAGACGAACGAATGAATCCGCGGGGCGCCGGGGAACTGCGAACTCACGTCCTCGACGGCATCGATCGAGAAGGGAAGTGTATAAGCGGTAGTTGCGGCAAAGGCAATGGTTGCCAGGAACAGCATCGCGTCAGTCTCCTCATTTCCGGAATTTTGGAATTGGATTGAGACAGACGAGGTCAGTCCGCAGCATTGCGAGCGGGATCTGAACAGTAAAAGTTTAACGTAGCGTTCGGCAGATTGGCAAGATCTGGTCTTCAATCATTTAGCCTGCGCCCTGTGGAAGACATAGAAGAACAGCGTCGCGCTGACGCCGCCAAAGACATAAACCAGCGATCTCACCAGAGACCTCGCCGGAACCACGCTGTTCAGGACGCCCGAAACGATCCTAGTGAAATCCGCCGCCAACAGAATCGTGAGGAGCAGTGTTCCGATGAGCGCCAGAAATGCTGCATGTTTGAGTGTCATGGTTGCAGTATGGGCGCTCTCGGCCTCGGGATCAAGCGGCTATTCCATCATCGTCGCTTGGCCTTCTCAATTGCCCGTCGCGCATCGGGCGTTACGTTCAAGTTGTCCGGGAACCAGTAGCGGTAGATCAGGAAACTGGCAAGCAAAACAAGCGCCGCCACGGTCCCCCAAAAGAGGATTCGATTCCTGATCATTCCGTTGCTATTGGACCGCGACGAGTCCTGCGGTGGACGGGGCTGACCCTTCGGCTGCTGTCACGGCCGGCGCCTCGGCAACGACATCGACATTCTTGCAGACCGTCTGTGTGCAGGCCTGGCCTTTGATCCGAACCCGGGCAGCCGCCGCAGCAGCAGCCGCCGGAATCTTCGCCGGAGCCATCAACAAAGCCTGACCTTCAAATCCCCAACTGAAGATCCGGAGATCGGGCTGGGAAAAATCCTTGGGTTGCGGTTGCAGCCAGGCGCCGGTGATTTCGACGCCTTCCGGTTGCAATTGGGTCGGCTTGTCCACGGACAGCGCCTTCTTGCCACCCAGTTTGGCAGCCGCCCGTTTATCGTTGTCCATCGTGAACGTGTGCCAGCCTGGCTCGAGCTTGACCTCAACTGCGAGATAGCCGCCCGCCACTCGCGCCCGATAGGTCACGCTGGGCTGGTCATCATGGGAGACCACGGCGGGAGGTCCCCAACCGCCATCGGCGGCAACAGTGGTCGTCATTAGCAGGAGAATGGTCGGTGTCATTATTTCCGGAAGCTCATTCGATAGCTTAGCAGCGTGGATTGAATTCGCTGCTCGCCGCGCAAAACGTCGAGTTTGGCTGTATCGCCAGGCGTCAGGTACAGCTTCATGTAGAGCTCGGCAGTATGCGCAAAGTCATCGTGGTCTACTCCGTTGACTCCGAACACGATATCGCCCACCAGCAGCGTATGGCTTTTGGTCGTGACAGCAAAGGTATCGACCCGCGTCACTTTGCAGGCAAATCCGGCGGGGTTCAACTGGCGTTGCTGCTTCTCTTCAGCGCTCAGCGGCTGGCAGCCAAAATACAGACGCGGATCCACGCTGGATTGCCGGTAGGTCACGTCGTACCACCACCAGCGTGGCGGCAATTGGACGCTAAGATCCTGGCTCCGGCCGCCGGCGCCGCGTTCGACTGTGAAGATCACCTGCCTGGCTGTACGGCGGTCCGTCTTGTCGTAACGGTGCTGCAAGTCGGCGAAGGTGTAGACTGGCGTTCCGGAAATAGCCGCAATTCGGTCGCCAGCCTGCATGCCGGCCGCCGCGACCGCGCCTTCGGCCTTGGCCACCACCAGGCCTTTGGGAACATCCAAATGGATGCCGATGGTCTTGATGTCCGGCGACCGGTATAGGTGCGTCATTTTGTCGAGCGTCTTGTTCCGTTCGCGGTGCAGATTCTGAAAGTCGCCGATCAAATGGCATTCGACACATTGGCCGCGCGCGAAGGTGCGCTCGACGAGCTGCGAATAATTCTTCGGGAAGTCGGGCGCGGGGCGAGGCGCCTTTGGCAAAGTATCCCGTTTGGCATGCAGTTCGAGGCCCTTGGCGAGCGCGATTTCGAGGCTTTGGAGGTTCAGATAGGTATCGGGAGATTCGAAGTCCCGGCCGCCGTAGCGCATATAGATCTGCTCGTCGGCGTTCAGCAGGTAGTAATAGAGAGTGTTGTGGCGATCGTGCTCGAACAGACCGATATCGACCTGATCCATGCGGATGATCCGCACGCAGACGTATTGGGACAGCAGCTTTCCCCGGGACGAGGATTTGGGAGACAGCACAACCTGTGCGTCGAAGACTCTTCCGGCAATTCAAGGCTCGCAGCGATACTCGAGGAAAATTGGCTTGCCGGTGGCCCTGGCCACTTTTACGGCTTCCTGATAATTGTCGAGCCAATCGACTGCGTCCACTTCCTGGGCATCCAAAGTGGCGAAACCAGCGAGGCATAGAAAGATCGGGAGAAGAGTGCTGCTGCGCATGAGTTCCTATCAGGATAACGGCGCTGCGTGCTCTTCCACAATGCCGGCTTGCTATCGAGTGGAGCGCATCACATCCGGCGTCAACTCAAAACCGCACGGTGCCGTGCCTCTGATTCGTAGAATCCGGAATTGCGACGGTTCCGGCCGAGTCGCAAAGGGAGGCACGACGATGAATGGCGGGCTGCCTGTGTCGTATTCCCAGACCGTACCGAGAGACTGGTCTTCGATGAAAGCAGTTTCGTAGTGGTCGCCTTCATCGGCTTCCTGCAGGCCCAATCCGGCTCGTACTCGAATACCCCACATCTCCGCCAGCATGCGCACCAGCATTCGGCCTACTGAAGTGTTGCCTACGTCGCAGCCGTGCAGTTCGACGATGCCGATAGGATACTGCAGGTCGTCGTCGGGGTGAATCGTTCCGTCAGTTGCATCGAGTTCACCTAAGCGATCGGGTATTCTGGATCGGATGGCTCCATGTTTGCACTACTGGCAGGAAAGCAAAGAGAGCAAACGGCTCCCCGATGGCGTGAAGCGCTCCAGCATCGGGAGGCCCTCGCTTTGAGCCTGTTGGCAGCGGCGTTGGCAGCCGCCGGAATGTTGTTCGTTGCCTGGAAGTCCCGGCGCCAATACCTGTCCCTCGCAGAACTGCCGCCCGCCGAACCAGCCGTGATAACTGGCGCTGTCACGGTTATCATTCCCGCGCGGAATGAAGCAAAGAACATCGGGCGTTGCGTGGCAAGCCTCGCGGGACAAGCCTCGGAAATCGTGGTGGTGGACGATGCCTCGACCGACGGCACGGCCGAGATCGCGCAAGGGGCGGGTGCACGAGTTGTGGCCGCGCCTCCGCTGCTTGCGGGATATAAGGGCAAGCCGAACGCCTGCTATTCGGGAGCGAAAGGCGTCACCACCAAATGGCTGCTATTCGTGGATGCTGACACCTGGTACGAACCGGGGTTCGTGGCGGCGCTTGTGCAGCATGCCGAGGCGGAAACGCTCACCATGGCGAGCGTCTTTCTGCGCAATCATTTTCAGACGGTCTGGGAACACGCGCTCGTGCCATATGCGTTTGGCTTGTACTTCACTGGCGTAAGCGTCGAAGGGGTTCATTCGTTGAAGTCCCGAGAGACGTTAGCGAACGGGCAGTGCCTGCTTTTCGACAGTGACGCCTACGATTTCACGGGCGGGCATCGCGCCGTGATCCGTAGCGTGATCGAAGACGTGGATATTGCACGCCTCGCCAAACGGCACCGCTTGCGCTTCGAGGTTCTGCGCGGCGAGAACCTTGGCCATGTGCGTATGTATGATTCGCTGGCCGCGATCTGGCGGGGTTTTCAGAAGAATTCGTTTCCGTTTCTAGGCGCGAATCCGGGAGTTGGCTTGCGGGTGATTCTGGCGTCGATCCTGATGACGTCGTGGGCGCCGGTGCTCGCCTGGCTCGTACGCGATGGTCAAACTCTGGCGGCTTACGCATTCGCCGCCGCGCCTGCGCTGGCGGCCCTGTTCTGGCGACGCAGTCCGCTCGCAACGCTGCTCGCGCCGATTTCCATCTATGTCTTTCAGTTGATCGCGCTGCATTCGATGGCCGCGCATTACTTCGGCTTCAGTAGCGTCTGGAAGGGCCGGAAGGTATAAACTACTCGACGATCATCTCGAGTTTACGGAGGGACTCGGCAGGCTCCCCATCGTCGAAGCGGCTGACCGCGCCCTTCTGCCTGCCATTTTCCAGCGCCACGCCGTAGGGTGTCGATTCGAACGAAAAGATGTTTTTGAGCGGCTCATGGTCGAGGCAGGTTACCGCTTGCAGGCCCGTGTCCTTGAGGAATGCGCCCGCAAACTGTTTCTGCCGCGTAGGAATCGCAACGATTTTGGTGACGCCCCATTTCAGCTTCGACATCTTGCGCGCCGCGGCATCGCAGTGCATGCATTCGGGATCGTAGAAGTAGAGGAAGATCCGTCCGTGCGCGAGCGAAAAGCTCTGGCCATCGGCGACGATCGTTTCCGGCGCCTGGGTTCCGGACACCCGGGAGAAAGCTACGCCGTAGCAGACGCCTGTAAACACGACAACAGCGCCCAATGCGACCGCGGCGCCGCGCAGGTTCATGGATGGACGAGCCCACCAGCCGGCAATGCCGGCCAACAACAACATCGCGGCGTCGCCAACAAAGAAACCCGGACCGACGGCGCGTTTGAGCAACGGGAAGCAGGAGCAATCCATGCTCTTGAACTCGTTGTAGTGGATTCCCATGTAGACCATGAAGCCGACGAGCAGGAGTGCGCAGAGCCAAGCGCCCCAGCGCCGGAATGCGGGAACCAGAATCATGAGTCCACCCCAGGTTTCGCCGGTGGCGAGCATCAGGGTGAACGGGAGGCTCACCTGGTAGGGAACTTTGAACTGTTCAATCTTGATGGTCCAGCCAAGCGGGTCGGTGATCTTCCAGATGCCGGAAACCAGGAACAGAATGCCGATCACCAATGCGGCAATGTGCGAGCTCGAGGCCTTCCAAAAGGGCATCGCCCAATCGGAGGCGTTCTCGAGCGGCGCGAGGGAAGAACGGTCGGCGACAGACTCAGCCATGCTTTTATTCTAGCCTTCTGTTTTAGCGATGAGATGCAGTGGGTAGTATCCCTTCTCAAATGAGTCCCTATTCCGTGGTGGCTAAGGCTTGTGACGCCGATATTCCAAGCAGAATGCCGAACGAACGGGTGCTCACGCAGGAAGAGATCGACAGCGTATTCCGAAGCATGAAGAAACAGGGGCCCGTCGATGCCCCTATGAGGACGGCGCAGGCGTACGATTTTCGCCGGCCGGATCGTATCGCGAAAGATCAATTGCGTTCGATCCACCTGCTCCATGAGAATTTCTCACGCAGCCTCTCATCCAGTCTTTCCGCGTTTCTGCGCGCTTATGTCGGAGTGAATCTCGTTTCCGTGGAACAGCTCTCGTTCGCCGAGTTCACGCAATGCCTGCCATCGCCGAGTTGCATGATTTCGCTGAAGATGAAACCGTTCGATGGCAACAGCCTGCTCGAAATCAGCCCGACCCTGGTCTTTCCGATTCTCGAGATGCTGCTCGGCGGCACGGGCCGCGGCAATTCCAAAGTCAACCGCGAGGTCACAGAGATCGAGCAGAGCATTCTTGAAAGCATCTATCGCATCATCCTCAACGATCTGAAAACGGCCTGGGCGGCGGTGACGCCGATCGATTTCGTGATCGATTCGCACGAAACCGAGCCGCAACTTTTGCAGGTGCTGGCGCCGAGCGAAGCCGTGGTGGCGATCAGTATGGAGGCCCGCATCGGTGACAACGCCGGCATGATGAACATGGGCATCCCGTCGATCACCGTCAAGATGCTGCGGCAGAAGTTCGACCAGCAATGGTCCATGCGCCGCGTGCAGTCATCGAACGACGATCAACAACGAATGTTGCGTTTGATCCAGCAGAGCAAAGTCCAGTTGGACGCGCGGTTGCAAGGGCCGACGCTCAGTTTCGAGAGCCTGATGGCGCTCGAGCCCGGCAAGATTCTCATTTTTGACTTCCCGGTGGATCGCGAACTCGACTTGGCGATCAACGGCCGGACGAAATATAAGGCGAAGGTCGTCTCGCAGGGGCACAAACGCGCGGCGAGGCTTGGCGAACTGTTTATTGAAAGGAGCTATCAGCCGCTACGGGAATAGTTTGAGGTCGATCGGCTTGGCTTCTGTTCCGGCCGGCGCGTAGTGCAGGACGAGGGATTTGATTGCCTTGAGCTTTCCAGTGTAAGGAAAGTACAGGAGGCCGGCGACGGGCAGTTTGCAGTCGCACGCGCTAAGGGCGGCGGCCGCGACGGCCTGGTTGACGTCAAGCGGGGTCTTGAGGTCGGCGCCGGTACGGTTTTCACTTTCCGGCGCACGCGGCGGCATAGGTCCGCGGGTGCGGTTGTCGATATCGGGAACTCCGATGGTCGGACGGCGAGCGCCGACGATGACCTCTGCATTTCCCACTGAGCCGCTGGCTTGCATCGTAGGACGCGTTTGCCACGGGGTATCCCGCATTGTCATCGCCACCGATCCCGCGGAATCCGCCGATAGCGGAACTCGGGCGCCATTGATGGTGAGGGTGAAATCCCCTGGAGCGATGGTAAATGGACGCATCGAAGGTCCAAAGAACGCGACTTCAATCACCAGGTGATCCGGCGCAAATAGGACCCCGCCATTGACCGGCAAGCTGTGAGCGAGGCTCTCGGCGGCAACGATATTCGTCGTGCCCGGCAGATGCGCCTTCGCAGGATAGTCCTCCGGCTTATCGCGAGGCGTTACGCCTTGGGCCGACAACAGCAAAGCCGAGAAAAGCAACCAGCAGCCGATAAAAAGCACTCGGAGTCGCATCCGAATTCGAGCGTATCAGAATCAGGAGCGACGAGCGAGGCGGTTCTCACCGCCAAGTACTGAAAAATCTCCCGACCCTGCATTTCCAACAGCTTACACTCAAATGGGGACACTCCTACTATGTCCCCGACCTACCCCTTGGGATATTCCCGCGAAAGGCGGTGGGGGGGCTGGATCGCCTATTTCCCGGCGGCGGCCGAGCGGCTCTTCATCGGCGGCGCACCGGTCAGGTTCGCGAAATCCTCGTCGTCGTAGATCGGGCGATCCACCAGATCCCAGGCCCACGCACCCAGCCACGCCGCGAAACACGCCCCCAACCCCAGAACCAGGAACATCCACCACGGGAGGTCAAAGGTCTGCACCGGGGCCGGTTCGGCCCTCGTCAGGATCCTCGCCTGGAGAGCGCTCCCACTCACCCGCACGTCCTGCAATTTGCGGGTCATCTGTTCCGCCCGTTCCAAAGCCCGGTCCGCCTTCGCCTTCAACTCTTCCCGCTCCAGAGCCACGACACCCGTCTGTAAACCGGCCTTTGCCGCAGCGGTGGAGCTCTTTTCGAGTTCGATTAGCTGCGCCTTCAACCCGGCGAGCTGAGCTTCGGCCCGGATCGTTTCAGTCCCATCGCCCCCGGTGCGCAGGCGGAGCACCCGCAAAATTTCTTCCTGGCCGCGAATCGACGTGCGAACGTCCACCAGCCGCGATTCGATCGAACCGCGATGCTGATTCTGCAACTGGTGCTCGTCGCGGGCGAGGGCTGCGTTTTTCTGCCGGTCAAAATCCCGAAGCTCGAGCAGCGCCTGATCGGCCCGGGACTGCAGCGAAAGCCCTTCGGCCTCCACATTCACCATATGGCTAGGCGAGGAAAACATGCGGTACCGCTGCTGCAGATAGAGATCCATCAGCAGATTGACGGAATCCGAGGCTGTCTTGCGCGACGCGTCCGTAAAGGCGACCTGGATCACCTGGCTATGATCCAACACTGTCACTTCCACTTTGCTTTTGAGTTTCAGCCGTCGAACCTCGGCAGCCTGCATCGATTCCGCGACGCGCGACGAACCGCCAATGCCGGTCGTCAGTTCACTCACCTGCAAACGAATCATTTCGACCTCGCTCGCCAGTTCCGCTTCCGTGACGGGCGCGGGGACCTGCCCAAGGCGAGTCACAAGAATCGTCCCGGTGGCGCGAAAACTTCTCGGCCGTATCCAGGCCCAGACGAGGAACGCGGCCAAGAGGAGAGCCAGCATGCCCAGGAATGCGAACCTTCGGCGGCGCAACAAGGATTCGAGCGGCGGCGGTGGCGGTAAACCCCGGGCGGCATACTGGCCACTACCGGCAGACGCCTTCATAGACGGTTCCGAGGTTATATCGATGATAGGATTCTGCTCGTCCATTACGCCAATGCGATCATTTACAGCCTTGGTCTTCAGTAAACCATGGCGCAAACCGAGACCTCTATGACGATACAGTACCGAAATGCAGCAGTGTTAGTTCTGGATAGACAGTACTAAGCGATGGAGAGTTACCCCTTCGCGAAGTACAGATTCGATGCCCGTTCGAGGTCAGTTTTGGTCATCATCGGCGGCCGACCTTCGTAACGGGCGATCGACATCATAATGTTCATGATGTCGGCCGGATAGCAGGCTCGAAGCTGCGTGCGGCCTTCGCGCATGCACAGGTTGCGCAGCGTTTCCGCCGAGTCGGCCTCGGGCTGGAGACCCTTTGCCTGAGCGACCCGGACAAAAATCTGGTCGAAGGCCCAGGGTTCAACCGGTTCGATGAGGATCTTGTTTTGGATGCGGCGCAGAAACGCCTCGTCCGCGAGATCGGACGGTTCGAGGTTGGTGGAAAACACGACCATGGTTTCGAAGGGGATCTGAAACTTCACGCCGTAACGCAGGGTTAGGTAGTCCACGCGGCGGTCGAGCGGCACAATCCACCGGTTGAGCAGATCGCGCGGGCTCATCAACTGGCGGCCGAAATCGTCGATGATGAGGATTCCGTTGTTGGCCTTCATCTGCAGGGGCGCCGAGTAGGTTCCGGAACCGTCATCGAGCTTGAGCTCGAGCATGGCCGGAACCAGTTCGCCGCCCACGACGATGCAGGGCCGTCGGCACAAGAGCCATCGCGGGTCGAGATCCGGGTTGTCGGCTTGCTCCACGTGCGTGTGAACCACCGGATCGTAAAGACTGATGATCTGGCCGTCCACTTCGACGGCATAGGGAATCAAAACGGCGTCGCGGTAAATGCGCAGCATTCTTTCGGCGACGCTTGTCTTGCCGTTGCCGGAAGGGCCGTATAGAAAGATCGAACTTTGCGAAATGAGAGCCGGGCCGAGGTCGTCCAACAAACGGTCTGAGATCACCAGGTCTGAAAAACAGCTTTTGAGCGAGCGCCGGTCCACTTCCACGTGGGCCGTCTGCGCCTTGGTCGCCGCGTGGTAGTCCGGCAGCGAAACCGGGCAAGGCCCGGCGTATTGATTCACCTGAAACCGTTCGGAACCCAACTGCCTACCCGCGGCCGAAAGCGTGAACTGGTAATCGTTGCCAACCATTCCCTTGATTTCCACAAGCTGCTGCGACCGCATGTGGCGGAATGTGTTGTCGACAATCTGCATCGAGAGCTTGAGTTGATTGCTCAGCCGGCCCAGGGTGGATTGCCCCTCGATGAGCATCCGGCGGACTACCAAATCAAGGACCAGGGAGTTCGAAATCCCTAGCTGCTCGTAGGTTTTGGGTATCTCGGGAACAAAAGTGTGGGTATTTGGAAATGTGGATAGCATAATAGCTACCTCTTCCATCGTCCGGCGCCCCCTCGAACTTGAGGAATTCACCGTTCCTCCGATACAGGTTAGCCGCTAATCCGTGTGGAACACTTCTTCCACGAAGCTCCACCACTCGCCAGGCTTATGGTTTGGAACGGGTTCCTGCATCGGCTCCATGATGTCCCACCACTCGCGCATCTTGGGGAACGCGGCCATCTTCGCCATGTCGGCGGTCCAGTCGGTTCCCGTGTACTCGTAGTAGCCAAAGAGGTAGCCCTCCCGCAGAAAGATCGTGTAGTTGTGGACGTTGCACTGACTGATGATTCCCAGCACCTCCGGCCAGACTGCATCGTGATAGCGCCGGTATTCCGCCTCATGTTCCGGGCGAAGCCGAAGGACCATTCCGTAACGTTTCATATGTTCGAAAATCCATTCTGCCACACCGCCCGGTTATGTACGGCGCTATTGATGCAACTGGGCGGTCTTGCGGAGATGTGAGACCGCCGCTTCCGCGCCCGGCTTCGCATCCACTCCATTCGACTCCGCGGCCAGCATCTGGCTCAAACGCGTAAGCGACGCCTCCTCACGAATGGCGCGATTTCGGCGGATGCGGGCCTTCGCCGCGTACATACGCCGGTCTGCTACGGCCAGCAATTCTTCCGGCGTATGCCCGTCTTTGGCGAGAAAGCTATATCCCACGCTCAGGCCAAACTCGATATGGATGGCGTGTTTTCCGTGATCCGACTCCAGCCATGCCCTTTCGGTCGCGCTCGAAAATCGTTCGGCCATCGCATCGATGCCATCTTCGGCCACCCCGGGCAAGAGTATGACGAACTCGTCGCCTCCCATGCGGGCGATGAAGTCGTTCGGCCGGCATTGATTTCGCAACGCAGCCGCCGTCATTTCGAGAATCCGGTTGCCTTCCAGGTGGCCGAGAAGATCGTTCACCTGCTTGAACCCATTCAGATCGCCAACCAGCACGGCAAGCGGAGTTTGCGCCGCCGTATGTTGGGCGACGTCGAGTTCGAGTTGGATGAACAGCGACCGCGCATTCGCGAGACCGGTTAGAAAATCGATCGTAGCGTTGTCCTCTGCCCGGCGGAACTGCATGCTGTTTTCGATTGTCTGTCCGAGCTTGGAACTGATGGCCTGCAGGATGCGCAGGTGGTCACGCGAAAAGGCGTCCTTCTCGGAATCGTACAAAGTCAGCACTCCGACCGGGTTTCCGGTTGGCCCAAGCAGAGGCACGGCCAACGCGGAACGCAGTTGGCTGAACACCCGGGAATCATTGAGGTATCCGGGTTCCACCGAAGGGTTGCCGTTGATGATGGGAAGCCGGTTCGAGGCCACCCAGCCGGACAAGCCCTCGCCCATGGGGATCTCGAGGGAATTGAAAAGGCGGGACTCGTCGCCCACGGCGAACTCGCCCGTCAAAAGATCGCCCGAAATCCGGTACACCGCCATGGTGTTGTGCGGGATGAGCCGTTTGAGCCGCACGGCAAACATCGACAGTGTTTCGGTCAAGTGCAGCGAGCTGCCGAGTTCGTTCGCCATCTCGAACAGCAATTGCGCTTCCTGGCGGGCGGCGCCGATGGAACTGAGGAAATCCATCGACCTGGCCGGCGTAGAGGCCTCTCGGCGAGCCGGCGCCGCCTGCCCCGCATCGATATTTTTGGCCCCGGCGCCGGAGGAATCTTCGAACCCCGCCGCGGGGGCGACGCCTCGCTCGATGCGAACGGTCTTCGAAAGCTTGATGCGGTGCTGCGGCGCGCTGCGGGCTATTTCCTCGAGGTCCAGATAGCGGCGGCCAAGAATCTCGACTACCCTGGGATCGAAGGCTTTCCCCCCGTCCGCCATCACCTTTTCCATTGCCTGGTCGAGCGGCAGCGCCCGCCGGTATTGACGATCGCTTGCAAGGGCGTCGAGGCAATCGACAGCCGACAAAATACGGGCGCCGATCGGGATGTCGTCGCCGCTCAAGCCGTCAGGATAGCCGGAACCATCCCATTTCTCATGATGCGACCGGACAATCGGCGCGACATCGTAAGGAAACTGCACGCACTCCAGGATTTCCGCGCCGACCACCGGATGGATCTTCATCTTTTCGAACTCTTCCGGGGTCAGCTTGCCGGGCTTCGAAATAATATGTTCCGGCACCGCGAGCTTGCCGATATCGTGCAGCAGCGCGGCTGCCCGCAAGGCGTCCAGTTCACTGGGCGGAAGGCCCAGTTCGCGGCCGACTTCGATCGCGTAGATCTGCACGCGCTGCAAGTGCTCGTTCGTGGTTTCGTCCTTGGCTTCGATCGCGAGCGCCAGCGCTTCGATCGTACGCAAGTGCAGAGAGGACATCTCCTGGGCGTGCGAACGCTCCGCTTCCGCCCGTTCCTTCTCGTTTTGCAGCTTGGTCAGGTACAGGTTGTATGACCGGTACACGAAGGACAATACTGGCAGCGAGAGCATCGTGACGGTCCAGCCGATCTGGCGGGTGGCGAAATCGAACGCCCCGGCCAGCCACGCGCCAAGCAGGTAATAAGGCAGCATCCAGACGTAGCATTCTGTCCAAATGGAATGCGCGCGACGGCCCTCCGTGAGGCCGATGATGAACGCCACCTGCGAGGTATTGGCGATGAAATAGACGCTTGCGGCCACTGCCAAGGCAATGGGCATATCGCAGAACGACCGCAGCCAGGGCCAATGATAGACCTGGTAGGCGGCATAAATCGCGATTGCGCCGCTCGTGACGTTGAAGGCGCCCTGCACGAATTTGGGTTTGGATTTCGCCCGCCAGATGTATTGAAAGAGGAACGACGATGCGCCCACCAGGAGCGCCTCGGAGACGCTGAGCTGAATGACGCTCACCAATACGAAGAAGAAATTGACCGAGAGAGTGCCGTGGATGCCCGGTAATATCACCTTCATGACGGACCCGCCCAGCGCACAGATCACATAGATCGCGAGCTGCCAGGAATTCGTTGACTTCCAATTCCAAGCGCCTTCCAGGAGCACGAATGCCCCAATACAGATCGTACTGGTGAGGTACAGCCTGGAGGAAGTTTTCATCGAAGTAGAACCGCGGTCACGGTCAAAAAAACCGGCAAATTTGGATATTGAGCCGATTCTCTCCTTTTGTGCCTATCGACGGAATCACTTCAGAGCTGCAGGGCTGATACAATCGGCGATTATGAGCCTCTCACGCCGTACGTTTCTCGAAGCCGCCGCGCTTGGACTGATCGGATCTTCCGTGGACGCTAAAACCGGCATGCCGATGCGAACCCTGGGCAAGACAGGTGAAAAGGTCTCGGCTCTGGCTTTCGGCTGCGGATCCCGCTGGCTGATGTACAAAGAAGACTCGAAGGCGCTCGAGGCAATGTCCCGGGCCGTGGAACTCGGCGTCAACTACATCGATTGCGCCTTCGGCTATGGCGATGGGGTGTCCGAGGAACGCGTGGGCAAGTTCCTCAAAGGGCGGGGCGGCAAGAAGGGCTTGTTCGTCGTCACCAAGCTCAACACCCGCGGTTATGACGAAACGATGTCCCTGTTCGAAGGCTCGCTCAAGCGCATGGGACTCGATCAGGTGGACCTCTGCCACATACATTCGCTCGCCAACGAGGACGACCTCGCCAAGGTGGAAGCCAAGGACGGCATACTCAAGGCCATCTACAAGCTCCGCGACGAGAAGGCGATCCGCTTTGCCGGCGTCTCGTGCCACACCAACCCATCCGTGCTCAAGACCGCTCTCGAACGCCACAATTTCGACGTGACCCAGATGGCGCTCAACCTCGCCCGGATGGGCGCCAACCCGCCGTCCAATGTCCCCGGCGCAGGGCAGACGGGGTTGCAGGGTTTTGAGTCCATCGCGCTGCCGGTCGCGCTCAAAAAGAACATGGGCGTGATTGCGATGAAGGTGTTCGCGCAGGAAAAACTGCTGGGCAAAGCTCCGATCGAGTCGCTTCTGCGTTACTCGATGTCGCTGCCGGTGAGCTCGGTGGTGGTCGGCATGCCGAAGCTCGAATACATTGACCACAACATCAGTGTGGCCAAGAACTTCAAGCCCATGCAGCGGGATGAAATGGACCGTTTGAGCGAGTCCGTTTCCACCCAGTGGAAGGCCTCGATCGACCACTTCTTCAGCGATCACGTAGACGCGTAGCAAAACCGGAAGCGGGCGTTGCTACTATAAAACAACTTGCTTGAATTCTGTATTCTCGCGTCGTCCAGTTCGGGCAACTGCTCGTTTCTCTCCACGGGTTCCACGAGCGTTCTGATCGACGCCGGATTAGGCCGCCGCGAAACCTTCCAGCGCCTTGCGGCCATCGGCAAGGATCCGAAATCGATCGACGCGATCCTCGTGACGCACGAGCATTCCGATCACGTATCCGGACTGGTGACGCTCGCGCGTTCGCTCGATGTTCCGGTGTACCTGTCGGGCCTGACCGCGCCCGCCATCGCCTGGGGCGAGTATCAGCCGAAGATCGAACTCTTTCAGGCGGGAACTTCGTTTTGCGTCGGCGATCTCGACGTCGATAGCTTCACGATTCCGCACGATGCCGAAGACCCGGTTGGCTTCTGTTTTCGGGCGCAAGGGTTGAAGGTCGGCGTAGCAACGGATCTGGGCTACATGACGGACTCCATCCGCTATCACTTGCGCCGCACCGACCTGCTGTTGCTCGAGTCGAATCACGACCTTGACATGCTGAAAGTCGGCCCTTATCCGTGGCCGGTGAAACAGCGCGTGATGGGGCGCAGAGGGCACCTGTCGAACGACGTAGCTTGCGACTACATCAAGAGGGATCTCGATTCCAGCGTGAGCACGCTGGTGCTGGGACACCTCAGCGAGAACAACAATCATCCGGAAATCGTCCGGCTGGTCGCCTCGCAGGCATTGAACGGCCGCGAACTGTTCACGCGGCTCGTCGTGCAGGAACCGGGCAAACAATCCGAAAAGTTTGTCTACTGACCTGAGGGCGCCTTCAACGCCGCGCCGTCGCGTGGCGTTCTATCATGGGGTTGCGGTTCTCTTTTTTGCGGAAGCGACGCCCGCGCCGCATCCGGACGCGGTTTCGCACTATCTTATATGAGTGTGAGCAGAAAAATCGCGCGGACCTACCCGACTAATTCGGGCGACATCACCCGGAATCCGGGCATCGGCCTCCCGCAGGAACTGCTGGACAAGGCCGTCGAGCGGCTTTGCGCCGTGTCGCTGATCAGCGCGATTTCAGCGGTTGCCTTCTACATTGCACATGGGCTTCTACAGCCCGAAATGGCGCAAATTCAACAGCATCCGCTGATGCGCCTGCTGGCCGTCGCGACGGTGCTCCTCGGACTCGGTTTCTTTGGCCTGCAACGCGCCGGATGGGTGTCGAAGCAGACCGTGATCTACCTGGGCATCGCGTTCCAGGGCCTCGTCGCCTACGCCATCGCTGTTTCGGAAACTGCCCGCATCGACTCGCCCAAGGACCCTGTCGTCGGAGTTTCCGCAGTCGCCGTATGGCTGGTGTTGTGCGGCATGCTCATTCCGAGCACGCCGCTGGGCAACTTGCTCGGAAGCACGTTGTCAGTTCTGGGATGGATCGCCGGATATTGGACATCGCAAATTGTCTTTCATCACCCGTTCATTGGCTGGAACCGCATGGTGATGTGGATGCTCCCGCTGATCATCGGAGCGATTTGGACCAACGTCGCGAGCCGCCGGATGTACTCGATGGCGGTGCAATCGCACCGCGCCGAGGAATTGGGCAGCTATCGCCTCGAACGGATCATCGGCCAGGGCGGAATGGGCGAAGTCTGGTTGGCGTCACACAGGGTGCTGGCGCGCCAGGCTGCCGTCAAGCTGATTCGCCCGGAGGTCTTGTCCGGGCAGTCGATGCAAGCCGAAGAAGTGATCCGCAAGCGCTTCGAACGCGAGGCCCGGGCCACCGCGACGCTGCGAAATCCTCATACCGTCGCCCTCTGGGACTTCGGCTCCACGCAGGACGGCGTGTTCTATTACGTCATGGAATTGCTCGAGGGCGCGGACCTCCAGACACTCGTCGAACGCTTTGGACCGATGCACCCGGGGCGCGTGCGGAATGTCCTCATCCAGGTGTGCGAATCGCTGGAAGAAGCCCACCGCCTGGGGATGGTGCATCGTGACATCAAACCGCGGAATATCTTTCTCTGCAAACTCGGATGGCAGCATGACTTCTCCAAAGTGCTGGATTTCGGGCTGGTGAAGACGCTGATGCAAGGCGACGATACTCTGATGACGGCGGCAGGCGCTGCGACGGGCACTCCCGCATACATGTCCCCGGAAGTAGCGTTGGGCGCCAGGGACATCGATGGGAGATCGGACATTTACGGCTTGGGTTGCGTTGCGTACTTCATGCTGACGGGCCAACTGGTTTTCACGGAAGGCAATTCCACGGCAATGGCGTTGGCGCATGTGCAGAAAGAGCCTGTGGCCCCATCCCAGAGAACCGAGTTGCCGATTCCCGCCGGGCTCGAACGCATCATCCTGCAATGCCTGGCCAAGGATCCGGAAGACCGGCCCAAGACGGTTCGTGAATTGGCCAGAAGGCTCGAAGCCCTCCACGACACGCCTGCTTTCTGCCGCGACATGGCCGCCTCCTGGTGGGAGACGAATCTGCCGGATGCCGCCGCGGAACGGGAACTCGTAGCGGCCGGGTCCGCGCAGGGTTTTAGTTCTGGCGGCGTGTTGCAGTGAGGGAAGAGTCCTCGGAACTCAGGCTCGCAATGTGGCTGGCGATGGCTGGATCGGCCAGCATGGTCGCCCATCAGGTGGCCGCGAAGGCCGCGCGCGACGGATTCTTTCTTGCCGTCTTTGCGCCTTCCGAACTTCCCAAAATGGTGGTGGCGGCGGCGCTTGCCAGTTTTGTCCTGTCGATCCTGTTCGCGCGCATTACCGAACGCCACGGTTCCCACAAACTCGTTCCGGCGGCGTTTCTTGTCAGCTCCGCCATGCACTTCGGAGAATGGATGCTGCGGGCGGGATCGCCGCAGGCGGTGGCGATCGTCATCTACCTGCACGTCGTCGGTTTGGGCGCGATCCTGATGTCCGGCTTCTGGCTGCTGCTGAGTGAAGTATTCGATCTGCGGGAAGCCAAGAAGAGGTTCGGGTCGATTGCAGGCGCAGGTACGGCGGGCGGCATACTGGGAGGCCTGCTGTCCGAACGGCTCGTTGCTTGGTTCTCGAGCGATGCGATCCTGCTGATGCTCGCGCTTCTCCACCTGTGCTGCACCCTGGTCGCGATGCGGTTTCGCCCCGGGGACCGGCGGCCATCCAAGGCGAACACAGGCGTGACAATACGCGAGGCGTTCGTACGAACGCCCCTGCTCTGGCAACTTGCCTCGCTCGTGCTGCTCGGCACGTGCACGGCGGCTCTACTCGATTACCTTTTCAAACTCGGCGCGGCGATCTCCATTGGAAAAGGTCCCGCGCTCGTCCGTTACTTCGCGATTTATTACACCGCCTGCCAGATCCTGACGTTTCTCATGCAGGCTTTCGTGGCTCGCGTGGCCGCCGAACGGCTGGGCGTAGCGCGATCGGTCGCCAGCCTTCCAGTGACGGTGGGATTGGGCGCCACGGCGGCGCTGCTGGTTCCGGTCTATCCCTTTGTCGTAGGGGTCCG
>JACXTT010005759.1_pt1 | contig 17911 bp, 14 predicted proteins | sample 9270951 | NCBI WGS metagenome assembly JACXTT01 (sample SAMN15532306, study PRJNA645909) | rock metagenome | isolation source: weathered quartz diorite | place: Puerto Rico | collected 2017-06-21 | reverse complement strand
GGTACACTCTGTCGTCATAGGGCTGTTTCCCCCATCGGCTTAAAGTTCGCTTCGCAGCTGCTTTATGCCTGAAAGGGAACAGCCCTTTCAACGTCTATGGTGAGAAATCCGGGCTAGAACGGGGTCGAGTTTGCCGCGCCGCTCGAGCGATCGCGAGTCGGCGTTCGTGCGTTTCCTCCGTGACGGGTCGGGTCGAGCCCTCATGCGACCCGAACACGACCAAAGCAACCATCGTGCCAGCGCTTTCATTGCCCACGTCAGTCTCAGGAAGGCGATGAAGGCAACGGCCTCAGACAATCACGTTATGGAACGATCTCGGTACGGGCAATCGCTCTCGCCGCATGCGTGCGGAGGGCATGCAGCGGGCGGATGCCCGCCGCGCGTGCGTGGAGAACTACCACGCATGTTTCACTTTGGGGCACATCCGCTGGACGCGCCTGCGACCCGGACGATCGGTTGACCCTCTCTCCAGGCGTGTGGGAGAATCGATTCTCCCATGATCGAAATGGACATCGTGCGGCGCGTTGCTCGCGCCGCCCTGGAGGAGGATCTCGGACCCGGCGACGTCACGTCACGCCTCGTGATTGACGCACGGGCGATGGCGCGGGGCGTCCTGACGGCGCGCGAGCGTCTGGTCGTCGCCGGTCTGCCTGTTGCCGAGGAGGTCTTTCATCAGGTCGATATCGCCCTGGAGTTCGAGGCGCTCTGCGGGGATGGGGAGGAGCGGGGACCGGGCGGGCGGATCGCGCTCGTCCGAGGCCGGGCGCGCTCGATTCTGGCGGCGGAACGGACCGCGCTGAACTTTCTGCAGCGGATGTCGGGGATCGCCACCTCCACCCGACGGGCAGTGTCCCTGGCGGGTTCGGCGCGCGTCCAGATTTCCGATACGCGGAAGACGGCCCCCGGACTGCGTGCCCTGGACCGGTACGCGGTGCGGATCGGAGGCGGGACGAACCACCGCTCCGGTCTCTACGACGCGATCCTGATCAAGGACAATCACTGGCGGCTCGCCGGCGGCGTGCGGGAGGCGGTCGACCGGGTGCTTCGGGCGCGACCGGGTGACGAGCGGGGCGTGGGCCCGGTGGAGGTCGAGGCGTCGACCGTGGAGGAGATGGAGGAGGCGATCGGGGCGGGCGCCCACGCCGTTCTTCTCGACAACATGGACCGCGCGACGCTTCAGCGCGCCGTGACCGCCTCCCGCGGGCGCGCGTTTCTCGAGGTCTCCGGTGGCGTGCGCGAAGAAGACATCCCGTTCCTGGCCTCGCTCGGGGTCGACCGCATCTCCCTGGGCTCTCTGACTCATTCCGTGCGGGCCGCCGACCTGGCCTTGGAGGTGGAGTCCGCTTGAAGGACGCACAGACGGAGGAGATCCTGACGCCGGCGGCGCTGCAACGCCACCTGCGTTCCGCGGTCTTCGGGCATCGGATCTTCTACTATCCGACCATCGGCTCGACCAACGACAAAGCGCTCGATCTGGCCACGGCGGGAGAGCCGGAGGGGGCCCTCGTGCTGGCAGAGGAGCAGACCGGCGGTCGAGGGAGGCGACAACGATCGTGGGAGTCGCGCGCCCGTCTGGGGATCTACGTCTCTCTGGTCCTGCGCCCGGAGGTGCCGGCGACAAGGGCGCCACTGTTCACGTTCACGGCGGCCGTCGCCGTGGCCGATACGCTGCGCGACAACTGTCGTCTCGCGAGCGGTATCAAGTGGCCGAACGACGTCGTCGTGGGTCGGCGCAAGGTCGCGGGGATCCTCGGCGAAACCCGCGGCTCCGACCCCTGCATCCGCGAGATGGTGATCGGAATCGGCGTGAACGTCAACCAGCTTGACCAGGATTTCGCCGAGGCGGTGCGCGACCGGGCGACATCGGTGCGCATCGAGACCGGCGCCCGCGCCGACCGGGCGATACTCCTCGCGTCCATTCTGGAGGGCTTCGAGCGGCGATACGCTCGGGTTCTGGCGGGCCGGCCGACCGACCTTCTCCGCGAATGGGAGACGCTCTCGGCCGTGCCGCGCGGACGCCGCGTGACGGTCCAGGGGCCTCACGGACCATGCGAGGGGACGGTGGCCGGCGTCGACGACGAAGGGGCGCTCCTGCTCGATACGCCGGGTGGAGGACGGACGCGCGTGCCGTTCGGGGAGATCGTGGAGGCTCTTTGGCCCTGAGGCGGGAGGAGACGGCATGCTTCTGGTGATGGACGTCGGCAACACGAACACGGTGCTCGGCGTGTACGATGCGACGCGTCTCGTGGCCAACTGGCGCCTGACGACCGTGCGCGATCGGACGGTGGACGAATACGGCATCCTGGCCCGCAACCTGCTGTCCCTCGCCAGCATCGAAGTCGCCGCGATCGACGCGCTGATCATCGCCTCCGTCGTGCCTCCCCTGAACAGCGTCCTCGAAGCGATGGCCCGGGCCTATTTCAAGATGAAGCCCCTGTTCGTCGAGCCGGGTGTCAAGACGGGGATGCCCATCCTGTACGACAATCCTCAGGAGGTGGGTGCCGATCGGATCGTCAATGGCGTCGCGGCCTACGAGCGCTACAAGGGTGCCGCAGTGGTCGTCGACTTCGGGACCGCGACGACCTTCGACGCGATTTCGTCGCGCGGCGAGTACCTGGGCGGCGCGATCGCGCCCGGTCTCGCCATTTCCTCGGAGGCGCTTTTCGAGCGGGCGGCGCGCCTGCCGCGGGTCGACATACGGCGTCCTCCCCGGGTCATCGGCCGCAACACCACCCACAGCCTCCAGGCGGGTCTCTTCTACGGCTACATCGCGCTGGTGCAGGGAATCCTGGAGCGCATGCGCCAGGAAATGGGCGAGCCGGCGCGCGCCATCGGGACCGGCGGTCTGGCCGCTCATCTGGAGGCCGAGTTGCGGACGCTCCTGGACGATCTCGACCCGAATCTGACGCTCGAGGGTCTGCGCATCATCCACGACCGGAATCGATGAACCGGGGCGACTCCGCCGATCCGTACTATCGCGCCATCGAAGACGAATTCGTCCGCCGACGTGGTGCCGCGATGCTCCTGTCGCCGCGTGACTGGAGCCTGATCGGAGAATGGAAGGAGAGCGGCATACCTCTCCGGGTGGTCCTCCAGGGCATCGACAACGTCTTCGACTCGTTCGAACGGCGGGCGCCGGCGGGCCGGCGTATCAACTCGCTGTCGTACTGCCGGCAGGAGGTCCTGGCCCTCCATCGGATTTTCAGCACGTTGCACGCGATCGAGGCCGGGCGCCCGGCGCCGGGCGTGTCAGAAAACGATGGCGTGGCCGCGATGGCGCGGCACGTGGGTCGCCTGCACCGCCAGGTGCGGGAGGCGATGGCGGCCGCTTCCGCGGCAGGGCGGGATCGTCTCGTCGGCTGCCTGGCCCGCGTCGCCGCGGAGCTGAAGGTGTTGCGCCGGGACATCAAGAGCGGCGTCTTCGAGCTGCAGGGACTCGAAGATCGCCTGCGCGGCCTGGACGACGAGATGCTGAGCGTGGCGCGCGACTCGTTGACGCCCGAGGGGCTGTTCCGTCTCGAGGAAGTCGTCGCGGAGGCGCTGGGAGCCGTGGCCGGGCGCATGACACCGGAGGCCGCCGAGCGCACCCGTGCATCCCGACTGGCCCGGAGCCTGCGCGAGGCCTGCGGGCTGCCCCGCCTGACCCTGTTCGAGTGACCCCGCATTGACGCTTGCGCCCGAGCGTGGCGCGCGCTAACATCATCGCCCCGCACGGAGAGCCGCTCCCGCCTTTGAGGACCCGTGTCCTCGAGCACGTTCCGGTCTGTTTCGGCGTCGGGGCACAGGGCGCTTCTGCTCGCCGGGGCTTGGGCCGCCGGTACCGCCCTCCCCCAGCGTGCGTTGCGGGACTGGCCCGCCATCGTTTGTGCCCTGGTTCTCCTGGCCTTCGTGCTTTCCCCGCGGCTTCCCGGGGCACGCGGTTTCCCGGCGGATGTGCCGCTCCTTCTGATGCTCGCCACGGCGGCCTCCGCGACCCATCTCGCCTGCGATCCAACCCCGGCTCTTCTCGAGGCGTGGCGCGCGCAGGGCGTGGAGCTCGGGGCGACACCGATCACGCTCGAGGGCCGTCTTCTCGACGTCGAGACTCTTCCCGCGGGGCGCGCCGCGCTGGTGGTCCGGCTGACCCGATTCACGGTCTCGGGCCGCCGGGGGCGGGTGCCTCGCGCGGTCATCGCCCGCCTGACGTTCCCGGTTCCCGAGAATCCCTCCGAGCTGAGGCTGCGCCCTGGGGAGTCTCTCGAGATCACGGCCCGGATCGGGCCCCCCAGAAGCTTCCAAAACCCGGGCGCCTTCGATTACGGCGCCTACCTCAAGGCGGAGCGGATCGATCTCGTCGGAAGCGTGAAAAGCTGGCGATTGATCCGGGTCGTTCCGGGTCACGGGCGCAACCTGTGCGGCATCCTGCCGGCCGTCCGGCGGCGCGTGGTCTCGTCCCTCTTCAGGGCCGCGGGACCGGACGGCGAATCCACCGCGTCCTTCCTGTCTGCGCTTCTTTTGGGCGAGCGCCAGGAGCTGCCGTCGGATCTCGAGGAAACGCTCGTGGAAGCCGGCGTGTTCCACATCGTCGCGCTTTCCGGCTTCAATGTGGCTCTGGTGGTGGCGCTTCTGGCGGCCCCCCTGCGGGCGCTCCCGCTGCATCCGCGCGCGCGCCGGGGGCTGCTCGCAATCTCCGTCACCGCGTACTGGGCGATCGCTCGTTCGAGCGGATCCATGGCGCGCGCCACTCTGATGGCGCTTCTCTACCTGGGCGGCGGAGCGTTGCATCGACGCGCCTCCGGCATCGGGGCGATGTCGTCGGCCTCGGTGCTCCTGTTGCTCGCGAACCCTTTCTGGATCCAGGATGCCGGATTCCAGCTGAGCCTGGCGGCGACGCTCGGTATCCTGATGCTGGCACCGGGTGACGGGAGCCGAGCGTCGACGCCTTCCGGCGGGGGTGAGAGCGGCCGCGGAGCCGTCGTGGTTCGACTCCTTCTGAGGCTGATCGGGGCCTCCCTGCGCGTTTCCGGAGCCGCCCTCGCGGGAACAAGCCTCGTCACGGCGCGGCATTTTCAGACTCTCACACCGATCGCTCTGGTGTCAAACGTGCTCGCCGTGCCGATCGCCAGCGTGCTTCTGGTGCTCGGAGCCGCGGCGGGCGCCCTCGCCTGCTGCGCGGAAAGGCTCGCCGGCGGCCTGCTTGCCCTGTGTCAGACCCTTTTGCGAGCCCTCGTGGGGCTGTGCGGTCTTTGCGCCGCAGCTCCCGGCGGCAGTGTCTACGTCATCCCGCCGCGCGGAGCGCTCGTCCTCTTCGGGCTGGTGACCGTCGTGGCCATGGGCACTGGAGGGCGGGTCGTGCGGCGGTTCGCCTGGGTCGGCTTCGTCGTCCTGGTCGTCGTCACCCTTCTCGCGGGTCGATTCGATCGCCCGCGCGGCCGGCTGGAGGTCGTGCTGTTCGACGTGGGTCAGGGTGATTCCATCCTGGTGCGCTTTCCGGGGGGGACCACGATGCTCGTGGATGCCGGAGGGTTCGCCCGATCGCAGTTCGATGTGGGTGCCAAGGTCGTCGCGCCTGCCCTGCGGGCCCTCGGAGTCCTGAAGCTCGACCTCCTGGCGGTCACGCACGCGCACCGCGATCACATCGGTGGGGCACGCGCGGTCTTCAGGCAGTTCTCGCCGGGCGCCGTCTGGCTGGGGCGCATGCCACCTGGGGAGCCAGCGGTGGAGGAGCTGCGTCGCCTGGCGGATCAACGCCTGGTTCCGGTTGTCTCTCCGCGACGCGGCGTCCGCCTGCGCATCGATTCGACGATCGTGGACATCCTCAATCCCGGGCCCGGCGTCGCACGAACGGGCCCGGCCTCGAACAACGACTCGCTGGTGCTCCGCCTCACCTACGGGAACCGGAGCGTCCTCCTGACCGGCGACCTCGAGGGCGCGCTCGAGTCGACGCTCGTCCGGGAGGGTCGGGCGCTCTCCGCCGATGTCCTGAAGGTCGGGCACCACGGGAGCAGGACATCGACGTCCCCCGCGTTCCTGGACGAGGTCCACCCGCGCCTCGCCTTGATCTCCGTGGGGGCGGGCAATCCCTGGGGTCACCCCAGCGCGGACGTCCTGGCGCGACTGACGGCGGCCGGTGTCACGATCCTTACGACGGAGCGAGACGGCGCGGTCGGCGCCTCGACGGATGGTGCGTCGGACTGGCGGGTGGAGATCAGGGGGCGCGACGCACCCTATGGATCGATCACGACAGGACCGGGCTCTGCGGAATGACACACAGGACGAAGATCGCGAGCGCGAGGAGGGCGACCAGGATGCGTCCCGCGCCGAGCCCTTCCGTGCCCTCGGGGAGCGGCGGGTGCCGGGTGCCGATGAGCGCCCACAGGACCCCGAAAACGATCAGATGCTCGCCGCCGAACAGCACGCCACCGGCGATGAGAAGGACGATCCCGAGACGGGACATCACGCGGTGCATCCGGGTCGAGATGGCGTAGAGGACGTGCCCGCCGTCGAGCTGTCCGATGGGAAGCAGGTTGAGGAAGGTCGCGAGCAGACCGACCCACGCCGCCACCACCACCGGGTCGATGTGAACCGAGTCCCCCGGAGCCAGACCGGGGAAGAATAGCCGCAGGGCCAGATCGAGCAACAGACAGGTCGTGAAGGTGATCCCGTGGCGGTCGGGTGGATGGCGCAGCAGCGTGGAGTGCGACAACCCGTACGCCAGGACCGGCAGGGCGACGACGAATCCGGCGATCGGGCCGGCAACGCCGATATCGAACAGGGCCCGGCGGCTGGTGAAGGGAGCCCGGATCCGGATGACGGCGCCAAAGGTTCCGATGATCGGCGGGCCGGGAATGAAAAAAGGGAGCGACGCATCGATCCCGTAGTAACGACAGGCGACATAGTGCCCCATCTCGTGGGCCCCGAGAATCAGGATGAGGCTCGCGGAGTAGGGCAGACCCAGGAGCCACAGAGAGGGCGTGAGGAGCACATCTTTAAGGACGCCGAAGAACTGGTCGTCCAGCGGGACATCGAGCGTGAGGAGGGTGCCGGCAACGAGGGTGGTTGTCACTGTGACCAGGAAGCAGGCGATGTTGACGCCCGGAGGGAGCGGCCTGCGGGCGACCCGCACGGCGGGAAGCGCCACGAAGCGTTCGGGTCTCCAGCTCGGTTCTTCGATGGGCTGCGGTTCGCTTTCCATCGGAGAGAGCATTGTAACCCGGAGCGCCGATGCAGCCGAGCGCCGGGGAATGAGGGCGGTCCGGCGGCGTTACCTCAGATTGCGCAGGTTCTTGCCGGGCTTGAACCGAATGGTCTTGCCGGGAGGAATACGGACCTCGGTCCCAGTCCGTGGATTCCGTCCGATGCCCTTCTTGCGCGGCTTGACCTGGAAGACGCCGAAGCCGCGCAGCTCGATCCTTTCACCGCGGCGCATCGACTCTTTCATCGCGTCCAGGATCGCCTCGACGGCAACCACCGCCTTGACGCGCGTGATGTCGGCGTTCTTCGCCACATTATTAATGATATCGGTCTTGATCATCCCCCGGCCTCCCGTGCAGTGTTACGGCAAACCGACGTAAGTTGCTGAAATTATAGGCAGCTACGATTCAGACTGTCAAGACCACACTGCGCGGCCTTGTGCTATATTCCATTCGGTCTCAACAACTTGCGCTCGAACCCCAGGAGCCCGCCCGCGTGCCTCTTCCCGTAGTCGCCATCATCGGAGCGCCCAATGTCGGGAAGTCCACTCTTTTCAATCGCATGCTCGGGAGCCGGAAGGCGATCGTGTCGGATCGGCCGGGCGCTACACGCGACCGAAACGAGGCCTCCTGCGACCTGTTCGGAACGAGAGTGACGATCGTCGATACGGGCGGGATGGTGACCCGTACCAGCGACCATCTCACCCAACAAGTCCGACTGGAGGCGCTGAAGGCGGTACAAGAAGCCGATGTCATCCTCTTCCTTGTCGACGCGCGGGCCGGGATCACGCCGCTGGACACCGAGGTGGCGCACGTGCTGAGGGCTTCCGGCAAACCGATCATCCCGGTGGCCAACAAGATCGACGCCGCCAGCCTGGAAGGACATCAGTTCGAAGCCTACCGGCTCGGTCTGGGGGATGTCATCGCCATCTCGGCCGAGGAGGGCCGGGGCATGGACGACCTCGTCGACCGGATCCGTGGCCTCCTGCCTGAACGCCAAGCCACGGCGCCGGAGACTGGCATCCCGGTGGCGATCGTCGGGCGCCCGAACGTCGGCAAATCGTCGCTTTTCAACCGTCTGGTGCGCAACGATCGTGCCCTGGTGGCGCCGCGACCGGGAACCACACGCGATCCGATCGACGCACGCTTCGATCATGCCGGCATCACTTATCGCATCATCGACACGGCCGGCATCCGGCGGCGGGCCCGGCGGGGCGACGAGATCGAACGCGTCAGCGTCCTGAAGGCGCGGGCCGCCCTCGAAGAGGCCGAGCTGGTCATCGCGATGGTCGATGCGAGCGGCGAGGTCGGGCATCAGGACAGGGCGATCCTCGGCCTGATCGGGCAGGAGCGATCTCCAGCGGTCCTGGCCGCCAACAAGATCGATCTCCTGGGCGTGCGGGGGCGTTCCCTGCGGGCCAGAATGGACGCCTTTCGCGGCGCGCTCGGTTTCGCCCCCTACATCCCCGTCGTGCCGGTGTCGGCGCTCAGCGGGCGGGGGATCGACGAGCTCCTGGAGACCCTCGACCTGCTGCGCCAGGAGAGCCGGCGGCGTTTCAGCACGGCCGATCTGAACCGCGCCCTTCAGGAGGCCGTCGCGGCCAGACACCCCCCCGCGGACGGGGGGAAGGACGTGCGCTTCTATTACGTGACTCAGGCGGGCGGAACGCCCCCCCGGTTCATCGTGTTCGGCAACGGGCGTCAGATCACCGAGCCCTACCGCCGCTACCTGTCGGGACGGCTGCGTTCCCGTCTCGGTCTGCGGCATACGCCGGTCATCCTGGGATTCCGACGCAGCCGGCCCTCGCGTTGACACCCCTCGGAGCGGATGCTATATTCGCCGGCCAGCGGAGAACGGATGGTTCTCTTCAACTATTCGACCCGCGAGCTGACGGCCAAGATCGTCTTCTACGGCCCGGGGCTCTGCGGGAAGACGACTAATCTCCAGTACATCTACGAATCGATTCCCGACAACGTCAAGAAGGGGAAGATGCTTTCCCTCGCCACCAAGACGGACCGCACGCTGTTCTTCGATTTCCTGCCGATCGAGCTGGGGAAGATCCGCGGCATGAAGACTCGCATCCAGCTGTACACAGTCCCCGGCCAGGTGTTCTACAACTCCACGCGCAAGCTGGTCCTGAAGGGAGCCGACGGCGTGGTGTTCGTGGCCGATTCGCAGGGCAAGATGCTGGAGGCCAACGTCGAGAGCTACAAGAATCTGGAAGATAATCTGCGCGAGATGGGGTTGAGGATCGATGAGATTCCGCTGGTGATGCAGTTCAACAAGAGAGACCTGCCGCACCTGTCCTCGGTGGAAGAGATGAACACGCAGATCAACCGGCACAACGCTCCCTTTTATGAGGCGGTGGCGACGACCGGGATCGGCGTCGAAGACACGCTCAAGGCGATCACCAAGCTGGTCCTGAACAATCTCGCGACGAAGTACAAGCTCGAGGGGGCGGCGCCCGTCGAGACCGCCTCGTCGCGCCCGGCTGCCGAGACGGCCGCCAGCGTCGCTGTCCCGGCCCGGCCGGCGCCCGTGGGACCAAGACCGGTGCCCCCCTCCGTGCCGCCCATCCTCCCTCGCCCGGAGCGCGCCTCGCGGCCGGCGCCGGAGGAGGATCTGGCCCTGGAGAGTCTCGAAATCGACGAGTCGGAGTCCGAGCCGGCCCCCAGTCGACCGGCCCGACCGGGCCGGCCGGCACCGGCGCCGCGCGCGCCGGCCCGACCTCCCGCGGAGGACGTGCTCGACCTGGTCGAGGAGATCGATCTACCCGCCCCGGCGGAAGCGGGGGCCGAGCCGGTCGATCTGGGGGGGGACCTCCTGCACGATCTGGAGGAGGAGACATTGCCCGTGGCGGCGCGCGCCGGCGGCCTGGCGGCCGCCCAGGCGCGCCCGCCCGCGGTGCCCTTGCGTCCCCTGGGATTGACGCCCGCTCCGGAGGATCCAGTCGACCTCGACGAGCCGATCGATCTCGAGGGAGGGTGGGAGCCCCCCGCGCCCGCCACGGGAGCATCTCCTGTGCATATTGGACCCCTGGCGCCGGGCCAGGAGCGCACCATCGAAGTTCCGCTGACGGCAAGTGTCGATGGCCGACCGGTGCGCCTGAGCCTCAGGGTGACGGTCAAACTGCCGCGCTGACGCACCTCGCATGACTCCCGAGGGCGAGGCCCCATTCCTTCGCAGCGCTCCGGAACGGCGCGAAATCGCCCTCACGCTCGGGATGATCCTGCTGCTGAGCATCCCGAGCGGACTCCTCCAGCTCGTCGACGCACGCTGGGGCCTTCTCGTGAGCCAGATCCTCTTCATTGCCGCGCCCGTCTTCCTGGCGATCCGTGTCTATTATCTCGATGCCCGGACGGTCCTGGCGATTCGTCGTCCACGTGCCCGTCACGTGGCGGGAGCCGTTCTCGGGACAGCGGGCCTGAACCACTTCCTGGCCTACGCGGGCGCCTGGCAGGATCGTTTCTTTCCGGTGCCCGAGTGGATCCAGAACGCGTACAGGCCTCTGACGACCTTCCATGACCGCGCCGACTGGGTGATTCTTCCTCTGCTCGTGGGGGTCGTCCCAGGGGTCTGCGAGGAGCTGCTTTTCAGGGGCTTCGTGCAGTCGGGACTCGTACGCGAGTTCGAGAGCGCACCGAAGGCCATCGTCGTGACTTCGATCGTGTTCGCGGCGTTCCACTTCAATCCCTGGCTCTTCGCATGGGTGGCGGTGATCGGTCTCTATCTGGGCTTCCTGGTCCACAGGACCGGAAGCCTGGTGCCGGCCATACTGGCGCACGCGCTCAACAACGTGCTGTCGATCGCCGTGGAGGGCCTGCCGGATGCCTGGCAGGATCGCTTGGGGCAATCACCGTGGTCCCACGCCGCCGCGACGGTCTGCCTGCTGGCCGCCGCGCTGCTCCTCCGGCGCGTGGCTCCCCGGGCACCCGAAACCCGCATGCTATAATTCATCGTTCGTGCCCACTCGAGAGGAGGAGCCCCGATCATGACGCGTGCCCGAGCCGCCGCGCTGCTGAGCGCCGCCCTGAGCCTTGCCCTGGTCCGACCCGCGGTCTCGGAGGCGCCTCTGTTCAGCGTCTACCCCTCCTACAGCGCCAAATTCGACATCGGCTCCGAGAAGTTCTCCCTCGTGAGCAACATGGTCGTCTACAACATCAGCGGGCAGACGTTCACCGACGTGACCTTCAAGCAGACCTATCCCGAGGGCGTGAGCGTCAAGGAGACCTACCAGCGCGAGGTCGGGACGGAGGCGACGGGCGAGCAGTCGTCGGCCCGCAAGGTCGAGGGGAACGTCTTCTACGCCAGCCTGCCGACCTATAAGAATCGGATGTACGTGGGCATTCCGAACGAGCTGGTGCTGGCGCGACGCTTGAGCGAGATCACCTTCCCCGGCATCGAAATCTCGTATCTCGATCCCGCGGGCCAGCGTCAGACCGTCAAGATGCCGGACAACACCTACAACCTGTTCATCTACTCCAACGTGGTGGGCGGCCTGGAGCGTTTCCTGCACAAATACAACGACATGACGTTCGACTTCGCCAAGGCGGTCCCGAACCGCAAGGAGTGGGAGTTCGCGCCCGTGGCGGCCAGCGCTCAGGGGCGATTCCCGACCGGCATCATCGGCACCTCGGGGGGCAACACGGGAGAGAGTATGTACGAAGGTCATTTCCGGATTCGCAGCGGGCCGCCGGGCGACAACATCCAGATCGTGGTCGCCTACAAGACGGTGCAGAAGCACGAGCGCCTCAACGACAAGGACGCCCTGGTGAAGACCCTCCACGACTACCTGCGCTGGTGCGGCGAGTTCGATTTCCAGCAGGATGCGCTGAAGATCGACCGCGGCACCTGGAAGAAGTACGACGACACCTGGTCGGTCGAGGGTCGGTGGGTCGACACGATCAAGAACCGGCTGGGCGAGGGACCGATGAAGGCGAAGGTGTTCTGGGGCGGAAGGGAGGACGTGGAGTATTACATCGTGGCCCTGGCCCATGGACGTGCCCTGGGAACCGACAGCGCCAACCCCAATCCCGAGAAGGAAGCCCAGCTCGTTTCCGACATCGACAAGCTCCTCGACACTTACAAATCGTCGATCGTCCCCCTATCGTACGAGCGCCGGCGCTGAGGGCCCGTCCGCGGGCGCGGACGTCGGCTGAGGCGAGGGGGAGGGTGACGGCTCCGCCGGCGTGGCGCCGGCGATGATCTCCGCTCCGAACGTCTCGATGCGCGCCGACTCCGCCCACGATCCCTTCGGCAGGGATGCCTGAGCGCACAGCTCATCCAGGGTGCGCTCGGCCGTCCAGCCCTGCTGAGCGGGCAGTCCTGGGAGGAACAGTGCGCGGCGGCCCCATTTCTCCAGAAACACTCCCTGGCTGTCCAGATGAATCTCGGCGGGGCCATTCACGCGCGTGCGCGGTCCGATGAGCGCGAGCTCGATCGTGAGACCGCCGAGATCCGCATTCGAGAGGGGCGGGAATCGGGAGTCCCGGGTCGCGGCGCGCCGGGTGAACAGGATCACCTGCTGGTAAAGGGGCCGCGACGCTTCGATCTCCCCCTGTCGGCCCCGGACGCGCCCGTCCCTGTTGAGCGTGACGAACAGACCCCGCGGCGCGATGAGGCACGGTGTGAACGCATAGGCGGCCAGGTCGGAATCCTTGATTGGGTTGTCGGTCACCTGGCCGATCAGGGTGCGCCACGCCACGCGCAGGAGCACATCGCGCTCCGACGCGTCGAGAAGCCGTGTCACGCAGTCGGCGGGCGCCGGAGTCGCTTCGGGAGCGGGCGTCGGGGAGGGTCCCGAGGAGGGCGTCACCGCCGGAGAGCCGCCCGGTGTCGCGGCCGGAGCGGCGGAGGCTCCCGGGGAATCCCGCGGGGCGCCCGACGAGCTGCGCCCCGGAACGACGAGGGCCCACCCGAGTGCCACCACGGCCACCCGTCGCCTCATGCACGATACTGTAGCATCCCGCCAATCGGACCGACAAGAGCGACGGGGCGGACGAATAGGCGCGTTGACGGCGCACGACCCTGTGCTATAATCCGCGCCCTCTTCTTGGTCCGGACCCCTCTCACGTAAGGAGACGTCACAGCACATGCGAAAGCCGGCGGACGTGTTGAAACTGGTGAAGGACAGCGACATCAGGATCGTGGACCTCCGCTTCATGGACATGCCGGGTCTGTGGCAGCACTTCTCGGTGCCGGCGCACGAGCTTTCCGAGAGCAGCTTCGAGGACGGATTCGGATTCGACGGCTCCAGCATCCGCGGGTTCCAGGCGATCCACGAGAGCGATATGCTCGTCGTGCCAGACGCCGACGGCGCGTTCATCGACGCCTTCACCGAGGTCCCCACGCTCAACCTGATCTGCAACGTGGTCGATCCGGTCACCAAGGAGCGCTATGGACGCGACCCGCGCGGTATCGCGCAGCGCGCCGAGAACTACCTGCATTACACCAAGATTGCCGAGACGGCCTTCTTCGGCCCCGAAGCGGAGTTTTTCATCTTCGATGACGTCCGCTTCGACCAGAACGCCCATAGCGGCTACTATTTTCTCGATTCCATCGAGGGGCAGTGGAACTCCGGGAAGGACGTGGGGCCGAACCTCGGATACCGCCCGCGCCACAAGGAAGGATATTTCCCGGTCCCGCCGCACGATCACTTCCAGGACCTGCGCACCGAGATGGTGTTGAACCTGGAGCGCGCGGGCATGTCGATCGAGGCGCACCACCACGAGGTGGCCACGGGCGGCCAGATGGAGATCGACGTGCGCTACGACAGCCTGACGCGCGCCGCCGACCACGTGGTGATGTACAAGTATATCGTCAAGAATACCGCCATCCGCCGCGGCCGGACCGTCACCTTCATGCCGAAGCCGCTGTTCGGCGACAACGGCTCGGGCATGCACTGCCACCAGAGCCTCTGGAAGGGCGGCAAGAACCTGTTTGCGGGCGATGGGTACGGAGGCTTCTCGCAGATGGGCTTGCATTACATCGGCGGACTCCTGAAGCACTCACCCGCGCTGGCCGCAATCATCGCGCCCACGACCAATTCGTACAAGCGACTGACGCCCGGGTTCGAGGCTCCGGTCAATCTGGCGTACTCGCGCCGGAACCGATCCGCCGCCATCCGCATCCCGATGATCTCCAACAGCCCGGCCGCGAAGCGTCTCGAATACCGCCCGCCCGATCCGTCCTGCAACCCGTACCTGGCGTTCGCGGCGATGCTCATGGCGGGGCTCGACGGAATCGAGAACAAGATCGATCCGGGGAAGCCGCTCGACAAGGACATCTACGGTCTCGGGCCGAAGGAGCTGAAGGAGATTCCCTCCCTGCCCGGGTCGCTCGATCAGGCGCTCGCGCATCTCGAGAAGGATCACGACTTCCTGCTCAAGGGTGACGTGTTCACTGACGACAACGTGCGCACGTGGATCGAATACAAGCGGGAGCGTGAGGTGAACCCGATGCGTCTGCGGCCCCACCCGTACGAGTTTGCGCTCTATTTCGACATCTGATTGGGGAGCGGACCGCGCGGGCGAAGGGCGGCGCTCGGCCGGCCGGTCCCCCCGTGACGGCGCCGCGTGAACCTGGCGTAACATGGCCGGCGAGGAGAGGGGATCCTCGTGGCCGAGCCGACGATCGACACGCTCCTGGCGGGCGCGCTCCCGCCCGACGAAACAGCACGTCTGAGGGAGCAAATCGATCGCCTTCCCGATCCGGCGGCCGCCGAGCGCGCGCTGCAGTCCTACCGGCAGGAGAGCGGGCGCCTGCCTGACGCGCCCCGCCTTTTCCAGTTTCTGACGCTGGCGGGCTTCAGCCCGTTTCTGGCGTCCCTCGTCATCCGGGACATCACGGTCCTGAACGCGATCCCGACGGGGGCGGGTCCGCACACGCCGCGCACCCGCGAGGATCTGGACGAGGAGCTGGCCCGCTTCGCCCACGTGAACTCCGGGCTCGAGCCGTCCGTCGTCCTTCGGCGCTTCAAGAGACGCGAGCTCCTGCGCATCGCCCTCGCTGATATCCTCGGAACGGCGGACCTGCCGGCCGTGACGCGGGCCCTGTCCCTGCTCGCCGACACGCTCGTCGATCGGGCGTTGCGTGTGGCCCGCGTTTCCCTCGAGGCGCGCTACGGTCGCCCCACGAGCCGCGACGATCGGGGGCGCCTCGAGGATGCCGCCTTCGCCGTCATCGCGCTCGGCAAGCTCGGCGGGGCGGAGCTGAACTACAGCAGCGACATCGATCTCCTGTATCTGTTCTCTCGCGACGGGGAGACATCGGGTGCCGATGCCGCGGGACGAAACGCCGTCTCCAACAGGGAGTTCTTCACGCGCCTGGCCTCGGACGTGACCCGACTGATCGCCGGCCCGGGACCGGAGGGCCAGGTCTTCCGTGTCGATCTGGGGCTCCGGCCGGGAGGCCGTGACGGGGACATCGCCCTGTCGCTCCCCGCGGCGGTGGCCTACTACACGAACTGGGCCGAGGGCTGGGAACGTCAGGCGCTGATCAAGGCCCGGCCCGCGGCGGGTGATCTGGAGATGGGACGGCGCTTCGTCGAGAGCGTCGAGCCCCTGGTCTATCCCGCCCGACGCGACCCGTATCTCATCCTGGACATCAGCGCCATGAAGGACCGCATCGACGCCCAGCTGACCACGGAAGGACGGTCGGACACCGATATCAAGCTCGGGCGGGGGGGCATCCGCGAGCTGGAGTTCGGCGTGCAGGCGCTGCAGCTGCAGCACGGTGGAAGGGACCCCTGGCTCCGCCAGTCGAGCACGCTCCTCGCGTTGCACCGTCTCGCCGACAAGGGGTTTCTCGCATACGAGGAGTATTCCGATCTCAGCAAGGCCTACGGATTCCTCCGAACGCTCGAGCATCGTCTGCAGCTCGGCCAGAACCGGCAGACGTCGAACCTGCCGACGGAGGCCGGCGCGATGCGTCTCGTGGCCCGCCGGATGGGGTTGCACGAGCAGGCGCCGGGCAGGGAAACCGAGGCGTTGCTCGAGCATCTGGAGCATCACCGCGGCGTCGTGCGCCGTTTCTATGATTCCGTGACCGGGGCGGTGGCGCAGGCGCGCCTGGAAGAGGAGACGGAGGATATCTGGCTGGACCGCATGGACGACGAGACGCTCAGAGAGCGTCTGCGGCGATCCGGAATCGCCGACTCGGGGGCCGCCCTGCGGCCGGTCCGACTCATCCGGAAGCTCCTGCAGCAGACGGTGGCCGATCCGGAGGCGCGGCGTGCCATGCGCAAGAGCGGGCCGGCGCTCCTGGCGTCCGTCGGTCGCGCCGTCAATCCTCGGCGCGCCCTGGAGAATCTCGAGCGCCTGTTCTCGTCTCTGGCGGACGAGAAGAAAGGTGTCCTGCGGTTCCTCGCGCGCCGGGACGTTCTCGCACCGACCGTCCACCTGCTGGGGAGGAGCGATTTTCTGGCCGGGATTCTCATCCGCCGGCCGGACATCCTCCGAAGGCTCGAAGACCGTGCCCGCGTCGTCCGGTCGCGCACGAGCGGGGACTTTTTGCGTTCTCTGAGTTCGATCCTGCGGGCGAAGGGGGATGCGCGCGCGCGCCCCGCGCTGCTGCGCCGCCGTCACCAGGAGGAGCTGGCGACCCTCGCCATCCGCGACATCAACGGTCAGGCGACGCTGCGCGACGTGCAGAGGTGCCTGTCCGATCTCGCCGAGGCGACGCTGGAAATCGCGCTCCGGCTCGCACGTCAGGAGCCCCACGCCCGAGGTCCGATGCCGCGGCGCGGCCCGCGTCTGGCGGTCCTCGGACTCGGGCGTCTCGGATATCGTGAGATGGATTACGACTCCGACCTCGACCTGGTGTTCGTCTGCGACGCGCCGGCCGGGCGGGGGGCGGGACACTCGGCCGTCCGCGTCTGGTGCGAGCGCGCCGTCCGCATCCTTTCGAGCCTGAGTCGTGACGGACAGCTGTACCGGGTCGACCTGAGACTCCGTCCCTCGGGGGGAGAAGGGGACCTGGTCACGACGATGGACGGGCTCGTCGACTACTTCCGGCATTCGGCGGAGGTCTGGGAAATGCAGTCCTTCCTGAAGGCGAGACCCGTGGCCGGCGATCGCGCGCTCGGGGCGCGCGCCGTGGACGCAGTGCAGACTCTCATCCTGGAGCGGGGGAGGCGTCTCGGCGCCGATGCCCTGCGGTTCGCGGTGGACGACGTGCGTCAGGAGCTCCTGCGCGTGACCCAGCGCGACGCGCGGCGGAGCGTCAAGCTGGGGGCGGGGGGGACGTTCGACATCCACTCGATCATCCAGTTCCTGCAGCTCCGGCACGGAGTGCGCAACCCGTCCGACAAGGACGCCCTCAAGCTTTTGACCCATCTCCATCGCCTCGGCCATCTGAGCGACGCGACGGTGCAGGCACTGCACGAGGCCTCTCTTTTCTTCAGCTCGGTGGATCACGAGATGCGTCTCATCCACCAGCACCCGCTGGACCGCCTGCCGGAGGACGAGGCCCGTCTCACCGAGATCGCGCTCGCCATCGCCGGCCCCGGGGACGCGAAGGGGGATCGGGCCGGCCGCTTGAGAAGTGCCTTCGAGCGACACACAAAAGCCGTCCGCCGCGCCTATGAAGAGACGATTGGAAAGGAGGTCAGGGAGTCCGGCGGCTAGCCCGGATTTCTCACCGCGGGTCTGTTCGCCTCGCTGAAGCTGCGGATCGGGGGAGTGGCGAAGGGCAACGGTGGTGACGACCGCTGTACGCCGGCCTCTTGGTTGGTGATCGC
>JACXTT010005758.1_pt1 | contig 17911 bp, 15 predicted proteins | sample 9270951 | NCBI WGS metagenome assembly JACXTT01 (sample SAMN15532306, study PRJNA645909) | rock metagenome | isolation source: weathered quartz diorite | place: Puerto Rico | collected 2017-06-21 | reverse complement strand
CAATTCATAAATACGCATACGTTCGCGGCAAGAGATTTTTGTGCCAGACGAGGCGCGAGCGACGAGCATACCCGTCAGCGGTCTGTAAGGAGCGAGCAACGAAGTCTGGCGCAAAAAGATCTGCCGCCCGGAGGGTTGCGATGTATTTGGCTTGGGGCGTTGTTGCTCCTCGGTCACAGACCGTTGCGGGTATGCTCCCTCCTCGCGCCTAGCCCCAAGCCAAATACGGCGCAACGAACGTATGCGTATTTATGAATTGGAGTACTAAGGTTGGGCAGAGGAGCAGTCGTTCAACGAGGGCTGCTGTACCTGGTGTGAGCGCCACTGCCGTCTGCTTGGCCAAGTATCGCGTTGGCGCGTTGGTCAAGAAGGAGCTCTTGCGGCTTTAAGAAACAGGAAGTTGAAGCCCTGCGTTCAGTTTCAGGCCGCGCCCTGTCGGGGGGCGCATCTAACACTCCTTCCACGGTTTGCGAGCAAGCCGGCCACCGACGCGGAGCTGGAAAGCTCCGCAAACCCGCAGCCTGGAAAGGCTGCGCTACGTAGTGCACGCTTTCCAGCGTGCGGGTTCTGGCGGCTTTCCAGCCGCCGGATGGTGGGAGTATCCAGACGCGCCCCTGTCGGGCAAACCTGCGAGATCCATTTGACCGAGTCGCATTACCCGACAAACTTCTTCGCCACCATCGTCGCGTTGTGCCCGCCAAAGCCGAAGGAGTTGTTCAAGGCGGCGGTCACCGGCATTGACCGCGCCTTGTTGGGGACGTAGTCGAGATCGCAGTCTGGGTCCGGTTGTTCGTAGTTAATGGTGGGCGGGACGAGATTGGCCTGAATCGCTTTGGCGCATACGGCCATCTCGACCGCACCCGCGGCGCCGAGCATGTGTCCGGTGGCGCCCTTTGTGGAACTGACCGCCAGCCGTCGCGCGTGGTCCCGGAAAACAGTTTTGATCGCTTGTGTCTCGCAGACATCACCCTGCGGCGTCGAAGTGCCGTGCGCATTGATATAGGAAACTTCCTCCGGCCGCAGGCCCGCCGAGCGCAGCGCCATTTTCATGCAACGGGCCGCGCCCTCGCCTTGAGGCGCCGGGGCAGTCATGTGGCTGGCGTCGGCGGTGTTTCCGTATCCGATTAACTCGGCGTAGATTTTCGCGCCGCGCGCCTGGGCGTGCCCGAGTTCCTCCAACACGATGACCCCGGATCCTTCACCCATGACGAAACCATCCCGCGCGGCATCGAATGGCCGGGAGGCATGCTGGGGATCGTCATTGCGCGTGCTCATGGCGTTCATCGCGCAGAAACCGCCAATGCCCATGGGAACAATGGTGGCCTCGCTTCCGCCCGCGAACATTACCTGGGCATCGCCCATCTTGATGGTTCGCCACGCCTCACCGATGGCGTGCATGGAGGTGGCGCACGCGGAACAGGTGGCGAGGTTCGGGCCGCGGAGTTTGTAAAACATCGAGAACAAGCCGGATGCCATGTTCAAAATCAGCATCGGGATCAGGAAGGGGGACAGTCGTCCCGGGCCTTTCTGGAGCAGGACTTTGTGTTGTTCCTCGACCGTGTAGAGTCCGCCAATGCCGGAACCGATGAACACGCCGATTTCGTCGCGATTGACCCTATCCAGTTCCAGGCCCGAATCCTTGAGCGCCTGATAGCCCGCGTAGATCCCGAATTGCGCGAAACGGTCCGTGCGCCGGATTTCTTTGGGAGACGGAAACGCCGGCGCGGGATCAAAATGCTTCACCTCGGCGGCGATCTGCGTGTCGAACGGCGCCGCGTCAAACAGCGTGATCCGGTCGATGCCGCAACGCCCGGCGACGAGGTTGTTCCAGAAGGTGTCGATGTCGTGGCCGAGCGAGGAAACGACGCCCAGTCCCGTGATCACCACTCGCCGTTCTGTCCAATGGCCGGTCATGAAAGAAACGGGGCAGCTTGCGCTGTGTCCAGCCGCCGCTGCCCCGAAGATACCATGCTCAAATTATTTCTGCTTTTCCTCGATGTATTTGATTACATCGCCCACACTCTGGAGCTTCTCGGCTTCCTCGTCGGGGATTTCCTGGCCGAATTCCTCCTCCAGCGCCATGACCAGTTCGACCGTGTCGAGCGAATCGGCTCCTAAATCCTCGATGAACTTTGCGTCCGGTGTCACCTGGTCCGCATTGACGCCGAGTTGCTCGGTGATAATCGCCTTTACTCTCTGTTCGATTGATTCTTCAGCAGCCATGGTGTCTCCGTTTCGTTTTGATTGTGTGTCTATGCAACGTTCCGCAGGGCGTCAAGCCCCGAATAGCAAAAAATCTGCCGCCGACGTCCGCGTGTCCAAGCGGTTGAAAAATCAAGGCTTCGATTCGCGTTCATGCTCTCTCGGGCGCGTGGGACGATCGTCGAGTCCGAACCTTACATCACCATCCCGCCATCCACGGCGAGCACCTGGCCGGTGACATAACGCGCCGCCGGACCCGCCAGATACAACGCCGCATGCGCGATGTCTTCCGGCTGGCCGAAACAGTTCAACGGGATGGCGCGCAACAATTCCTTCCGCAGTTCCTCGCCGAGCACCGCCGTCATGTCCGTCTCGATGAAACCCGGCGCCAGCGCGTTGACCGTGACGCCGCGCGAGGCGAACTCGCGAGCGACCGACTTGGTGAATCCGATCAGCGCCGCTTTGCTCGAGGCGTAATTGCACTGGCCCGCATTGCCGATCAACCCGATGACTGAAGCCACATTGATGATGCGTCCGGAGCGTTGCTTGAGGAACGTCCTCGCGAATGCCTTGGTGAAAAGAAAGGCGCCCTTCAAATTCGTGTCCAGCACGGTATCCCAGTCCTCTTCGCTCATCCGCATCAGCAAACCGTCGCGAGTCACCCCGGCATTGTTCACCAGAACATCCACCCGCGCGGTCTGCGTCAAAATCGTTTCTCCCGCCGCAGCGACGGCCTTGGCATCCGCTACGTCCACGGCAAAGGCCCAGGCCCGGCGCCCGACCGCGCGGATTTCCCCCGCCACGCGCTCGGAGTTTTCGGCTGTGCGCGACACGCAGACAATATCCGCTCCTTCGGCGGCGAACTTCAGCGCGATCGCGCGCCCGATGCCACGGCCGGCCCCGGTCACGACGGCAATTTGATTGGCCATTTGGTTCATAGATGCGGCTGTTTAACCACGAACCGGCATGGATGAACACGAAATTCTCTCCCGGTTGCATGCACGACCCGCTGGTTCCGTCCAAGGTTTCTGTGTAGTGAGCGCGGGTGGAACTCGTCGCGCTGCGACGAGTAGCGCGCGTCCAGCGGCGCAAGAACTTCCCGCAAGCCGCGCTGTCCTTGCGAGATCTTCCGCCGCTGAACGCGGCGGGGTTGTCGCAGCGCGACAACCGCTACCCCTAACCGATCCGATGTCGTTCGCTGTGCTCGCATTTGATCGCCCGAATTGGTACGGTGCGCCTCCGGAAATGGCCTTTGATCGAGAACCGATAAGACAACGGGTGGCGGAACTTGCCGCCCGGGGGATTTTCATCGGCACGTCCTCCTGGAAGTACGAAGGCTGGTTCGGCCAGCTTTACACCCCGGCGCGGTACGAGTACCGCGGCAGGATTGCCCGGACACGGTTCCAGCGAGATTGCCTGGGCGAATACGCGGAGGTGTTTAAGACCGTTTGCGTGGACGCGGCTTATTACGATTTTCCGCGCCCCGAGTCCCTGCAAGGGTTGGCTGATCAGGTGCCGGAGGATTTCCGATTTGGCTTGAAGGTGACCGATGCACTGACCATCAAAAGGTTTCCCCACCTCGACCGTTTCGGCGTCAAGGCCGGCAAACCGAACCCGGACTATCTGAACGCCGATCTGTTCGCGACCGCGTTCCTCGGTCCGTGCGAACCGATCCGTGGAAAGGTGGGCGTGCTGATGTTCGAGTTCTCGCGGTTTTGGTCCGCCGACTATGATCATGGCCGGCGGTTCGTCGCCGACCTCGACGCTTTCCTCGAGAAACTCCCGAAGGGATGGCCCTACGCGATCGAGATGCGGAACAAACACTGGCTTCGGGGCGAGTATTTTGCCTCCCTCGCCCGGCACGGAGTCACGCACGTCTACAATTCATGGGATGCCATGCCGCCGGTCAGCGAACAAATGGCGCTCCCGGGCAGTCGAACGAACCCGGAATTGGTGGCGGCGCGGTTCCTCCTCAAGCCGGGCCGAAAATATGAGGACGCGGTAAAAGCCTTCCAGCCTTACGACAAAACGCAGGAAGTGAACGAAGAGGCACGCGAAGCGGCGGCGAGCCTGATCGACGAAGGAGCGCGCTGCGGGCCGCGCCGGAAGACATATATTTACGTGAACAACCGCCTGGAAGGGAATGCTCTATCCACGATTGACGCCATGCTGTCCTTAAGCAGCGACGCGCCTGTTGCAGTTGACCGCGACCGGAGCGGCGAGTCGTCTGGGACGGGCCGTCTCCACTCCTGAAGCCGGGGGAGGTTGACAATCTGCGGCCAACAAGAGGCGGGGACGGCTCGTCCCCGCATTGGTCCTTGCTCGAAATCGCGAGGCGAGTTCAGGTCGCGTGCGCGAGCGCTTCGTTCAGTCGCGCTCGGGCCGAACACTGCTCGGCCACGGGCCGGACCTCGACGTCAATTCCGTAGGCCAGACCTGGGCATTGTTTGGCGATTTCCACCGCTTCGTCGAGGTCATCGACCGCCAGCAGGAAATAACCGCCGATGGCCTCTTTGGACTCGGCGAAAGGACCGTCGGCCACGGCCCGCCCCGCCCGGCCGGAAACGATCCGGCCCTCCCGTTCCAGCGGGTGGCCGGCTTTGCATTTGCCTTCCTGCGTCAACCGCTCGAACCAGGCATACCATTGGGTCACCATCTTCTGAATCTCCTCCGGGGAAAGATCCTTGTCCCACTGCGTCCCGCGGAACAGCAGCATGTATCCGTTTTGCGATTGAGTGTTCATATTTGCTTTTGGTTGGTGGTTGATGAATTTCGTTCGTTCAATCATACGACGAACGAACGAGCGCGTTCAGGACAGCTGGCTAACTTGCGCCTTTGTCTATTTCCCAAAGGGCGAAGGTGTTGTTCTCCGTGTCCTGACAGATGGCGAAATAGCCCATCTGCGGCACCGCTGTCTTGGGCATGCAGACTTTGCCTCCCAGTTTTTGCACCTTCGCGACGAATTGGTCTACCGAAGCAACGCTGATATAACTGGTGATCCCCTGCTGTCCCGGGTTCTGGCGTTTCAGCAGGCCGCCGTCGGGTGTGTCGTCCCCGCCGCCGGTGTCGATGTGCCAGTACTCCATCGGACCGGGGAACTTCTCGATCTTCCATCCGAACAATTCGCCGTAAAACTTCCTGGCCCGCTCGACATTGTCCGCCGGGACTTCAAACCAGACAATGCTCGCGGCCGTCTCGGCCGCTGTTCTGCCGCTCGGTTGGGTTTTTGTTGGTGGGCTCATAATATTTGTCTTTGATGGTTGATGGCTTTCGCTCGTTCAAAAATAAGACGAATGAGAGCAGAGGTTGAGGACAATTCGCGGCACCCCCCATAACGAGCAGGCCTACGGGTTGAGAGGCGGGGAGGATTCAAAAAGGTTGATCCCTTTCATCGCCGTTTGTGCCGGGAATGTCGAACGCCGGGCTATTGTTTGGACGCCGCTTCAGCAATTGACTTCATTTGCGCCAGGCCTTTTTCAAACTCGCCGCCGACCATTTTGTCCATGTTCATGAACAGGCACATCGCCTTGGCGATAAAGTTGTTCTTGCCGCTCATGCTCCAGCTGACGCTGGTCCGATTGCCTTCGGGCTTGAAGCTGAACTCGGCCGTGCTGGTTCCCGCCATCGGCTTGATGAATTCAAGATTGAACCGGATCAACTCATTGGGACGGCTCTCCGTGATGGTCATGCTGCCTTCGCCCACCTGGCTGTTCCCGGCCCAGCGGGAAATGGCGCCCGTTCCCGACGCCGGCCCTTCGTAAGTCTGTTTCATCGCCGGATCAATTCTTGCCCACGGCGACCAAGCCTCCCATTTTTTGAGTTCATTCACCTGCGCGAATACCACCGCGGCCGGGGCGGCAATAGTGGCCGTCCGGGCGACGCGGAATTCGGCCGGTTGCAAGGCCACGATGATGACGAAAACGGCAACGATGATTGCGATGACGCCGAGGATCTTTTTGATCATAGCTTTTCTCCGGTTGTTGAAGTTGGTTCGTGTCGAGGTTAACCGCCCGCCATTGCCCCCACAATCAGGAACGGCTCCGAGCCGTTGAGGACCGCGTCGGGCAGTCGGGTCTCTGGCGGTTCGAGAGACAGGTCCTCCTTGCAGGCGAAGAACCGGATAAACGGCCGGCGCCGAAGGCTGACGTGGTCGCGAATCGTCCCGCGCAGCACCGGGTAGCGCGCTTCGAGCGCGTCGAGCACCGCGAGCACCGTGACCGGGTTCGCGACCTCGAGCTCCACCTCACCGTCAACGTGCGCCAGGTTCCGCAAGTGATAAGGAAGCACAACTCGTATCGACTCTGGATCTTCAGCTTTCACACTCACTTCAAGGTTTGCACCTCGACAGAATAAACCGCGGGAAGATCCCGCACGATGGGATTCCACGTATCGCCGCCATCCGCCGAGGCGTAAACCTGCCCGCCGGTGGTGCCGAAATATACGCCGCACGGTTCGAGCGAATCGACCGCCATGGCGTCGCGCAGCACGTTCACATAACAGTCCTTTTGCGGCAGACCCCGGGTGAGCGCTTGCCATTCGTTGCCGCCCGTCCGGCTGCGATACACGCGCAATTTGCCGTCCGGCGGAAAATGTTCGGAATCGCTCTTGATGGGGACGACATAGATGGTTTCCGGTTCGTGCGCGTGCACGTCAATCGGGAAACCGAAATCCGTCGGGAGATTGCCGCCGACATCAGTCCATTGATCTCCGGCGTTGTCCGTGCGCAACACGTCCCAATGTTTCTGCATGAACAACACCTCCGGACGCGACGGATGCAGCGCGATGCGATGGACGCAGTGGCCGACTTCCGCATCCGGGTCGGGAAGTTCGTATTGGGATTTCAGCCCGCGATTGATCGGCCGCCACGTCTTGCCGCCGTCATCGGTGCGGAACGCGCCCGCCGCCGAGATGGCGATGTAAATCCGGTTCGCGTTTTTCGGATCGAGAAGGATCGTGTGGACGGCCATACCGCCCGCGCCCGGCTGCCAGAGATGACCTTTGGCGCCGCGCAAACCGGGCAGCTCTTTCCAGGTCTTGCCGCCGTCCGTCGTTTTGAAAATCGCGGCGTCCTCCGCGCCGGCAAAGGCGGTGTCCGGATCGGTGAGGGACGGTTCGATGTGCCAGATCCGTTTGAACTCCCACGGATGCTGCGATCCGTCATAAAACTTGTGCGTCCCGACTGCACCCTCATAGAGGAACATGTTGCTCTGGCCCTTGGGCATGCCATCCGGCCCCATTAAATCCTCGGGTTTGGTCCCGGGCGGGTTCCAGGTCTTGCCGCCGTCATCGGAGCGCTGGATGATCTGCCCAAACCAGCCGCTCGTCTGCGAGGCGTAAATGCGATTCGGATCCGCGGGCGAGCCTTTGAGATGATACATCTCCCAGCCCGCGAAGTGCGGACCGCTGACTTCCCAATTCTGGCGCTTGCCATCCGCCGTGAGGATGAAAGCGCCCTTCTTCGTGCCGACGAGTACTCTTGCTTTGCTCATGGTATCTCTTTTTTTGGTTTTGTCGGGTGATCAGCGAGTCAGTCCCAGCGCGTGGGGGGGACGGTTTCGATGTCGCCCATGCGTGTTCATGCCGCTTTTTTGTGTTCATATTTTTCCTCCACTCAACCGCGTGAAGCCATCGGCGCTCCATTCTTCGGAACCGACACCGTGATGGACGAAGAAGAGCCCGGCGGGGTCGTATTTCTTCTTCACGGCCGCCAATCTTGCGTAGTTCGATCCCCAGTATGAGTGCTGCCAGGGGCGCTCGAAGAAATCGCTTTCCGAGACATAGGAGCCCGGGTTGGGCGCTCCTTTTAACAAGGCATCCATGGCGCGGTTGATCTGCCGGGCCTGTCTGCGAGCGGTTGTCAGATCGGGTTCGTGGCCGGCAATGCCCGGGAAGGCCGGCGGGCCACCGCCGGCAATGATCGCCAGGGCGAACGCGTCCAGCACGGCGGGATTTGTCGCGGTGTCCTTGGCCGCCGCCAAATCTTCGGGAGAGGCTCCGGCAAGTCCTTTGTTGAAATGCAAGGACACGCTCCAATGGCGACTGCCGGCGAACAGCGCGTCCACCAGGGAACGTTGTTGATCCGGCTTCAGCAGCGAGGCGGACAGCCAGGCGGATCGGTAACCGTGGAGAACTTGTCCGACCTGGCCCCGGTCACCCTGCCAGAAGAAATGACGCTCGGACGCGCCGGGCCGGTCATCGGCGACGACGAACTCGGCAGCGTTCTTTCTTAGGAATTCGGCGTCCCAAAAATGTCGGGCGGGAATATCCACGATCGTCAGCGGCCGTTCGATAGAAAAGCTCTCTGGCGAACTGGCCACCCAATCGCAAAAGGGGCGCCACAGCTTTTCCGCTTCTTGCCGGTCCATCCCCTGGAAAACCATCCCAATGCGGACGGTGTTGCCGGGATCAAAGCCTATCTGCTCGCCCCAGTGGCGGTTGAGCAGGCGATCGCGGTAGAAGCCCATGAGCCGGGCCGTCAGTTTGCGGAACGCGTCGTCGGACGCGGCATGGATCGTCGCGAAGACTCCGCCAAAATACTCCGGCAGCTCCCGCGTCCTGAGCGTGAGTCGAGTGACGACGCCCAAGCTGCCGCCCCCGCCGCCTTTGATTCCCCAGAACAGGTCTGGATTTGTGCAGGCATTGGCGATCCGCACGGCGCCATCGGCGGTGACGACCTCGGCTTCCAGCAGCCCCGCCGCCGCCAACCCATAATTTTTCGAGAAGCTGCCAAAACCACCGCTTTGAATCAGTCCGGCAACACCGACCGTCGTGCAGCCGCCTCCTTGAACGTAACGGCCGGCTTTTGTCGTCACGGCATCGTATGCCTCCATCCAAATCGCCCCGGCGCCGACCGAAACGGCGTGCTGTGGGGTTTGTTTTCCCTCGCACCCCTGGCCGACAAACGCGTCGTGCAACCGGATCTGGTTCATCCCCCGCGTCCAGATCAGCAGGGAATCCGCCGCGTTGGAGGTTCCCAGATAACTGTGACCTCCGCCTTTGACGACCAGACGCAGATTATTTTCTCTGGCGAAGTTGACTGCCGCGACAACGTCTTCGGTCTTTGTGGCGGCAACGGCGTAAGCGCTCGGGGCTGACGTCCAGGCATCCACCCAGCCGGAGGTCTGCGTCAGGCCGGGCTGGTCCCCGATGTGGTAGGGATTTTTCAAACCCTTAAACAACTCGCTGCAAGCTGCGCTGTTTGGCGCCTTCCGACATGCAGCCAGCGGTGATTCTACCTTGACCAAACGTCCTCCAACCTCCTGGCGCAGTCGGTCCCAACTCGTTGCCTCAGGCCATAACGGATCACCGGGCCGGACCCGGCGAGCGGGAAGGTTGGGCGCAGCACACCGTGCCACCTGTGTCGATGCCAGCCAGCAGGCAGGCAGGACGGGTATCGCTGCTGCGCGCTTCAGAAAGTGTCTTCGGTTCATCGAGACGGTTCCCGGCAGGGCTTCAGGGTCCTTGTGCCGGATTGTTTTGCTGAGCTTGCCCTTGTCGTCGTTATACGCGCGCCACTCGCCGATCTTCAGGTTGTCGGCGAATTCTCGGCGATCCGGGCCTTGACCAGCGTTCGCACCAGGGTTGCGGGCAAGGGCTTGTTGGCAGGAAAGCGAATGGTCCCCTTGCTCGTGTCGAAGTCCTTCAGCTTATCCCGGTAAGCCTCGACTGTGACGCCGCTCATGAGGTAGAAGGCGCAATGGTTCGCGGTCGCGCCCAGGGCCACGAGCGGTCTTCCGTTCAGACGGAACGCAGCAAGTCCGTAACTGATGCATTCTTCGGCCTTCGGCGCCGCTGCCCGGATGGTCTGGCGCAGTTTTTCAAGTGCGGCCCGCTGGTCATCGCTCACGCGCGCCAGATACTCGTCAATCGTTCGGGGTTTTGCGGTTGAGGAACGCATGGGTCATGAAGATTCAGGTATGGAATCCGGCCCCCACCTCGGTCTTGCCGTCGAACCACAGGAAGGGACGATTTGTTGCATGCTTCGCTTCAGTTCAATGACACAACGAACGAGCCGGCGAGTTCAGGACACACTTCGAAACGGCGGCATTCGTAGTCTTCTTTGCTTTCGTGCTCATCCGTTTCATAGTCGTAGATTGCATGAGTCCTTCCTCCAGATGTTGATTTTGGCGTTGGTAACTGGGCGAACGCGTTGAGCCTCTTCATCCAGCCGCCCCGGTTCACTGCGTGTCATCGGCAGCCACTCGGGCGCTGACGTGAGAGTCCCCTCTATCCGTGGCGCGGAGTGCGAAGGGTAACCCCGCTGGATGCCCTGTCAAGCGCCCCTCCCTTTGTGTCTCATGCGGTTTCCTACGTGCCGAACGAAGGAGCGCGGGTCTGCGCGCGTCTGCGACCAGCAGCAGCCTCGCCGGGTCAGGACCTTGTTTGAAGTCTCCGATGCGGCTTGGGAATTCCAATATGCTGCGGCTCGCAGAGCCGCGCTCCGGAGCGGGAGTCTGTGACTCGCAGCTGCGTCCTCAGTCAAAGCGCTTGGCAATGAGTGTGGTGTTCGGCACACCCATATTGCCGCGGCCCGCCATTGAGCGTTTCCTGCCGCCCACGCGCTGTGGCTGGGTCTTCGACAACAGCCGTCTTTCTGATCGTGTTTTTGGGATCGCACTGATCGGAGCAAAGACGCATTGACAATCGCCGCCCGCTATACTAGCCATTTGGCTAGATATGGATGAACTGACCGACCTTCAACGCCGCGTGTTCGATTTCGTTCGCGATAAACTGGTCGCGGGCCGCCCGGCGCCCACGGCGCGGGAAGTGGCCGCCCAATTTGGCTGGAGCAGCAAACGCGCGGCGGAATGCCACCTCGAGGCCATCATTCGCAAGGGGTGGCTGGCTTCCGAACCAGGAAAAGCCCGGTCTCTCAGGTTGAAGGATGGCGCGCAAACCGTGCGCCGCGCGGTCGTCGAGATTCCTTTGTTTGGCTCCATCCCGGCTGGGTTCAGCGCCGCCCGCGACCCGGAAGCGGACGAATGCATCCCGGTGACAATTGACGCCATCGGATTCAAGCCGACGCGGAACACCTTCGCGTTGCGCGTGAGCGGCGATTCCATGATCGGGAAGCACATTTGCGACGGGGACATCGTGGTGCTGGAACACGGGCCGGACCCGCGTCCGGGCCAGATCGTGGCCGCGCTGATCGACCGCAAGAGCACGCTGAAAACCTTCGTCCTGAAAAATGGCAAGCCGTTCCTGAAAGCGGAGAACCCGAAGTATCCCGACCTGATCCCGTCCGAGGAACTGATGATTCAGGGCGTGGTTCGAGCCGTGCTTCGCCGGCTCGAAAAGTAAGAGGGCAGAATGATGAATGCAGAATCCGGCTATTGGTTAGAATTGCTTTTGGACGAAGGCTTTCTCCCGCCAGGCAAGGTGCAACCTCTGCTCGCCGAAGCAAACGAACTCGTCGCCATATTCGTTACGATCAGCAAACGTGCCCGTGGCGACTGATCTCTCTCTCTATCTGCATTCTGCATTCTTCCTTCGCCATGTTCGCCATGCGCACCATTGTCCATCTGGACGCGGACGCCTTCTTCGCCGCCGTCGAGCAAGCCGCCGACCCGAAGCTGCGCGGGAAAGCCGTTGCCGTGGGCGGCGAGCGGCGCGGCATCATCGCCTCGGCTTCGTATGAGGCCCGCCAATTTGGCGTGCATACGCCGATGCCGACGGCGCGGGCGCGCAAGCTGTGCCCGAAGCTGATTGTCCTGCCCGGCGACTTCGAGCGCTACGAGCAGTTCTCGAACTGGATGTTCAGCTACTGCTACGACTTCACGCCGGACGTGGAGCAGACTTCGATTGACGAAGGGTATTTCGATCTGTCCGGCGCGCGCAAATCGCCGGTGGATATTGCGCTGAAGATTCGGGGCGCGATTGGCCAAAAGCTGAAAATCACGGTCAGCGAGGGGATCGCCACCAACAAACTGGTCAGCGCGGTCGCCTCCAAATTGACGAAGCCGGCGGCCTTCAAAGAAGTCCAGCCGGGCCAAGAGAGACAGTTCCTTCATCCCCTCCCCAATCAATGGCTGCCGGGTGTCGGCCCAAAAACCAGCGTGCGCCTGAACGCTGCCGGTCTGGCGCGGATTTGCCACATCGCTGCCATGCCTCTGGAGATGCTCGAACTGCTTCTGGGCAATCAGGCCGCCTCCCTCCGCCAGTTCGCTCAGGGCATCGACGAACGTCCGCTCATTCCCGCGCGGGAGCCGCAGAAATCCTTCAGCCATCAGGAAACCTTCGGCAGCGACCTCACTGATGAGGAATACATCGAAGCCACTTTGCGGCGCATGGCGGACGGCCTGTTCGCCCAGGTGCGCGAAGAAGGCCGCAGCATTCGCACGCTGACGGTCAAGGTGCGCTATAACGACATGGGCGAAGATCAGTTGAGTGACAGCCTGCTTGAACCCACCGATTTGGAAACCGACGTGTATGGTCGCCTGAGCGAAATGCTCAGGCGCGCCTGGAAGCGACGGGTCAGCCTGCGGCTCGTGTCCCTCAAGTTGTCGAACGTCTATGACGGCCGCTTTCGCAGCGAACTGCCGCTGGAAGTCTCGGCGCAACGACAGGACGCCCGCGCGCGGGTCGCGGCGGTGATTGATGAATTGCGCAAGGCGCGGGGCCACTCGATCATTCTGCGCGGCCATGATTTCCTTCTTCGCGCGGGTCCGCGTGAAGCTGTCGCCGCCCCGTCCTCCGTACTACAGGCAACGAGGCCCGCGCTTCGAAATCACAAATCGCAAATCGCAAATCGCAAATGCGCCGGCTACGTCCCGCTGCGTGGCCACAGCCATTATTCGTTTCTCGATTCAACGCTGTCGCCCACCGCCCTGGTGGACCTGGCGAAGCGACAGGGCCTGCCCGCCGTCGCGTTGACGGACACAGGCAACCTGCATGGCGCCGTGGAATTCGTTCAGGCGGCCCAGTTGGCCGGCCTCAAACCCATCCTCGGTTCGGAACTGCGCGTGGGCGCGCACCCCTTGCTGCTGTATGCGGCGAACGCGACGGGTTACCTGAATCTGTGCCGTCTCCTGTCGCGCCATGCGGAGTGCGCGGAAGACGACGGAGCGTCCGTGGCCGCGAAGCAACGCCAGCCGCTGAAACGACAACTCCTGGCGAATTTCGGTGAAGGGCTCCTGGCCGTGAGTTCTGATGCGACGCTCGCCGAGTTCTTCCCGAACCGCTTTTACCGGGCTGTGACCCAGCGCCAGGGCCAGGTGGCCTGTCCGGCGATTCACTACGCCGCGCCCGAAGACCGACGCCGCTACGACATTCTTCAGAGCATTCGCACCTTGACACTGCTGGAACACGAGCATCCGGAGAAACGACGCGGCGGAGGCCATCACTTTCGCGCCCCGGCCGAAATGGCGGCGGGATGCGCGCAACATCCGGAGTGGCTCCGCGCGACATACGAAATCGCGGAGCGCTGCGATTTCGCGTTCCCGTTCGGCAAACCGCAGTTCCCCGCCTTTGACGTGCCTGACGGTTCATCGTCAAAAGAGTTTCTGCCACATCGGGTGCGCGACGGCTTGAGACAGCGTTATCTGGGCAAGCGAATCGTTTCGGACACCGGAACCGAAGTGCCCCTGGCGCAAGTGCGGGCGCAGGTCGAGGAGGAGCTGAGCATCATCGCGGACGTCGGCTACGAAGACTACTTCCTTATCACCTGGGATTTTCTCCAGGATTGCCGGCGGCGCGGCATCGAGTGGATCACGCGCGGCAGCGCGGCTGACAGCCTGGTTTGCTATTGCCTTGGCATCAGCAGCGTTTGTCCGATTCGCTTCGGCCTGTATTTTCGGCGGTTCCTGAACAAGGACCGCATGGCGCTGAACAAACTGCCGGACATCGACATTGATTTCGCGCACGACTTCAAAGACGACGTGGTGAAGCTGATTTTCGAGAAGTATGGACGGGAACGTTGCGCCGTGGTGGGCGGATTTTCGACCTTCCAAGCGCGGAGCGCGTTCGCGGAAGTGGCCAAGGTGCTCGGCGTGGGGGAACGCGAGGTCAGGAAATTTACCGAGCGCTTTCCGTGGGGCTTCGGCGGCGGTTGGGTCCCCGATGAACCGGCGCCCAAGGGCGGCGCCGGCCTGATTGAATTGCTCCGCGGCAGTCCCGAAACCCGCGACTTGCCGCTCGATGAGGAGCCGTACCAGACGGCGCTGCGCATGGCGGAGTTCCTCGACGGGATGCCACGTTGCCCGAAGATGCACCCCTGCGGGCTTGTGCTTTCGCGCCAGCCCATGCACGAGTTAACGCCAACTTTTATCGCGAACAAGGGCTACTTCACGACCCACTTTGACATGGACGCGGTGGAAGCCATCGGCCTGGTGAAGATGGACATCCTGGCGCAAGGCGGATTGGCGGCGATGCGCGACGTGAAGGCGATGCTGGCGAACCGCGGGATTGAAGTGGATTTGGAAAGCTGCACGGCCCGGCGGATGGCGTGGGACAATGTGGAAAGCATTCCTGTCTTGCCGGGTAGCTACGCTTTCCATACACCGAACGGACCAACCCACCCCGAGCCCCTCCCAGGAGGGGAGCGGCACCGGCCGGTCAGTTCCCCTCCTGGGAGGGGTCAGGGGTGGGTTTATGGGCCCAATGCCCATTCACAAAACGTCGGAGCTTTCCATGAACCGTTGGGGGCACCGCCAGGTTTTGGAGTGCGCCAGTCCTCTGGCGCTTTTACATCTGGCCTCGAAACGGAAAAAAAGGGCAGAGGACTGCCGCAGTCCAAGACGCTACCGCGCGGTCCACAAGGTTCATGGTCCGAATGCGTGCGAAAAAAGCGAAAGGGGGCTTTCCATGAACCACAGGGTGCTGCCGGCTTCTTGCCGGCAGACCATTCAGTGCAAAGCACTGCCGGCAGGATGCCGGCAGTACCTTGGCGGGGCCGTTTCCCACTTTCCCACTGGCCCGCTTTCCCCCCGGCTTTACTGACCTTGCCGCCTGCCGTGGAGGAATGTTGGAACGATCCGGCCGTCTGGGACATGATCGCCCGGGGCGGCGCCAGGGCGGTGCATCATATCGAATCGCCCGCGATGACCAGCCTGTGCCAGATGTGCAACGTGCGCGAGATCGATGGCCTGATCGCCATTGTGAGCGTCATCCGGCCCGGGGCGGCGAATGAAGGCAAGAAACTCGCGTTCACGCGCCGTTATCAAGGAATGGAACCGGTGGTGTATCCGCATCCGTCATTGGAAGCATGCCTGCGGAGCACGTACGGTTTGGTGGTGTATGAGGAGCATATCCTGCAACTCAGCGAGGCCTTCGCCGGCTTGCCGCCCGGTCGCGCCGACGTCTTGCGCCGCCCGCTTAACAAGCAGAAGCGCGCGGTCATCGAGGAAATCCGCGGCGAGTTTTTTGCGTCCGCTCGGGCGCGCGGCCACGCGCCGGAGAAGATTGTCGAAGTGTGGGAACTGGTTACCGGCTTTGCTGGATACGCGTTCTGCAAAGCGCACAGCACCGCTTATGGCGTCGAGGCGTATCAAGCGGCGTGGCTCAAACGGTACTTTCCCGCTGAATTCATGGCCGCCGTGCTGACCAACGGCAAAGGGTTTTATCATCCGCTGGTCTATGTCCTCGAATGCCATCGGCTCGGGTTGAAGTTGGCGCCGCCGTCGGTGAACGAGCCGGGACCCGCCTTCATGCCGCGCGGCCAATCGATTCGCGTGCCGTTGACTCGCGTCAAAGGACTCACGACACGCGCGATCGATACGATGCTCGCGGCGCGGGAGCGCGGTCCATTCCCATCGATGTCCGACTTCTTCCACCGCGTGGCACCCTCGGGCGAAGAACTCGAGGCGATGATCCGCGTCGGCGCATTCGATGAATTCGGAGAAACGCGCACGCGCCAATTCTGGCAGGCGCAACATCTCCTCAAGACCTGCGGCGCTGCCGTCAGGACCTGCCAGCGCTGGCTCATCCCGCCGCCCGGCTTGAACCAGTTGCCGGCAATCCCGCTCAAGGAACCGACCCGGCGCGAGCGGTTGGAAGCGGAAACGGATCTGTTCAGCTTCGCCGTCAGCGGTCACCCCCTCGAATTGTTCGATGCGGTGGACTGGGACACGTACTGTCCAGTGAATCGGCTCGGTGAATTTGTCGGCCAGACCATCACTACCTGCGGGCTGGTCGTCGAGCAACGCACCCACCATCAGATGACCGGTGAACCGATGAAATTCCTGACGCTGGCGGATTGGACCGGCATGGTTGAGACAGAACTGTTCGCGCAGACGTACAAAACCTACGGTCTCGCAACCGTCCGTTACCCGGTGCTGGAGATCGAGGCGCGCGTCGAACCGTTTGATAACGGCCGGGGCTTTTCCCTCCGCGTGCTGCGGGCGGGCAAACCGCGGACGGTACAAAGCGTCTCCTGAACTCCGGGTACGAGCCGTCCCCGCCCCTTGGTGCCGCAGATTGTCGCCTCCCTCAGGAGTGGGGACGGCCCGTCCCCAACTACTTCATTTTGCTGTTTCTTCATAGGCTCGGCGGGGGTGTTCGATTCGCCGCCGGATAAGTTAGCGATTCCACACAATCACGAAGCCGGCGGATGCACTTCCAACAAACGCTTGGGAACCGGGCCGACTTTGATCTCCTTCAGCGCCGTGCGGGTCTCGCAATTCACAATCGTGATGCTGTTCGCCCCGGCGTTTGCGGAGTAGGCAAATTTCCCGTCCGGGCTGAACGTTAACCAGTTCGGCGCGTCGCCCACCGGCACGGTGGTGACATACCTGGGCGCTGCGGCGGTAATGTCATACACCATCAGGCCATTTCCAATGAAGCTGGTTACCCAGAGTTCGCGATCTCCCGGACGCAGTTCCAGGCCGTGCGTATTCATATAGGCGAACTTGGAACGCTTCTCCGGCGGAGGAAGAGGTTGCTCCATCCGTCCAACTTGTTTGCCTCCGGCAAGCTCGGCCCAGGCAAAACCATGAAGACCCTCCAGCGCTACAAACAGCCATTTCTCATCGTGTGTGACGCACAGGGGTCTCACGGCGCCGTCGAACCGCACGGTTTGCTTCAGCGCGTGATCCTGCGCATAGTCGAATTGCTTTACGAGATGGTCTCCGATGGAGGTTACGTACATGTGCCGGGCGCCAGGCGGACAGTAGCAGTTGTGCGGCCGCTGGCCAATGCCGAGAGTCTTCGCCACCTTTGCTTGGCGAACGTCGATGATGTCGGCGGTTCCCTTGTCGTTGATGGCGACGTACACCCAACGGCCGTCGGGGGTGGCCGCGAGTTGATTGGGCACACCCGTCGTAGGGACACTCGCAACGACTTTGTCCGTGACCGTGTCCAGGAAAAGGATGGCCCGGACGGATTCAACCGAGCAGTAAAGTCTGCGTTGATCGGGCGAAAGGGCCAATCCATGAGGGTGTTGGCCGACGTGGATCTGGCCAACGACTTCCTGTCGGTCCAAATCAACGACGCTGAGGTAATCCCCGGACGTTTTGGCCACGTAAAGCTTTTTGGCCGGGGTTGGGTTTTGCTCTTTCAACGCAAAAACACCACCCGGGGGGTGCAACAGCGACGGCACCGCGCCGGGAAGGCCCGTGCAGGAGGGCTGGCTCAATCCACACAAAGCGGGCCACTAAATGCTGGTTCACACGCAGCAGTGGGAAAACTTCCGTCTGTCGCTGGACTTCAAGATCAGCAAGGGCTGCAACAGCGGCATTTTCGTGCGCACGAGTTCCCTCACCCCGCGTCCTGGCAA
>JACXTT010005757.1_pt1 | contig 17913 bp, 13 predicted proteins | sample 9270951 | NCBI WGS metagenome assembly JACXTT01 (sample SAMN15532306, study PRJNA645909) | rock metagenome | isolation source: weathered quartz diorite | place: Puerto Rico | collected 2017-06-21 | reverse complement strand
ATGTCTCCTTGCATGTGTCACCCATGTCTGCCTGCATGTGTAACCCATGTCTCCCTACATATGTAACCCATGTCTCCCTACATATGTAACCCATGTCTCCCTACATGTGTCACCCATGTCTCCCTGCATGTGTAACCCATGTCTCACTACGTGTGTACCCCATGTCTCCCTGCATGTGTAACCCATGTCTCCCTACATGTGTAACCCATGTCTCCCTACATGTGTCCCCAATGTCTGCCTGCATGTGTAACCCATGTCTCCCTACATGTGTCACCCATGTCTCCCTGCATGTGTAACCCATGTCTCCCTACGTGTGTAACCCATGTCTCCCTGCATGTGTCACCCATGTCTCCCTGCATGTGTCACCCATGTCTCCCTACATGTGTAACTCATGTCTCCATACCTGTGTAACCCATGTCTCCCTACGTGTGTCACCCATGTCTCCCTACAAAAAAGCAGCAGGGTCAGTCCGAGCTGCATCGCGACGGTTAGCGCGTCGATATTTGCGGCGCCACAGTCCCAAACCGTGAACCGTGCGTATGCGCATGCGACTGCCCTGCGGCGTCGGTGCCCGCTTCGGTTGAAGCCAACTTGACGTTGCCTTTTGCGGACGCCGCGGTCCCAAAGCGGGACAGGCAGCAAGTGCCAGTCCCATCGGGAACAGGCAGCGATTGCCAGTCCCAGCGGTAGCAGACGCCGGCGCCTTTGGAACTGGCGCCGGGCTTCTTCGTTACGCCAACTCCACGTCCGCCTTGGTGATCACCGCGTTGTCGGCGTGCTCGTTGCGTTTGAACCAGCGGACGGCGCGTTTGCCGAGGCTGTCGAGGTAGGTGTAGGCGACCGGGACCACGACCAGGGTCAGCAGGGTGGAGGTGATGACACCGCCGATCACGGCGCGGCCCATGGGGGCTTGCTGTTCGCCGCCGTCGCCCATGCCGATGGCCATCGGCAGCATGCCGAAGATCATGGCGAGGGTGGTCATCAGGATGGGGCGCAGGCGCACCTGGCCGGCTTCCATGAGGGCGCTGAACTGGGCCTTGCCGTCGCGTTGGGCGTGGTTCGTAAAATCGACCAGCAGGATGGCGTTCTTGGTGACCAGTCCCATCAGCATGACGATGCCGATCACGGAGAAGATGTTCAGGGTCGAGCCCGTGACCAGCAGGGCGACCACCACGCCGATCATGGACAGGGGCAGGGAGACCATGATGGCGACCGGCTGCAGGAAGCTGCCGAACTGCGAGGCCAGCACCAGGTAGATGAAGATGACGGCGATGGCGATGGCTGCCACGAAGCCGCCCATGGTCTCGGCCATGCGCTCGGCCTCGCCGCCGATGTCGAAGCGTACGCCGACCGGCATGGCGATGGTCTTGATGGCTTTCTGCACGTCGGCGTTGACGTCGCCGTTGGGGCGGCCTTCGATGCCGGCCATGATGGCCACGCGGCGTTCCAGCGCCTGGCGCTTGAGTACCTGCGGGCTGGTGGAGGGCACGAATTCCACCACCTGGCGCAGCGGCACCATCACCGGGTTGCCCGAGGCGTCGCGCTTGCTGGAGGCCACCGACAGGTCGCCCAGGTCGGTGATTTTCTGGCGCCCGCTTTTCGGCAGCTGCACGTTGACGTCGTAGTTCTGGCCGTCCGGCGCCAGCCAGCGGCTGACCTGGTCGCCCGCCACGAAGGGACGCAGGGCGGCGCCGATCTGCTGCACCGACAGGCCCAGATCGCTGGCCAACTCGTTGTTGATTTTGAGGATGGTGGCGGGATTGGCGCCTTCCTGGCTGTACTCGATGTCCTTCACGCCATTGATGGTGCGCATCTTGTCCATCAGCTGGTGGGCGACGGCGTCCAGCTTCGATTCGTCCTGGCCCAGGATGGCGATGAAGATGGGGCGGTTGCCGACCGTGGTGGTAATGCCGGCGATGGTTTCCAGGCGCTTGCGGATCAAGCCTTCCAGCACTTTCTGGGGGCGGCGCTTGACGGTTTTGAGGTCGGCCAGCTTGATGTTCATCTGCGCCGCATTGCGTCCGTCATAGGTGCCGGCGGTGGTGGAAATGGTGTCGATCTCCTTGCCGAACTCGCCCAGGGCGGCGGTCAGCTGCTCCACTTTTTGCGAGGTGTAGTCGAGGCTGGAGCCGACCGGGGTCTTGAAGCGCAGCTGGATATAGCCGTTGTCCGTCTCCGGGAACATTTCCCCGCCCACCATGGGGATCAGGGCGATGCTGCCGACGAACAGGGCCACGGCCAGCGCCAGGGTGCTTTTTCTCCAGCGCAGGGCCAAGCCCAGCACTTTGCCGTACACCACGTGCACCTTGTCAATGCCATGCTCGATGCGCTCCATCAGCCGGCCCAGCCAGGGCAGGTATTTAAAACGGTCCTTGACGGGATCGGGCCACACGGACGAGAGCATAGGGTCGAGCGTGAAGCTGACGAACAGGGACACCAGCACGGCCACGGCGACGGTAATGCCGAACTGCAGGAAGAAGCGGCCGATGATGCCCTGCATGTAGGCAATGGGCACGAACACGGCGACGATGGCGAAAGTGGTGGCCATCACGGCCAGGCCGATTTCATTGGTGCCGTCGAAGGCCGCGCGCAGATGGCTTTTGCCCATGTTGAGGTGGCGGACGATGTTTTCGCGCACCACGATGGCGTCGTCGATCAAGAGGCCGATGCACAGCGACAGGGCCATCAGGGTGAGGAAGTTGAGGGTAAAGCCGAAGCATTTCATGGCGATGAAACTGGCCAGCACGGAAATCGGCAGGGTCAGGCCCGTGATGATGGTGCTGCGCCAGGAATGCAGGAACAGGAACACGATCACCATGGTCAGCAGGGCGCCTTCGATGATGGTTTCCTTGACGTTGTCGAGCTGGCTCTTGACCCGCTCGGCCTGGTTTTCCATCACGCGCAACTGGTAATCGCTGCCAAATTCCTTTTGCATCTGGGCGGCCGCCTTGGCCAGATTGGTGCCCACTTCCACCACGTTGGCGCCTTGCACCTTGGTCACTTCGATGGAGATGGCGCGCTTGCCGTTGACGCGCGAAACGGAGGTTTCTTCCTGTTCCCCATCGACGATGGTCGCCACCTGTTCCAGGTAGACGGGGCCGGAGGCGCGCCGGGCGACGATGATGCGGTTGAAATCGCGCGCCTGCTTCATGCGCCCTTCGATACGCACCAGCTGTTCGTTGGCGCCGTAGCTGATGTTACCGGCCGGCATATTGGCATTGGTGGCCTGGATCGAGCGCAGCACTTCATCGACGCCGATGTTCTGGCTCTGCAGCTGTTCCGGTTTCAGGTTGACCAGGATCTGGCGGTTGGTGCGCCCGTTGATGCGCACCTGGCCCACCCCGGCCACGCCCTGCAGGCGCTTGGTGACGACCTGTTCGGTCAGGGTTGACATCTCGCGCAGGCTGCGGCTGTCGGACATCAGGGTCATCTCGACGATGGGCTGCTCGTTGTCGCCCTCGGCGCGGATGACCAGCGGCTCCTTGGCATCCTTGGGGAAACTGGGGCGCACGCGGCCGATGTTGTCGCGCACTTCCTGCATGGCCTTGTCGACGTTGGTGCTGAGCTGGAATTCGAGGCTGACCCCGGCGCGGCCTTCCCAGGAATTGCTGCGGATGGTCTTGATGCCGCTGACGGAGTTGATGGCGTCTTCCAGCGGCCGGGTGATGTCGTTTTCCACCTGCTCGGGCGAGGCGCCCGGATATTGCACTTCAACCCAGGCAAAGGGAATCTCCACGCTGGGCATGCTTTCCAGGGGCAGGCTGCGATAGGAAAACAGGCCGAGCACCATGATGCCGACCATGACCATGGTGGCAAAAACGGGGTGGTTGATACTGGTCTTGGTAATCCACATGGCTTATCCTTTGCTCGCAACTTGCGCTGCCGCCGTGCTCTTGGCGGGCGGGGCGCCGATGCGCACCTTCTGTCCCGGCTTGACGCCATCGAGCCGCGCCGTGATGACGGTCGCGCCTGCATCGAGACCGGCAGTGAGTTCCGCCACGCCCTCGTCTTCGTTGCGCAGACCGAGGGTGACGGGCTTGGCCACCACCTGCTTGTCAATGATGGTATAGACGACGTTTTCACCCTTGACCTCGCGCACAGCCGCCAACGGAACCAAAGGCGAACTGGCCGATTTCCGGGTCGTGATGGCGCCCTTGGCGAACATGCCGCCGCGCAGTGCGCCATCGCTGTTATCAACGGATATGTAGACGATCATCGAACGCGAACCGGCCTCCGTGGTGGGACTGATGCGCGCAACCTTGCCGATGAAATCGCGCTGCTGGTAGCCATCGACCTTGAAGCGCACTTCCTGGCCAATTTTCACGCGCGGCACTTCCGACGCCGGCACCTGCGCTTCCAGATTCAATTGCTTGAGGCTGACGATGGTGAACACGGGCATGTCCGGCGCCAGCTTCTCGCCCGCCTGCACGTGGCGCTTGCTGATCACACCGGCCAGAGGCGCCTTGATGACGGTGTCGGCCAGGGCGATGCGCGCCATGTCGAGCTGGGCCTTGGCAGCGGCCAGGCTGGCCTCGGCCAGTTCCACGCTGTTCTGGGTGGTGTCGTAAGACGATTGCGAGATGTAGTTTTGCTTGAGCAGGGCCTGGCTGTTGGCATTGTTCTTTTTCGCCAGCGACAGGCGCGCATTGGCCTCGTCGTAGGCGGCCTGCATCTGCGCCACGCGGGCGCGCTGGTCGGCCGCGTCGAGGCGGGCGATGACCTGGCCGGTCGCCACGTTCATGCCTTCCTGGACGGTGGTTTCCAGCACCACGCCCGAGACCTTGGATTTGACGGTGGCCTGGTCCAGCGGCGCCAGCGCGCCCGCCAGCGGCAGGTCCAGGCGCAGCTCGCGCCGGTCGATGGTGGCCACGTCCGCTTTCGACAATTCATACACATCGATCTTCGGCTCTTTCTTGCCGGGGCCGCCTTCGCCCTGGGCCGACTCGGCCGGCTTGGCCGCGCCGCGCGCCTTCATCGCGTACCAGCCGCCGCCGGCCAGCAGAACGATCAACAGGGCGGCCACGGCTTTTTTCCAGTGGCGCGGGGAAGTGGTGGTCGGCTGGGCCAGCGGCAGGGTCTCGATTTTCATGGGTGTGGTCGGTTCGTCTAAGGATGAATCGGGTGCAGCGATTTCTTGTGTTTTTAATCAGTGCCGGGTGCGCGCAGGCTCCGTCTCGGCTGAGATGGAGCGGAAAGCGCATGGTGGCACTATAGAAAAACACAACAGCGCGAACCAGCGCGATGCGACAGGCGGGCGTTTGGCGCCGACGAACTGCGCAAATCCGGCGCCGAGCGTGGATTTTTTGGCGATGAATGGCAGAGGGACTCAGCGATTTAGTACAAGAACTCCTTTGACGGGGCGCAAGGGTCGGTGCGGGCGCGCCACCCAGAATAGATAACCTTGTCATGGCATCTGTTTTTGGAACGTGAGGACCCGGTGGCTGAAGATATGTATGTGGAGCGATCCAGTAATGAGCCCGACGGCGCCGGCATGGCGGCGCTCGACTTTTTTGTACCGCTTCGTTGCCGCCGTCGAACTCACACCGAATGTCGCCGTGCACAGCTGCGACCGTGACGGCACGGTGCGCTACTGGAACAAGAGTTGCGAAACCCTGTTCGGGGTGCCGGCCAGCGAAGCGCTGGGACGGCAGCTGACGGTGGTGGTGCCCCATCCCGGCCATAGCGAGGAGTTTTCCGAACTGATCGCCCGGGTGTGGGACAGCGGCGAGGTGCCGCCGCCCCGCGATTGGCTGATCAAGCGGGCCGACGGCAGTGAACGCTGGGTATATTCCAGCCATTACGCCGTGCGCCGCGACGGTTTTACGCGCCAGGTGCTGTGCATGGAAATCGACGTCACTGGCCGCAAGATCGACGAAGCAGCCTTGCGCAAGGAAGGCGTGCATTTTCGTCATCTGTTCGAGCGCTCGAACGACGCCATTGTGCTGCTGCGGGGCAGCCGCATCGTCGACGCCAATCCCGCCGCACAGCAACTGTTCGGCTGCAACACGCTCGATGAACTGGTGGGCCGTTCCATGCTTGATTTCTCGCCGGTCAGCCAGCCGGGTGGCCAGTCGTCCATCACGCGCGACGCCGAAATTGCCGCGCATGCCTTCTTGGAAGGCAACGAACACTTCGAGTGGCAATACCGGAAGAAGGATGGCGCCCTGTTCTTCGCTGAGGTGCTGCTGACCTCGGTGGCGCTGGACCACGAACAGCTGGCCTACGCCGTCGTCCGTGACATTTCAGCGCGTCGCGCGGCCCAGCAGACCCTGCTGATGGCGGCCCAGGTGTTCGACCGCAGCCGCGATGCCATCCTCATCATCGACAGCGCCCACCACGTGCTGGCGGTCAACCAGGCGTTCACGGACATCACGGGCTTCACGCCTGCCGAGGTGATCGGCAAGGAGGTGCCGAACTTGCAGAACGGTCCCCACGAACCGGGCTTTTACCAGCAGATCTGGGACTACGTGGAAGAAAACGACCATTGGGAGGGCGAAATTTTCGCCCAGCGCGCCAGTCAGCAAGTGTTTCCCGTGCACGTTGCCATGACCGCCATCCGCGACGTCGACGGTGCCATTGCCAGTTATATCGTCATCCTGACCGACATCACCACCCGGCGCCGCGCCGAGGAGCACACCCGCCATCTGGCCGAGCACGATTTCCTCACCGACCTGCCCAACCGGGTGCTGTTCCTCGACCGTCTCAATCAGGCCCTGGCCACCGCACGCCGCCGCCGCACCCCGGTGGCGCTCATGTTCGTCGACCTCGACCGTTTTAAACAGGTCAACGACAGCCTGGGCCACCAGGCCGGCGATGCCGTGCTCAAGGAACTGGCCGTGCGCATGAGCCGCTGCGTGCGGAGCGTCGACACCGTCAGCCGGCACGGCGGCGACGAGTTTGTGATCCTGTTGGCCGACATCCGCGGCGTTGACCAGGCAGCCCACGTGGCCGCGACCGTCATGCACGCGGTGGCCCGCCCCATTGCCCTCGACCGCGCCCAGAACTATCCCGACGGCCAGGGCCTGGGCGGCAGCGAGGTGAGTATCTCGGCCTCGATCGGCATCGCCATGTTTCCTGGCGACGGTGACGATCCGGAAACCTTGCTCAAGCATGCAGACATCGCCATGTACCACGCCAAGCAGGCCGAGCGCAATGCCTTGCAGTTCTTCAGTTCGGAAATGAATGCTCACGTGCTCGAGCGGGCCGAGATGGAAGACCGCCTGCGCCACGCCATCGAACTGCACGAATTCGAGCTGCAATATCAGCCGGAAATCGAGATCGTCAGCGGCCGCACGGTAGGGGTGGAGGCCCTGCTGCGCTGGCGCGATCCCCAGCGGGGCTTGTTGCAGCCCGAGCAGTTCATTCCGGTGGCGGAAGCAAGTGGCTTGATCGTGCCCATCGGTGAGTGGGTGCTGCAGGAGGCCTGCCGCCAGGCGCAAGCGTGGCACCGGCAAGGACTGCCGCTGGTGGTGGCCGTCAACCTGTCACGCGCGCAATTTTTGAGTAAGAAGCTGGTGGAGTTCGTGGATGCGGCTCTGCAAGATTCCGGTCTGGCGCCCCGTTTTCTGAACCTGGAAATCACGGAAGCGATTTTCATCGATCCCGATCCGGCGACCCTGGCCACCATCGGCGCCCTGCAAGCGCGCGGGGTGCGGCTGGTGCTGGACGACTTCGGCACCGGCTACTCCAGCCTGTCCAGCCTGCGCCGCTATCCCCTTTCCAAGATCAAGATCGACCGCAGCTTCATCGAGGATGTGCGGCGCGGCGTAGACGGCGCATCTGTCATTCCGGCCATCATCGCGGTGGCGCGCAGCCTGAACGTGCGGGTGATTGCGGAAGGGGTGGAAGAAGCGTCGCAGCTGCGCTATCTGGAGCAACACGGCTGCGACGAGTACCAGGGTTATCTGGCCGGGGCAGCTTCGGCCACGCCCGACTTCACAGACCGGCGTCGATGAGTTGCCCGGCCACGTCGAACAGGCGGATGCGCGCCAGCACCTGGCCGTGGTCGGAAGCTTCGGGCAGGCCCAGCACCAGGTGGTCGTTGAGGTAGACCACGTCGACCACTTCGCCGATGGCGCCCGGCAGGTCGGCATTGAATTCCTCGGACACAAGGATGTGGTCGATGGTGGTGTACTGGCCGTCGTGCATGCTGGAAAAGCCCACGTGACTGAAGAAGTCGGGGCGGCGCTGCAGCTGGTAGGCATCGAACAGGCGCTCGCCCAGCGGGGCGCCGGCGCCGATGACGATGCCGGTGGTGACGGCATCGGCGACGTCGTTGAAGTCGCCCAACACGACGCGGGGGCGGCCCGTGTCGCGGTATAAATTGCTGAGCAGCACGCGCAGGGCCACCGCCTCCGTGCCGCGCCGCACCAGCGAGCGCAGGCAGGCGAGGGCGTAGAGCAGGGAGTCTTCGCTGGTATCGCCCGTGCGGTAATCGGGCCGCTTGCTTTTGAGATGCACCACCAGCACGTCGATGGTGAGATCGGCATGCACCATGACCTGGGCGTGCAGCACGGGCCGTGCGAAGCGGTCGGCGTCGCGGCTGCCCGCCGGCATGGCGACGCCGGCAGGGAAAGTGGGATAGCTGAGACCGGCCGCGGCCAGGGGCAGGCGTGAGACCAGTGCGACCGTTGGGGTGGGGCGTTCGCTGTCGGGGTCGGCATCGAAACCGATATGGATCGCGTCGCGGTATTTGCAGGTGCGGGCCAGCACCTGCTTGAGCAAGTCTTGCGAAAAGATTTCCTGGAAGCCGATGATGTCCGCGTCGAGCAAGTCCAGCTGGCGCGCAGTCCAAACGATTTTCGCCTCCAGCTGGGCCTCGGTGTACGGTTCCAGGTTGTCGTACAGCCTGGCCCCGACCGGACCCAGGTTCAAGAGGTTGAAGGTGGCAAAGCGAATTTCCTGCTGCATAATGAGAAACTCCTCAATGAACGAACAGCGTATCACGCATGGCCAAAAAAGAGCATATCTCCGAGACACCCGCCACCGCCTTCCTGCGCAAACTGGGCGTGTCTTTCAGCGAACACCCCTATGCCTACGAAGACAAGGGCGGCACCGCCGTGTCGGCACGCGAACTGGGCGTCGATGAACACAGCGTCGTCAAGACCCTGGTGATGCAGGACGAAGCGGCCCGCCCCCTCATCGTGCTGATGCATGGCGACCGCAAGGTCTCCACCAAGAACCTGGCGCGCGCCATCGGCTGCAAAGCGGTCGAGCCCTGCAAACCCGAAGTGGCCCAGCGCCACTCCGGCTACCAGGTGGGCGGCACCTCGCCCTTCGGCCTGCGCAAGCCGATGCCCGTCTACGTGGAGGAAACAGTATTAACGCTGCCTACGATTTATATCAATGGCGGCCGCCGCGGCTACCTGGTGGGCATCGACCCGGCCGTGTTGCCGAAGGTGGTCGATGCGAAGGCGGTGCATTGCGCGATTGATGAGTCAGCGTAAGCGCTATTCCGTTCGAGATAAAGAAATGGCGGGGCGATGAAGCCGTGCACTGCATGTCGAGCTGATTAAGGTATCCGCGTCAGCCGCTGCGTGGATTGCCGTGGGCTTGAGCGAGGCCGGCAGAATGGGATGAGCTTCATCCCCACATTGCAAGTTTGCAAAAATTTCCCTTGTGCAATTAAATTGCCTTCAAGTATTATTGAGCTCTACAATCTTCGGGCTTAATATGACATCTTCTAATGACGCAAAAGAAGCGGATGCTTCTCCTTCCGCGCGCCTTACGATTTTTATTTCCTATCTGGGATTAGTAAAAGACGCTCTCGAAATTTTCTGGAGGCTGGCGCCATTCACTCTGGTGTTTTCAGGAGGAATGCTCCTGTTCTTTCTGAAGCAATGCGGCTGGAGCGAACTGTTTGCTGAATCAGCCCTGTCTGTCCCAGGGCTGTCCTATATTGTTATCGCCGGCACTCTTGCAGCCGCCGCAATCGTATTCTTGTTCGTTATCCCTTCCGTGATGATGGTAGGGATAAATTTCAGTGGTGCACGCGCACCCCTGCTGACCTCGACAGCTGTCCCGCTCTACCTTGCCGCGTATTTCGGTTGGGTTGTTGCTCTCGCGGTTGGCGTCACGATGGATTCGAGCAGCACGATGATGCTATTGGGAGCGCCTGTATTTGCGGTCGTGATGATGGGATACTTGTTAATCACTGGCCACTCCAAAACGTACACCGGCATCGACGGCAAGTGGGGCATGGCCGCGCGCGCGGTTGAGGCATCGAGCGTGGTAATGCTTAATTCTTTTGGACTGCTGATGCTGCTCCGCTTGGCGCCGGCAACGGGAGGGGAAGGTGCTCTCGTGACCATATTCTTCATTATTGCCTTCGCAGTCACGTCCGCATTAGGAATTGCGCCCGGCCTGCTGTACCTACGTTTGCGCGCGAAGAACGACGGATATGTGGAGCCTCTGAAGGGCGCGTCGGTCGGGATAGTGCTAGTTGGAGTTATCGTGCTTTATCCCACCCTCAGCTTTCTGCCCGTGGCGAAAGGCGTATTGGAAGTGGCAGGAATTTTTAGCGATGAGGAAGCGCGATTCCAACTTGTCGATAATGAGTTAAAACCTGCGTTGATCAATGCTGGTCTGCAGTTTGACGCGATACCGCAAGGGGACGTTGTAAAGGGCTACGTTCGTTATAGTCTTGGAGGGGTGCGTCTTGTTTGTAAGGAAGCGCTGGGGAAGGGGGCGCCTTCGGAGTGGGGGAAGCGCCCCAGCGAAAAACAATCGACGGCAATGCGCTTGAAATCGGGTTCGCATTGTGTGAAAACGAGCTTGAACGAACTGCGGCGTTTTACCCCATGATGACAGTGGAATCATCTTCCTGCGATGGTGTATATTCACGGGCCTAACGCGCTTCGAGGCGTGATAAAAGAGAGAACCCATGAGCACCCTGATTTTCGTCATCGTCGCCTACCTGATCGGCTCGATTTCCTTTGCCGTCGTCATGAGCCGCCTGTTCGGCCTGTCCGATCCCCGCACCTATGGCTCGAAAAACCCCGGTGCCACCAACGTGCTGCGCAGCGGGAACAAGAAGGCGGCCATCGCCACCCTGATCGGCGATGCCCTCAAGGGCTGGTTCGCCGTCTGGCTGGCGATCCGGCTGGCGCCCCAGTATGGCGTGGAGGAGTTCGGCATCGCCCTGGTGGCGCTGGCCGTGTTCCTGGGCCACTTGTATCCCATCTTCTTTAAATTTGTCGGGGGCAAGGGTGTCGCCACGGCGCTGGGGGTGCTGTTTGGCATCAGCGTGTGGCTGGGCCTGGGCACCCTGGTGACCTGGCTGGTGATTGCCTACGCTTTCCGTTATTCCTCGCTGGCGGCCTTGATTGCCGCCGTGTTCGCGCCCTTCTTTTACGGCTTGATGGAAGGGGTAGATGCGCTGTTTGTCGCTGTCGTCATTATGAGTGCATTGTTGATTTGGCGGCATAGCAAGAACATCAGCAATTTGTTGGCGGGGAAGGAAAGCAAGATCGGGAGCAAGTCGGGCAGCGCGAAGGGGGCGGGAACGGCGAAGAAGTGAAGCTGGGCGCCAAGAGCGCAGTAAAGGCAAATGGGGATGGGATGGGCCACGAACGCCCGCAGGGCCAGTCCCGGGCGAGTTTGCTGAACCAGCTTGAATTTTGGGCATGCAGCCTTATATGCTGGCATTCACTATTGGAGTCATGCCATGAGCAAGGAAATGCGGATTGATTTTGTGTCGGATGTGTCTTGCCCCTGGTGCATCATCGGCCTGAAGGCGCTGGAGCAGGCGCTGGAAAATGTGGGCGACGCGGTCGATGCGAGCATTCACTTCCAGCCTTTCGAACTCAATCCGGCCATGGCGCCCGAGGGCGAAGACATCGGCGAGCACCTGATGAAGAAATATGGCGCCAGCGCAGCGCAGCGGGCCCAGACCAGCGAGATGATCCGCGCCCGCGGCGAAGCGCTGGGGTTTGAATTTGGCAGCCGCGACCGCATCTACAACACCTTCGATGCCCACCGTCTGCTGCATTGGGCGGAAGAGCAGGGTGTGCAGCATGCCCTGAAAATGGCCTTGTTCAACGCTTATTTCACGGCCGGCGAAAACGTGGGCGCCCACGACGTGCTGGTGCGTCTGGCCGGCCAGGTCGGCCTGGATCCGGCGGAAGCCAAGCGCATTCTGGCCACCGATGCCTACGCCCTGGAAGTGCGCGAACGCGAACAGTTCTTCCAGCGCCATGGCATCAATTCGGTGCCGGCCATCATCATCAACCAGAAACACCTGATCTCGGGCGGCCAACCGCCGGAAGTGTTCGAGCAGGCCATCCGCGATATCGCCGCACAAGAGTAAGCACTCACTCAGTCGCAAACGCGGCGCAGCGCACCCGGATTGCCCATCCGATCCGGTGCGCCGCCCAATTACGGTGCTTCGAGCGCCCCTGCGGACGCTCGGCCATCCTCCGTCCTCGTTTTTCCTGCTGGCACGCTAGTTGCTGTGCATGGGGTATCCGCCCACGCGCCCACGAGGATTGCCATGACCGACGACGACAGCACCAGCCGCATCCGCCGCACCATCTTGAAGGCGGGCGCTGGCGCCACCCTGACCGGCCTGGCCAGCGGCGGCGTCTGGGCGGGCGGCTCCGACAAGCCGGAAAAAGAGGAAGTGCGGATCGGCTTCATTCCCCTCACCGATTGCGCCTCCGTCGTGATGGCCTCGGTGCTGGGTTTCGACAAAAAATACGGCATCAAGATCATTCCCAGCAAGGAATCGTCCTGGGCCGGCGTACGCGACAAACTGGTCAATGGCGAACTGGATGCGGCCCACGTGCTGTACGGCCTGATCTACGGCGTGCAGATGGGCGTGGGCGGACCGAAGAAGGACATGGCCGTGCTGATGAACTTGAATGTCAACGGCCAGGCCATCAGCCTGTCGAAAAAAGTGGCGGACAAGGGCGGAGTCGATGGCGCCTCGCTGGCGAAACTGATGCAGACGGACAAACGCGAATACGCCTTTGCCCAGACCTTCCCGACCGGCACCCACGCGATGTGGCTGTATTACTGGCTGGCCACCTACGGCATCAATCCCATGAAGGATGCCAAGGTCATCACGGTGCCGCCGCCTCAGATGGTGGCAAACATGCGGGTGGGGAACATGGATGGCTTTTGCGTGGGCGAGCCCTGGAACCACCGCGCCATTGTCGATGGGGTCGGCATCACGGCCGCCACCACCCAGGATATCTGGCGCGACCATCCTGAGAAGACCCTGGGCACGACGGCCGAGTGGGCCAAGGCCCATCCCAACACGGCGCGCGCCCTGATTGCCGCCATTCTCGAGGCCAGCAAATGGATCGACGCCTCGCTGTCGAACAAGACCAAGATGGCCGAGACGATTGCCGACAAGTCCTATGTGAACACCTCGGTGGACGTCATCAACCAGCGCATCCTGGGCCGCTACCAGAACGGCCTGGGCAAGACCTGGGATGATCCCAACCACATGAAGTTCTTTGACGATGGCGCCGTCAATTTCCCGTACCTGTCCGACGGCATGTGGTTCATGACCCAGCACAAGCGCTGGGGCTTGTTGAAGGCCGAGCCGGACTATCTCGCCACCGCCAGCGCGGTCAACCAGATCGGCCTGTACAAGGAAGGCGCGGCGCTGGCCAAGGTGGCCGTGCCGAAGACGACGCTGCGCACCAGCAAGCTGATCGACGGCACCGTCTGGGACGGCAAGCAGCCCAAAGCCTACGCCGACAGCTTCAAGATTCACGCCTGAGGACCGCCATGAGCGCCGTGTTCGATTCCATCGCCGGCACGCCGCCGGCCACGCCGAAAGAAACCATGCCCACCCTGCCGCGCCGCAGCGAACGCATCGCCAACAAGGGCGTGCGCCTTGGCCGCTCCCGCTCTGCCGAGTTCTTGCGCAGCGTGCTGGTGACGGTGCTGCCGCCCGCCATCGGCATCGCTTTTCTGCTGCTGGTGTGGCAAGCCATCGCCATCAACAACCCGTCCATTCCCACACCCGCCGCGACCTGGGCCGAAGCGCTGCGCCTGTTTGCCGACCCGTTTTACAGCAAGGGCCCGAACGACCAGGGCATCGGCTGGAACGTTTTGGCGTCGCTCAAACGGGTGGCGGCAGGCTTCGGTCTGGCGGCCCTGGTCGGCATTCCGCTCGGCTTCATGATCGGCCGCTTCAGGTTTTTGTCGGCGATGTTCAATCCCATCATTAGCCTGCTGAAACCGGTGTCGCCGCTGGCGTGGTTGCCGATCGGTCTGCTCGTGTTCAAGTCGGCCAACCCGGCCGCCATCTGGTCGATTTTCATTTGCTCGATCTGGCCCATGATCGTCAACACGGCCGTGGGCGTGCAGCGGGTGCCGCAGGATTACATGAATGTGGCGCGGGTGCTGCGGCTGTCGGAGTGGAAGATTTTTACCAAGATCCTATTGCCCTCCGTGCTGCCCTATATGCTGACAGGCGTGCGCCTGGCCATCGGCACCGCCTGGCTCGTCATCGTTGCCGCCGAGATGCTGACGGGCGGCGTGGGCATCGGCTTCTGGGTGTGGGATGAGTGGAACAATTTGAACGTGCCCCACATCATCATCGCCATTGTCGTCATCGGCCTGGTCGGGCTGCTGCTCGAGCAGGCCCTGGTGGCTCTGGCCAGAGCCGTCACTTACGCCGACCCGGAGCATTGAGATGACAGGCAAATTCATTGAAGTACGCGATGCCGAAATGCGTTTCGATACCAGGAAGGGCAGCTTCCACGCGCTGTGCCGGATCAACCTGACGGTGGAGCAGGGCGAGTTCGTCACGCTGATCGGCCACTCCGGCTGCGGTAAGTCGACCCTGCTCAATCTGCTGGCCGGCCTGACCCGCGCCAGCTCCGGCGCCCTGATCTGCGCGGGCCGCGAGATCGACGGTCCCTCCCCCGAGCGCGCCGTGGTATTTCAAAACCACTCGCTCCTGCCCTGGCTGACCTGCTTTGAAAACGTGTATCTCGCCGTCGAACGGGTGTTCGCCGCCACCGAGCCGGTCGGCCGATTGAAAGAGCGCACCGGCGCCGCGCTGGCGCTGGTCGGCCTGAGTGCGGCGGCCTCCAAGCGCCCGAATGAAATCTCGGGCGGCATGAAGCAGCGGGTGGGCATCGCCCGCGCCCTGGCCATGGCGCCGAAAGTGCTGTTGATGGACGAGCCCTTCGGCGCGCTCGACGCTTTGACGCGCGCCCATTTGCAGGACGAGTTGCTGCGCATCGTCGCGCAGACGGGCTCGACGGTGGTGATGGTGACCCACGACGTCGACGAAGCCGTGCTGCTGTCGGACCGCATCGTGATGATGACCAATGGCCCCGCGGCCACCATCGGCGACATCGTGCAAGTGCGCCTGCCACGGCCCCGCGACCGGGTCAGCCTGGCGCACGATGCGCTGTACAACGACTACCGGACCAGCGTGCTGGAGTTTTTGTACCGCCGCCACGCAAAGGCGGCATGAGAAAAATGCGGGGGACTGGCGCTCGCCGCCTGTCACCGGGTTGACGAAACGCGGGCGCGGTAGAAGTCGGGGACAGGCGCCAAGCGCCAGTCCCCAGCCTCAACTCAATTCCAGTACGATCGGCTGATGATCCGACGCAGCCGTCTCCGACAGCACTTCCATCGCGGTCACGCGCGGCGCCAGGTCGTCCGTCACAAAAAAATAATCGTAGGTGTCCGGCTTTTCCGGCCAGGCATAGCCGTGCAGGCCGGCCGTGGGTGCGTGCTTGGTGTCATTCCTGAGGCGCCAGGCGTCAATCAGGGGCAGGGCGGCGCCTTCCATCGGCGCGAGCAATTCTTCGTATTCCGGTGAGCCCGGCAGCATATTGAAGTCGCCGCAATAGATCGCCGAGCCGGGCCGGAAACCCAGTTGAAACGGCGCGTCCAGGCGCGGGTCGGGCTGGAAAATCCGCGCCCGCTCGCAGGCTTCCCAATGCAGATATTTTATTTGGCGCACCTGGGCCAGGCGCTGCAGCTGCGAATAGTATTCGAGGTGGGTGGTCAACAAACGCACCTTGCCGCTGGGCGCTTCCAGCACCGTTTCGATCAGGCCGCGCGGCATGCCGGCCGGACTGTCCGGATCGGGCGGCCAGGGCAGCAGGTGGCGGTGCACCTGGGTCATGCGGAATTTCGACAGCAGCAGGTTGCCGAACTGGCGGGGCAGGTTGTTTTGATAGATTTCGGAAGTGGGCTCGATGACGGCGTGGTAGCCGCCAAAGGCGCCGCTCAGTTGGCGGAACTGGTTGGCGCTGGCGCTGCCTTCCAGCTCGGGGTGGTTCGACGCGACTTCCTGCAGACAAATGACGTCGGGGTTGAGCTTGCGCAGCACATCGATGATGGCGTGTATGCGGATCCGCCCATCCTTGCCACAACCCCAATGAATGTTCCAGCTTACAACCCGCATACAGCACCTCCACATCAAGAAAACGCAGGCATCTTGCCAGCTTTTCCCTCTGTATGAGAACACCGTAGGATGTTGTTACACTTTTGTAAGTGTTTGATTGTTAAGAGAAAATGACTGCGGGCAATTCGCGCTAAACGGCGCGGATGTCATCGAGCGACCAGCGGGGCCGCACATTGAAACCGTAGTCTTTTTTGGCCGCTGCCGGATTGATTTGCAAGCGCATGGCGCCGGCAAAGGCGATCATCGCGCCATTGTCCGTGCAAAATTCCAGTTCCGGATAAAATACCTCGAAGCGTTTTTTTGCCGCTGCCGCATTGAGCGATGCGCGCAGCTGGCTGTTGGCGCCCACGCCGCCCGCGATCACCAGCCGTTTCAAGCCGGTATGCTTCAAGGCGCTGACGCATTTTGCGGTCAGCACGTCGACGATGGCGTCGACAAAGCCCCGCGCAATATTCGCCTTGTCCTGTTCGCAGATATTCGCGACCACTTTTTCTTCGTGGTTTTTCACCACCGTCAGCACGGCCGTTTTCAAGCCCGAAAAACTGAAATTGAAATCCTTCGAATGCAGCATCGGCCGCGGCAGCTTGTACGCCAGCGGGTCGCCGAATTCAGCCAGCCGCGAAATGGCGGGGCCGCCCGGATAACCGAGGCCCAGGAGCTTGGCCGATTTATCGAAGGCTTCGCCGGCCGCATCATCGAGCGTCTCGCCAAGCAGCTCGTACTGGCCCACGCCATCGACCCGCATCAGCTGGGTATGGCCGCCCGACACCAGCAGCGCCACGAAGGGAAAAGCCGGCGGTTTTGACGCCAGCAGGGGCGACAACAAATGCCCTTCCAGATGATGCACGCCCAGCACGGGCTTGTCGGTCGCCAGGCCAAGCGCGCACGCCACCGAGGAGCCGACCAGCAGCGCGCCCGCGAGACCGGGACCTTGCGTGTAGGCGATGGCGTCGACCGCATCGAGTCCTACGCCAGCCTCGTGTAACACGTTTTCCAGCAGGGGCAGGGCGCGCCGGATGTGGTCGCGCGAGGCCAGTTCCGGCACCACGCCGCCGTACTCTTCGTGCATCGCCACCTGGGAGTGGAGCGCGTGCGACAGCAGGCCCCGCTCCGTGTCGTAGAGGGCCAGGCCGGTTTCGTCGCAGGAGGATTCGACGCCAAGAACAATCATGTCACGCTGCCAAATAAAGCTGAAGGGCCGGTATTGTATCTGGCATCAAGGGCGCTGCAGCAATTCCGCATGGGCAGCGCGCAGCATGGCAGCGGTCGCATCCCAGTCGATGCAGCCGTCCGTGACGGAGCAGCCGTATTTCAGCTGGCTCAGGTCGGCGGGAATCTTCTGGTTGCCGCCCACGATGTTCGATTCGATCATCACGCCCACCAGCGACTGGTTGCCGTGGCGGATTTGCTGGATCACGTCGGACATGACCAGCGGCTGCAACTCCGGCTTTTTGTAGCTGTTGGCGTGCGAGCAATCGACCACCAGGTTGGCGGGCAAGCCGGCCTTGGCCAGGGCCTGTTCGGCAATC
>JACXTT010005755.1_pt1 | contig 17915 bp, 12 predicted proteins | sample 9270951 | NCBI WGS metagenome assembly JACXTT01 (sample SAMN15532306, study PRJNA645909) | rock metagenome | isolation source: weathered quartz diorite | place: Puerto Rico | collected 2017-06-21 | reverse complement strand
GGGGTGGGAAATAATGGCGAAAGTGCGGCGTTTCGCGACTTCGGCGGCCTGGTGGGTCATGGGAAATCGCCTGGCAAGTGAGTCAAAAAAGGGCAGCGATTATAGCCTAAGTCGATGGCAGAACCGAACCGTTGAGCCTTTGACAGACCACTGAATGCTGATTTTTCACGGAACATCAGACTGTCATCCGGGTCAGCTACACCATGACTGATCCGGGTTGCGCGACGAGCGCGTGCACAAACGCGACATTTTTAGTTGATCTCAAGCCCCTCAAGTCCTAAAGTTCGCGCCGAACGTCCATGCTGGAAACGATCCATCCGGCTCAAGTACTGACGACGAGACAGCAAGGCCAAGGGCAGCGTCAATGCCCATGGCCTTTTTGCTTTCGGCGACATGCCTTGGGAAGTAGGCGAACCAAAGTGGGGATACGGAGGACGTTCATTTGCACCCATTGATAGAACACGTTTGCCACTAGGAGTCCCACCGTATGTCGATTCAGGTCGAAGACTATTTCGCGCGCGAAACCTTCCAGAAAATGAAGGCGTTCGCCGACCAGCAAGAAACCCCTTTCGTGGTCATCGACACCCAGATGATCTCCCAGGCCTACGACGACCTGCGCGCAGGCTTCGAATTCGCCAAGGTCTACTACGCCGTCAAGGCCAACCCGGCTGTCGAAATCATCGATCTGCTGAACAAGAAGGGTTCGAGCTTCGACATCGCCTCGATCTACGAGCTGGATAAAGTGATGAACCAGGGCGTCAGCCCGGATCGCATCAGCTACGGCAACACCATCAAGAAATCCAAGGACATCCGCTACTTCTACGAGAAGGGCGTGCGCCTGTACGCCACCGACTCGGAAGCCGACCTGCGCAATATCGCCAAGGCCGCACCGGGCTCGAAAGTCTATGTGCGTATCCTCACCGAAGGCTCGACCACCGCCGATTGGCCGCTGTCGCGCAAGTTCGGTTGCCAGACCGACATGGCCATGGACCTGCTGATCCTTGCACGCGACCTCGGCCTGGTGCCTTACGGCGTGTCCTTCCACGTCGGTTCGCAACAGCGCGATATCAGTGTCTGGGACGCGGCCATTGCCAAGGTCAAGGTGATCTTCGAACGCCTGAAGGAAGAAGACGGCATCCACCTCAAGCTGATCAACATGGGCGGCGGCTTCCCGGCCAACTACATCACCCGGACCAACAGCCTGGAAACCTACGCCGAGGAAATCATCCGTTTCCTCAAGGAAGACTTCGGCGACGACCTGCCGGAAATCATCCTGGAGCCAGGCCGTTCGCTGATCGCCAACGCCGGGATCCTGGTCAGCGAAGTCGTGCTGGTGGCGCGTAAATCGCGTACCGCCGTCGAGCGCTGGGTGTACACCGACGTGGGCAAATTCTCCGGCCTGATCGAAACCACCGACGAGTCCATCAAGTTCCCGATCTGGACCGAGAAGAACGGCGAAGTGGAAGAAGTGGTCATCGCCGGCCCGACCTGCGACAGCGCCGACATCATGTACGAAAACTACAAGTACGGCCTGCCGCTGAACCTGGCGGCCGGCGACCGCCTGTACTGGCTGTCCACCGGCGCCTACACCACCAGCTACAGCGCCGTGGAATTCAATGGCTTCCCGCCGCTGAAATCCTTCTACGTGTAATACGCCGGGCCGCTGAAAGGCGGCCTTGCAGGCACCACCTGTTGTCCCCCGAAAGGCCCGTGAATGTTCACGGGCCTTTTCTATTTTACAGGCTGCAAAACTTTTCGAAGCGGTGTAGTGTTGCCCCAGGGAATTTGGTGGGTACAGTAACCACCAAACTCCAACGACAAGGAACGTCGTCTTGAATAGCCGACAGCTGATCAGGCTTATCGAAGCGGACGGTTGGTATCTGGTCAGGATCAAGGGCAGTCACCATCACTTCAAGCACCTGTACAAGCCAGGGCTGGTGACCATCCCTCATCCGAAGAAGGACCTACTGACCAAGACAGTCAACAGCATCCTGAAACAGGCACAGTTGCAAGCAGGAGACCACCATGCTTTTCCCCATTGCGATCCAACCCGGTGACGAGCAGCACGCCTGGGGCGTAGAGGTTCCGGATATTGCGGGCTGCTTCTCGGCCGGCGAAGACCTGGACGATGCCCTGGCCATGGCCCGTGAAGCCATCGAAGGGCACCTGGAAATTCTCGCCGAGGACGATGCGCCCATTCCTCGGGCGGGCACCGTAACCCAGCACGCGAAAAACCCGGACTACGCGGGTTGCATCTGGGCCGTGGTGGACATCGATATCACCCAGTACCTGGGCAAGGCGGAGAAACTCAATATCACCTTGCCGGGTTACCTGTTGAACCGCATCGACAATTACGTGCGCAATCATCCCGAGCAGAAGAGTCGTTCGGGCTTCCTGGCAACGGCGGCCTTGCGAGTATTGCAAAGCGCCTGAGCCCTCAACCCACCAGTGCCTGCAGCGCCGCCTGGTCGGTTTGATCGCCCAGCAGCGCCGCCCGCTGGTGGTAGTCCAGCGCCAGCGCGCGGATCTCGGGATGCAGCGCCGCCAGCAAGGCCTGGCGGCCGACCCGCAGGAACTTCAGGTTTCCACCGGCCAAGGCCTGGCGCAACCAGCCCAGCGCCTGATCGACCTGCCCCAGGTCCGCCAGCACCGCCGCGTAGCTGAACTGCCCACGAAAGTCGCCACCCTCGGCCGACAGCCGATACCACTCGCAGGCCGCGATGAGATCGACCGGACAGAAGCGTCCGTCCTCCAGGTAACGCCCCAGCAGGTTCATCGATTTGGCATGCCCGAGTTCCGCGGCGCGCCGGTAGCAGGCCAGCGCCGCGACCTGATCCTCGGCGCCCCCGCGCCCGGTCGCCAGCAGATTGGCATAGTTGTACAAGCCCCAGTCCAGCCCGCCCTCGGCTGCCAGGCGGTATTCCCGCGCCGCCGCCTGGGCGTCGGGCGCGCAGCCCCAGCCATGCTCCAGGCAGCGCCCGAGCATATTGCGCGCCATCAGGTGGCCGCCGTTCGCCGCAATCCGGAACCAGCGCAAGGCCAGCGCCGGGTCCTGCTCGATGCCCTGCCCGTCCAGCAGGATCTGCCCCAGCAGCGCCTGGGCCTCGAGCACGCCCTGGCCGGCGGCCAATAAGACTGCCTGGGCCGCCCGGGCCGGATTCTCTTCGAGCATGGCCTTGAGCGAATCGCCGTCGAGCACTTCCTCGCGCCGCAGATGAAAGCCCATGACCTACACCTCGACCCAGCGACGCAACAGGTTGTGATAGGTCCCGGTGAGCTGGATCAGTGCCGGATGATCGGGAACATCGCGGGTCAGGCTCTGGATCGCCGCGTCCATTTCGAACAGCAAGGTGCGCTGGCTGTCCTCGCGCACCAGGCTCTGGGTCCAGAAGAACGAGGCATAGCGGGCCCCCCGGGTCACGGCGTTGACCTTGTGCAGGCTGGTGCCCGGATAGAGCACCAGGTCGCCGGCGGGCAACTTGACCTGGCGGGTGCCGAAGGTGTCCTGGATCTCCAGTTCACCGCCCTCGTACTCATCCGGATCGCTGAAAAACAGCGTGGACGACAGGTCGGTGCGTACCCGCTCCGGATTGCCCCTGGGCTGGCGCACGGCGTTATCGATATGGAAGTCGAAACTGCCACCGGCCGTGTAACAGTTCAGTAACGGAGGAAACACCTTGTGCGGTAACGCCGCTGACATGAACTGCGGATTTTTCCACAACCGCTCCAGCATCGCCGCACCGATTTCCTGTGCTAGCGGATGGCCTTCGGGCAGTTGCAGGTTGTGCTTGGCCTTGGCCGACTGATAACCGGCCGTCACCTTGCCGTCGGCCCAATCGGCCTGCTCCAGGGCCTGGCGTATGCGCAGCACCTCTTCACGGGAGAACAAGCCGGGAATGTGCAGCAGCATGATCGATACCTGAAAGCGAAAGGGTGCCAATGGTATTGATTCTTATTGCCAATGTAAAACCTCTATCCTCCGCAAGGACGAACCAGAGCGAAAAACCGTAAGGGAAAAGTCTAAAGAACGTGAATCAAATGCAAATAGTAATTTATCGTAATTGATACAAATACTCGTTTACTCTATATTCCGCCGCCTCGAAATCTTGGGGAGGGGACTTCACATGTCACGCCAACAACGACCAGTACCAACTACGTCACCACGCCTGCTTGCTTCGGCAATCGGCATGGCCATCACCGCTACCTCCGCCGCGCACATGGTCCAGGCAGCTGAAGAGAGCGACAGCAAGGCCCAGCGCAACAGCCTCTCGCTGGATGCCACGAACGTGACCGGTGAAGCCCAGGAGTCGACCTCCTACCAGGTTGAAAAGGCCGCTTCGCAGAAGTACACCGCGCCTCTGGTGGACACGCCACGCTCGGTGACCGTCGTGCCCCAGCAGGTCTTGAAAGACACCGCCGCCACCTCGTTGCAGGATGCCTTGCGCACCGTACCGGGCATCACCTTCGGTGCCGGCGAAGGCGGCAACCCACAGGGCGACCGCCCCTTTATTCGCGGCTTCGATGCACAGAGCGATACCTACGTGGATGGCGTGCGCGACACCGGTGCGCAATCGCGGGAAATCTTCGACGTCGAATCCATCGAGGTCAGCAAGGGCCCGAACTCGTCCTTCGGCGGTCGTGGTTCGGCCGGCGGTAGCCTCAACCTGGTCAGCAAGCTGCCCAAGCAGGCCGATTTCACCAATGGCGGCTTCACCTATGGCTCCGACCAGACCCGCCGCTACACCCTGGACGTGAACCGCCAGTTCCTCGACAGCGCCGCCTTCCGCTTGAACCTGATGAGCCACGAGCAGAACGTCGCCGGTCGCGACTCGGTCAACTACGACCGCTGGGGCGTAGCGCCGTCGCTGAGCTTCGGCCTGGGCACCGATACCCGCGTCAACCTCAGCTACTACCATATGCAAAGCGACGACCTGCCGGATTCGGGCATTCCCTACGGCTACAGCTCGCCAACCGCCACGGCGCACGTTCACGACAAACCGAACGACGGCGGCGACAGCAACAACTTCTACGGCCTGAAAGACCGCGACTTCCGCAAGACCCGCACCGACATCAGCACCTTTGCCTTCGAGCACGACCTGAGCGATGCGATGACCATCAAGAACACCTTGCGTCATGGCAACACCAGCCAGAACTACATCCTGACGCAACCGGACGACAGCAAGAACAACGTGAACAAGTACGGGACCGTCTGGCGCCGTGCCAATACCCTGGTGTCGAACACCGACACCACCACCAACCAGACCGACCTGTTCGGCAACTTCCACCTGCTGGGCCTGAAGAACAGCTACTCGACAGGTGTCGAGTTCAGCCGCGAGGAAAGCCGCACCAGCAGCTACAACGTCGCCGGCAATACTGCGCAAGTCTGCAACCCGGGCACGATTCCGAGCTGCACCTCGCTGAGCAATCCCAACCCGAATGATCCCTGGACCGGCGCCATTACCCGCAACTACGCCGGCACCAATACCACTGGCGACACCCGGGCGGCTTATGTCTTCGACACCCTCGAGCTCGATCCGAAGTGGCTGTTCAACGTCGGCCTGCGCTATGACTCCTTCAGCACCAAGGCCAACAACACCACCACCGGCAAGACCAGCAACGACAGCAACTTCTGGAACTGGCAGAGCGGCCTGGTGTGGAAACCGGTCGAGAACGGCAGCGTCTACGTGTCCTACGCAACGTCCGCCACACCACCCGGCGCGATGCTCGGCCAGGGCAGCGACGGCAACCCGCTGACCGCCGGCAACAGCACGCTGAAAAGCGATCTGGAACCGGAAACCACCACCAACTACGAGCTGGGCACCAAGTGGGATGTGTTCCACGAGCACCTGTCGCTGACCGCCGCGATCTTCCGCACCGAGAAGGAAAATACCCGGATCCTGGTGGCCCAGAACATCTATGAAAATGCCGGGACGTCCCGCGTCGATGGCCTGGAATTGTCGGCCAGCGGCAAGATCACCGACAAATGGCAAGTGTTCGCCGGTTATAGCTATCTCAAGAGTGAACTGGTGGACGCTGGCCTGACCGGTCGCAACGGCGCGATCACGGCCGGGGCCGCACAGGCCAGCGGCAACCAGATGCCCAACACGCCGAAGAACAGCTTCAGCCTGTGGACAACTTATGAAGTACTGCCGAAGTTGACCGTCGGGGGCGGTGTCTTTTATGTCGATGAGGTCTACGGCGATGCTGCCAATACCGTCTATGTACCGGCCTACACCCGTTACGACGCCATGGCCAGCTACAAGCTGACGAAGAACATCGACCTGCAGTTGAACGTCCAGAACCTGACCAACGAGACCTATTACGACAAGGCCTTTGCCGCCCACTTCGCCAACCAGGCGCCGGGGCGCACCGCGTTGCTCACCACCAGCTTCCACTTTTAAAGGGTAAGCACCGGGTATGCCCCGATGCCGTGTACGACACGAAACCTGTGGGAACCGGCTTGCTGGCGATGGCGTCCGCACGGGCGCCGCAAGACTCAAGGGCCTCATCGCCAGCAAGCCGGCTCCTACAAAGCCCCGCTCATGCCCATGAGCTGGGCTTTTGTCCGTCTCGTTACACGAAAAAAACGCTGCGAATATGAATTCGTCGCATTCTCATAAACACACGGCATAATGCCGCCATCAGAATGACTTCGATAGAGCAAGGCGGTCGCCGTGTTGAAGAAAACACTGTTCCAACTGCACTGGCTGTTCGGCATCACTGCCGGGCTGGTGCTGGCCTTCATGGGGATCACCGGAGCCCTGGTGTCCTTCCAGGACGAACTGTTGCGCCTGCTCAATCCCAGCGTCCTACAACTTGAGGTGCCGGCGCACGGCACGGCCCTGCCCCCGGCCGAACTGGTGCGCACGCTTGAAGCCCGCGAAGGCAAGAGCGTCGCCATGTTCTGGGTCGAACCCCATGGCGACAGTGCCGCGCGGGTCGTCTTCACGGCCCCGCCCGGCGAACGCCGTGGACAGATGCGCTACTTCGACCCCTACACCGCGGAGTACCAGGGCGACGCCCAGGGCCAGGACTTCTTCGGCCTGATGCTGCAACTGCACCGTTTCCTCGCCATGGGCGACAGCGGCCGGCAGATCACCGGCGCGTGCACCCTGATGCTGGTGTTCTTCTGCCTCTCCGGACTCTATCTGCGCTGGCCACGCCAGGCCCTCGACTGGCGGACCTGGCTGACCTTCGACGGGGCGAAAAAAGGTCGCGCCTTCAATTGGAACCTGCACGCGGTCGCGGGCACCTGGTGCCTGCTGTTCTACCTGCTGTCGGCGCTGACCGGCCTGTCCTGGTCCTATGAGTGGTACAGCAACGGCCTGAACAAACTGCTGGCCGACTCGCCGATGCAACAACGCCGTGGCGGCCAGCGTCCGTCGCCGCCCGCCGGCCCGCCGCCGAGCGCCAACTACGACGCCATCTGGACCAGCCTCCAGCAGGCCGCGGGCCCCGACCTCAGCGCCTACAACATCCGCATGCCGGCGGTGGCCGGACAACCGGCGACGGTCTACTACCTGCTCAAGGACTCGCCCCATGAACGCGCCCTCAACCAGATCAACCTGAACCCGCTCACCGGTGCCATCCGCGAGCATTTGCGCTATGCCGACCAAAGCTTCAAGGCGCAACTGCTGACCAGCATCTACGCGCTGCACGTCGGCAGTTACTTCGGGGTCATCGGCCGGATCCTGCTGACGCTGTCCAGCCTGAGCATGCCGCTGTTCTTCGTCACCGGCTGGCTGCTGTACCTGGATCGGCGGCGCAAGAAACGCCAGGTGAAGCTGGCCCGCCAGGACCTGGAAGTGCAGCACGACGACAGCTCGGCCTGGCTGATCGGCTTCGCCAGCCAAAGCGGTTTCGCCGAACAACTGGCCTGGCAGAGCGCCAGTCAGTTGCAGGCCGCCGGGGTGCCGGTGCGGGTCCAGCCGCTCGCCGACATCAATGAACGGGACCTGCGCGAATCAGCCCATGCGCTATTCGTCGTCAGCACCTTCGGCGACGGCGAAGCACCGGACAGCGCCCGTGGATTCGAACGCAAGGTACTCGGCCAGCCGCTGTCCCTCGCCACCTTGAACTATTCGGTGCTGGCACTCGGCGACCGGCAATACCAGCACTTCTGCGGTTTCGCCCGACGCCTGCATCACTGGCTGGAGGAGCGCGGCGGCACTACCCTGTTCGCCCCGATCGAAGTCGACAACGCTGATCCCTACGCCCTGCGCTACTGGCAACAGCAGCTCAACCAACTGACCGGTGGCGCGCCTCCGGTGGCCTGGCAGGCGCCGAGCTTCGCCAACTGGACCTTGCGCCGACGCGACCTGCTCAACCCAGGCAGCGCGGGTTCCGGTGTCTATCTGCTGGGCCTGACGCCCGAGACGCCGACCTCATGGCAAGCCGGCGACCTGGTGGAAATCCTCCCACGCCAGAGTGCCCTGGCCGTGGAACATTTCCTCGCCGGGCTCGGGCTTGACGCCGACAGCCCGGTGCAACTCGACGGTTTGCAGGAGAGCCTCGCCCAGGCCCTGGGAGGACGCCAATTGCCGGAGAATCGGGTCCATCTGGTCGGCCTGCAGGCCCAGGCACTGGTAGACGCACTGATACCGCTGGGTCCGCGCGAATACTCCATTGCGTCCATTGAAAGCGATGGGCAACTGGAACTGCTCGTGCGTCAGGAACGCCATGCCGATGGCAGCCTGGGCCTGGGCTCCGGGTGGTTGACCGAGCATGCGCTGACGGGCTCCGGCATCAGCCTGCGGGTGCGGCGCAACAGTGGTTTCCATCTGCCGGAGGCGCCGTGCCCGTTGATTCTGCTGGGCAACGGTACGGGCCTGGCGGGTTTGCGCAGCTTGCTCAAGGCACGTATTGCCGATGGCCAGCGCGACAATTGGTTGTTGTTCGGCGAGCGCAATATCGCTCACGACTTCCATTGCGCGGAAGAGTTGATCGACTGGCTCGCCAGCGGTGACCTGGCGCGCCTGGACCTGGCGTTTTCCCGCGACCAGGCAGACAGGATCTACGTCCAGGATCGTCTGCGCGAAGCGGCGGATGAACTGCGCAAATGGCTGGCGGGCGGTGCCGCGATCTATATCTGCGGCAGCTTGCGGGGGATGGCGGCGGGGGTCGACCGGGTGCTGCTGGAATTGCTCGGGGCCAAGGCCGTCGAGGCGTTGATCGAGCAAGGGCGTTATCGGCGGGATGTGTACTGAGGCACGGTCGAGGTAAGGGAGTTTGAAGCTGGGCACGGTCTTGTGGCGAGCGGGCTTGCCCGCGCTGGGGCGCGAAGCGCCCCCAAAATCAGCGACCTCGTTGTGTCAGGCAGAACGCAGTCACAGGTTTTACGACTGCTTCGCAGCCGAACGCGGGCAAGCCCGCTCGCCACAAGGAACAACACGATCAAGCTCTCGCCGGCTCCCCCGCCAACTCAACCACTTCCGGCCGCTTGAGCACGGCATAAGCCAGCGCCGTCAGCAAACTGCCGGCGACAATCGCCAGCAAGTACAGCAACGCATGGTTGATCGCATTCGGGATCAGCATCACGAACAGGCCGCCGTGGGGCGCCATCAGCTTGCAGCCGAAATACATCGACAAGGCACCGGTCAGCGCGCCGCCGGCAATGCTCGCCGGAATCACCCGCAACGGATCCTTGGCCGCGAACGGAATCGCCCCCTCGGAGATAAAGCACAACCCCAGCACGAACGCTGCCTTGCCCGCCTCACGCTCACTCTGGGCAAACTTGTGTCGCGCAATCAGCGTGGCGATCCCCAAGCCAATCGGTGGCACCATGCCCGCCGCCATGGTCGCCGCCATCGGTGCATAACTCTGCGACGCCAGCAGCCCGACCGAGAACGCATAGGCCGCCTTGTTGATCGGCCCCCCCAGGTCGACGCACATCATCCCGCCCAGCAATACTCCGAGCAAAATGGCGTTGGCAGTGCCCATGCTGTCGAGGAAATGCGTCAGCGCTTCGAGCATCCCCGCCACCGGCTTGCCCACCACGTAGATCATCACCAGGCCAGTGAACAGGCTCGCCAGCAACGGGATGATCAGGATCGGCTTCAGGGCTTCAAGACTGGTGGGCAGCTGTGCATAACGATTGATCAACTTGGCACTGTAGCCGGCCAGAAAACCGGCGACGATCCCGCCGATAAAACCCGCGCCCAGGGTACTCGCCAGCAGGCCGCCGATCATGCCCGGCGCCAGGCCCGGACGGTCGGCAATCGAGTAGGCGATATAGCCGGCCAGCAACGGCACCATCAGCTTGAACGCGCTTTCGCCGCCGATCTGCATCAAGGCGGCCGCCAGCGTACCGGGCTCCTTGAAGGCGGTGATGCCGAAGACGAACGACAGGGCGATCATCAAACCGCCCGCCACCACCATCGGCAACATGAACGAGACACCGGTCAGCAGGTGTTTGTAGACACCGGTCTTTTCCTGCTTCGCCGGGGTCGCGGCGTTGCCCGTCACGGCCTGTTCCGGCTGGCCTTCGGCCAGGGCCTTGTTCAGGGTCGCGTCCGGTTGCTTCAAGGCGATACCGGTACCGCAACGGTAGATTTTCTTGCCGGCGAAACGCTCGGTGGCAACTTCGATATCCGCCGCCAGCAACACCACGTCAGCCTCGGCGATCGCCGCCGCGCTCAGCGGGTTGCGAGCGCCGACGGAGCCCTGGGTTTCCACCTGCAGGTCATAACCCAGGCGCTTGGCCGACTGCTGCAAGGCTTCGGCGGCCATGAAGGTGTGAGCCACGCCGGTCGGGCAGGCGGTCACCGCCACCAGGCGCGGTGCGCGCTTGAGCGTCGCAACCGGTTCAGCCGCCGCCTCGGGCTCGACCTTGGGCGCAACAAACAGCCGGGCCTCTTCGGCGCCACGGCGCAAGACGGCCTCGACATCCAGCAACGCCAGGGCCGGGGTGCTTTGAAAAACCCGCTTGCCGACAAACCGCGACATCTCCACCGGCACGCTGCTGACCAGCAACACCCATTCGGCGGCATCGAGCGTCGCCGCCGACAGTTGGCGCTCCGGATGCTGGCGGTCATGGACCTCGACACTGGTGCTCCAACCCTGGCGCTGGGCCGCCGCATCGAGCAGGCGAGCGCACAGCACACTGGTGACCATGCCATTCGGGCAGGCGGTAACAATGGCTAATTTCATGACTATTCCTCTTATTGTTCTTTCAGGGCGAGCACGCGGACGCCGCTTTCAAGCTGTGCCAACTGCGCCCTGTCGCTGATACCGAAACCGATCTGGGTCACCGCCTGGGCGGCAATCGCGGTGGCGGTGCGCAGGGTCTGCTCGGCACCGTGACCACTGAGCAACCCGTGCAGCATGCCGGCGAGCAGCGAATCGCCGGCACCAACCGTACTGGCGACTTGCACCTTCGGCGGCAGCGCCTGCAAAGCCGGCGCGCCGGAAAACCAGTTCACCCCCTCGGCGCCATGGGAAATCACCACATGCTCGATCCCCTGCGCATGCAGCCGCGCGGCGGTTTCGGCCTGGCTCTGCAGCGAGGTCGCGGGAATCTGCAAGGCCTCGGCCAGTTCCTCACCGTTGGGCTTGATCAACCAGGGCGTTGCCGCGAGACCGGCGCGCAATGCCGCGCCGCTGGTATCCAGGGCGACTTTCAGGCCGAGTTTTTTCAAACGCAGCAGCAGCGCCTGCAACCACTCGGGGCTCACCCCTTGTGGCAGGCTGCCGGCCACTACCACCGCGTCGTGCCCCGGGGCGATCAGCTCGAGTTTGTCCAACAGCGCTTGCCGCGCCTCTTCACTGACCTGGGGACCCGGGCCATTGAGATCGGTGATCCGTCCGTCATGTTCGGCCAACTTGATATTGCTGCGGGTTTCCCCCGACACCCGGACAAAGGCGTCGACAAAGCCGCGCCGCGCCATCAGGGCCTCGAACGCCTGGGGATTGCTGTCGCCGAGAAAACCGCCGACGGTCAGTTGATGCCCCAGGTCCGCCAGCACCTGGGCCACATTCAGCCCTTTGCCGGCGGCGTGGGTCTGCATGGTTTCGCTGCGGTTGACCTGGCCGGGTTCCAGCCGCGCCAACTGCACGGTCAGGTCCAGCGCCGGGTTCAGGGTCAGAGTCAGGATCCGCGCCATTACACGGCCTCCACGAGCGCGCGTACTTCATCCCCGCTGCCCACCGCCAAGGCGGCCTGGGCCAGCGCCTGGGCCTGGGGCAGGCCGAGTTCGCGGACCCGCGCCTTGACCTCGGGAATGCTGCGAGCCGAGACACTCAGTTCATCCACCCCCAGCCCCACCAACACCGGCACCGCCAAGGGGTCCGCCGCCAGTTCGCCGCAGACGCCGACCCACTTGCCATGGGCATGGGCAGCGCGCACGGTGATGTCGATCAGTTGCAGCACCGCCGGGTGCAGGCCATCGGCCTGGGCCGAGAGGGTCGGGTGACCGCGGTCGATGGCCAGGGTGTATTGGGTCAGGTCATTGGTGCCGACGCTGAAGAAATCGACCTCCTTGGCCAGTACCGGCGCCAGCAGCGCCGCCGATGGCACCTCGATCATGATCCCCAGTTGCAGGTCGGCCACCGGGATTTCCTGGCGCAGACGCTCGGTCATGTCCCGCGCCTGGCGCCATTCGGCGACACTGCCGACCATCGGGAACATGATCCGCAAGGGGCGGTTGTCGGCGGCACGGAGCAAGGCGCGCAACTGCCCTTCCATGATCTGCGGACGCTGCAGGGTCAGGCGAATGCCGCGCACACCGAGGAAGGGGTTTTCCTCCTCGGCGATCGGCCAGTACGGCAGCGGTTTGTCGCCGCCCACATCGAGGGTCCGCACCACCAGCGGACGCCCCGCCAGGCCATCGAGTACGCGGCGGTATTCGGCTTCCTGGGTCGCCTCGTCCGGCGCCTGCGGATGGGCCATGAAAATCAGTTCGGTACGCAGCAGGCCGATACCTTCGGCACCCTGCTCCACCGCGCTGGCGACGCCCGCGCTTTCGCCGATATTGGCGAAGACCTCGACCGCGTGGCCATCGCGGGTCAACGCCGGTTCATGACGTTGTTCCGAGGCCAGGCGCAGGCGTTGCTCGCGGGTGTCACGCTCCTGCAGCGCGCGCTGCAAGGTCGCCGCATCCGGCGACACATGCAGGCGACCGCGCTGCCCGTCGATCAGCAAGGGCGTGCCGGGGGCCAGCAGCAACACCGCCGCGCCGGCACCGACCAGGGCCGGAATGCCCAGGGCCCGGGCAACGATCGCACTGTGGGCCGTGGCCCCGCCGCGAGCGGTGAGAATCCCCGCGACCCGTGCCGGATCCAGCCGCGCCACGTCCGAAGGGCCGACTTCATCCATCACCAACACATAAGGCTGGTCGGGCTCGGCCAGGGTTTCGACGCCGCACAGTTGCGCCAGCACACGCCGACCGACATCCCGCAGATCCGCCGCGCGCTCGGCCAGCAAGGCATCCTGCAACGCCTCCTGCTGCCGGGCCGCCGCCTCGACCACCGCCATCCAGCCGGCCTCGGCGCTTTCGCCCTGCTTGAGACGGGCGTCGACGTCGTCGCTCAGCTCCGGGTCGTCGAGCATTTCCTGATGGGTGATGAAAATTTCCCGGATGGCCTTGGCCTTGCTGCGCTGGATCAGCCCTTCGATGTCCTGGCGCACCAGGTCCAGGGCCTGCTGCAGGCGCTGGCGCTCGACCAGCGCGGACTCGCCGCGCAACGGATAATCGAACTGTTCCAGCACTTGGACATGCGCCGGGCCAATGGCGATTCCCGGTGCGGCGGCAATCGCCTGGTGCTGGCTGCCGGCACTCGGGGCCAGCAGAGGCACCAGCGTTTCCTCCGGTTCAGGCGTGGCGACACTGACCGCCGGCAACGGCTCGACGTCCTCGCCCAGTCCTTCCTCCACCGCCGCCAGGAGCGCGGGCAAGGCATCGGCGGCAATGCTCGGCTCGGCGATAAACTCCAGCACCTGGGCGCGCCGTGCGCCGAGGCTGAGCAACTTGCTCAGGCTCTTCACCGACACCGCGTTGCCAGTGCCATCGACGATACGCACACGAATATCGCCTTCGAAGTTTTTCGCCAGTTGCGCCAGGACTTTCGCCGGCCGGGCATGCAAGCCATGGGCGTTGGCCAGGGCAATCCGCGCGCTCGGCCAATCGGCCGGCAACTCACCGCCCAAGACTTCAAGCACCGCGCGGCTGCTGGTGGCGCGGCCAAGTTCCTGGCCACGACCTTCGATCAACAGCGCACACAGCCGCTCGAGCAGGGCCTGGTGCGCTTCGCCGAGGCTGGCCAGGCAGAACAGGCCGCTCAGGGGCTGGCCGAGGTAACGAATCGGTTTATTCGGTGTCACGAAAGCCAGGCCCGGACGCTTGACCGTCTGCTCGCTGTGCAACCACCACAGGCCGTCGCCCAAGGGCAAGGCTTCGACCTGTTGCAACACGGCGGCAAAACCATTGCTGACGCAATCGGCCTGGCGCAACAGCCGCGCGCCACGCCAGACCAGCTCTTCGAAATCCTCGGCGGCCACGCCCAGGCCGATCATCTGTGCATCCAGCGCCAGTTCCTGCGGCGCGCCCTGCAACAGTTTCAGCAGCGCTTCGGCGGAACTGGCGCGACGCAGGGCCTGGCCCAGATCGGTTTCACCGAGGGCCCGGGTCAGCAGTTGCAGCAGGCGCAAGTGCTCGTCGGAGCGGGCGGCGATACCGATGGCCAGGTAGACGATCTGACCGTCGCCCCAATCTACGCCGTCGGGAAATTGCAGCAGGCGCACACCGGTGGCAAACACCTGGTCGCGGGTTTCCGGCGTGCCGTGGGGAATCGCAATACCTTGGCCGAGAAAGGTCGAGCCCTGGGCTTCGCGAGCCTGCAAGCCCGCCAGGTAACCCTCGGCCACCAGGCCGTCGGCCACCAGTGTGTTCGCGAGCAGTTGCAGGGCCGCAGACTTGTCCACGGCCGACTGGCCCATGGAAATCTGCTCTACGGTGAGCTCGAGCATGCCTTTCTCCTATTCAGCGTCAGGTGGACGCTAGGTATTGTTTTGAATGAATCAGCTTAGGCAGATGGCCCAAACAATGTGAAACGGTCTTTTGGCAGGACCGTGACACGGGCTGAATGCCTCAAAAATACGCTTGCTGAAACGTTTAATCTAGAGTGTGGACACGTTACTCGATTATCGGTTGGCATTGAAGCCCCACGCCGCCTTGAAAACCCAGGGATAGGCCTGTGGGGCAAAGGCTGGCCGGCACGGCGTTTGACGACCTCAAGGCGTCTGCATCAGGTTTGTGCACGGACCGACGGCTGAAATTCCGTCGTCTTTTGACAACTCGACGACGAAGGTCGACTGCCGGAATAGGATACGATCAGCGAAAATGCAGACACGAGCTGCAGCAAAATAAGGAATTTCCCGTTTGAAACTCAGTGATATCGCCCAACTGGCCGGTGTGTCCGTCACCACCGCCAGCTACGTGATCAACGGCAAGGCCGAGCAGCAGCGTATCAGTAGCAGCACCGTGGAACGGGTGCGGGCCGTGGTCGACCAACATGGTTTCACGCCCAATCCCCAGGCCGCCGGGCTGCGCAGTCGCAGGACGCGGACGCTGGGTTTCATTCTGCCGGACCTGGAAAACCCCAGCTACGCGCGCATCGCCAAGCTGCTCGAGCAAGGCGCCCGCGCCCGTGGTTATCAGTTGCTGATCGCCAGCTCCGACGACGCCCCCGACAGCGAGCGGCAACTGCTGCAACTGTTCCGTGCGCGGCGCTGCGACGCACTGTTCGTCGCCAGTTGCCTGCCCGCCGATGACGACAGCTATCGCCAGTTGCAGGCGCTGGGCATACCGGTGATTGCGATTGACCGGGAAATGGAGCCGGCGCACTTCTGCTCGGTGGTCAGTGACGACCGTCAGGCCAGCCTGCAACTGACCCGCAGCCTGCTGCAACCCTTGCCACGACATATCGCCCTGATCGGCGCCCGCTCCGAATTGAGCATCAGCCGCCAGCGTGCCGCCGGTTTCCAGGAGGCCTTGAAGGGCTTCAAGGGTGAAGTGCTGATCGAACATGCCGAGGCCTTCAGCCGCGAGTGCGGTCGCCAGTTGATGGACGACCTGCTCAAGCGCCTCGGCCATCTGCCGGATGCCCTGGTCACTACCTCCTATGTTCTGTTGCAAGGCGTGTTCGATGCCCTGCACGACCAGCCGTTGCAGGCGCAACCGTTGCGCCTGGGCACCTTCGGCGATACCCAACTGCTGGACTTCCTGCCGTTGCCGGTGAACGCCATGGCTCAGCAGCATCAACTGATCGCTGAAAAGGCCCTGGAACTGGCCCTGGCCGCCATTGAGGAAAAACACTACCAGCCTGGCGTCCAGGCCATCGCCCGGACCTTCAAGCAGCGACTCCACGAGGCCTGACGGTGGAGCTGATCGACACCCACACCCACCTCGACTTTGCCGATTTCGAGAGTGATCGCCGCGAAGTCCTCGAGCGCAGCCGTGCCCTCGGTGTGGGGCGAATGGTGGTGTTGGGGGTTTATCAGAAAAACTGGCAGCGGGTCTGGGACCTGGTGCTAAGCGACCCTCGGTTGCACGCCGCGTTCGGCCTGCACCCTGTGTACCTGGACGATCACCGTCCGCCCGATCTGGATGAGTTGGGCGACTGGCTGACGCGCTGCGCCGGTCACCCGCAGTTGTGCGCGGTGGGAGAATTCGGCCTGGATTATTTTCTGCCGCAGTTGGATCGCGAACGCCAGCAAGGGTTGTTCGAAGCTCAGTTGAAACTGGCGGCAGACTTCGCCCTGCCCGCGCTGTTGCATGTGCGCAGGAGCCACGCGGCAACCATTGCCACCCTCAAACGTTTTCGCCTGGCCCGTGGCGGCATCATCCATGCCTTCGCCGGCAGTCGCGAGGAAGCCCGGGAATACCTCAAGCTGGGCTTCAAGCTGGGCCTGGGTGGCGCCGGCACCTGGCCGCAGGCCTTGCGCCTGAGCAAGGTCATCGCCGACCTGCCGCTGGATAGCGTGGTACTGGAAACCGATTCACCGGACATGGCACCGGTGATGTTCGCCGGCCAGCGCAACAGCCCCGAGCATTTGCCGGCGATCTGTTCGGCGTTGGCCGGGCTGATGGGCGTGAGCCCGGAAACCCTGGCAAGCGCCAGCAGCGCCAATGCCTGTGCGCTGTTCAATTGGCCTACGACTGCGGCCTGAGTGCCGGTAACGGCTAATGCCGCTCAGTTAAGGCCGAACAAAGTCCCTGTGGGAGCAGAGCTTGCTCGCGAAGGGGACCGTAAGAGCGCTAAAAGCTTCGCGGGCAAGCTCCGCTCCCACAGACTATGTGGCGCTTTAAATATCTCATTTCCTTAACCGAACGGCATTGCGGCAATGCCCGCGTCAGACCCTGAACGCGCCGATCAGTTGCTTGAGCTCCACCACCTGCACCGAGAGCAGCCGACTGGCGCTTTCGGTCTGGTGCGCGCCCTCGGCCGTACGCTCGCCGGCGCGGTTGATCTCGACGATGTTCTGGTCGATATCGTGGGCCACGGCGGTTTGCTGCTCGACGGCGGCAGCGATCTGTTGGTTCTGGTCGACGATCATACCCACCGCACCGAGGATATTTTCCAAGGCCTTCTGGACCTTTTCCGACTGGCTCACCGTGCTGCTGGCCATCCCATGGCTGACCCCCATGGCTTTCACCGCCGCGCCCACGCCGCCGTGAAGCCGACTGATCATCTGCTCGATTTCCCCGGTCGACTGCTGGGTGCGCTTGGCCAGGGTGCGCACCTCGTCGGCCACCACCGCGAAGCCCCGGCCCTGCTCGCCGGCACGGGCAGCCTCGATGGCCGCGTTGAGGGCCAGCAGATTGGTCTGCTCGGCGATGCTCTTGATCACCTCCAGCACCCGACTGATGGACTGGCTGTCGGTGGCCAGTTGATTGATCACCTGCACCGACTGATCGATC
>JACXTT010005753.1_pt1 | contig 17918 bp, 20 predicted proteins | sample 9270951 | NCBI WGS metagenome assembly JACXTT01 (sample SAMN15532306, study PRJNA645909) | rock metagenome | isolation source: weathered quartz diorite | place: Puerto Rico | collected 2017-06-21 | reverse complement strand
GGCTGCATCGCGGCCGCTCCGCGGAAGTGTCGCGACGGTCGGCTGCCGCGTAGATCGAGCCGTTCACGAGAGCGGGCGACCGGGGTCGAACCGGCGACGTCCAGCTTGGGAAGCTTTCTTGGCCCTTGTGGGGCAAGGGTTTTTCGGCGGCGGTAGCAGAAACGGGATAACGCAATATCGGCTTTGTTCGGTCCGATTGGCGATTTCCCAGGGGCGATGGGGAGCTCCGGTCGCCTCTCCGACCCCGCGGCCCCCGCCGCCGTTCCAGAATCTCGGCGCGGGTCTCCTCCAGGCGTTTGCGGGCTATTGCATGAGCGGTCCCTGCCTGCCTCTGTACGTGAGTACCGTGTCGTCGGCTGCTCAACGTCGCCGCCTACGAGCACAGTCCTCGGCGATCCTTGTCGGCGCGGAGTTCCGTGGCCCATGATCCGCGGTGCAGCTCCTGAGAACGGCGATTCTCGAAAGTGAACGTCCGCCGATTCTGAGACCCAAGAAGGCCCCCCGCCCAACTGGCGCCCGATGATGACCGGCGTTCTCACTCAGGCGTCGTCGTCCTCTCCGGAGAAGGACAGCAGACCGACGGCGGCTCTCAACTAACAGCATCCAGGATCGGCAGCAGCCGTACTATCGCTTCCGGTTCTTCGCAGCAGCGCCTGAGCCCATGCCTTCCAGCTTTCTGACATTCCCGGCACCGCGAGCAGTCGCCCGGCCTCCTGGCGATCGCGGGAGTAGATGCGAAACACATCGCGGACGCTCAGGCCCTGGTTCGGACGTCCGACCACCCGGATCTCGTCGCCGGCGGCCATCGAACCCTCGGAAACGATTCGCAGATATGCTCCGGGACGTAACGCCTCGCTGAAGCGTCGGACGAAGCCCATATCGTCCATCCGGACGTCGAGCCGCCAGCAGGGCACGCGGGGTTCGGAGACCTCGAGCAGCGTGGTCCCGACCTGCCAGCGCTCGCCGACGAGCGCCCCGTTCACGTCGATCCCCTCCGTGGTCAGGTTCTCACCGAACTGCGCGACCGGCAACGATCTGCCGAGCTCGCTTTCCCACCACCGCACATCCTCGATCGCGTAGGCGTAGATGGCCTTGTCGGCGCCTCCGTGCGCCTTCCGATCAGCCTGATCGTCGCCCTCGAGGTTCACGCCTCGGGCGGCAACCCGACCGACGACGGGAGTCTTCCAGATGGCGCTCCGAACCTGGCGCCCGTTGAACTCGAAGGTACGCGGCCTCCCCACGTTGACGGAGAGCACTCGTCCCTCGGAACTCGGCATTTCCCCTTCTTTCCCGCCGCGGGGCGACCGCGCGGCTCGTGCATCTCACATCCGGACCGCACGCCCAAGGCATCGCGGTCCCCGGGGGGGTGGATCGAGATGCCTCCGGCCGAGCGGCTTCACGCGGGCGCGTGACGCAACCAAATCATGTGATCTCCTTTCGGCCGCGGCGGCGGCGAGCCGATTCGGAGCGCATCCGTTGCATGGCGTCGGTCTCCTGGTCGGAGTAGCGCTCTTCCTTCCAGGGATCGGCGTGAAGATGATAGCCGTTGACCTCCCAGAATCCCGGCGCGTCGACGTCGAGGAACTCGAACGCCCGGATCCACTTGGCGCTCTTCCAGAAGTACAGCTTTGGGACGACGAGCCGGCAGGGGTCTCCGTGCTCGGGCGCGAGGTCTTGCCCGTCGCGCTTGTAGGCCAAAAGCACGTCGTCGCCCCGCAGGTCCGCGAGAGAGATGTTCGTCGTGTAGCCCGCCTCGCTGTGAGCCATCACGGCGACAGCCTCCGGCCGAACGCCCACCCGGCGAAGGATTTCTGCGACGGCGACCCCCTCCCACCGATTATCGAACCGGCTCCAGCGCGTCACGCAGTGAATGTCGGAGGTGACTTCGATCCTCGGCAGCTCCAGGAATTGCTTCCAGGTCCACGACAGCTCTTGATCGACCAAGCCGACGCACCGAAAGGTCCACGTCTGCAGATCGGCGCGCGGTGTCTCTCCATAAGTGAGGACGGGCCACTTGTGCGTGAGGACCTGCCCGGGCGGCAGGCGTTCTCTTGTCTCCATCTCTTTCACTAGATCGCGAAATCAGCGGGCAAGGAAGTCGCGTATTGCTTCCGCGATTTCTGCGGCATGTGTCTCCAGTGCGAAGTGTCCGGTATCGACGAAGCGCACGATCGCATCCGGAAGATCGCGCCTGAACGCCTCGGCGCCCGGCGGCAGGAAGAACGGATCGTTCTTGCCCCACACTGCCAGCAAAGGCGGCTTGTGCGTCCGGAAATACTTCTGGAAGGCCGGGTACAGCGCAACGTTGCTCTTGTAGTCGCCCAACAGGTCGAGTTGCAGCTCATGCGCACCGGGCCGGGCCAGGTAGAAGTTGTCGAGCGAGTAGCCATCCGGGGACACCGCCGTCGCGTCGGGGACGCCGTGCGTGTACTGCCACACGGTCGTCTGCGGCGCCAAGAAGACGCGGAGTGCATCGCGGTTGGTCTGCGACGGGTCTTTCCAGTATGCCCGGATCGGGTTCCACCCGTCGCTCAGGCCTTCCTCATAGGCGTTCCCGTTCTGCGAAATGATCGCTGTGATTCGCTCTGGATGCTTCACCGCGAGCCGGAATCCGGTCGGCGCGCCGTAATCGAATACGTAGACGGCATAGCGATCGAAACTGATCGCCTCCGTGAAGCGGTCGATCGTCTCCGCGATCCGGTCGAAGGTGCAGCCGCGGCCCGGCATGTCGGACTTTCCGAAGCCCGGCAAGTCGGGAGCGATGATGTGGAAGCGATCCGCCAGAAGTGGGATGAGGTCGCGGAACATATGGCTCGCGCTCGGAAAACCATGAAGCAGCAGCAGCTTCGGAGCATTCGGCGCGCCCGCCTCACGATAGAAGAGATTGAACTCCCCGAGTTTGACCGTTCGATATTTGGTCGTGCTCATTGCGCTCTCCGTCTGGGATAGGACGTAGCCCCCCTCGGAGGTGACGGGGGACGTACCTCGGCGGACCTCGTACGGTTGAGTGGAGACCTCCCGACGCCGTGTCGTCGATCAGGTGAGAATCGGAGCAACGAGCGTGCCACTACGGTCGCGGCCCCGACGTCCGAGACCCAGCCGCGACCCGCCGTCGGGCGCGATCCCGGCGCGATGCGGCAACCGCGAAGCGGCCCTCGATGTGGTGATGTCGCTATCGATGCCGGATACCTCGCGGCCCTGCCGAACCTGTGGCACGCGTGCCGAATCCTCAGCGTTCCCTCTCCTCTGTCGGCGCACGCGTTTTGCTGCACGCTGCCTGCTTCTCCCCAAGCGAACAAAGGTCGGGGTGCTTCGGATCCTTGCCGCCCAGGGTCGCTACAAGAGCGCGACCCAGCTTGCGGCGCTTCCGCCGTCGGACGGCCAGCTGTTCTTCGCAATAGATGCCGTACAGGCGTGTGTGGTTGCAGCGCCATTTCGCGCGCTGCAGCAGGATGTGCAGCCGGCGGCACCCTTGGCGGGCATGCCGCCGCCGGCACGCGCCCGCGACGCACGTGGCGACGCGACTCGTCGTCAGGTTTGCGCGGCGTCCAGCGCCTCGCTGAGCGACCACACGGCGGCGCCGAGGAGGACGACGTCCTTCAGCAGGAACTGTCCGGGGACGACCGACAGCGCGGGGAAGCCGAGGCTCGGCTCCCATCCGGGCGTCGAGAACAGGAAGCTGAGCGTCGTGACGAACATCAGCACCGCCGCTGCACTCCCGAGGGCCGCGATCCACGCGGACCACGGGCGCAGCGCGATCATGACGGCGATCACGATCTCGACCGTCCCGAGAAGATCCGAGAACCGTCGGACGCTCGGGATGCGATACATCCAGCCCATGAAGGGGCTGTTCGCCACCAAGGGCTGGATGGCCGATGCTTCGACGGCGGTGAACTTCATCGCGCCGATCCAAGCGACGACCAAGACAATGCCGTAGCGCAGGATCAGGTAACCCGCGGCTTCGAGATCGAGGGTCGTTTCGACGATCTCGTTCCGCACGTGCCTCAGGGCGGTGGACATGGTTCGAACTCCTCTCAGGCGAGTGCTCATCCGAGTGGTCCCGCTCGCCAAGCAGACGCGATGCAAGAGTTGCACCTGATGGCTGGCGAGCCTCGATGTGGCGGTCGTTCACGCCCTGGCCCGGCGCGCCGCTCCCAGCCACCTCGCCTCCGCCGACATCGCGAAGCCGATCCACGATGCCGGCGACCGGCACGCGCGCCGCGCGGAATGCTCGGCGCCGGTGAGGCGCTTCAGGGTCGATCAGGTCCGTTCACGCCTTCGCGCCGGCCCCGCCGTCGCTTTAAATGACCGGGGCTCGAAGGCAGCCTTCGCTCGTCGTGTTGTCGCGACGACCCAGCGGCACTCGACGCCGACGGGACGACGTGCCGGCACGCCCGTTCGAGGACGGACGCCGCGGCCCGCAGTGGCCGAACGCACGACCGCACTGCCGCCGGCTGCGGTACGCACCTTGCACGATGAGTGGCCGAGCGGTTCGAGAGAAAGGAGACGCGAAATGAAGTTCATCAGTCCCAAGGTGCATGGAGCCCTCGACTATTCGGTCGCGGCTGTGCTCGTCGGCGCGCCCTTCGTCCTGAGGTTTTCCGACGTGTCGGTCCCGGCGGCAGTGATCGCCGTGGCGGCGGGGATCGGACTCTTCGTGTACAGCCTGCTGACGGCCTATTCCGCCGGCGTGCGAGCCCTGATTCCGTTCCGAGTACATCTCGTCCTGGATGCGTCGGCTGCGGTGGTCTTGCTGGTCGTTCCGTTCCTCTTCGGCTTCGCCGGAACGGCTCGCGCGTTCTATCTGGTGATCGGCTCCGCCGTGCTGGCCGTCGTGGCCTGTACGCGCGTCGAAGAAGCATCGGACCTCCGCAGAGGATCGATCCCATCGACCTCCACTCTGGCGTCCTGAACGAGCGTCGTGCGGCTCAGCCCCGATCCAGGCTGCGCCGTGCGCTCGTCGGTACGCTTCCCGTCGTCGGTGGACTTCGGCGTGCTGTCGATGGGGACCCGGTCGACGGCAGACGCTCGGCAACGCAGCGCTGATGCCGATGGCCTGGTGCGGAGGCACTCGTCGGTGCGGGCCGCTCTGACGCCGGCCGCCGGCCCCTCGGCGCGACCGCCGACTGGTCGGCGCGCCTTCCCCCCACCGGCGAGCCGGTCGCGCCGATCTCGGAGGCAAGTTCCGCTGGCCCGCCGGTTGCACCATGGATCAACGCCGTAACGACCACCCGCTCAAGGGCCGAAAAAGTCGGGGGCGAGAGCTCAGGTCCAGAGACCGGCAGAGGAGATCATGATGAGATCAATCACCACGTTGTTGACGACGTTGTTGGGCAAGACAAGCCTCTTGGAGGGGGACCTCGATTACCATCTGCTTCGGGCATCGATGGTGATCATCTTTCTCTTCTTCGGGTACCAGAAGTGGTGGGACTACGAGGCGCAGACGTTGATCCCCTTCATCAGCAACGGCCCGCTCATCTCCTGGATGTACCCCGTATTTGGTATCCGGGGGGCGAGTTGGTTCCTCGGAGTTTCGGAGTGGATGTTTGGCGCCCTCATCTTCATCGGCTTCTGGAACAAGACCCTGGGAGCTCTCGGGGCGGCGGGCTCGTGCCTGTCGTTCATCATGACCATCACCATCATTCCATTTATGCCGGACGGGTGGGCTGCGTCCGCCGGCGGATTTCCGGCGATGACTGGCAACGTTCCGTTCCTGATGAAGGACGTGGTTCTCTTTGCCGTATCGATCTATCTGCTGAAGCAAGATGCCGTGCGGGCGTTGGTTGCCGCCCGCGCGGACAACGTCGGAGGTCACGCCTCCGGCGACCGTGCGCGCCGGGACACGGCAGCGGCCTGACCGCATCAACGTAGTGAGCCGGGGCGCCGTCGAGACGGACATGTTCGCGCGTCAAGGAGGTGACCATGTCGACTGAACGGTACGAGGTTCTCATCCTGGGAAGCGGTGCGGGTGGAAAGCTCCTGGCCTGGGACATGGCCGGATCGGGGCATCGGACCGCCGTCGTCGAACGACGGTGGATCGGTGGCTCGTGTCCCAACATCAACTGCCTCCCGAGCAAGAACGAGATCTGGAGCGCGAAGGTTGCGGACCTGGTCCACCACGCGGCGGACTTTGGGCTCGTCACAGGCCCGTACAAGACCAACATGCCGCGTGTATTGGAGCGGAAGCGCGACATGGTCGAAGCGGAGGTCGCCGCGCACCTCGCGAATTACAGCGCGAGCGGCGCCGAATTGATCATGGGCACGGGACGGTTCGTCGCATCGAAGACCGTCGAGGTGCGCTTGAACGACGGCGGTACTCGCCTTGTCGCTGGCGACCGCGTGTTCCTGAACCTCGGGACCCACGCCACGATGCCGTCGATCCCGGGGTTGGCGGATTCCCGGCCGTTGACGAACATCGAGCTTCTCGAGCTCGATCGCGTGCCCGAGCACCTCGTGGTTCTCGGGGGCGGGTACGTCGGTCTCGAGTTCGCGCAGGCATACCGGCGCTTCGGGAGCCGCGTGACCGTCATCACGCACCCATCACAGCTCCTCACTCGCGAGGATCCCGACGTCGCCGACGAGATCCGGCGCCTTCTCGCCGCTGAGGACATCGAGTTCGTGCTCGATGCCAAGGTGATCCGGGTCGAGGGACGTTCCGGAGACGGCGTTCGCCTGCGTGTGCGGACAGGGAGAGATGAACGGACCATTACCGGCACGGACATCCTGGTCGCGACCGGACGGACTCCCAACACCGCCGACATCGGGCTGGAGACGGCCGGCGTCGAGCTGGACGCGCGCGGCTATGTGAAGGTCAACGATCGGCTCGAGACGACGGCGCGCGACGTGTGGGCGATCGGCGAATGTACCGGCAGCCCGCAGTTCACGCACGTGTCCGCCGACGACTTCCGGATCATCCGAGACAACCTGGCGGGCGGAAGTCGCAGCACCCGCGACCGGCTCATTCCCTTCTGCTTGTTCACGGATCCGCCGCTCGCGCGGGTCGGCATGACGGAAGGGGAGGCCCGGCAACGGGGGATCGCGGTGCGCGTCGCGAAGCTGCCGATGGGCGCCGTGTTGCGTACCCACACCACCGGCGAGACGGCCGGCTTCATGAAGGTGCTCGTCGAAAGGTCGGGCGACCGCATTCTCGGCTTCACGATGATCGGCACCCAAGCCGGCGAGGTCGTGGCCGCCGTGCAGACGGCGATGCTCGGCGGCCTACCCCACACGGTCTTGCGTGACGCCATTCTCGCGCACCCGACGATGGCCGAGGGGCTCAATGGCTTGTTCGGAGCGATCCCGGCGGCGCGCTGAGTCGCCGAACGACATGCACGATCTCCTCGCGGCGCACGAGGGTCGAAGCTCGGAAAGTGCGATGGAGACCGCGGGACGCGGCGGACGGGACACTTCGGTGGCGCGCTTCCAGGCGCTGCTAGCCACGCAACGACAGCTCTCGACCGAGCGGGACAACCTCCAGCTGCTGCTCGATGTCACGAACGCAATCGTTTCCAAGCTCGATCTGGCCGAGCTCGTCGACGCCATCTCGTCGTCTCTAGAGCGAGCGATCCCGCACGAGTTCACCGCTCTCGCGCGTTATGAGAAGGAGACCGGCGATCTCGTGGTCCACGCCGTTGCCAACAAGTCCGGCGACGGGCAGCGGTATGTCGGCAAGCGCTTCACGGGCGCGGCCGCCGACGAGGCGTTCAGCCCGGAACGGACCCTCGTTTTCGGGGAAGGCGATGTGGAGGATCGCTTCGCCGACACGGCGGCAGCGATGCACGAGGCGCACATCGGGTCGGTCTGCGCCGTCCCGCTCGTCGTCGGCGACCGCGCGCTCGGCACCCTGACCGTCGGCCGCCACGAGCCTGACGCGTTCCCGCCGGCGTCGGTCGCGGTGATCGAGGGCATCGGCGGCCAGGTGGCGATGGCGGTCGCCAACGCGCTCGCGTTTCGAGAGATCTCCGAGCTCACGAAGAGGCTCGCCGAGGAGCGCGTCTACCTCGAGAGCGAGATCCGTGCCGAACACCCTTTCGAAGAGATCGTCGGGGAGAGCCCTCTTCTCCGTGAGACCCTGCGGCAGGTGGAGACGGTCGCGCCGACCGACGCGACCGTCCTGATCCTCGGCGAGACCGGCACCGGGAAGGAATTGATCGCGCGTGCCATCCACGACCGGAGCGGCCGGCGCGAGCGGACCTTCGTCAAGGTCAATTGCGCCGCCATCCCGTGGGAGCTCCTGGAGAGCGAGCTCTTCGGCCACGAGCGCGGCGCATTCACCGGGGCCATCGCGCAGAAGATCGGGCGCTTCGAGGTGGCGCAGAGTGGCACGCTCTTCCTCGACGAGGTGGGCGAGATCCCGCTGGGGCTTCAGCCGAAGCTCCTCCGGGTCCTTCAGGAGCAGGAGTTCGAGCGGGTCGGCGGCACCCGCACGATCAAGCTCGACGTCCGCGTGGTCGCCGCGACGAACCGCGGCCTCGCCCGGATGGTCGAGGAGCGGCGCTTTCGGGACGACCTCTACTATCGCTTGAACGTCTTCCCCATCCATGTCCCGCCGTGGCGCGAGCGATCCGAAGACATCCCGGCCCTGGTCCGTTTCTTCCTGCAGCGCCTGGCCCGCCCGATGAACCGCCACGTCGAGGTTATACGCAGTGAGACCCTCGATGCACTCCGACGCTACACGTGGCCGGGGAACGTGAGAGAGCTCGCCAACCTCGTCGAGCGAGCAATGATCCTCTCGAAGGGGCGAACGCTCGAAGTTCCCTTCGCGGAACTCAAGCGGCGCTCGGCTCGGGCTGATCAGAGGGACCCTGCCAGGACCCTTGAGGATGTGGAGCGGATGCACATCCTCCGCATTCTCGACGAGACGAACTGGACGCTCGGTGGCCCGCGCGGCGCCGCCGCCCGGCTGGGAATGAAGCGCACAACGCTGCAGTCGATGATCAAAAGGCTCGGGATCACGAGGCCCCGCGCCGCGTAGCGCCGGCACTCTCCGGATTCCACGGACGCCATGCTTCCTCCTGCACGGCGATCGTGCCTTCACGGACGTCCGCCGCCCACCGGCTTCGTCATGATCGTCCGGTCATGGTTGGTGAGCCGGCAGGCTGGTAGACGCGCCGGGCAGACTGCTGGTTCTAGCTTGAAGAAATGCATCAAGAGCAAAGGGGCCCGCGCCGCCTAAAACCAGCCCCATCAAGCACGCGAGATACAGAAGGTTGACCTCGTAACCGACCGGTCCGAATTGCGGGCCAGCAGCAGTTACTGCGATGAGTTTGATCGAACTGAATCCGTTAGGCAGATGCACCGTGAAGACCGCCACCAACAAGACTATTGCCATCGGTATGCTGGCAAGTGTCAGGAATGCACCCACTAGGACCGTCAGTCCGCCAAGGAGTTCGATCAGTATGCTGACCCATGCCATGAAATGTGGCGCCGGCACGCCCAGCGCGTGCAGAATTGCCGCGAAGGTGTCCGGACCTCGGGACATCTTGGCAAAACCGTGCTGCATGAATCCGAAACCGACGATCAGGCGTAGCGGAATTGGCGCCCATCGGGCGAGTGCAGGTCGTCCCCAAGATCCAGCCAACGTCATCTTCTCGGTCATAAGCATTGCCGTCACCGGGATGAACGATGCGAGGCCTAGCGCTGCAGCGGACACACGTCCGCGACACTCGCATAGATGTAGTCGACCTCGCGCTCGACAGCCGCTGCCGCCGCCGCTCCGAGCGCAGGCGGGATGGCGGGCGGCAGATCGCCTGCGAATCGGGTTCCGCCGTCGGCGTCGACGTCGACGCTCATCCATCCGACGTCGTTGCCGTTGAGACTCCTGAAGGTGGCCCGGTAGGCCCCCTGCAAGGCCACGCGGGTCGACGCGCCGCGGTCGAGGGCCTCGGCCCCGCCGCCGTTCTCGCGCCGGAATACCGTCGTGCGGATGGCCGCGCCGTCGGCCGGCTCGATGGTGAGCTCGAGCTCGTCGTCCTTCCACGTGGGAACGATGCGGCCGACGACCGGTGCGTCCTCCGTCGGACTGCTGCGCACGATCCCAGCGTCGTGACCGCTGTTCCAGACGCCGGCGACGACCGCGCTGCCTTCGCGGTAGACGTACGTCGGGGCGTGGGGACGGCGGAACCACCCGTTGGACATGAGCTTTCCCGACGGGCTGCCCGCTCGCTCGATCGTCAACCCCGAATGTGTCTGCCGCGCGGAGAACATCGTCGCGCCGGCGTTCCCGGCGGCAAACGTCGCGAGCAGGCCGGCGACGAGGACGGCGGCGATCGGTGGCCGGCGGCGTGGGACATCGTCGCGCTCGAGCTCGATTTCGTGCGCGAACAGGATGACCTTCTGACCGCCGTCGAACTCGACGGTGAAGAGCTCGCGGCCGAGGTTCTCGCGCTGCGTGACGAGCGTCCCCGACGTTGACTGCCGGACGACCCCGCCCGGGAATACGATCGTACGCGTCGATCGGCACCGTGCTCCTGGAATGATCGACATGGGTCCTCTCCCTTCCTGATTCAGACGCGCGAGACTGACGCGAGATCGAATCGTGAACGCTTGAACGTCCCGCAGAACTGCACGTGGCCTCCGTTCACCATGTAGACGATCGTCGCGATCAGCTCGGCGTCGGAGCTCGCGAATTCGGCGACGGCATTCACGAGGTCGAGGAACGTGGTCGTTCGTGCCATTGCTGTACTCTCCGCTCTCGATCCCAAGGCAATTTTGGTGCCACCCTCCGGAACCGACCGGCCGGCACCGTCAGATCGCCCGCTGGCGACGCGTCGGCATCGCTGCCGAGCCTCCGGCAGAGTAGCCGGCGAGCGGTCGTACACCACGCAGGCGTGGCCGCCGCGGCACAGGCGACGCACCATGTTCGCGCCCACCCGACCGAGTCCGATATTGCCGATCTGTATCTCTGCCTCCCGTCAGTGCCCGGCGCGTGTCCGGGCCAGCGTCGCGCGCGCCGCGGCGACGATCCGTTCCGGCGTGAAGCCGAACTTCGTCTGCAGCGCCTTCAGCGGAGCCGATGCGTCGAAGGTTTTCATGCCGATCACTTCACCGAGCGGGCCGACGTAGGCCGCCCAGCCGAACGTCGAGGCCTGCTCCCTGATTGTGGCGCGCCGACAGGACGGCGACGTGCCGACCGTTCGGCGTGTTGCGGTGAATGCCACGGCGAAATCATCGCGTGCGGCCGCCTTTCCTGAGCCGCGACGGTGCGAGGAACCGGCACAGTGGTTGCTCTCGTCAACCTGCGGCCACGATGGATGCTCGAATGACGACGTCATCGGACTGCTGCAAGAAACGGATCCTGCTAGTGCATGGCCTCCTCGCTACACCGCGCGTCGTCGGCTGGCTGGCGCGTCGACTCGCTCGCTTGGAATACTGCCCTCATGACGTCGAGCTCGGAGGGCTCTTCGGCCGCTTCAACGCACGGCCGGTAGAGGAACTGGCTGACGTCGTAGCCAACCGGGTCGAACAGCTCGCTCGCGAGCACCGGTGCGAGCGCATCGATATCGTCGGCCACTCGGAAGGCGGACTGATCGGACGGTACTACATTCAGAACCTGGACGGCGGCCATCGTGTGCGCCATCTCGTGACGTTGGGTACTCCGCACCGCGGCACGCGTTGGGCATATTCGGGACATCTTATCGGGCACTTGTTGCCAAGCCTGCGGCAGATGAGCCCTGGGTCGCCCCTCCTGCGTGACCTTGCCGATGACGGCTTTCCCGCCAGCGTACGGCTCACGTCGATCTACTCGCAGCGAGATTCCATCTGCCCTCCGTTATCTTGTCGCCTGGAGACTCGCGCGGCACCACACCTGAAGAACGTAGAAGTGATGCGCGGCGGGCATCTCGATCTCCTCTTTGGTGCCGGCATACCGTCGATCATCCATCGCGTACTCGAATCGGCAGAACCGCCGGTTTGCGTGAGACGCCAGCTGACACCGGGACGGCTCCTTTCGTCCGCCGACGACTACGAACAGCACCTGGCATCTTTCGTGAGCTAGTGAGCGTGCGGTCGCATGACCATCCGCCTTCCCGTGACGAAGATAACGTTTCTATGAAGCCCAACGAATCGTTCTGGGGACTCGTCCTCGCTGGCGGCGATGGCGCTCGATTACAGAGTCTCACCCACTTGATCGCTGGCGCGCCCATCCCGAAGCAGTACTGTCGGATATTGGGACCGCGGTCGCTGCTGGAGACGACCCTGTCGCGAATTGCACCGCTTGTCAGGGCCGAGCGAACGCTCGCGATCATCAATCGCGATCATCTTGCGATCGCACGTCCCCAGCTGAGAAGTCTCGACGCGCGCAACGTCCTGGTGCAGCCCCGCAACCTCGATACCGGCCCCGGCGTGCTCCTGAGCATGCTCGAGATTATGCGCCGCGACCCCGACGCGACGGTGGCCATGTTTCCGAGCGACCACTACGTCCGCGACAGCGGCGCTTTTCACCGGAGCATCGAGCGCATGCGTCGTGTTGTTACGGCGCTTCCTCAGAAGATCGCGCTCCTCGGCGCGCATCCGGGGCACCCCGATACCGGGTATGGGTATATCACTCCGGGCCCGTCGCTTCGCCTTGGCGCCGATTCGTTCGCGGTGCTCGCATTTCACGAAAAGCCCGCTGCCCGGGTCGCCGTGGAGATGGTCCGCCGCGGCGCCCTCTGGAACACGCTCGTGACGGTCGCGCGCGTGCGCCCGGTGCTCGAGCTGCTCCGCGCTCTCTGCCCCGCCGACGTCGCCCTGCTCGACGCGACGCCGCTCGAAGTCGCGTCCCTTGCCACCGTCTACGACCGCCTGCCGGCGTGGAACTTCTCCCACGAATTTCTCGCCCGCATACCCGAGCACCTGGTGGTCACGCGTGCCGACGATCTCGGCTGGAGCGATTGGGGTACCCCCGAAGCGATCGAACGAACGTTTGCAGCCATGGGCGTGGTTCCACCGTGGCGGGGACCCGTCGAAGCCGCGTGATACCCTGAATCGCACGGGGGGCAGGCTGCTGACCCGAAGCAGACTTGCGCATCTGGCTCGACGCCCTTCATGACGCGTTGAAACCCGATGCTGAGGCGCCCGTCGCTGCGACCGCCCCCGACGCCGGGCGCCGACGTCTCGGCGGTGACCGCCGGCTGATCGGCATGGCTTCACCGCCGACCAGCCCACCGCTTCGATCTCCGATGCAGATTCCGCTGGCAAGCCGGTTGCACCACGGGTCACGTCGTAATCACCGCGATCGACGGCTGACATGGTCGTGGGCGAGAGCTCCGGTCCAGAGACCGGCAGAGGAGATCAGGATGAGAAATCAGGCGACAAAACGGCGAGAAGCCAACATGATCTCTGCGGCATTTCCGTACCATAAGCATCGGCGGCGGGTCCTCGGCCGCGAGATGGCGTACGTGGAGGTGGGAGAGGGCGACCCGATTGTGCTGCTGCACGGCAATCCCACCTCGTCGTACCTCTGGCGCAACGTGTTACCGCACCTGCAGCCACGGGGCCGCTGCATCGCCCCCGACCTGATCGGCATGGGCGACTCCGACAAGCTGCCTGACAGTGGCCCCGGCTCGTATCGCTTCGTCGAGCACCGCCGCTACCTCGACGCCCTGCTCGAGGCCCTCGATGTGCACGAGCGGGTCACCTTCGTCGTCCATGACTGGGGCTCCGCCCTCGGTTTCGACCGGCCGGCGAAGTGATGGTCCTGCGAGACAACTTCTTCGTCGAGCGGATACTGCCGAAAGCCATCCTGCGCACCTGTCCGTCGAGGAGATGGAGGAGTACCGGCGACCGTTCGCCGAGCCCGGCGAGGGACGACGCCCGACGCTGACGTGGCCCCGCCAGATCCCCATCGAGGGCGAGCCCGCCGACGTCGCTGCGATCGCGGCCGCTTACGCGGACTGGCTGGCGAAGAGCGATGCGCCCAAGCTGTTCGTGAAGGCCGAGCCCGGTGCGCTCCTCGCCGGCGGCGCGAATCTCGACTTCGCGCGTGGTTTACCAGCGCAGACCGAGGTGACGGTCGCGGGGGTTCATTTCCTCCAGGAAGATTCGCCGGACGAGATCGGGCGAGGCGTCGCCGCCTGGATGAGGGCGTTGGGCTGACGGGGGCCCCATCCCGGGCCACGATGGCGTGGCGTACAGCTGGCTCGGCGATCTTGGCGTACGGTGGATGGCAGCGAACTCCGGGTAGAGCGGCTGACCAACGACGACGGCTTCGAGGGCTGTCAAGGGGCGCCCGCCAGTATATGGCGCGAGGGCGGAGTGGCGAACGTCCGGCTTGGGACGTTGCCCTGGACCGAAAAATGCTGCTAATTTCTGCTATCCGCCTCCGACCATGGCCTCGTGCTCGAGGCGCTGCCGAACAACGCATGAGTTGCGTTGAATCGTTCTTGAACGTGTCCATCGTCGAGGACGACGAGGCGGTGCGCAAGTCGCTGAGGAGCTTGCTTCGATCAGCAGGTCACCGTGTCGAGTTGTTCGCATCCGCCGAAGAGTTTTTCGCGGCCGCCGCGTCGGTGAGCTCTCACGTCGTTATCACCGACATCCAACTGGCCGGCACGTCCGGCATCGAAGTCACGCGGCGCTTGAAGAGGCCTGGTTCCAAAGTCCGCGTTGTCGTGATCACGGCGTCCCTCGACGCGAAGAACCGCGCCTTGGCCGTGGACGCTGGTGCCGACGCCTACTTCGTCAAACCGCTCGACTCAGGCGTCCTCCTCGCGTGCGTGGAATCCTGGAGCTCCGGCCCGCCACGTCGGAAGGGCGGCTGAGTGGTACGCTATACTGGTCATAATTTGCATCCGACGACCGCCGCACACGACAGTGACTCCGGCGAGAGCCGTGGCATGGGCAGCGGGGTCGAGCGGGAACTGGTTTTCGCGAGCACGGCCCTGCAATCCCAGACGCGTGCACCGGAGTTGTTGGATGCCCTGCTCGCCGGCCTGCTCGCCTGTACCGGTGGCCGGGCGGCGGTGGTGCTGCCGTGCTCAAAGCTCGAATCCGTCGCGCCTTGGTTGCCGCCGTCGTTGGCTGCGCGCGCCATGGAAGCGGCGCAACCATGTCTGCTCGGGTCGCAGGCGGAGACATTCATCGCATGCTGGCCGCTGAACACGGCCGGCTCGGCGAAGATTGACGGTCGCACCGTCGTTGTCGTTCAGCTGACGCCATCCGGCTCCGAGAGGCCGACTGTGGAGCTCGAGCGACTGAGCCCGCTCGTCGCACAGGCAGCCGCACGCCTGGAGTCGATCGCGCTTCGTGACGCGCTGGAGGCGGAAGTGCTGGCGCGCCAGCGGGCTGAAGAGGCGCTTCGCGAGACGCATGCGGCCATGATCAAGCACCAGCAGGTCGGACAGAGTTGCGACTTTCGGTTCAACACGGCCAGCGGCAGATCGACCTCCTCGCCGGAGGGCTACAAGATGTTCGACTTCCCCTCCGGCCTCGAGATCGAGTACGAGCACTGGGCCAGCAGGATCCACCCGGAGGATCGGCCGCGCATCGAGGCCGCCGTGGCGCAGGCCGCGGCGTCGCGCCAACCGATGCGCTTCGAATACCGCATCATCCGGCGCGGCGAGATCCGCAATATCTCATGCGACGGTCAGGTCGATACCGAGCATGGCGGCGACCTGACCTACTACGGCGTGCTGACCGACGTCACCGATCGCAAGGCCGTGGAGTCGGCGCTGCGTGATCTGCAATCGCAGCTCGCGGCCGCGAATCGCCTCGCGTCTCTGGGCGAGCTGGCCGGCTCCATCGTGCACGAGGTCAACCAGCCGCTCACCGCCATCAGGACCCATGCCGAGGCTGGCCTGCGATGGCTGTCGCACGTGCCATCGAACCTTTCGGAGGCCCGCGAGTCGCTGGAAAACGTCGCCGCCGAGGCCACCCGCGCAGCCACGGTCGTGAAGGGTCTGCGCAACATCGCGCGTGGCGGTCCAGCGGAGTTCACCACGATCGACGTCAACCCGGTCATCGACGAAGTACTCATCCTTGCCCGCTCGAGCACCGAGCGGGCAAACGTCGCTGTGCAGTTGGTGCTCGAGAAGACGCTGCCGCCGGTGAAGGGTAATCGCACGCAGGTCCAGCAAGTCGTGTTCAATCTCGTGCAGAACGCGATCGACGCCTTGCTGCCGATCACCGATCGTCAGCGTCGCCTCACCGTGTTGTCGAAGAGCGACGCAGCAATGCGAACCATCGAGATCGCGGTAATCGACAACGGCGCGGGCATCGACCAGGCCTCGCTCGGTCGCATCTTTGAACCCCTGTTCACGACGCGCAAAGGCGGGCTCGGACTTGGCCTCTCGATATGCGGCAACATCGTAGAGGCGCACGGAGGCCGCATCGCTGCGGCGCTCAACGCCGACCACGGCATGGCCGTGCGCGTCACGCTACCGCAAGCTTCTTAGCGACCCGTCGATTTCGGGCATCGTCGCCTCCCATTAGTCGGGCCGCTGCGAATCATGCGCGACGTGCGATCGCGTACCGCTTCATGAACGACTGAAGAGTCGTTCGCTTCATTCCGAGGCGCGTGGCGGCACCCCGGGGACCGCCGATGGTCCAGTTCGTCTGCTCGAGGACCCGCACGACGTGGGCCCGCTTGACCAGCTCGAGCGTCGACGCGCTGTCGTCCTGGGCAAGCGCGGTAGACCGGCGGGCGAGGTGCTCGAGCGGCACCATGAGCCGTGGACCGGGCGAAAGAATCACCGCGCGCTCGATCAGGTTTTCGAGTTCGCGGACGTTTCCGGGCCACGGGTAGCGGCGCATCACGTCGAGGGTCTCGATCGGAACCTCCTCGATTTGCCGCTGCATTCGCGAGGCGAAGCGTTGGACGAAATGGCGGACCAGCGGCTCGATGTCCCCAGGGCGCTCGCGCAACGACGGGACGCAGATCGGGAAGACATTCAGGCGATAGTAGAGATCATCACGGAAGCTGTGCGCTTCGACCATTTGGGCGAGGTCCCGGTTCGTCGCTGCCACCAGACGAACATCGACCTTGATCGTCCGAGTGCCGCCGATGCGCACGAACTCCTGATCCTGGAGAACGCGGAGGAGCTTCGGCTGTAGCTCGAGCGGGATCTCGCCGACCTCGTCGAGAAAGAGCGTGCCACCGTTCGCGACCTCGAACAGCCCGATCTTCTGCGCGACCGCGCCGGTGAACGCCCCCCGCTCGTGGCCGAACAGCTCGCTCTCGAGGAGGGCCGACGGGATCGCGGCGCAGTTCACCGTGACGAACCTGCGCTCGCGCCAGGCGCTCCGGCCGTGGATGGCGCGCGCGATCAGCTCCTTGCCCGTGCCGGTCTCGCCCAGGACGAGGACGGTCGCGTCGGTCGGCGCCACGATCTCGACCTGCTGGAGCGCGTCGCGGAGCGGGGGGCTGTCGCCGACGATGCCCTCGAACGGGTGCTTGGCCGGTATCTCCTCCTCGCGACACACCCGCTTCTCAGTCACGTCGTCATTGCGCTGCACGGTGCCCTGGAACGCGCGCCCGCCGGCGACCGCCATCGCGAGGTGGTGCGCCACCTCGTGTTGTTCAGTGTTGTCCATTGTCGATCCTCTCCTCACTGCGTCATGGGTTCGAGCGGGACCCTCTTCCTGAGTAGGCGAGCCCCGAGCGAATCGCATCGATGAGGGCTTTCTCCGAGAACGGTTTACGAAGAAACGCGAGCGCTCCGGCGGCGAGCGCCTGCCGCTGCGCGACCGGATCGGCGTGCGCACTGATGAAGATCATCGGGAGCTCGCGCTTCGCGGCCAGGAGCTCCCGCTGAAGATCCACACCGCTCATCCCAGGCAAGCGGAGGTCGACAACCAGACACGCGATGTCGTCGAGCCGCGCAGACCCGAGGAGATCCTCGGCCGAGCCGAACATCTCGACCTTGAACCCGAGCGAACGCAGCAGGCTCCGGATCGCCATGCGGACGGATTCGTCGTCGTCGACGATTCCGATGACTCGC
>JACXTT010005752.1_pt1 | contig 17920 bp, 23 predicted proteins | sample 9270951 | NCBI WGS metagenome assembly JACXTT01 (sample SAMN15532306, study PRJNA645909) | rock metagenome | isolation source: weathered quartz diorite | place: Puerto Rico | collected 2017-06-21 | reverse complement strand
CGCCCGCCCCGGCGCATTGGAGCCGGCTCCGGTCTCATTACGCCCTCAGAACCTGCAGCAGCTCCCGCTTATCCGCAGGAACTGCCCCCTCCGGGGTGAGTACCGCATCAGTCAGCGCGTGGCGACAGGGGCAAGCAGCGTGGTCAGGCAATCCCGTCGACAAAATCCGGCCCAAAATCTGCCTCGCCTTGCCGAGACTTTCTCCATAGCGGGCGATCACCGCCGCGACGGTCGCATGTTGCGCGGGATCCTCGAGCCAGCAGTCATAATCGGTGACAATGCCCAGCGTGCAGTAGCAGATCTGGGCCTCCCGGGCGAGGAACACTTCCGGCACGTTCGTCATGCCCACGACATCGCACGCCATGGCATCGCGCAGGAAGTGACTCTCGGCGCGGGTGCCCAGGCGCGGGCCATCCACACAGCCGTAGGCCACTCCGGCATGAACGGGTAGCCGCAACTCGGTCGCGGTGGCTTCGAGTCTCGAGGCGAGTCGGGCACAAGTGGGTTCAGCCGAGGATATGTGTGCAACCACCCCTTCCCCAAAGAATGTCTTTTCCCGGTTGCCTCGCACCCAGTCCACATATTGGGTTGGGATGGCAAAGTCGCCTGGCGCGATTTCCTGCCTGAGGCTGCCGACAGCGGACAGCGCGATGATCTGGCGTACCCCGAGTGTCTTCAGGGCGTAAATGTTGGCCCGGTAGTTGACCTCGTGCGGCAGCAGCTCGTGCTGCCGGCCGTGCCGGGGGAGAAAAACGACGTCCATGACGCCGAGACGGCCGTGCAGGATTGGCGCGGATGGCACGCCAAATGGCGTGTCGACCTGGTGCTCCCGGATAACGTTGAGCCCGTCGATGGCATAAATCCCGGTTCCGCCGATAATCCCTAACATGGTGGTGCCTCCTCGTCAGTTCTGAAGTTGGGGGCCGCCGACAACAGCGCGTCGGGGACATGTCGCAGATCGGCGGGGTCGTCCACGTCCGGCAACGCGGACTGCTCAGTCCACCGCCAGCCCAGATCACTCAAGCGCTTGCGCGTTTCCGTCATGACGGTCGCGGTGCTCCAGCGTATTGCCGAGAACAGATGCGGATCCACGCGCCGCAGGCCGAGCAGCACATAGCCGCCATCGATGGCCGGGACGAGCACTGCGTCATGGCCCGCATGCAGGGATCTCGCCGCGGCCTGGAGCCGCGGAGGGTCCAGCCCCGGACAATCAGTACCGATGATGAGCACGCTGCCGGCGCGCGCCAATGCGCGACGGGCGGCCGAGGCCATCCTCTGGCCGAGATCGCCCTCGCACTGTCGCGACAGCGTCGCCCTGAATTCCTGCGCGCAGGCCAGGAATGCCAGATGTCCTGTATCCGGCGTACAGCAAACTTCCACCGGACCAATGTCTGCCGCACAGGCCGAGGCCAGCGTATGCCGCAGCAGCCGCTCGGCCAACGCCGCGGCCCCCTTTGCACCCAGCGCGGGAATCAGCCGGGTCTTGGCATACCCGGGCACGGGGGCTTTGGCAAAGACGATCAGTTCACACGGTGAGGGGCGCATATGTGCTCCTTGGCCTCATACTTTTGCGCCAGCATTGCGGCGGTGCGTCCAAAGTAGAATTGCAGGCGCAGCCACCACATCAGCCATATCGTTCGCCAGAGTCCGCGCTGTTCCCATCGCCTCCCGGACGTGACCACGCGCGCACGCAAACATGCCGGCGGCCCAAGGTCCTTCAAGCGGGCCGACAACACGATGTCCTCCATCAGCGGCAGATCCGGAAAGCCACCGACGGCGAAGAAGGCTTCGCGGCGCGCAAATATCGCCTGGTCCCCGGTGGCGATCCCGGTCAGCCGCGAGCGGAGGTTCATCGCTGCCGCGATGATTGGCAAGAGCCGTAACCGTCCCGCGATACTGACATCGAACCGGCCCCAGGCCCGTTGCCCTGCCTGCAAGGCGGTGCGAACCGCCCCGTCGGCATCCGCCGGCAGGCGTGTATCGGCATGAAGGAAGATCAGCAAGTCTCCACTGGCTGCCGCGGCCCCGGCATTCATCTGGCGCGCCCGGCCACGGGCGGCAATGACGACATGATCTGCGCCGGATCGCGCCAGATCCGCCGTGCCGTCCGCGCTGGATGCGTCCACCACGATGATCTCCACGCCCTCGCGGCGCAGCGGTTGCAGCGCCGCGAGGGCGGCTTCGACCTGCTCCGCTTCGTTCCAGGTCGGCATCACGATGGACAGGCGCATTAGCGTTCTCCCCGAAAGCGTCGGGTTGTTCGAAGGCATCGCACGGCTCCTCTCGCAACCATCGGCAGCACGCCAATCAACGCGAACGCGCCAAGCAGCGGCGGGGACAGGATATCGGCAACGCTGCCGATGCTTGCCAGCTGGGTTCCGGCGTTCACATAGACCATCGTGCCGGCGAGCATGCCGACCTGGCTGACCCAGTAGAATGTGGTGGTCTTGATCGGTGTCAGCCCCATGGCCAGATTGATGGTGAAGAACGGGATCAACGGCACCAGCCGGAGCGCGAACAGATAGAACGCGCCGTCCTTCGCGAGCCCGGCATTGATGGCTGCAAGCCGATCGCCGAAGTGGCGTTGCACGGCATCGCGGAGCACATAGCGCGAGGCGAGAAACGCCAGGGTGGCGCCGATGGTCGAGGCGAATGAAACGAGCAAGCTGCCGACCCACAGACCGAAGATCGCGCCGCCGGCCAGCGTCATGATCGCGGCGCCAGGCACGGAAAGCGCGGTGACTGCGACATACAGCAGGAAATAGCCCGCCGTCATCGCTGCCGGATGCGCCGCATAGTAAGCTTGCCATGCTGCCCGGCCCGCCTTCAGGTGCTCCAGATTCAGGTCGCGGCCGAGATCGAGGCCAAAGTAAGCCACCAGCAGCGCGACGATTACCAACACGATCAGGACGCGCGTACGGCTGCGTTTCGGGGAAGCCGTTCCAGATGGTCTCATCTTCCTGGCTCCTCTCGCATCGCCGTCACGCCGCCGCGCCGCCAGGCATGAAAACGCGCGAGCCATCTCAGCACCGGTTGCGGGGCGTGTGCCCGTTTCCACTTGCCGGCCGCATACCTGTTGGCCTCGGCCAGCGTCGGATAGGTGTGGATAGTGGCGAGAATCTTGTTGAGTCCCAGGCCATGCTTCATCGCCAGCACGTATTCCGCAAGCAGGTCGCCGGCATGGTCGCCCACAATCGTGACCCCGAGGATCCTGTCCCGCCCCGGCACCGTCAGGACCTTGACGAACCCTCGTGCACACTCGTCGGTGATCGCGCGATCCAGTTCTCCCAGGTCATAGCGGGTCACCTCATAGGGAATGCCTTGCTCCGCGCAGTCCTGCTCGCACCAACCCACGCGGGCCACCTCTGGATCGGTAAAGGTGCACCATGGCATCGCTGCGTAGTCGGCCTTGAAACGCTTCACCCCGCCGAACAGCGCGTTGACCGTCGCATACCAGGCTTGATGGCCCGCGGCATGGGTGAACTGAAATGGCCCTGCAACATCGCCACAGGCATAGATGTTCGGGTAGAGCGTCTGCAAGTACGCGTCCGTCTCGATGGCCCCGGCTGGCGTCAGCGGGATGCCCAGTGCCTCCAGTCCATAGCCCGCAGTCCGCGGGCGACGCCCAACTGCGCACAGCAGCGCGTCAAACTCGAGCACCATTTCCTGCTCGCCGCGGCTGACAATCAACTGTTTGACACTGCCGACTTGCGCGCAGCGCACCGCACGGTGCCCGACCAGAACCCGCACGCCGTCTGCCGTCAGCGCTGCAGCGATCAATGCGGATACCTCCGGGTCCTCGCGAATCAAGAGGCGCGGCAACATTTCCACCAGCACGACTTCCGCTCCAAAGCGGGCGAAAGCTTGCGCCAGCTCGCAGCCGGCCGGTCCGCCACCCAGCACAATCAGCCGTCGGGGTAGCGCCCGGATGGACCAGATTGTGTCGGTAGTGAAATAGCCGACCGTCTCCAGGCCGGGAATCGACGGCACCAGGGGTTCTGCGCCGGCAGCGATGACGATGGCACGCGTGGCGAGCGTGCGGCCATTGACCTCGACCGTCCAGGGCGAGGTAATGGTGGCACTCCCTTGGATGACTTCCACGCCGAGCCTGGCATACCGCTCGGCGGAATCGTGCGGCGCGACGGTGGCAATCACCCGGTGCACACGCGCCATCACCTCGGCAAAGTCGAACCTCACTTCGGCATTGGCGATGCCCAGTGCGGCCGCGTGCCTGGCCTGATTGAGAAACTTCGCCGAGCGCAGGAGGGCTTTGGAGGGCACACACCCGGAATTCAGGCAGTCGCCCCCCATCTTGCCGCCTTCGATCAGCGTGACCTTGGCTCTGAGCGCCGCTGCGAGGTAGGCCGTGACGAGGCCGGCCGCACCAGCGCCGATGACAACCAGATTGCGGTCGAATCTTCTTGGCTTGCGCCAGCGGGCATAGACGCGCTGCCTTTCGGCCGCGGCCACCGCCTTCCTCACCATCAGCGGGAGGAAGCCAAGCAGCACGAACGTTCCCCGCAAACCATGCTGGCCGACGTCCGGTACGAAATACGCCGAGACCAGTGCGGTTACCGCCAGGAAGAAGATCAATGGCCGCTTGAGCCGCATCGTTTGTTTCACGGCCATCAGCTCAGGCGGCTAGCGCACCACCGCAACTGCTGCCCTGCCCCGCGGTGCAGCCATAGCAATGGTCGGCGACGACGATGGGCTGACCCACCAATTCGGCGCTCAACAGATCGCGCAGATGGGCGCGTGAGAGAGCGCCGAGCTTTAGCGGCAGGCCCAGCATCTGGTTGAAATCGCAGTCATGGAGATAACCCTGCCAGTCAACACTGACAAGGCTGCGGCACATCAGCCCTTCGAGATTGGCGGCGCTGAAATTGTCCTTCAGCAAGCGCATGTAGTCCGCAAACTGCCCCTTCGAGATCAGTGTGCTGCCAAAACGTTGGATCGGCATGTTCGCGAGCGTGAAGAGCTGATTGAAGACGATGCCGAAATGCGCGTACAGCTCCCGCTTGTAGTCTGATTCGAGTTTCTCCTGATTGGGCGGCAGGAACGGGCCCTGCGGGTTGTACACGAGATGCAGCACAAGCCCGGTGTCGGGCTGGCCGTAGCCGAGGCCGTTGAGGTGGCGTAACGCCGAGATGCTCTTCTCGAATGCGCCAGCGCCCCGCTGACGGTCGACGTTTTCCGCCGAATAGCACGGAAGAGAGGCCACGACATCCACACGTTGAGCCGCGAGGAATTCAGCGAGATCCTCCTGCCCTGGCTCGAACAGGATGGTGAGGTTGCAGCGGTCGACGACGTGCGCGCCCGACGCGCGCGCATTGGCCACGAGGCGACGAAAATGCGGGTTGAGTTCCGGAGCACCACCAGTGATATCGACGGTCGCGAGCCTGCGGGCGCGCAGCACCTCCAGCACCAGATCGACGGTGGCACCGTCCATCATTTCGGTGCGGTTGGGTCCGGCGTTGACGTGGCAATGCACGCAAGTCTGGTTACAGCGATAGCCCAGGTTGACTTGCAACGTCTCGAGTGATTTGCGCCGTATCGGCGGGAAATCAGTCTGGCGCAGTAATGGGAAGGTGGAATGCATGGCACTACTCCATGAGTGCGTCACTTGGCGATCTTTTGCGACGCCTGCCCGGCCACGTCGTCGGGCGAACCTGGCGGCATCCGGCAGAACCCCTGGGCCGGAACGTGCAGCGCCGCGTTGAATTTGCTCGACAAATTCTGGAAGGCGATCAGCGCGGTGAGTTCGATAATGGCGGCGTCGCTGAAATGCGCCTTGAGTTCACTCATCTGCGTCGTATCCACATGGCGGCCGGTGATGGTGACGGTCTCGGCATAGCGCAAGGCCGCTTTCTCACGGGCACTGTAGCGCGGAGAGTGTTCGAAGTCGGCCAGTTCGGATAGCTTGGCCGCATCCACGCTGCGCTCCAGTGCCGTCGCGGAATTGAGATCGACGCAGAACGCGCACCAGTTGATTTGCGAGATCCGCACGGTGATCAGCGAGCGCAGCGCGGGCTCGATCGGGGAAGACGCCCGGTCGATCGCGCGATAGAGCCCTGTCAACGCGAGAAAGACTCTCGGGGTTCGGCCCCACAACCTGGCCGGCTCGAGTTCGGCACCATATTTCCGGCGCTGCAGCCAGAAGACCAGGCGCACGTACCACGGATAGCGAAAGTCATCCGACGTCGAGATCATGGGCATGGGACAAGCCTCATTGCGTCAGCAGCATCCCGTACCGGAATCGCAACAGGCGGCGACCGGGACGGTAGGAAGATGCACGGCCTGCTTGCTTTCCGAAGCGGGTCGGCGTGTGCCAGAAGGTGCGCAGTACGGTGTCCCGGCCTGCTCGCTGACCGGTTCGATGCCGATGAAATGCGCCCGCAAGTCACCCTGCGTGAGGAGCTGGTAGGTGCGCTCACACACCGCCATGCGCTCGCCGCGGGGAAACAGGTGGCCTTCGTCGTCGGTCACCGAGGCGAAGGGGCCGCGATAGATCACCGCGTGGCCCTTGTCGATACACGGTTGGCTGGCCGGCTTTTGCGCTACCAGGGTCAACGCGCGGAACTCAATGCCATGGACTACCTGCCAAGGCGTAGACGCCCATGTGTCGATGCTGACGGCGACAAAGCCCGTCTGTACGAACGCCTGCTGGAATGCCGTTTCGGTGAACGCGCCGGAGATGCAACCGCTCCATAGCTGTGGGTCGGTCTTCAGTGCCGCGGGCACAGGCTCATCGGCAACGATATCGGAAATCGCCACCCGGCCATGAGGCTTGAGGACCTGGAACATCTCCCGCACGACCGCCTGTTTCTCGTGCTCGTCCACCAGATTCAGGACGCAGTTCGACATCACCAGGTCCACCGAGTTGTCCGGCACCAGCGGTGCCCGGCGCTTCTGTTCGGCCTGCCATGCTTGGAGCGCCGCGAGTCCGTGCGTGTCATGGACTGGGTTGCGGGCGAGCCAGGTTTCCATGGCAGCGACATCCAGGGCCAGGTCCTGGATCTTCCCCTTGAGAAAGCGCACGCGGTCGCCACCCAGTTGCCGCGCCATATGCGGCTGGTACTTGCGGGCGAGCGTCAGCATGTCGTCGTTCATGTCGACGCCGGTCACCTGGCCACCCGCGCCAACGATCTGCGCGGCGATGTAGCAGATCTTGCCCCCGCCGGAGCCGAGATCGAGCACGGTGTCGCCGCGGCGCACGTAGCGCGAGGGATCCCCGCAACCGTAATCCTTGTCGAGGATCTCGGGCGGGACTGCCGCCAGATAGCGCGGATCGTAGCTGACGGGGCAGCAAAGCTGGGGTTCGGTGGCCCGGGCGCCATTGCTATAGCGTTCGTAAACCGCGTCTTGCATCGACATGGTCGTATCCTCTCCAACGCACGAGCCCTAAATCAGGCGCGACAGCGCCACCGCGCCTGCCGAAATCGCACCGGCCACGGGGAAAGTGACCAGCCAGCCGAAAAGCACGCCTTTGAGCGCGTCTACCCCCGCAGGCTGCTGACCGGCGTTCCAGCGGACTCCCAGCAGGGCGCCGGTACTGACATGGGTGGTGGACACCGGCAGGCCAAGCGGCGAGGCCAGCAAGACTAGCGACGAGGTGCACAAGTTGGCGACCAGCCCCGTGTAGGCGTCGAGCGGCGCCACCCGATGTGCGAGCACGTTGAGCACCTTGCGTCCGCCCCATAATCCGCCCAGGCCCATGGCCACGGTCACGGCCACGATCGCCCCGGATGCGCCCGCCATCGGCAAGCCGGGCGGCGATCCCGGCGACAGGGCCAGTCCCATGATCAGAATGGCCGCGATCTTGGGCACATCATTGAGCGCCCGGGCAAAGCTGGTCGCCGCCGCGCTCATCCAGTGCAGGGCTGCCCACAGCCGGCGTACGCGCGCTGGTGTGGCGTGGCTTGCAGGCGCGGCGCAAAGAAAGGGATCGGCCCGCCATTCGCTTTCGCTGCAGCAACCCGCTTGCCGGATGGGTACCTGCCGAACCAGGCGACTGGCGAGCCACAGCACGCCGCCGCATAGCAACATGGCGATGAGCGGGCTGACCAGCAACGGCAGCGCGGCCTTGCCCAAGATCGAGCGCGCCAGCAGGCCCTGCGGGCCGGTGGCCGCCAGCGTCGCGCCAACCAGCCCGCCGAGCAATGCATGCGTGGTCGAGACCGGCAAGCCAAAGCGGGTGGCGCCCAGCACCCAGAGCACCGCGCCACTCAGTGCCGCGAGCAGGAAGCCGAGGCTCAGATGCATCTCGGGCCGTAACAGCCCGCTGCTGAAGGTGTGGACCATGGCCGCGCCCAGCACGACAGCACTCAGCCCGCCCAGCACCGTCCACACCGTGCCCCACCAGAGCGCACGGCGCGCGTGCGCGACGCCCCCGCCCACCAGGCTGGCAATGCCCTTTGAGACATCGTTCGCGCCGTTCGCCCAGGCCAGCAGGAGCACAACGGCCGCAATGAGCGTGATCGTCATCGAAAACCCCTTTCGCATCGCGTCCTGCCCGGTGGGACAACCGAAGCAAGGAACAGCGTGTCAGTCCACGCCAAGGACACGCCGGCGAATCAGCCAGTCGAGCGACAGCTTCCCCGGGCCGCGTGTCAACAGGACCAGCAGCATCGCCGCCCACTGGATATGCGTCGGCCACGCCTGCGGATAGACGAACACCTGGATCACCGTCGTCATGCCGAGCAAGACCAACGCCACGGGGCGAGTCGCCAGGCCCAGCACGAGCAGGACCGGCGCAGTCAGTTCGATCGACACCGCGACGTAGGCGGCCAGATCGGGCGGGATCAGCGGGACGTTGTAGTCTTCCCGGAAGAGTTCCAGGGCCGATTCCCAGTTGGCGAGCTTGGCCATCGCCGAGTTCCAGAAGACCGTGGCGACCGCGAGTCGCAACGGGATCGCGAGGACGGTATGTGGAATACGGTCCAACCATACCAGCACGCGCCGCGCGCGCTCGGCAAGCGTCATCGATGAATGGGCGGAATGTGTGAGGTGGCTCATGAGGAACGGTCCGGATGGGTTAGTCGGATGGCTGGCCGCACCGCCCGGCGGCGGTAAAGCAGCCGGTTGCCAGCAGCGTAGCAAGCCAGCCGTGCGTTTCGGAAGAAGTGGATTCCTCCAGCGCAGCGTGTAACGGAAGCCCGGCGAACAGCGCTGCTGCAAAGCGCCACTGCCACACGCTCAGGCGGTCGACTTCGATGCCGGCCGGGGTCCGGCGGACGAGCAGCCAGACCGGGCCAGCGTTCAGGTCGATGGCCCCCAGCGCACCATCGTCGCGGCTTAGCACAGCCCGCCAGATCGCGTCGATCGGGAAGTCGGATTGCAGCAGTCGCACCGTGGGATGCGGCGTGAAGCAGACATCGCCCCGTTCGGCTTCCTCCAGTTGCGCGAGGCGAGGCAGGTCGAGCGGCTTCGTGTCGGGCGCGTGCAGCACGGTGTTGACCGCCCATTCGAGCCGGGCGGTGTCCGGCAGATAGGCCAGCGAGGCGGCCTGCGGCAGCCCCGCCAGGAACTCCGGGAAGGTCGCGCCATACGTGTCCAGCCAGGCGCTCCCTGGAGGCGAGGCTTCCATGAACAGCCTGGCCGCGCCTTCGAAGAACTCGGGGCCGACCAAGGCGTGGATGGCCGGATAGGACAGGCGCAGCGCCGTCACCAGTGTGCCAATGGCGGTATTCCGGTAGATGCCAAGCCGCGCCTGCGCCGCCAGCCCGTCGTCTACAACGAGAGCGAGCAGGTCGCCGCCGGCCTCATGCAGCAGGCCCTGGCCGATGGCGCGCTGCAACTCAAGCAGTGTAGGGGGATGCGGATGCATGGTGTTGCCTCTCCAGCGCCGCCTCGGCGATGACTGCCTCTTCCATCAGGATGTCAAGCGCGGGTACGTCGGTGTCCCATTCAATCAGCGTGGGCACCGCTCCAAAGCGCTGGAGCGCTGCCTCGTACAAGGTCCATACCGCAGGCGCCACGCGCGAGCCGTGATCGTCGATGCGCAGGGTTCGCCCCTGCTCGAGCTGCCGCACGCTGTGGCCGGCCAGATGAATCTCGCCGATCGCCGCCGACGGCAGCGCGTCGAGGTAGATCAGAGCATCCCACCCGTGGTTGCTGGCGCTGACATAGATATTGTTGACGTCGCACAGGATGCCGCACCCGGTGCGGCGCGCGACCTCGGCCAGGAACTCCCACTCGGGAATGGTCGAGTGAGCAAAGCGTAAGTAGGTCGACGGGTTCTCGACCAGGATGGGGCGCTTCAGATAGGTCTGGGTCTGGTCGACGTGCCGACACACGATGGCCAGCGCTTCCTCGGTCATCGGCAACGGCAACAGGTCGGCAAGATAGGTGCCGCCGGCCACGCTCCACGACAGATGCTCGGAAACCAATCCCGGCTCGATCCGCCCAACCACCTCGCGCACGCGCGCCAGGTGGGCCATGTCCAGCCCTTCGGCACTGCCCAGCGACAGGCCGACGCCATGCAGCGAGATCGGATACTCGCGCCGAATGGCCTCCAGATGGGCGGGCGCACTGCCCCCGCCCATGTAGTTCTCGGTATGCACCTCGAACCATGCGACCGCGGGGCGCTCCTCCGCCACGAACTGGTGGTGCCGGAAGCGCAGCCCGACACCGGCTCGCGCCGGGATCGGGCCGGGCCCGCGTTGCAGTGCAACAGACGCGGTATCCATGCTTCGTCCCGATCAGGTGGCCTTGAGGTTGCCACCCTGGATCTTGCCGCAGTCGCCGGCCGGCAGCAGCACGAACGACTTCGTATCGCGCGCCTTGGTCGCTTGTCCCGCGCAGGAATGCGCGCCTTCCGCACAGTCGTTCTTCGATACGGCGTTGATGCCGTAGCACTTTTCCAGCTTGCTCTTTTCCATCTTCGCCATGTTGTCCTTGACGATCTGCGGCATCTCCTTCGCGGGCTGTGCTTGTGCCGGCACGGCCGCCATGGCGAGGGCGAGCCCGAGTGCGGACGTCAAGGTCGAGGCGGCCAACAGGTGCTTGCTCATCATGCGTTCTCCTGGAAGTTGCGGCCCAAATCCGGAGCCGTGTCAGGAAGTTCGGCCGGATGCAACCAAAGGTTACGTCTCCCTCAAAATTTTTTTTGCGCGACAAACGGTTCCCCATGACGCAGAATTCCGGCATGTCTTTCCAAACGCACCGTCATGACGGCAAACTGAGTCTCGTGAGCGATACCCAGAAATCGGCTGATGCTGACCGCCCTGCCGAGCCAACAGCCCGCCGGTCAGACGGCACGGTGGACTGGTCAATGGCGATGGCCCGCGCCCAAGGCGGCGACCGCGAGGCCTACCGGCGCTTGCTCGAAGCCATCACCCCCTATGTGCGGGCGCTGGTGGCTCGCCAAGTCCGAAACCGCAGCGACCTCGAGGACACGGTACAGGATGTGCTACTGACGGTACATGCTGTGCGCCACACCTATGATCCGGCACGTCCGTTCGGTCCCTGGCTGGCGGCCATCGCCAACCGGCGCATTGTCGACGGCCTGCGCCGGCGCGGACGCATCGGCTCACATGAAGCAGAGCTCGATCCGGAGCAGGAAACCTTTTGGCCCTCTACAGCGAACTTTCAAGAAGAGGCAGCGGACGCGCGCGCGGTGCGGGATGCCATCGAGCGGCTGCCAGCCGGCCAGCGCGAGGCCGTGCGGATGCTCAAGCTCGAGGAAATGTCGCTGAAAGAGGCCGCCGCCGCCAGCGGGATGTCGGTGGCCGCGCTGAAGGTCGCCACGCATCGTGCCTTGAAAACGCTGCGCAAGTTCTTCGAATCGCAAGGTAGAAATTCGTGAGATCCACCTCTAATCTGATCGACTCGCTGGTGGCCGACGCGGCGCCGGTGCGGCGCTTGCACCCGCCGATGGTACGGGCCGCAGGCTGGCTGCTGCTGGCCGTCTTGATTCTGGTGTTGGCCGCAGCGCATCATGGCGTGCGACCGGATCTGGCGGCGCAGTTGGCGCAGCCCGTCTTTGTCACTGGCGTGGCGGCGGCGATGCTGACCGGTGTGCTCGCCGCCGTGGCTGCGTTCATGGCCAGCGTCCCCGGGCGCTCACGGCAGTGGCTGCTGCTGCCGGTACCAGCGCTCCTGGTCTGGTTCGCCACGATCGGCTATGGTTGCCTGACCAATTGGGTCAGGATCGGGCCCGCCGGCATCTCGCTCGGCGAGACGGCCAGTTGCTTCGCCACGCTGATGATGGTCAGCGTGCCGCTGTCGTTTGCCCTGCTGATCATGCTGCGCTATGTGGCGCGGCTTTCGCCCGCGCCCGTGGCGATGTGCGCCAGCCTCGCGGTCGCCGCCATGACGGCCACCGCGCTGTCCCTCCTGCACCCGCTCGACGCCACGGCCATGATTCTGATGTGGAACGTCGGCGTCGCGCTGCTATTCGTGGGCCTCAGCGGCCGGTATGGAGATCGGCTGTTCGGTTGGGTCGTGCCGCGCTGATGCCGCAGGAGGCGCGCGGTCGCCCGAGCTGATCAGATTCGGTGGCAAGCTCGCCGCAATCTGCCGAAGGCCGAGCCGCGCCATCATGTCAAAACGACGAGCAATGCAAGAAACCACGGTGCCCGAAGCAGGTCGTCGAGGTCGGGTACCGGCTATAGCGCTCGATGCTGTCCTTTGCATCCAGGCGCAGCACGCATTCGCGCCACGGATCGGAATCGCCTTTGTAGCCCAATTTTTCACACGCTGGGCCATAAACCTGGATCATCTGGTCGACCTCGCGTTCCGCCTGTATGGCGCGTTCGGCTTGCGTAGCGCAGCCAGCGAGCAACGCGGCCAACAATCCGTGTATCAATGTACGCATCTTGATCTCCATCACGGCACGGCAAGTGGTTGGGGTAATCATGTTGACCTCGCCTCGCGCCATACCGGATGCCTGCGCGATCCGGCACCCCGCCTGCTTAAGTCCTGCGGCCAGCACCAGCGCTTGCCTTGGCCTCCTCAATGCCTCAAGGACAGGCCGCACTTCTATCCGCAGGCGACGGGAGCGAAGCAACGGGCTTATCACCTCCCTGTCGCCGGCGAGGGTCAACGCATCAATACCCTGGTGGACTAATGGCCTTGGCCATGATTTCCGTGATGCCCCCCATGGTGGAATCCGCGATGGCCACCACGATGCCCACCGTGATGGAGTCCGTGATCGCCACCACGATGCCCGCCGTGATGGAATCCGTGATGGCCACCGCGATGCCCACCATGATGGAATCCGTGATGGCCTCCGCTTCGGATGCCTCCGAAGTAAGCGGAGCCATACCATGGAGCGCCACCATAAAGTTGGCCTTGATATGTGCCATAGTATGGGTAGCCAGCACTTGGCATCCCAGAATAGTACCCGGGAGCGTAGGTATCCTCGTAGCCGGCCGCAGTTGGGCTTACAGCGCAACCTGATACCATAATCAAAGCAACCATTGCTGCAGCGCGAATGGTGCTCATGGCTTACCTCCTACCACTTCGAATGTTCACGCGACGGCGACTTGGCCATCGCATGCTCCGCTCCAGCCCACCGCAAGCTTTCCCCATGCCGAATGCCAGCGCCTCGCCGTTAGCGAATTAGTGCCCGCGGCGATCGGCGTTCAATGCGCTGTCCAGGCGCATCACCTCGTTGCCCTTCATGGTGATCCTGGTGCCGTCCTTCGCTTCCAACACCAGACCTTCCTTCACGCTCATGGCGCGGCCGAACGAATTCTCGACTCCCATCTTTCCATCCTTGAACACGTGAACGGTCGAGCCGTCCTTGAGCGCATAGGATTTCACGATGCCACTCATATCGGCCGCGATTGCGGACAGCGAAACCACGGTGGTGAGCGCGGCAAATGCAAGCTTGTTGGACATGGCAAGCTCCTTCAGCGGGCAAATCTAGCTCCCGTGAGTGTGCGGAGACACTCGATTCCGACAACTAGACGCGCAGCTTGGCTGCGCGTGGCAGTTCAGACGCGATAGCCGTAGAGTGTGCCGTCGCCTGTACGCGCGTTGTCAAGCGCGTCGGCCACAAGATCCGGCGCCAACGCCCGCGTGCCATCCGTGTAAGGGTCAAACCGGCCGCTCCTGGCGCCGTCCGTAAACGGATCGCGCTTGTCGCCAACCCTTGCGCCGTCCGAGTAGACGTCGAATTTCCCTGCCTTGCCGCCATCGGTGTACGGATCACGCGGTCCAGTGACATTAGCGCCATCAGTGAACACGTCCCGCGGCGTGCCGCCATACGCCGCTGCTGCGCCCAGGACACCGGCACCCGCCATGATGAGGAGCAATAACTTCTTGGCCATTTCCGCACCTCCTTCCATAGGTAATCCGACTCCCGGAGCGAATCCGCTCCGAGAGGAGCCGGTACTGGAAGATTCGCTGGCAAGCACAGAAAGGTTACGCCACCCCTTCCGCGGTCGCGTGTAGCGCAACAGATCGATTGTTCGGTCCATGCGGTGCCATCCTGAGGCCGCGCTACCATTGCGGCTTGACAACGACGTATGTCAATGGGGGCCAGTTCCCGAGGAACCCGCGGGGTGTCGGCAAGACAACTGAGACAGCTGCGGAGGTGCAGGCACCATCGCCGACTCAGTGGAAATTGCAATTGTGGTACGCTCGGTCCAGAAAGGAGTTACTCATGGCGCGTTCAATTGAATTTGACAAGACCGAGGCACTGTCGGCCGCGATCGAGGCGATCTGGCGTCGCGGCTACCACGCCGTGTCAACGAACGACCTGACGGCCGAGATGGGACTTGCCAAGTCGTCCCTGTACAACACCTTCGGCAGCAAGCGGGAAGTCTTCATGGCGGCCTTGCGGCAATACAGCAGGGAGCGTGCTGCGCGATTGTCGAAATGCCTCCAGCGGCAGCCCGTGCCCAGGAGCTTGCGGGCGCTGCTGATGGCGGTCGCCAGTGACAACGATGCAGGCAAGGGGTGCCTGCTAGTCAACTCTGCCGTCGAGGTGGCGCCGCACGATCCGGAAGTCGCACGCATCGTGCGTAACGGCTTCCTCCAGATGGAGGCGGTCTTCGAAGCAGCGATTCGCGCTGGTCAGGCGCGCGGTGAATTCCGCGCCGACGTTGAACCCAAAATGGAAGCGATCGCCCTGGTCTCGGGCATTGCTGGTCTGCGTGTCCTGTCCAAGGCGGGTTTTGGCGCCAAGGCACTGACGCCGACCATTGAAGCCCTGCTATCTAGGCTTGTACCCTAGGCCGTTTTTTTCTCTTTTTTTGGACCATCCGGTCCAGCCACCATCGATAACCAGGAGGACATGATGGAAAACGTTGCGCATCTTTCCCTGCCCGCCCATTCCCTTGAGACCGCCCAAGGCCGGGCCAAGGAAGCGCTCGATACCGCCGTCAGGCAAGTCGGCATGATTCCCAATATGTATGCCAAGATGGCCAATGCCCCCGGCCTGCTCGAGACCTATCTGTTCGGCTACAGCCTATTTCGCAAGGAGTCCGGCTTCACACCGGCCGAGCAGGAAGTGGTGCTGCTCACCATCAGCCGGCTGAACGCGTGCGACTATTGCATGGCAGCCCATAGCATGATCGCCGAGGCGGTCTCCAAGACCCCGGCGCAGGCAATCGCGGCGATCAGGGAGGACCAGCCGATTGAGGACACCAGGCTACGCGCCTTGGCAGCCTTCACCCGAAAGATGTTTGAATCACGTGGACGCCCGACCGAGCAGGACGTGCAGGCATTTCTCGCGGCCGGCTACAGCGAACACCAGGTGCTTGAGGTCATTCTGGCCATTTCGGTCAAGACGCTCAGCAACTATGCGAATCACGTCTTCCATACTGAGTTGGACCAGCGTTTCGCGGGACACGCATGGCAGCCCGAACTTCAGGCAAGTGCCAGCAAGGCGTGACCGCCGTGATAGCAGTGATGCGTCACGGCTATCACGGCGCCTTGTCGGTCACTGTGTAGATCGCCTGCGCGACGACCCAAAAAGGGGACTTCACGGCATCCCCGTCCGAGTTGCGTCCCCTTGGCGCGCACGATGCGCGCTTTGGCGTATACCCACTCGTTGTGCAATGAGGCTCAGATTAGGCGGCCAACGGCATCAGATCGATGTGCCAATGACCCAGTCCGGTTCAATGCCGGCTTCGTGAAGCGCCTGGTAGACCCCCGCCTGGTAGTTTCCGAGTGCCCCGCCGCCTTGCAGCACCAGCACCGCCTGTCCGGGCAGCATCGGTGTTCCGTGCAGAGCGGAACGCCTGCTGCGGTTTGTCGCCCCGTTGGTGTCCATGGCCCAGTCTCCTTCCCAGATCATGCCGAAGTGAGGTCGACTCTGCGAGCAACTCTGAGCCGCCCGGGCAGCCATACGGCGTGCCGTCGGCGGCGTCGCGCGCGTTGCCTTTGTCTATCGGACGCGCGATGGGATCGATTGCTGAGCCGCACGTGCCATCCGTGGATGGGCTTGCCGCGAAGCATGGAATCCAAGGCGTCCACGCGCGGCGCATGGACACCTGCATCGCACGGGCCCGTCTCACCGAGCCCCGTGGTTGCTGCAAGCGCGGCCCCAAGGGTTTCCATCATCCGCATGGCCGCAGCGCAATGAAAAAGATTGGCGTCCATTTTTCCCCTCCTTCATCCGCACCGCCATGACCACCCGAACCGCTTTCCTTCTGTTAACAAGTTCGCTCGCGGCACGGCAAAGGTTACCCGCTCAGGGGAAAGCCGCATGTCATGCGCGGCCGTGACGCACCATTCACGCAGGGCCAGAAAGATCGCCACCTCTGCGGACTCTGCCTGGCGCCAAAGCCTGAAGCCTTTCTTTCGCGATTGTCTGCGAACTTCCGGGGAGGAGGCTTCATGTGCGTACCGCTGATGGCGCGCCAACTTGCCGCGCAGCGGGCGGAGTCGACTACACTGACAGCGCCAAGTCCGCTCGTGCCGGACGGCACCAGGGCTTGGGCTTGACGTCCTCTCTACAGGAGAACCGGATGAATGCGCTTCGTTGCTTGATTGCGGCCATGCTGCTGCCTCTTGCCTTGCCATTGCAGGCCGCCGACGGCCTGGTCACAGTTCAAAGCCCGTTGGCGCCGAAGGCGGCGATGGATAAGCTTGAGGCAGTGATCAAGGAGCGAGGGCTGACTGTGTTTGCGCGCATCGACCATGCGGCAGGTGCGGCGAAAATCGGTCGGTCACTGCGACCGACCGAATTGCTGATTTTCGGCAATGCGCAGGGCGGGACCCCTCTGATGGAGTGCGCGCAGTCGATCGGCATTGATCTGCCGTTGAAGGCGCTCGTATGGGTGGACGTGGACGGGCGGACCTGGGTCAGTTACAACGATCCAGCGTTTCTTGCCCAGCGCCACGGTGTGCCTGAATGCCCCGCCGCGGGCAATCTGCGCCAGGCCCTGTCACGTATGATTGGCGCGGCCGTGGCACCGTAAGAGCTTCGGCCGCGCAGCACAACCATGCCAAAGGAGGCGCTGGGATAGTCAGGGGCATCTCAGCATCTCCCGGGTGTACACGGCAAAATCGTTGCAATATAAACGCTTGATAGGGGCCCCATCGTGACACCCGGCGGGGCGGGCGCGTTGCCGACCAAGCCGGGCACTTATCTTGTGGCGCATCCATGCTGGCAAAGCCTGTCTCGATGGGCTGGGCTCGCGGCTGCTCAGCCCCCCGCCTCAAGGCTTTCCGACTGATCGCAAACGCCCCGATGAGACACGATCGGTCGACGACTGCCCGATCTTGGCTGCCTTGGAACAAGGCCGATGGCGACCCGAAGCGCATAGCGTGAGGATCGCGCCTTTAGGGGCGCACCGGGAACACTTCCTTTCCTCAGCCCGCGCAGCAGGGCAATTGCGCCACGTCGAGCTAAAGTCGAAACTGGTGTACGGACGGGGAATTTGAGGCGCGGAGTAGAGGGCGGTGGAGCTTTCCGCTGAGAATCTGATTGTCGAGATCGGAAACCAGCACAAGAAAGGTCCAC
>JACXTT010005751.1_pt1 | contig 17921 bp, 13 predicted proteins | sample 9270951 | NCBI WGS metagenome assembly JACXTT01 (sample SAMN15532306, study PRJNA645909) | rock metagenome | isolation source: weathered quartz diorite | place: Puerto Rico | collected 2017-06-21 | reverse complement strand
CGCCGCAAGAATCACAACATCGAGGTGGTCGTTGACCGGCTGCCGCTCAAGCCCGGATCCGAGAAGCGCCTGGAAGCTTCTATCGAAACCGCGGCCAAGCTCGCCAACGGGCTGGTCATCGTCGCAGTCGTGAACGGCGAAGAACGGCTCTACTCGCAAAAGCTCGCCTGTCCGAACTGTGGCGCCAGTGTTCCACAACTCGAGCCCCGCTCATTTTCCTTCAATAGTCCGTTCGGCGCCTGCGAAACTTGCAATGGTCTCGGCAACACTTGGAGCTTCGATCCCGGAAAGATTATTGTCGATTCTTCGAAACCGCTGCTCGACGGGGGCCTGGGGCCTGGCGCCAGTTCGTCGTACATGAATCACACGCTGATGGAAGCCGCCGAACGGCTGCGCATCAACCTCAACAAGCCGTTCGAGGATTTGCCGAAACGAACACAGCTGCTAGTGCTGGAAGGCGGCAACGGATTCCAAGGCGTCGTCAAGATTCTCGGTGAGGCGTTTGAAGAGGCCAGCGCGGGATATAGGGAATGGCTCATGGACTACATGTCGCCGTCGGTGTGCCCTACCTGTCATGGACGCCGTCTGCGACCGAGTAGCTTGGCGGTTCAAGTGAAGGGTGCGGGACTGGCCGAGCTCACGGAAATGTCCATCGACCGCGCCGTGGCAACGGTGAAGGAGTGGAAGCTCAATGATCGAGAGCAGCAGATCGCCGGGCGCGTGATCGAAGAGATTCGCAACCGCCTCGAATTCCTCACTGCTGTCGGTCTTAACTACCTCAGTCTGGCGCGGTCGGCCGCGACACTATCGGGTGGTGAAGCGCAGCGCATTCGTCTCGCAACGCAGATCGGCTCGAAATTGCGTGGCGTACTTTATGTTCTCGATGAGCCGTCCATAGGGCTGCATCCTCGCGACAACCAGCGCTTGCTGGATACGCTTTCGCGCCTGCGCGATCTAGGCAACACGGTGCTGGTGGTGGAGCACGATGCAGAGACCATCGAGCGCGCCGACTACGTTATCGATCTAGGCCCCGGCGCTGGAAGGCTAGGCGGTGGTTTGGTGGCTTCGGGCACTCCGCCTGAAATCAAAAAGAATCCGGCGTCGCTTACCGGCCAATATCTTTCCGGAGCAGTCAAGATCGATGCTCCTTCCGGCCGCCGGCATGGAAACGGCAAGATTCTGGCTGTACACGGCGCCAGGGAACATAATTTGAAGGACCTGACAGTCGAATTCCCCCTCGGCTCCTTCATCGTGATCACCGGTGTTTCGGGCAGCGGCAAATCCACGCTGGTGAACGACATTCTTTATCGATCGCTGGCTCGGGAGTTATATGGATCTCACGACGCGCCAGGCCAGCACGATTCCATCGAGGGACTCGAGCATATAGATAAAGTTGTGGAGATCGATCAGTCGCCCATTGGACGCACTCCGCGCTCGAATCCCGCAACGTACACGGGCGTCTTTACTCCTATCCGGGATCTGTACGCGATGCTGCCGGAGTCGCGCGAACGCGGCTACAAGCCTGGTCGTTTCAGCTTCAATGTGAAAGGCGGGCGCTGCGAAGCTTGCCAGGGCGACGGGCTGAAACGCATCGAGATGAATTTCCTGCCCGATGTATATGTCACTTGCGATGTCTGCCACGGACGACGCTATAACAGCGAAACTCTGCAGGTGAAATACAAAGGCTTTTCGATCGCGGACTTGCTGGAAGCCACGGTCGAGGATGCCATCCCGGTGCTCGAAAACCTTCCGCTGATCCAGGCCAAGCTGAAAACCCTGCACGACGTGGGTTTGGGCTACATCCACCTGGGTCAGTCGTCTACCACGTTGTCGGGCGGTGAAGCGCAGCGCATCAAGCTGGCGCGTGAATTGAGCAAGCGCCAAACGGGCCGCACACTATACATTCTTGACGAGCCGACCACCGGATTGCACTTCGAGGACGTCAAACGCTTGCTCGACGTGCTTCAGCGTTTGGTGGATCTGGGCAATACTGTCATTGTGATCGAGCATCAGCTGGACGTCGTGAAATCGGCCGACTGGGTGATCGACATGGGCCCAGAAGGCGGCGACAAGGGTGGCAACATAGTCGCGGCCGGAACACCCGAGCAAATCCTGCGATTCAAAAAGAGCCATACCGCACAGGCGCTCGAGAAAACGCTCAGAAACGGAAAGGTCGCATGAGCAAGTATGCGCAGCGGCCACTCGATTTGAGCGGGCTTCACACCATTCCTATTCAGGCGCGCGGCGGCAAGGTACGCGTGGAGGATTTTGCGAAGCCTTATTCCGGCCAGTGGCTCGATTCTCTGCCGAACATTCTCGCAGGCGACTCGTTCCGCAGCGTTGTGAAAGCCATCTCTGATGCAAGAACACGGAAAAAGATGATCCTCTGGGGCCTTGGTGGCCACGTCATCAAATGCGGCCTTGCTCCAGTTCTGATTGACCTAATGCGCCGCGGCTACGCAACGGCCTTCACGTTAAACGGCGCTGCCGCGATTCACGATTTTGAGATCGCCATCGCCGGCCAAACCAGCGAAGACGTGGAGGCGGTCCTTCCGGACGGCCGCTTCGGAACAGCGGAGGAGACCGGCCTCCAGATGAATCGCGCACTCACGGGCAGGAATGGATTCGGCGAGGCGCTCGGCCTGCACCTGGAAAGTATCGCCGATGGCCGATTCCGCCACGCCAGCCTGTTGTGCGAGGCTTACCGGGCATCGACGCCCGTGACTGTTCACGTCGCGATCGGCACTGATACTCCGCACACCCATCCATCGGCTAATGGCGATGATATCGGCCGCGCCACTCTGGAGGACTTTCGCCTGCTCTGTTCACTGGTGAAGGATTTGAACGACGGCGGCGTGTATCTCAACGTAGGTTCAGCGGTCGTACTGCCGGAAGTTTTTCTGAAGGCAGTATCCGTGGTGCGCAATCTCGGGCATCCGCTTGCGAATTTCACTACTGTGAATCTTGATTTTCTGCAACACTACCGCCCGCGCGTAAATGTAGTCGAGCGCCCGCACGCCCGTGCCGGTGGCAAGGGATACTCAATCATCGGCCATCACGAGATTATGATTCCGCTACTCGCCGCGACCCTCATCGAGTCGCAGTCATGACTCCGATTGATCCCCAATCGCCCGCCACACCGCCCAATGCGGCCTTTTGGGATTACCAAGATCTATTCCTCCTGATTGCTCTTTTTCTTCCCTCTCTCGTGATCTCCGTTTTGGCCGCGCGAGTCCTCTTCGGCTGGGTTCCGTTCGGCAAAGCATTCGTAGGCTTGCTCGCACAGTCCGTTTTGTATTTGCTGTTTTTTTTCTCGCTCTATGGGCTCCTCCGGCTGCGCTACGGGCAGCCATTCTGGAGTTCGCTCGGATGGAGGCCGCTCGCCTTTACGAATAGCGCATTGTGCTTTTTCGGCGGGCCTGCGCTGGCGCTGGCGATCGGTTATGTCGGTTATGCACTCAGGACCCCGGAAATCGATTTGCCATTTCAGCAAATGCTGCAGGACCGACCCACGTTGATTTTGTTTGCTATTTTTGTCGTCGTCCTTGGCCCCTTGTGCGAGGAATTGGCGTTTCGCGGATTTCTATTACCGCTGTTGATCCGCTCGTTCGGCGCCGTTTCCGGTGTCGTCGCGACCGGTGTTCTTTTTGGGTGCTTGCACGCGTACGAATACGCATGGTCCTGGAGGCACGTACTGCTTATTTCCGCTGCCGGCGCCATTTTCGGATGGGTGCGCTACCGAACCGGTTCCACACTTGCCGCGACGTACGTGCATTCGACATACAACCTGACGCAGTTCGTCGCCTTCCTGGCGCAATCGAGAATCGCGTGATCGAAACCATTCGATGGACCAACAGTGGTGTGGTCATGATCGACCAGACCAAGCTTCCACGTGAAGAGACCTATGTCACTTGCACCAATTACCAGCAGGTTGCAGAAGCGATCCGGTCGATGGTGATCCGCGGAGCGCCCGCGATCGGCGTGGCGGCTGCAATGGGAATCGCGTTAGGCATGCAACAGGCGCGATCGAGCCAAGAATTCGAGAATATTTGTGAAACGCTCGCCCGCACGCGCCCCACCGCGGTGAATTTGTTTTGGGCCATCGATCGAATGCGCCGCTGCTATTCCCAAGTGCGCGATCGCTCGCTGGAAGAAATGCGCCGCGAGTTAGTGGGCGAAGCGCAGCGGATTCACCTGGAGGACATTGCCATCAACGAGTGTATCGGCCGCAATGGCGCGCCGCTCATTCCCAACGGGAAGACCGTGCTGACTCATTGCAATGCCGGCGCCTTAGCCACGGCAGGCTATGGAACAGCGCTCGGCGTGATTCGCGCCGCCGTCGCGGATGGGAAGAAAATTGACGTCTTCGCCGATGAAACGCGGCCGTTTCTGCAAGGCTCCCGGCTCACGGTCTGGGAATTGCAGCACGACCACATTCCGGCGACGTTGATAACCGATAACATGGCTGGACATTTCTTGCACTCCGGCCGGATCGGTTGCGTTGTAGTGGGCGCAGACCGCATCGCGGGAAACGGAGACGTCGCGAATAAAATTGGCACCTACTCGTTGGCCGTGCTGGCGAAAGAAAACGGTGTGCCGTTTTACGTTGCCGCTCCGATCTCGACTCTGGACTTGAGCCTCGTCTCCGGCAAGCAGATCCCCATCGAACAGCGCGCCGCCGACGAAGTCACTCACGTTTACGGAGTTGCGCTTGCGCCCGAAGGCACAGTGGTCGAAAACCCAGCTTTCGACGTCACCCCGCATCGCTATGTCACCGCGATCGTGACGGAGGGCGGTGTGGCTTATCCTCCCTTCTCGGAATCCTTGCAAAAGCTGGTAAGTTAGGCATATGGCCGGTCGTTTTTTGTGCTTTGGCGTGCTGGGCGCGCTTCTGCTATCGGCATCCGGCGAACTGTCGAACCGGCGCGCCCCTGGTTTCGCGCTACCGGATCCGGAGTATCAGCACTTCTACGATTTGCAGGATTATCGCGGCAAAGTAGTTCTTATCGATATCATGTCCACCACGTGCCCGCATTGCATGCTGCTTTCTTCAACGCTCGAGCGTGTGAAGGAGAAGTACGGTGACAAAGTGCAGATCCTATCGGTGGTCCTGCCACCCGACAATCAGGAAACGATCGCGAAATACCGCACGGTGAATAAAATTACGACGCCGATCATCTGTGATATGGGGCAAATGACAATTTCGTATCTCAATGCGCGGCCGGGCATGCGGCATGTCGATGTGCCACACCTCTTCATCATCGACAAGATGGGCATCATCCGCAATGACTTCTCGTACACCGATCAGGATCGTTCTGTGTTCGAAGGCCCGGGCCTATCTGGCGAAATCGACAAACTGCTGAAATGAGCGCCGCTACTGCGGAGTCTGGGCCACGACGGGAATGGTGACGATGTTGCTTGTGAATACGTTCTGCGCCATGTAGAGTTGCGTGTTCGGGTTGGTGGCCAGTGAAGTATTCAGCTGGATCTGCACTTCGTACACTGCCAGCATTCCCGGCTTCAGGCCTGAGTTCAGGACATTGGCGGTTCTGCCACCGACCTGAACGTTGTCAACCGGCGTGTTGGCGCTGTTGACCGGACCCTTGTAGATCTGCCCAGTGTTATCTGGGAAGCCAGAACCGTCCGCGGAAATCGTAAGCCCGAGGCCGGTTCCGTACAAGGAAATCACTTCGCCCGGAACGGCCGGATTGTCCGGAGTCACGCGAGCGCCGGCGACGCTGGCGCAGCAAGTGGTAGGGTTCAGAGCAGTGAGGATGATCTGCGCCGTGGAACCGTTGGTAGCCGAGATCGCGATTCCATTCCCATCCGGTCCGGCTACCTTCGCGGTCAAAATAATGCGCGTGTACTGACCAGTTCCGGAAGCGATCACTTTTTCGTCCGGATTCGCATTGATCAACCCGACGAGCGCATCGCGAACACTTTTTAGCGTGTCGCCATCCACGACCGTGTAGTTGTAACTTCTGTCTTCGATCCCCACCGTTGCAACATCGCCAGTCTTGATTGTTCCGTCCACAGAAATGAGCGCGATGGCATTGCTGCTGGTGTGAAAGGCGATGGCGGGCCGAGGATCGGGCCCTTCCAGCGCGAAAATACCCGGATTCGCGAAAACGATCGGGACGGCAATCGCGGTTGTGTTGGTAACCGTGCCGTCGTTGTGCACGGTCCGCACGTAAGCGCTCACGCCATCGGCATCATTCACTTCAAATGGAATCTGCGCGTTGATCTGAGTCGGCGATACATAGGTCAGAGGGGACATGATTCCATCGATGTAAAGCTCGACATTGCCAAGCCGGATGGGATAGTCGCCATTATCGTTGGGAGTTCCAGGAAGCGTTGTATCGCTAAGATTGGTTCCGGTAATTGTAACCAGAGTCCCTGGCGCCACTTCGGCTGCATTCGCGCCGCCACTCAAAAAACTGCCGGCGGTTGTGACTGTGATCGTGGCGCTGGTCGAAGTGGCCACCGAGTACGTCGTACTGTTACCGTCCGCGCCGCCGATCTTCGACGTCAGCAATAGTTCACTGAAGCCAGGATTGGGCGTCGCTACGACGTTCGGATCGGGCGTGCCCGTGGTTTTGCCGTTGATCAGATCCGCGAGGTTCTGAATGACTTTCTGCAACGTGTCGTCCTTGACGATCGTGTACTTGTAGTCGGTGCCGTTGATGGTTATCGTCACGGTATTGTCGGCGGTGATGGTACCGGCGAAATCGACCGCGCCGATGGCATAAGTGGTGCGGCTGGCGGCGTTCGTGATGCCATTGATCGGAATGTTGGGTTCGCCGACGGTGAATACCAGAACGCGGCGGTCAAATGGGTCGGTGACATAGAGATTCGTTCCGTCCCAGGCCAGCGACAGCGGCGTACGAATGGTCGCTGGACTGGATCGCAGGATATTCGCATCCGGGCGAAACGTGTCGGCGCTGTCAGTGACCACATCTTTGAACTCGTCCGGCTGCCCGAGAATAATGTCGGCGCGTTGGCCGTTTTGCGTGGGGATACCGTTAAAAATCAAAACCCGGTCGTTCCCGCCGTCGGCGATGAACAACCGCTTGCCATCGGACAACGCGAATCTCGGAAAACTGAGAGTCGACGCGCAACGCTCGGGATAAGTCGGATTATTGTACGGATCCGTACCGGTCGAAACGGTGCACATCACGGCGGTCTCTTTATGCGTGGTGTCGGTGGACGAAGTCGCAGGCGATCCGGTGAACGAATTATTGGGAAGCGAAGAGGTCATGTCCGGCTGGCCGATTTCCACATCGGCAGGTTGTTGGTTCTGGGTCGGAATGGAGTTCCAGATGAGAACCCGGTTGTGACCCAGGTCTGTTACAAACAGATGTTGCCCATCCGAACTGACCGCTACCGGGGAGAACAAATTGTTGGCCTGAGCCGGAGTATCGTTGACGGTTGAAGCGGGCGCAGTCGAAAAATTCGGTTCTCCCAAGACAACATCGGCCGGCTGATTATTCGATGCAGGAATGTTGTTCCAAATCAACACGCGATGATTCTGTGTATCGGCGAGGAATAATCGGTTACCTTGAATCCAGAGACCCTGTGGTCCTCGAAGAGACTTGTTGTCGAGCCCGACACGAGCGGTCTTGAAATCGGGCTGTCCTAAGACAACGTTGGCCGGCGCGCCATTAACTTGGGGAATGGACTTCCAGATCAACACGCGATTGTTGTCGGTATCGGAGAGCGCGAGAATCTGGCCGTCGGTTGCAACGTAGGTAGGAGACCGCATGCCGTCTTGAGTAAGCTTGAAATCCGTGGTAGTAAAATCTGGCTGACCTAATACCACGTCGGCAGCGCCGTTGGAGCCGCCTACGCAAACTGCGCAGCGTTGTCCTTGCTGCGGGATCGAACTCGTCGGATTGAGAATGTAGCGGGAAATATCCTTAAAGATAAGAACGCGATTCAGAATAGGATCCGCTTGAACACGATTGGAATCGACAACGAACAGCATCTTGTTGGCATACGCCACGCCGCCTGCCGCGCCCAATTGGGAAGCCGAAGGAGTTCCACTATCCTGCGATGTGAACGTTACCTGTCCGATGGTGTTTCGCGCTGCCTGTCCTGTCATGAAGTCCGCCGCAATAGCGACGGCCGAGGACAGGAGAACAATAATGAGATGCTTCATGACACTAAAATGTGCGGGTATGGGTCTAGTATATCAACCTTCGGACGAGACAGAACAAGTCCTGGTTTCGAGTTTATGCGCAAGTGCGCTGCGGCCCGCGCGATCTGTCGACAAAAGTGCACAGTGTGAATCCTGGCAACTCGGTTTCATTCTTCCGGCCGCAGGATCTCGCCCCAAACCACATGGTACGCCTCGACCTGGTCGTCGACATTCCTGCCACAGTTCACAAACACGAGCGTATTGACCCGAAGATTGTCCGCGGCGGCGGTTTGGCCTTCGGTGGAAAAACGAGTGTCGGGCCGCAGGTGAATGGTCTGTTGCTCGCCGCTGCGCGACTTCAGTGTCAAGAGATCAGGGGTAACGCGCAACACGATTCCGCTGAAGGTCATGTCGCCGCGTGGCCGGAACAATTCCGCGGAGCGATTGGAAGCACGCGGACGAGGCCGTACACCAGGTGTCAAATACACGCGTGGCGCCTCAAGAACATGCACGACGCGGGCGTAACAAGCGATGGAGTCCTGTTTGTGGTCGGAAACCAGTTCCAGATGATCGCCCTTTTCGACTGCGGTGATAGCAACCCGCCGATTTTCGCGCTCGATGTACGTCTTGTCATCGTACGAACAAAAATAGAGACGATTGGCCGGGGTTTGAAAGACGAACCGGCCGCTTCGCGGTGTGCCAGTCCAACTCACCAAATCCCCTTTGAGCAGGCCCGGCGGCGCATTGTCCTGTGCAAACGCGCCCACCGACACGAGAACAAACGCGAATTCGATTCCGCCCCACCGCATGCCGCTATTGTATCTTGCGCCAGCACATAGACGGTGCGGGCAAAGTGGAGCTGAGCCTGATGCTACAATGAATTTCTTCGTTTTGTCACCTCTAGAAATTCGCTTGCCAAACACCGAACGCCTGCTGCAGACTGCCGGGGACTGGTTTCTCGAATCTGGAATTCAGGAGCCGAGCGGTGGAGTGGCCCGGTACTACCATTCCGATATCGGGAAGAATGCGCCGGTGTCGACCGAAATCACAGGCTACGCGGTCAGCGCCCTTTTGTTCCTCCACGGTCGAACGGGACGAAATGAGTACCTGGATGCGGCGCTTCGAGCCGCTCGTTTTCTGACGCGTTCCGCTTGGGACGACCAACTCGGAACGTTTCCGTACGAACCTGCCGGGAAAGGGCGCATCTCCAACGGCTTGGCATACTTCTTCGACTGCGGAATAATCGTGCGAGGCCTGCTGGCGGCCTGGCGCGCTTCCAAGCAGACAGAGTTTCGTGACACCGCGATCGCGGCAGGTCGCGCCATGCTGAATGATTTTCGGACGTGCGATGCCATCCATCCGATCGTGGCGTTGCCGGACAAGCGACCGCTTGGTTACGAGGCACGCTGGTCGGCCAGCCCCGGATGCTATCAACTAAAGTCGGCCATGGCCTGGCACGAACTGTTCGAAACGACCGGGGAGATGGATTTTCAACGCGCTTATGAATCGGCAGTGGAGGCCGCGCTCACAAGCGAACACGATTTTCTGCCCGGTGAAACCGAGCGGGCCAAGGTGATGGATCGACTGCACGCGTATGCGTATTTTCTCGAGGGGCTGGCGCCGGTGTTGAATCGCGCGGATTGTGCGCGGGCGTTTCGGGATGGAGTGGATCGGATGTCGGCGTACCTCCGCGAGATCGCGCCGCAGTTCGCCCGTTCCGATGTTTACGCGCAGCTAGTGCGGGCCCGGTTGTATGGCGAACGGATGGGTGTGCTTGCCCTGGATCAAGCCTCTGCCGCCCAGGAGTCGGGGCAGGCGGCCGGCTTTCAGATTTCCGCGGATGACGCTCGCGTGACCGGCGGATTCCTGTTCGGCCGCAAAGACGGCGAGCCGCTCCCGTTCGTTAATCCTGTCTCAACCGCATTCTGCATACAGGCGCTCGCCTGGTGGGATGATCGCAAGAACAACGCGCTCGACGCCCGGCGCCAGTTGCTGATTTGAGCCAGGCTTTGCGGGAGACAATCAAGGTTCTCTTCGCGTCCGGGTCCGAAGACCTGATCCCCACGGCGATCGAGCACATGCGCGCGTTGTTTCCCGAATTGCCGCTGGTGGTGGTTTCAGAATTCCCCGTGGAGGGTGCGCGCTGGATTCCTTATCCTATTTCGCGCGGTTTCGGCGAGAACCTGGAGCTTTTTCGCTGGCACTTTCGCGATAAGAGCATTCGACTCTCGGCGGTGATTCTACAACCACGCATGCCGTACTGGCGCATGCGGCTGATCGCATTTCTGCTCGCGCCGTGGAACTTTCTGGCCTTCAACGAAGCCTTCGGGCATTTCATGCTGCGGCCACGCGCGTTAGGGATAATCTGCCGGCATGTATCGTGGAGAACGAGGAATTTTTTCGTTTGGGAGTTTTCACCAGGCGGCGCGACGTACACGTTTTTCTGGCGAATCGCTCATCCGAAAGCCTGGGTGCGGCCGTTGCAGGTCTTGCTTGCACGTAGCGCTGGGCTACTGGCGGCAGCGCTCAAAGCTGTAATCCCTCCGCGCGAGGTCATGCCGTTCGTTCCCGAGCCCCGGCCGCGCGGGATATCGGTTGTGATTCCTTCGCGCAACGGGCGGGAACTGCTGACCGATCTCTTGCCGCAAGTGGTCGGCCAGATCGAACGGCTTGGCGGCGAGGTGATCATAGTTGACAACGGCTCGGATGACGCCACGCCTGATTTTCTGCGGCGCTGGTATCACAACGTGGTCGTGGTGCAGAGCCGGGATCCAATGTCTTTCGCGCAGGCGGTGAATTCTGGCATTCAAAGGGCTCGTTATTCACACGTATGCCTGCTCAACAACGATATGAAGATCGCGGATGGGTTCTTTGAGGCATTGTTGAAGGCCTTTGAGAGAGTACCGGATCTCTTCTGCGCGACAGCTCAGATTCATTTTCCCGAGGGCGCACGGCGCGAAGAAACCGGCAAAGCGGTGATGCCGTTCGCTTCCGATCGCAAGCCAACGGACTTTCCGGTACGCTGCGAGCTGCCCTATGCCGGTGAAGATTTGAGCTACGTCCTCTATGGTAGCGGAGGCTGCTCGTTATACGAGGCGGGCCGGCTCACTGCACTCGGTCGCTTCGATTCAATCTACGAACCGGCGTACGTCGAAGATCTCGACATTGGATTTCGCGGCTGGCAGCGAGGTTGGCCGTCAGTGTACGTGGCCGGTGCGCAAGTAGTGCATATGCATCGCGCGACGACTTCGCGCTACTATTCGCCTGAATTTCTGGAACGGATCTTGGAGTTGAACTATCTTCGCTTTCTCGCGAGAACGATCAGCAACCCAGCGGCATTTCGGCGTCTGTGGGGCGAAGCAGTGCATCGATTGAATTTGCTAAGCGTGCCTCACACGCCGAAAGCCTCGGCCATGGCTGCCCTACGTTATGCTTGGCGCGCACCATCGTGGTGTAAGCGGCGCAAGATTCCCATCTTGGATGATGAGCATATTCTCGCGATCGGCAGCGGCGGGGTGACGGTCATACCTGGTCGTGGACCACGAGAACGGCCGGTCGTACTGGTCGCCAGTCCATACTTGCCGTTTCCACTAGCGCACGGCGGCGCGGTCCGCATGTTCAACCTGATGCGGCGTGCAGTGCGAGATTTCGACTTGGTGCTGGTTTCATTCGCAGGAGAAGTGCCGGAGGTAGCGGCCGAGTTATTGGAAATCTGCTGCGAAGTGGTGCTCGTTAAGCGAGCCGGAACCCACTTGTTCCCCTCCACCGATCGGCCAGACGTCGTCGAAGAATTCGATTCCCCTGCGTTCCACGCGGCGCTTGTGCAAACAGTGCGGAAGTGGAAACCCGGCGTAGTGCAGCTCGAGTTCACACAGATGGCGCAGTATGGCGTGGATTGCGCGCCCGCGAAGACGATACTAGTAGAACACGACGTTACGTTCGACCTTTATCAACAGCTTCTGGCACAAGGTGACGATTGGGAATTGCAGCATCAACTGAAGCGCTGGGTTCCGTTTGAGACGCTTGCCTGGCAGGCTGTGGATCGCGTGGTGACGATGTCGGAAAAAGATCGTACATTGGCTCTTCGCGAAGGCTTGCCACTCGCGCGCGCAATCACGCTTGCGAACGGGGTCGATCTGATGCGCTTCCAGCCCGCGGGGCGGCCGCCGGATCGGCGACGTCTGCTCTTCATCGGATCGTTCGCGCATCTTCCGAATGTGCTAGCAATGGACTTTTTCTTGCGAGAAGCCTGGCCCCAGCTTCAGCCATTCGGCGTAACGCTGCACATCATCGCCGGGGCGCGCAGTCAGTACTATCTCGATCGCTACCAGGATCGGAGTCGTCTCAATCTCGCGCAAACTGGTCTCGAGGTTGAAGACTTCGTGGCCGATGTCCGGTCCGCTTATGAACGCGCGACGATCGTAATCGCTCCGTTGCTCGCTTCGGCCGGAACAAACATCAAGATCATGGAGGCAATGGCTATGGGGAAGGCGATTGTCAGTACATCGGCGGGCATCAACGGACTCGATCTCGAGGCTGGCCAGGATGTAATCGTCGCCAACACAGCCGCGGAGATGGTTGCAGCAGTCCGCGGCCTGCTGGAGAATCCCTCGGAGCGCGAGTCCATTGAGCGGCGGGCCCGGCTGACTGCGGAGCGCAGGTTTGACTGGGACGTGATCGCGGAACAGCAGAAGCAGATGTACGACGAGCTGTTGGGCAATTGACCGGCGTTCTATCCGAGCTTCGTTCCAAAGATCGTGTAGTCCAGGCTGCCGAAAAAATCCTTGCGAAACTCTTCCGGCAGTTGCGCGAGCGACGGCATTGATTCCACCGGAGGATTCAGCCGCTCTATCTCGATCCTGCCGAAGCCCGCTTCCTCAAGATAAAAACTCATCAGCGCAGGCGGTATCGGATGGCGATGCGTTGGGTCGATGTAGAAGTGCGTGGCAAAGATCGCCAGGCATTCTGGATTGGGCGTCTCGATCACGATTAGCGCGCCAGCCCGCAATTTTTGGTGAAGTAAGCGAATCATCACCGGCAAAAGGTCAGGCGGAAGATGCTCCACTACTTGACAGCAGATGGCGCCACCGAGTGAGCCATCAGGCTGGGCGTTGAGGTACGCAAAAAGATCAGCTTTTTCGGCTTTCAGCCCTTTGCTGCGGCAGAGCGCGATCGAATCGTCGTTCAGATCGATTCCGTTGGCGGGGATGCCTGCATCGTGAAACACTTCCAGCATTTCTCCGCGCCCGCAGCCGATGTCTAACACATTGGCGGCCCCACGAAATCGAGACGCGTACATTTGCTGGCGTTGCTGGACCGCTTCTTCCGACCCGCGAAATTTCTCAGCGAACTTCAGCCAGTCGATGTTTGCGAATTCAGGCGGCGCGTTTCCCGAAATCTGTCCGGCAGCCGTGACGAGCGATGCCTTCTGCCGCGCGAGCCGCAGTTCAGCATGAATGACGGTCTCGTATTCGGTTCGAATGCGATCGAGGTCGGCCCAAAATCGCTGGTGAATCTCTTCGGACTGTTGCACCATGGCAGCTTGAAAATTCTCGTGCTGTATTTTGGCCTGTTCGCGGTAGTTGGCGTCCATCAGGCTGACCCGGTGCTGAAAGGATGACTGTAACTCAGCGATGCTGCGCAGAAAACGGATTTCGTTGCCGGCCAGCTTTTTCTCCCAATCAACCCGCCACTCCGACCAATGCGCTCGAATGTCTTTCAATTGTTGCGATTCGGCCTGGAGCTCGTCAGAATGACGGCTGAGATCATCAATACGCGCCGATAGAGCGAGCATCGTGCGGTTACATTCGTTGAACGTCTCGATGGCGGACTGCACGCACGCAACCATCGCGCGATTAAACTCCACTTGCTCGCGGACATGCCAATCGAGCGACCGGGCCACTAGGCGCTTGATACGTTGAATCGCGGAATTCAGCAACCCCGGCCCGCGCGGATTCACGCTGCCGATGCTGGCCACTTTGCCCTCAGCCGCGTCACGCGCGTGAAGCAGCGGCATCAAATCGGGAACCGGAACGCCTCCCGCGAGCGCACCATTGGGATTTCGCGCGCGCACCCGCTGCCGGATTTCCGCGAGAACCGCGGCTAGCTCCTCACCTTTTTGATCCATTCCTGCTCCGGGCGGTTTTCTTGCTCCAGCTTGCGGTAATCGTAGTATAGACTCCCCCGCGCGGGGTAAATTCGCCGGTGACCGTAGCCGCAATCGGCTTTGCTGCTTTCACAACGTCCTGAAGAAATCGATTAACGACGTTCTCCTGAAAGATGCCGAGATTCCGGTACGCCAGCGAATACATCTTCAGCGACTTCAACTCCAGACACAGCTTGTCGGGCACGTAGCGCAGCGTGATCTCGCCATGATCGGGCAATCCGGTCTTCGGACAGACTGATGTGAATTCCGGCATCACGATCTCGATTTCGTAGCCGGGATACTGGTTGGGCCAGGTCTCGATCTCGGGCAGCCGTACATGGACGCCGGCGCGCGCTTGCTCGTCGGTGTAGGCGCGTTTCATCTTGCCTGCGCTGGGATCAACATTCGAGCCAACAGATCGAGGAATAATCCAACATCAGTGACGACGCCGACCGCCTGGCCTGTTCCGCGATCGCTCACTTTAGTAGCGACCGCCGGATTGATGTCCACGCACACGATCTTTACCCAACTGGGCAGCATGTTGCCGACCGCGATCGAGTGCAGCATCGACCCCAGACACAAGACCAGCCCAGCGCCCTTCAACCGCTCAGCGTAAGCATCTTGTGCAAGGTTCATGTCGGTAATCGTGTCGGGCAGCGGTCCGTCGTCGCGCAGGCTTCCGGCCAGCACGAATGGCACGCTGTTGCGCACGCATTCATACATGATGCCGCTTTGTAGCCGCCCGGCCGCGACTGCCCCAGCGATATTGCCGCAACGATTGATAACGTTGATTGCGCGCATGTGATTGCGATGACCGTGCTCTTCCTGACGGCCGTCGCTCTGCCGGATGCCCAGCGACGTGCCGAGCAGCGCGGCTTCGATGTCGTGCACACCGAGCGCGTTGCCGCTGAGCAGCACGTCCACGTAGCCTTCCCGAATCAGTTTCGAGAGCGCGGCAGCGCCTCCCGTGTGAACGACGACTGGGCCAGCGACGGCGACGATCTTCTGCCCGGAGGATCGAGCGTGCTCGATCAACGCCGCAGTCTGCTTGACGGCTGTTTCCACCTGGCGCTCGGAGGAAATGCCGTTGCTCATGAAGGCGAACGAAAGGCGGTCGCGTTCCTTGGATTCGGGGACGACGCGGATGCCTCGCATCCCGGTGACCACCTGATCGCCGGCGCGAAGGTCGCGCAAACGGCGGCACCAGGCCTGATCGCCCTGCACGACAATGAGCGCATCCATGCGCTGGTTCTGCACCTCAACCCATTGGTTGTTCCGGCGTACGTAAGTTCGATAGTTCGTCGTGGAGTAGAAGTCGTCGGGCGCGCACAGATCGCGTTCGACGGTTCTGAGCTCGGCGTCGCCCGAATCGACTATGGAGCAGCCAAGCCCAAGCAGTTGTGAGAGCATCTTTCCCATCGATTCGGAATCGTCCGCATCGATCTTCAGGCGCAGGTAGGATGGCTCACTGTTGGTTCGCCCAATGCGAAACTGCTCAACTTCGAAGCGCCCATGGAACTCGACCACCGTGTCGAAGATCTGCTCCATGATGTGGGAGTCGATCAGATGGCCTTGTGCTTCGACCCGTTCCTGAAGGGGAAGCGCTGTAGTGCTGGAACTCATGACGGCTTATATCAGGATACCGTCCCTCGTTCAGACGAGTTGGAACATGACACGCACCAGGGCGCGCCCTCAGGTCAACCAACTTTGGGTTCGATCGCGACCAATTGACGGCTGCGCGGCAGGATGTAGACCAGGTACACAGAACCGGTCTCGATGGCTCGATAGGCGGCGAGATTGACGGGATAGCGGTCGTTCTTCAGATCGAAGTAATACTTTTCGATCGGGTCGCGGCCGTTTTCCCGGATGGTCTGCTCTTCGCGGGCAATAACGCGTCCTTCCTTTACCACAACGCTTCGCTCCAGCAGATCGAAATACATCGCAATGGACGCACGCGACGCCATGATGAGGGCCAGCGCCAGGCAGATGAGCAATGACCCAACTCTAGAAATGACGGCGAACTTTCCGTCGGACTCCATCAAATCGCCTAAGTGCGTGAGCTGCCCTACGAACACCTGAATGCCCGCCAGAAAGGGAACGCTCTGACGCGACGATGTCACCAGGCCCCAGCAAACGAAGGGCAAAGCAGCGAAAAGGAGTGCTGCGATCGCAGGAGTGAGGAAATTCCCCATCAGCGTGCGGAATTGATCGCCGGACAGCTTGCCTTTACGATTTGCTTCCAGAGAAGCCGGCGAAAAGTGAAGGGCCTTGGCCAAATCTTCCAGGACCTTTTCCCGGGAGCGGAATGTGGAGGTATCGTGGCTCACTCTAGTACTACTTTTGAAATATCGACAGTTGGAGCCGGATACTTTAATTTCATGCGATCGAGCGCGCGGACAATTAACTCGGCCACCAGATAATTCCGGAACCATTTCTTATTGGCCGGAATGATGTACCAGGGCGCGCGCTCGGTGCTGCACTTCCGGAGCGCATCCTCGTAGGCTTCCGTATAGTCTTCCCAGTGCTGACGTTCCTCAAAGTCGGGGAGCGAGAGCTTCCAGTTGCGCGATGAATCCTTGATGCGAGCCTCGAATCTTTTCTTCTGCTCATCCTTGCTGATGTGCAGGAAGAACTTGAGAATGGTGATGCCATTCTCCGTAAGTATCCGCTCGAAGTCGTTTATCTGACGGTAGCGCTGATGCCAGACTTCCTTGGGAGCCAAGCCGTGGACCCGCACGATCAGCACATCCTCGTAATGCGAGCGGTTGAAGATTCCGATATTGCCGAGATGCGGAACCGCTTTGTGAATGCGCCACAGAAAGTCGTGCGCGCGCTCCTCGCTCGATGGTGCCTTGAACGAAGTCACCTCGCAACCTTGCGGATTCACTCCCGACATGACATGGCGGATGGTGCCGTCCTTGCCTCCCGCATCCAGCGCTTGCAGGACAACGAGCAGGCCGTAGCGCTTGTCGGCATAAAGCAGGTGCTGGAGCTCGCGCAGCCGATCCAGAGTTTTTTCTAGCGCCTTGTCGTCGCGCTTTTTTCCGAACGTGTCGTCGGGATCGCGATCCTTGAGCCGGAGCTTACTGCCAGGTTTGACGATGCACTGCTTGTCGATGTCCATTGCTACAGTGTCTCGTTTCTGGAACTTTGTTTCCAGTTAAGACACGGCGCCGGACCCGTCAACTACGACCAGAGCTCGTTAATCGGACCGTAAATATCCTGATCGGAGAACGGAACGTATTCGAAGCCCCGGTGGAACGGATCGTCATAGCGGACCTTGGTCCAATCGATGCCGAGGGCCGAATAGATGGTGGCCTCGACGTCTTCCGGCCGGACGTAGCGCTGGCGCGACCAGCCGAAGTCTGAGGTGTCGGAGCCGTCCGGCTTCGTCGCGCCGATGGCCCGTCCCCCGCGCACTCCCGCACCGGCAAAGACCGCCGTCTGTTGCAGCCAATGGTCGCGGCCGCCGGCAGGAGTCACGGGGCCGACCGTACGGCCAAACTCGCCCACCATCACGACTAGCGTGTCATGCAGCAGACCGCTGGACTTCAGATCGCTTAGACTCGCGGAGACGCCGTTGTCAACTGCTTTGCCCACCGTGTAGCGATTCTTTCCATTCGGTTTTTGCGCGCCGGA
>JACXTT010005750.1_pt1 | contig 17921 bp, 15 predicted proteins | sample 9270951 | NCBI WGS metagenome assembly JACXTT01 (sample SAMN15532306, study PRJNA645909) | rock metagenome | isolation source: weathered quartz diorite | place: Puerto Rico | collected 2017-06-21 | reverse complement strand
CTGGTTATTTCCCCGGACGTCGAGCCGGCGCCAGCCCTCCGTCGCGCGGCGGGAGGAGGCGACGCGTGATCGGGATGGTAGACACCTCCACCCCCGTCGCGATTCTCGGCGCCGTCGCGAACGGGCCCCTCGGCATCGCGCGGAGTCGCGGGCGCCTCGGTGTGCCCGTGTATCCGGCGGATAGCTCTACCCGAGGTCCGGCCTTCTTCCCCCGCTACTGCAGCCGGCGGTTTCACTGCGACCACCGGGGACCGTCGCCGGGAGCCGCGGGCGCAGTGCGACAGTGCGGGGAGATAACGAGCTCATAGCCTTCGAGTACGGAGACCACGTCGAGACCGCTGACGTGGCTCAGGATGAACGCGAGGGCCTTCAGCTGCCCAGTCCGGCGCAGATAGTCGGGGCTTCGGCCGCTCGCGCAGGCGCTAGGCGCCGTGCCACGCCAGCGCGCGATCAGGTCCCGGGTTCTAGGGTCCGCCGGCGCGAAACCACGGTCGACGAGCCCCGCCGCGATCCACGCGCAACACATCTGATCCTCTTTCCGGAATTCGCCGAGACTCCCTGCACCGACCAGCGCGACCCGCTCGTGCCACCTCGCCAGCTGACGCGCCGTCGCCGTGAGGTTGCGGAGGCAGGCGACGTACGCCGTCTCGCACGTACGGGCACTGCACATGAGCTTCGTACCCGACGATGACAGGAGAATCATCGGACGGTCGACGTCGGTGCGGGCCGCCGCGGCTTCGGGACTGTTGTTCAGGTCGAAGCCGGGGACCGTGTCGCCCCCGATCTCTCCCGCGAGGATCGCGTCCTCCAGGCGGGCGCGGAGCGCATACGCTGCCCCGATCGACGGGACCGGGAAGCAGCGACGCCCCGTCGCCACTGCCGTCACCGCCGTGGTCGAGGCACGGATGACGTCCACCGCGACGACGGCGTAGCCGTTGGCGTAGCGGGTGAGATCCCCGGAGAACAGATCGATCACGACTGTGCGGGGCATGCCTCCGTCTCTTTCTCGGCGGGAACCGCCGCCGACTCCGGGCGTGGAGGTCTCAATTTCTCTTTTCCGAACGCGTCGGAGTGCAGGCCACGCCGGTAGATCTCGACCCGGAGCAGCTCCTCCAGCCGGACGTTGCACAGGTGGACTGCCGCTCCGAAGTGGTCCAGCAACGCAAACTGGCTCGCCTTGTTCGGAGCCTCGAACATCAGCACGTCGAAACCGAAGGCGCGGACGAAGCGGTCTGCGAAGGGAGCACTGAAGTTCCCCTTCTCGTCGAACAGCCCGACTCCGCAGGCGCTCTCTCTTGCCTCGACGACCAGCGCCTCGGCTCCCGCGTCCAGCCACCGGCGGCCCTGGTCGATCAGCCGGGCGACTCCGTCGGCGGTGAACGGGCCCTGATGCTTCTTGCCGAGCTCGAATTGCACGGCGAGGTCCCGTTCGGCCGCCATCCCGACGACCCGTCCCGCCGGCAACGGCATGTCCGTGAAGCCCTCGGCGCACTCGATCCGGTTGACGCCGATGTCGGCGCACAGATCGAGGTAGGTCTCGAGCGCGCCCTGCGCGACCGCGATTTCGAACGGGCCGCCTCCCGTCACGGTCGGTACGCCCTGCCGGCGCGCTGCTTCGATCTTTCGCCGGGTGGCGTTCTCGCGCGCCACGATCCAGCACGCCATGGAGATCTTCAGGATCGAGACGAGGTGCGCGCTCTGGCCGAGATGGCTCTCGAGCGTGACGGGATCGTACCCCGGATCGAATGGACTCGTTCGCGCCGGGAGCTCCGGGACGCCGATGCGTCGGAGGTAGTCCTGCGTGTGAACCGCGCCGGCAGAGGCCGCTGTGGCGATGGTCATGAGTGATCCTTCTGCGCCAGGACGAGGTGCTGCGCACCGGAAGCGCGCAGGATCGGGAACCCTCGACGGGCGCGTCGCTGCAGTAGATGGTGGAAGCGGACGCCGGCTTCCTCCGTCAGGATGGGCCGGCCAAGGAAGGTGAACGGTCCGAAGCCGAGCGTGAGACCGCGGAGCTTCCTGAAGCCGCCCGCCAAGAGCAAGCCGTCGAGCTCGCGGGCGGAATGGGTGCGATTGCGGACGCGAGCGGGCGTCGCTCCTCGTCGCCCGCGGTCGAGGAGGTCGCGCGCTCTCGCGCGCACGCCGGCGAGCGGGGGAAACCATCTCGGATCGAGGAGATGGTTCAGCCGCCACCGGTTGTCCGCGCTTGCGATCAGGTAGCCGCCTGGCTCCAGGACCCTGGCGATCTCGAGCATCGGTTCGCGCACGGACGGCAGCCACGGGATGACCCCGAGGGCGACCACCAGGCTGAAGGCGCCGTCCGCGAACGCGAGCGCCGCCACGTCTCCGACGCTGGCGGTCACCCGATCCGCGACGCCGCTTCGGGCGGCCAAGTCGCGCGCCAGGTGAATCATCGTCGTCACCGTGTCGACCGCGTCGACGCTGAAGCCGCGCCGCGCGAGAAGCACGGCCGTCGAGCCGGCCCCGCATCCGACTTCGAGTACACGGCTCGCCCGCGAAAGCGACGCGGAGTCGGCGAGTGCGAGGGCCCTCGCCTGACGTTCCTGGTAGATGACCGCCTGCACGTCGCCAGCGCTGTAGGCGAGCTGCCAGTAGGGCGCCCAACCGTCGAAGTGTGTATCAACGAGGTGCTGCCGCTCGGTGAGGCCGATCATGCGGACACCCGCCCCGCCGAAGTCGCCAGCCGCTGTCGCCGGGCTCGGCGGGTGCGTGACCAGGTACGCGTGCTCCGCGAGAACGTCGTCCGTCCACGCGTTCGAGAACGCACGGCGGGTCGTCGTACCATGGCTCTCACCCTCTCGCCGTCGTTGGTTGGAGATGCTCGCTCGCTGTCACCGCCACCCGACCGCTGCAGAGGAACCGGCTCGCGACGAGGTGCTCCACGAGTGATGCGACCGTCCAGCCGTTCGCGTCCGGGGGCTCGCCGAACGGCACGCACGCCAGCTGCTCGTACACCAAACGGACAGCGCCGATCAGACACGGGTCCAGGTCGGACACACGGGCCGTCCGCTCGAGCTCGTGCAGCTCGCCTACACGCCGGACGGCGTGCCGCGGACAGGTCGGCAGAATGCGCTCCATCGTCGCAGCGAGCTCCGGATAGAAGGACGCACACGATTCCAACATCTCGGGAAGGATTCCGCGCTGCTTGGCGAGCGTCGCCAGCTCCAGGAAGAGCGTGCACATCCCCTTGGAGAGCCCGCCCAGCAACATCTTCATGAGCGAAGCACGACCAGGCTCGCGGCCGAGCACGCGCACTCGCAGCGCACCGTCGGCGAGAGCGGCGATCTCGGGCGCGCGCTTCCCGCTCAGGTAGAGCGTGGCTCCGGTCGCAAGGTTCGCCGCCAGCCCGTGGAGCGACGCGTCCACGAAATCTCGTCCGTGGCGCGCCAGGTCGGCCGCAAGCGACGCTGCGAGCTCGGGCGCGATCGAGTTCGCATCCACGTAGAGCGCCGACGGTGGCGACAGGGGTGCGAGCTCACGGTAGGCCAGGGCGACCTCGCGCGCCGCGGCAGGCGGAACCAGTGAGATCACGACATCCGCTTCTCGGACCACGTCGCGGAGCGTGCCGAGCACAGACAGACCTGCCGCCCGGCACTGCCGCGCGGTGCGCGCGCTGCGGTGCTCGAGCGTGGTCACGACCCGCACGCCCCTGGCGGCCAGCAGCCGCCCGAGGCTTGCACCCATCTCCCCGGGATAGAGCACCCCCACGGTCCGCGAACCCCTCATCGCTGGACTCCGGCAGACAGCGCATGGGGTACGTTGTCCGGACTCAGAGCGGCCATGCCCCCCGCCTCGCGGGCGACCTCCTCCATGGTCAGGCTCCGCATGCCGAAGGCGTCACGCAGCCCTGCGAAGTAGGTGCAGATGCGGTTGAGGACGGCCAGGTTCTCGCCCAGGTGACTCCCGAAATCCTCCGGATGCCACCACAGATGATAGACGTGGCGATGCACCGCCGCGTAGTAGAGCTCCGCTTCGATCCGCCGCAGCCGCAAGGGTTCGAGATGGCGCAGGCGAGTCGCGTAGGGTCGAAGGTAGCGGCTCGCCCGGACGTCGAGCGGCGGTGGAGAAGGCTCGGTGCTCCAGGGCCAGGAGTGTCTTCCCGCGAACGGCGCATAAGCATCCGCGAGACGGAGGCCCCGTCGTAGCAGCGACTCCTGCGCGAAGGAGCGGGCGCGATACGCCGAGGTTGCGGGATTTCCGCGATACGCCACGAGCCCGAGCTCCCCGCACACCTCAACGTGAGCGGGGCTCGTCTGATTGCGTGGAAAGACGATGCTCCGCACGGGACGACCGAGCGAGTGGCGCGCCACCCGCAGCGCGGACGCCAGGTCCTCGCGGAAATCCGCCGGCGTCTGGCCCTGCTCGAGACAATAGTAGTGTGACAGCGTGTGCGTCCCGACCTCTTGATGTCGCGTGTCCGCGATGCGCCGGATGAGCGAGGGGGCGAAGTGGAAGGGGTCGTCGCGCTCGTCCTCCCCGAGGCTCGCCAGGTCGAGGTAGGGTGAGAGCTCACGGCGGGTGTATGCCGGTCTCCGCGCCGGCAGCGCGTCGAGCAGCTCGCGCCTGCCGGCGAAGAAGAGGAACCCGACCGTGGCCCAGGTCGCATGGATGTCGAACCGCTCGAAGAGCCGCAGCAACGCGGGCACGGCCTCGCGTCCCCCGAGGAGGCGGTCGCGGGCCTGGGCGGCGGTGACGAGGTCGCGGACGCCCCAGTGGAGCTCGAAGTCGAGCGAGATTACGAGGGCGGGCGTCGGCAGGATCGTCATCGGTCCCCGTGTCATGAGCTCCGGCGGCGCATGTCCCGCTGCAAGACAGCGCCCTCGCCTGGCCCCACGGTGACCCGAATCCGGCGCTCCCCGGCGAGATCCCAGTAGGGTCTATCAAGATCGAGCGTCCGCGGTTCGGAATCGGGCGGATTGAGGAGCACGAAACCACGGTCGAAGTCTCGCCGGAGAAGACCCTTCCACGGGTAACGCGGACCGGCGGCGGCCCCGAGGGACAGATCATATCCCTGCCACCAGCCATCCGGAGTGCCTTCGGAATGGTTGCCGAGCGCGTCGCCGCCGCCGTTGGTCAGAAAATACGCGGCCAGCGCGTACTCGCGCGCGGCCGGCGTCGTCGCGGTGGCGTCGAAGATCACCGCCTTGCCCTGCGCGTGCAGCCAGTCGATGTGAGAGAGCAGACTCTCGAAGCCGTAGGTTCCGCCGCCACTCCGGATCCCGCGGTCGTTGACGCCGCGCTCGAGATTGATGACGTCCGCGCTCAGTAGTTGATGCTGGACGGGTGGGTCGTCATGGCCCATGAACCACAAGGCATTGTGGACGATCTCGCGGTCGGGGAATGTCGCGCGGATCTCACGCGTGAACTCGGCCATGTAGCCGCGCCAGGCGGCTTCGGTCATCTCGCGTCCGGTCCGCGGGTCGAGCGGCGGCACGGGTCGGCCCGTCCCATCGCTCACGCGAGAGATGCTCATGTTCACGTCGTCGACGAAGAGGCCGCGGTATCCCTTGGCGAGCGTCGCCCGGGCCTTCGCGATCCAGTCCCGTCGAAAGGACGGGTCACCGACGTCAGCCGCGTATTGCGGGCAGGCGCCCTGCGCGCAGTCATACGGGATGTAGAGCCGGTTGCCCGCCTGGTCGCGCAGGATCCATTCGGGGTGCTCGCTCACCAGACCCGAGGTCCGGTAGATGGCGTAGAGATCCTTGTAGACCCAGGCGTTCGGAAACCACGAGACGCGCGCGTCGAAGTAGGGCGAGTAGGTGAGCATGCGCCAGTAGGTGCGCCGCATCCACTCGCGCTGCGCTCCGGTCGGGTTCCGCGTGAATCGATCGAACGATGAGTTTGCGCCCTTGAAGAAGCGGATGTCGCCCGGCGACGTGCTCGCGGGATCCCCGCCGCGCGCGCGGGCAGCCGGCAGCGCCACCATCAGCACGAGCGCGAGGAGGAGCGCGCGGATGCCCTGCGGACGGGGGCTCATTGTGAGATCCCCCAGGCCGGTGCCGCGGACTCCGCGTCGAGCGCGCTCTTTCGGCAGGCGCCCGCCGCGGCCTCGTCGTAGGCCGAATGGAGCGCTTCCAGCATCGCGGCAGCGCTGAAATCGCGCACCGCCCGCGCGCGTGCCGCGGCGCCCCGCGCAGCGCGCATCCCCGCGTCGCCTGCCAGGCGGGAGAGTGTCGCGGCGAGCGCCGCCGGATCGTCCGGCGGCACGAGCGATCCGCACTCTCCAACGGCGCCCCGCAGGCCCCCGACGTCCGAGCCGACGACGGGCAGTCCATGTGCCATGGCCTCGAGCACGGAGAAGGGAAGTCCCTCCGATCGCGAGGGCTGGACGAAGACGTCCGCGGCCGGGAGAAAGCGCGCGACGTCCTCCTGGTAGCCGACGAACCGTACCGGCACCGCCGCCCGGGTCGCACGAGCCTCGAGCCGCGGCCGCTCCGGGCCCTCGCCGATCACGAGTAGTCCGTCGAGCGGGACATCGGGTCCCAGCGCACCCAGGAGGACGTCGAGACCCTTCTCCCGCGTGAGGCGGCCGACGAAGATCGCCCACACCTCGCCCGGCGCGATGCCGAGGTCGGCGCGCGTGGCGTCGCGGGCTCGCTCGAGCCCGCCGGCATCGGGGATCCGGACGCCATTCTGGATGATGCGAACGCGGTCGGGATCGAAGCCGACCTCGTGCACGAAGGCGCGCGCCTCCTCGACGCAGACGGAGACGAGGAGATCGGTGGCGCGCCGGAGCGCACGCTCGAAGAGCAGCTGGATCCGCCCGATCAGGTGCCCGGTGTAGTGCCAGCTCGTCCCGTGGGGCGTGTAGAGAACCCCAATCCCCAGCCTGCGCGCGACGAGACGGCCGACGATCCCCGCCTTGGTGCTGTGGAGGTGGACGAGGTCGGGACGGAAGGCTCGCATCTCGCCGACGAGCCGCGATGCGGCAACGGCGTCGCCGACGCCTACCCCTCGGTGAAACGGCAGGCTCGCGACGCGGACGCCCCGGGCGACCAGATCGGCGACCAGCCGTCTCGCCTGGGGGGCCATGCGCCGGGGGGAGAAGGCGAGCACGGCCTCCCAGCGCGATGGATCGAGCCCTTCGAAGACGCGCTCGAGGTAGGAGAGCACGCCGTACTCCATCGGCTCGCTTGCGAAGAGAATGCGCCGCCTTCTCATCGCGCGACCCCGTACGCGAGCATCTCCTGCGCACCGCGGCGGTGCTCGGAGACCGGAACCCCCCTTCTCGCCACCGACATGGTGAGCGCGCACGCAAGGAGCAACCAGAAGTGCCGCTGGTAAAGTCCGTCGATGAAGAGGTTGAAAACCGACATCGCCACGAGACCGCCGGCGACGACGGCGGCGCCCTCGAGGGGGGGCACTCGGCGTGCGGCCCGCACGCAGACGAGAATGGCCGCGCCGATCAGCGCCGGCACGAGGAACCCGCCCCCGACCCCCAGATCGACGAGAGCCCAGAGGTAGGTGTTGTGGACGGCGAAATGAATTCCGTGGCCGCCGTGGTCCCAGGCGTTCAGGTCCTTGAAGCCCCCGATCCCGAGGCCGAGCACCGGGTTGTCGCTGAAAAGCTGCAGGGCCCGCGCGTAGAGCTCGAAGCGGTTCTCGACGGTCCACGTCCGCCAGACATGATCGACGATTGCGTACGCCGCGTGGGTCCCGGAGGGAGCGAGCGCGAGCGTGATGGTGACCAGGCCGACGGCTGTGAGCGTGTAGAGAGCGCGCGCGCCGGTGACCCACTGGTCCCGGCTCCGCACGAGGAGGCACACGAAGATCCCGGCGACGAGACCGAGCAACCCGCTGCGCGAGCCGGTGGCGAGGACCGCCGCACCCAGGAGCCCGACTCGGCCGATCCGTCCCGCCCTCGCGAGGCGGGGATCGACCGCCACGATGATCAGCCCGACCGCGAGCAGACTGCAGTAGATGTTGGGGTCGCCGACCATGGTGGAGCAGAGCCGGTCGTAGTTCACGAGCTGCGTATGGATGCCCCTCCACCAGGCCACCATCCCGCCCAGCCCCACGATCGCGCTCCAGAGGGCCCCGCGCGCTATCGCCCGCAGGAGATCCGGTACGGACTCGAGGCAACGAGCGATCGCGAGGCTCAGCAACACCAGATAGAAGAGGCCTGCCGTCTTGCCGAGCGCATACTGGGACATATCTCGCTCGCGGGCCGCCAACAGGGTCGAGAAGAGGGCCAGCATGGCGAGCGCAATGGCGATCGCGGTGAGGCCCGGGGACGCACGTCGCGTTGGCCGCAGGACGGCCGCCAGGAAGATGAAGGGGGCTATGGCGTCCGAGGCGGCGAAGCGAAGAAACGAGCCGTCCGACATCGGCATGACGGGCTGCAGCGGCACCAGCGCCGCGTAGGCGGAGATCGCGGCGCCTGTCCACGCGAATGACCGGCGACGTGCGCTCATCAGAGGGCGCCTCGCTGCAGGATGACGGCGGGCAGGGTGCGGAGCAGGATGCGAAGGTCCTTGCCGAGCGAACGTCCCTGGACATACTGCAGGTCCAAGTGGGCGCGCTCGGGATAGCCGATCGAGCTTCTCCCGCTCACCTGCCACAAGCCGGTGAGTCCAGGCTTGATGCGCAGGAGCATCCGCTCGTACTCGCCGTATTGCGCCACCTCCTCGGGCACGATGGCGCGAGGCCCGATGAGGCTCATCTCGCCGCGTAGGACGTTCCAGAGTTGCGGGAGCTCGTCGAGGCTTGTGCGTCGCAGAAGACGGCCGAGCGGCGTGATGCGCGGGTCTTCGTCGACCGGCAGCTTGAAGTTCGCCGCGACGTAACGCTGGTACACTTCGGGTGAGGCGCGCAGGCGCTGCTCCGCATCCACCACCATCGAGCGGAACTTGTAGAGGCGAAAGGGTCGGCCGCCCTTGCCGACGCGCTGCTGTGCGTGCAGGACCGGCCCGCCCATTCTCCAGCGGACGAGGGCCGCAACCGTGGCGATCACCGGGGCGAGCAGCAGCAACAGCACGGTCGTGCCGGCGAGATCCAGGGCGCGGCGGACGATCCGCCCGGCGAGGCTGTCGCCGACGGCATGCAGCGAGAGGACCGAATGGGAGCCCACGCGCGTGGCCTCGGCGCGCACCGGCGGGCGTCCTGGCTGGGGCAGGACGAAGTGGACGCTCACGCCGTCCATGAGCAGCCGCGCGCCCGCCCGGGTGATGACGTGCTCGTCGATGTCGGCGCCGAGGTCGAAGTAGACCTCGTCCGGACCTTCCATGCGCAGCCGCTCCGTCAGCCGGCCGTCGAGACGGCGGGCGTCGAGGAACGTCAAGTCGCCGCGAGGCATGGGGTGCAACTGAGAGAGCGTCTGGTCGAGCACGCCCGCGCGTCGATCAGTGCCGACGAGTACGCGCTTGCGACGAGGCCGCCATGCGGCGAGGCGTGAGAAGAGACGCTCACGCCACCCCGGTCGCACCTCGGGCGGTCCAGCGTCCGAGGAGACGGTCTCCACGGGACGGAGCTGGGCCGAGTTCAGCATGCGGCTCGCCTCGCGAGCACCACGCGCGCTCCAGCAACGACCGTGACGCCAGTAGTGACCGCCGCCGCCAGCGCCGCCCCGTTCACGCCGAACGACGGAATCAACGTCGCGCTGGCCCCTACCATCGTCAGGAGGCCGAGGCACTGGACGGCGAGCAGGGTGCGTTGCTTCCGGGCCGCGATCATTGCGAAGCCGAGCACCTCGTTCACCAGCGCGAGGCCGGCGGCGAGAATGACGATGACGAAGGCGGCGTGATAGCCCGCGTAGTCGGGCGCGTACGCGAGCGTCAGGAAGGGGCGCCCCCCGAGGGCCCCGCTCACCGTGAGGACCGCCGCCACGGCGAGTGCCCAGCCGAGGAGCTGCAGCACGAAGCGCCGGTATTGGCGCTGATCGCCCGCAGCGTGCCACCCGAGCCGCGGCGCGGCCGCGTGGCATACCGAGGTGGCGAGTTGCGATAGTGCGGGGGTCATCGATGACAGCGCGGTGTAGTAGCCGACGGCGGCCGCGCCATGGCTCAGCTGGAGGAGGTAGCGCGGCACGTTCTGCCCGACCGCGAAGACACCATTGACCGCCCCGAGTGGCGCGCTCTCACGCGCCAGTCGCCAGAGGATACCGAACCGCGGCCGCGCGAAGGGCGGCTCGAGCGTGGCCGCGAACGGCAGGTCGACGGCCAGCAGGAACGCCGCCCAGGCTGCGGCAAGTGCCCAGGACCCCGCCGCCAGTGACCCGCCAGAAGCGACGACGGCCACGAGCGCCCCGAGACCGAGTGCTCCCCGTACGGCCTTCGAGATCGCGATGAAGCGCATTCGATCGTGCCGCTGCGCCAGCCCGTAGCAGGTCTCCGAGGTTGCCTCGATGAACTTCGCCGCGCCGATCGGAATGAGAATCGCGATGGCAGCGGCGCCGAGCCGGCCGAACATCCCGGCGGCGGCGATGATCGCTCCACCGACGACGTTCGCAGCGAGGCGCAGCTGTAGATAGTCGGCGAACGAGTAGTACCCGAGGACGTCGGTCGCCTGGTAGGACCGCAGGGCGAAGCCGGTGACCATGACCACGGGGGTGGCAACCGCCAGCGCGAGGCCGAGATGCCCGATGCCCTCCGGTGCACCGAGCTTTGCGAGGGCGACGATGGCGCCCCACTGACAGCCTGCGAAGGTGACGTTCGACGAGATCAGCCAGAGCGCGGAGTTCCCGAGGGGTCTCTGGGGAGGCTCGACGACTCGCTCGCCCACACGAAGTCGCACCGTCTTCTCGGATCTCGCCACTGCGGGCGTGGCGAGGTCCGCGGTGGCGGTACGGGCTTTCATGCGGGTTTTTCCTCGGTGCCGGTCGGTTTTTGATAGGGGCGATAGGCGTCGAACCAGTAGGGATCGCCCCAGCCGGGACCGACGTTGTTGACCATCACGCCGAGGAAGCTCGCCCCCGCCTGCACCAATCGATCGCGCGCCATGCGGAGCATCTCACGCGGGGTCTCGCGGCCCTTGACGACCAGCAGGACGCCGTCTGCCTCGCGCGCGAGCACGACCGCGTCCGTCACCGGCAGCACGGGTGGCGTGTCGATGACCACGAAATCGAACTGCTTTCTCAGGGCGTCGATGGCGACCCGCATGCGCGCCGAGCCGAGGAGGCGCGCCGGGTTTGCGGGCGGGAGCCCGGCCGGGAGGAACCACAGCCCGGCGGCGAGCGGATGGATGAGGCTCGCGATGTCCGCCTGGCCGGTGAGCCAGGTCGAGAGCCCGCGCTCGCATTCGATCCCGAGCACGGCTTGGCACCGCGGGTGACGCAGGTCGGCGTCGATCACCAGCGTATGGGGACCGAACTCCGCCAGCGCGCTGCCGAGGTTCAGGCTCGCGACGGTCTTTCCCTCGCCTTGCCTGGCGCTGGTCACCACGATCACCCTGGGCTGTGGTCCCGGCCCCGAGAACAGGAGGGCCGTGCGCATTGCTCGGAAGGCCTCGGCCACCCGCGACCAGGGCTCGCGCAGCACGAGAAGCTCGCTTCGCCCGTTCCCGGAGGCCTGTGACGGAAGACGCACACCCGGCGGCTGATCGCCCGCGCACCGGCCCAGGGTGAAGTTCGGGATCGTGGCCAGGGTGGGCAAGCCGAGGAGGTCTTCGACCTCTTCGCTGCTCCTGACGGTGCGGTCGAAGTAATCGCAGCCGAACGCCGCGCCCACCGCGATCACGAGGCCCCCGACCAGCCCGAGGGCGAGGTTGACGGGGATCTTCGGTCGGCTCGGTCGCTGCGGCACCTCGGCGCGCTCGATGATGCGGACGTTGGAGGCGGACAGCTCCGAGCTCACACCCGTCTCCATGCGCTGCTTGAGCAACGACGCGTAGAGCTCGTGCGCGGTGTCCACGTCGCGCTTCAGCAGGTCGTAGCGTGTCCCGAGCCCTCTTCCCCCGACTTCCTTATCCTCCTGGCTCGCGAGCTTCCGACGGAGCTCGTCTTCGCGAAGCCGCGCGTCGTTGTATTGGGCCCGCACGGCCGCGACTCCCTGCCGCACCTCGGCGTTGAGCTGGCGGGTGATCTCGGCTTCGAGCTGGGTGAGATCTTTCAGCTGCGGGTGCTCGGATCCGAGGCGCTGTCGCAGACCGGTCAACTGCGCGCGGACATCGAGCAGGTTCAAGCGCAGCTTCTGGACGGCCGGAAGATCGAGCAGGTAGGCGAGCGGATCGCTGTCCGGCCTGGTCAGGAACTCGTAGCGGCTCTCGAGCGTGGCCCGCGCGACCTCGGCCTCGGTGACGAGCTTCGAGAGGTCAGCAAGCCGGGTGCCGGCGATCTTCTGCTCCCGATCGACGGCGATGCTGGGGTGCTCGGTGGAGAAGCGGGCGAGCGCGGCCTCGGCCTCCTCCACGCGCTCCCGGGACTCCTGGAGCTGGCGCTCGAGGAACGTCTCGGCGACCGCGTCCGTGCCACGCCGTGCGTCGTCATTCGCTTCGATGAATGCCCGGGTGTGCGCGGCCGAGAGGAACGCCGAGAGAGAGGGACTCGGCGTGGTGAAAGCGACGTCGACCAGATCGGTTCCGCGGACGTCCGTGACCGATAGCCAGTCGACGTACTGATCGAGAAGCTCCGGATCCACGGATTCGCGCACGGAGCGCTCTTCGCGTGCGGCGGGCCGTCCCGGGGCCGCCAAGCCGCGGGGTTGGACGTCGCTCGGCATGCGGCTCGCGGCGGCGCCCAGACCATCCTTCGCAGGGCTCGGGTGCAGGAACGCCTCTTTTTCCGCGAGGTGGTGGGTCGTGATGACGCGCTCGGCAAGATCCCGGCTCTGCAACGCCGCCACCTGCGTGGCGACGAATGTGATGGCGCCGGGGCCGCCCCCGTCGGCGTCCTCCTCCCGGCGGACGCTGTCGTCCAGCCGCAGCTCGATCGGTGCGCGCCGGGCCACCTGCAACCGGGTCGTTGCGGTATACCGGCGCGGGATGAAGAGCGTGACGAGGATCATGACACCCATGGTGACGCAGAAGCACGTCGCCGCGAGCACTCGATACCTGTGGAGGACTTGCAGATAGTCGCGCAGGTGGCGCGGCTGTGGCTCGCTGTCGGGGAGAGCTGGGATGCGAAGGCGCTCTCGGCTCGGAAGACTGACGCGGCCGTGCTCGTCAGGAGAGTGGACCAGGTCGGCCATGCTTCCTCAGAAGATCGGAAACGTCCCGCCCACGTGCACCAGAGCCTTGACGAGCTCCCACGTGCCGTAGGGAACCAAGCGCGGGAACGAGGGCGGAATTTGCACCACATCGCCGTCAGCCATCGTCAGGTCGGCGACGCGCCCAGCGGCAACCTCCTTGAGATCGACGGTGAACTGCTGCTGGTGGTTCGGGCCGAGCAGGCGCTTCACGGTCACGCGATGACAGTCGGCCGCGAAGAGTTGGCCGCCCGCCGCCGCCACGGCCCCGCTGAGCGTGAGCGCCCGCGTGATGGGATAGGAGCCCGGCTTTTCCACCCAGCCGTCTACGTGTACGTTGCCAGCGGGCGAGATGCTGATGAGATCCCCGGACCGGACGGGTGGATCGAGCGCCATCGAGGACCCGTCCGGATGCAGCAGAAACTCGAGGTCGATGCTGATCGGATCGCCCCGCGCGAGGCGCTCGAGGTTGGGTGGCGCCCCCGGGACAGGGGCTGGCCCCGAGGCGGGAACGAAGGCGATCATGCGACCCGCGTCCTTGTTCGGGCCTCCGGCCGCCCAGATGAGATCGGCGAGTGTCGCCCCGGGTCGCGTCAGGGGATAGAGCCCGGGTCGCTCGACGCTGCCGACGACGGCCACCACGCGGCTCCGGTACTCCGCGACGAGCACGGTGACCTGCGGGCGCCTGAGCAGCCGCGAGGCGACGAGCCGCTGCGCGATCTCCTGCTCAAGAGCGGTAGGGGTCAGGCCCGCAGCGCGCACCGCGCCGAGCAGGGGGAAGGTCACCTCGCCGAGCTCGTTCACGCGGAAGCCCTGCTGGAAGACGGGTGCCTGCGCCACGGCCGGGGCGACCCCGTCCCCCCGCAGTACGGGGGGGATGCCGATCGCTTGTGCGGGAACGTCAAGCAGGTCGGGAATCCGGATGTCGAGAAGGTCGTCGGGGCCGATCACGTAGCCGCGGTCTCCGGGTGCATTCGCCCGTTCGGCGGCGACCGCCCCCAGCCGCTCGCGGTCCGCGTTGCTCATCAGGGTGATCGCGACCGCCGCGGGCGCGGAAGTCGCTGAACCCGGTGAACCTACCGAGCCCGGACCGAGATCGCGCCGTGCGGCACAGCCGATGCTGATCGTGAAGCAGACGAGCAATGCGGGTGTACGGATTCTCCTCATCGATTCCTGCCGTTCATCCGCGGATGATTCGGGCGTCGAGTCTCTCCGCCAGCAACTCGAGCAGCAGCTCTACGGCATGGTGGTCGATCCCGCGCAGGCTGTCGCGCTCGTGCTCGACCAGATCGAATTCGGTGAGGACCTGCTCGGGATGTGCAAATATCCGCCGCCGAAAGCGTAGGTCGGTCAGCAGCCGGCCCAGGATGTACTCGACCGTCTCTTGCGGCATGCGAGCGTGCTTCCATGCGAGTTTTTCGCCGCTCCGATTTCGCACTCAGCTCTCGTCCCAGGGGCGCTCTCATGCATTCCGAATGCCGCCGCGTCGTGCAGCGCGGACGGTACCGGACGCGCGCAGGGTTCGTGGCCGCTCACGATGCGGAAGCGACGCGACCGTCTAATCGCGTGCCCCGACCAGGAGTTGAGGAGCCTCCACAGCCGGCTACGTCCTCGTAATCGGCTACGCGAGGGATCCGGGCTACGGAAGCTCTCGGCCGGGCACCGATTCGAGCTTGCGCAGACGGAAGCGGAACGTGGCCTCGTGGAGCCCGAGCATGCGCGCGGCCCGGGTTTTGTTCCCGTCCGTCAGCGCGAGGGTCTTCCGGAATATCTCACGCTCGAGCTCGTGGAGGGTAGCGCCCTCGCGAGGGATATCGATCGCGGGCTGGGTCGCTGGCGTGGTGGGGGCGGCCGACGCGATCGGCAGGTCCGCCGCGACGACGAGGCCGCCCTTGCGGAGGAGCAGGGCTCGTTCCATGACGTTCCGCAGCTCCCGCACGTTGCCCGGCCAGTTGTGCTTCTCGAGCGCGACACGGGCGTCGCGCGAAATGCCCTCGCTGTCACGGCCGAGTTGCCGTGCGGCGACACCAAGGAAGTGATGTGCGAGCGGGAAGACGTCCTCGGATCGCTCGCGGAGGGGCGGTAGCTCGACGGGGAAGACGTTCAGCCGGTAGTAGAGGTCGCTTCGGAAGCGGCGCCTCCGCACCAGCTCCTCGAGCCGCCGGTTCGTGGCGGCGATGACACGGACATCGAGGCGTCGCGGGCGATCGGCGCCGACGGGGGTGATGGTCGATTCCTCCAGCACTCGGAGCAACGCCACCTGGAGCGATGGACTCGCATCACCCACTTCGTCCAGGAAGATGCACCCACCGTTCGCTTCGGCGAACAACCCACCCCGGTTCTCGATGGCGCCCGTGAAGGCTCCCCGGACGTGGCCGAACAGCTCGCTCTCGCGCAGCTGGTCGGAGATCGCCCCGAGGTTGACGGCGACGAAGGGACCTCGACGCCGGCGGCTGCGTGCGTGGATCGCGCGCCCCACGAGTTCCTTGCCGGTACCGGTTTCGCCGTGGATCAGGACCGTGACGTCGCTCTCCTCGATCGCCCGCAGCATCGCGAGGACGGCGAGCATCGGCGGGCTGTGGGTGAGGATGCCTTCATACGTCGCGACCTCGTCGAGGTCGCTGCGGATCGCTTCCGGGTCGACGAGTCGCTGACACCGGTTCTCGATCTCGAGCGCCCGCGCCCGGCGATGCCAGCTCGCCGAGCGCAACGCCAGCGCGCAGAGCGTGCGCAACGCCTCGCTGTCCACCGGCTTGGGAAGCACCGCGGGCTCGTCGGAATCCGTAGTATCGACGCGAGCCTGGGGCTCGGCGAGCAGGATGGGCACGGCGATTGGTTGGATCGTTGCGGCCTCGGCGAGCAGATCCCGTCCGCCCCTCGCGGCTAGGTGGTCCTCGGCGATGATCACGTCGGGATCGAGCTGCCTGAGGAGAGCGATCGCCTCGGCATCCGGGGCCACCGTCACCTCTGCCAGGTCGGCGAGCGCTGCCGTGACCTGCACGATCTCGGCGGCGGTGGGCACGTCACAGACGATCAGGACTCTCGGCGGGTGTGCGCCGGGGTCGCGCACGCCGTCCGTCTGGTCGGGCGTGAGCACCGGCTGGGCCTCGCGTGCGTGCAGCTTCGAGGCGGGCTTCTGACTGCCGCGCATTCGATCTAACGAATCTATATCGTTCAACGCCCCGTTCTGAGGGGACTACTTTCTTCCAAGTTGGGGATTGTAGCGTCGGACGTGTTTCAACGCCTTGTGTCACAGGCCCCGGCGAAGCGCAATAGAGATTGAATGAATTTCTCTTGACTGAACCATCAAGGTGCCGTCCGTCTCACCCGCCTCCCCTTCGCCCTCTCATGTTTTCTCTGTCGCGCGTCTCGTGCCTCCGCCTTGCATTCAACGCGCCCTGGCGCGCAACCATGTGAAACGGCTTCAGTTGTTCTCTTCAGGTGTCCGTCCTGTCGGCACGAACGTGTCGTCCACATCACCCTCCCGTAGCGTGTCTCATCTCTCCTGACGGACCGCGGCGCGCGACGCAGATCAGCGGACGAGAGCGCATCTGCGTAGCGCACATGCGCGGACGTCGCGCGAGAATTGCTCGCGACGAAGAATCGATGCTACGGGCGCGCGTGCGGTGCAACGAGGTGCTCGACGGGCTCGTCAGCTCCGCCGTCGCCCCGCGACCGTCCGGGACGCCGTCCGTCGTACCCGGGACGACGTGACGCGCCGGGACGGCGTCGCAGCCTGCGCGAGGTACCGCCGCGGATCGACCGCCGACCCGTTGACGCGCACCTCGTAGTGGAGATGGGCGCCGGTCGCCCTCCCGCTGGCGCCGACGGCGCCGACGGGCTGACCGCGGCGGACGAGCTGCCCTTCGCGCACGTAGAGCGCGGACAGGTGGCCGTAGAGCGTGTGCAGCTGACCGCCGTGGTCGATCACGACGAGGCCGCCGTAGCCGCCGTCGCGGCCCGCGAAAACGACCTCGCCGGCGCCAGCCGCTGCCACCGGCTGCCCGTAGTGCGCCGAGATGTCGAGCCCGGGGTGGACCTCCGGACCTTCGCCCCAGGGCGACATGCGCGCGCCGAACGGCGACGTCACGAGACCGCGCACGGGCCACACGGTGGGCACGCCGCGGCTGGCGTCGCCCTGCCGTTCCTTCATCACCGCGGTCAGCACGGCGAGCGAGTCGCCCGCATCGTGGGCCTGCCCGTCGAGCCAGGCGAGCTGCTCGAGGGCGTGGGCCGCGTCCTCGGACACGATCGACATGCCGCCGTCGAAGGAGGCGGGCACCACGAAGGTCTCCTGATCCCGCGTCTCTTCCATGTGGGCGAGACGGCGCGCCTGCGTGGCACGCTCGCGCAGGGTCATGGTCGTCCGGGCGAGGCGATCGACGCCCATGGCGACCTCGCTCATCTCCTGGCGCTGGCGCGCGATCACGTCCTTCTTCTCGAGGAGACGCATGCGGAGCTGGCCGACGTCGCTCCGCAGCGCGGCGTTTCGCCGCTCGGCGTCCCAGGCGAGATGGCCCGCGATCATGGTCATCGTGCCCATCAGGACGGCGACCAGGCGCCACCCGCGGGCGGCGCGCGTGAAGGCGCGTGCGTCCGGCATACCAGGTCCTCCTTTGCGGGTGCGGGTCCGCTACTCGACTCCGGCTCGCTCTGTCAATGACTTGCGGGTCTGCGACTTTCGTAGGAGCTGCTCGGCGTGCTCCCGGGCCTCCGGCGTGATGCGGGCGCCCCCGAGCATGCGGGCGAGCTCCGCCACCCGCTCCGTATTCGACAGCGGTC
>JACXTT010005749.1_pt1 | contig 17921 bp, 19 predicted proteins | sample 9270951 | NCBI WGS metagenome assembly JACXTT01 (sample SAMN15532306, study PRJNA645909) | rock metagenome | isolation source: weathered quartz diorite | place: Puerto Rico | collected 2017-06-21 | reverse complement strand
GCGCGCGCGGTTGCGCGGCTGTTGCCGCAACTCGAAAACATCGCTTCGGAGCTCAACCTGGAGATCAACCGGGTGATGGCCGAGAGCAGTCCGACGCTGCGCCTGCACGCCAGCTACGGGTATGCGGTGGCACAGATTCCTGAGTTGCTGCGGCGACACAGTAAGATCGCGCTCGATCTGCAGTACCTGAGCGCGGCCGACGCCCTCGCTTCTTTGGCGCGCGGAGCGTGCGATATCGCCGGCTTCCACGTGCCCGAAGGCGAGCGCGGCGCGCGTGCCATTGCCCAGTACCGCAACTGGCTCGACCCGTCCGAGCAGCAGCTTATCTACCTCGTGCGCCGGCAGCAGGGCTTGTTCGTCGGACCCGACAATCCGAAGGGGATCGCTGCGCTCGCCGACCTCCGGCGCCGCGGTGTGCGCTTCGTCAATCGCCAGCGCGGCTCCGGCACCCGACTGCTGTTCGACACCCTGCTGGAAGAGCACGGCATGGACTCTCGCACGATCGATGGTTACGTGACCGAGGAGTACACCCACGCGGCGGTCGCGGCCTACGTGGCGAGCGGAATGGCCGACGTGGGGCTGGGCGTCGAGCCGGCCGCCCGCCAGTTCAAACTCGGCTTCGTGCCGATTGCCACCGAACGTTACTTCTTGATCTGCGGCCGGCAAACGCTGCAGTACCCGTGGGTGCAGGAAGTGCTGCGCCTGATGCGCGGGCCGGAGTTTCAGGAGCTGGTGGCGTCGCTGCCGGGCTATCTCGCGGACCGCTCGGGCGAGATCATGGAGCTGACCGATGCGTTCCCCTGGCTGGCGGTGACGCGCATGCGCGCTCGCGGAAGAGGCAAGCTTAGAGCATCCGGCTGAGCTCCACCCGCTGCGCGCTCCGATACAATCCTTGGACCCGAACTGGATAAGGCCGTGAACGATCCCGACGCCCCTGATTTTGTCCGCAAGTGGCTGAACCTCGCGGACTCACGCCGCGGCGCCAGGGCCCTTCGTGCAAGCGACGAGTTCTTTGCGCCCGCGGAGCGCATGCTCAGTCCCGAGCCGCCGATTTTCATTCCGGGCAAGTACGATGACAACGGCAAGTGGATGGACGGCTGGGAAACGCGGCGCAAGCGCGGAGAGGGTTACGACTGGTGTGTGGTCCGCCTGGCCTATCCCGGCATCATCCGCGGCGTGGACATCGACACCAGCCACTTCACCGGCAACTATCCGCCGGCCGCTTCGGTAGAGGTGTGCGAAAGTCAGGCGGAACCCGACGGCCGCACCGCTTGGGCGCCGCTCGCCAGGCCGACCAATCTGCGCGGCAACTCCCACCATTACATCCAGGTCGACAGTCCCAACGTCTGGACGCACGTGCGGCTCAATATCTTCCCCGACGGCGGCATTGCGCGTGTGCGCGTCTACGGCAAGGTTGCACGCTCCTGGGAAGGCGTGGACCGGGGCGCGGAGTACGACCTCGTAGCGCTGGACAACGGCGGGCGCGCCGTGGCGTGCAACGACGAGCACTTCGGGTCGATGTGGAACCTCATTGCGCCCGGGCGCGGCGTCAACATGGGCGACGGCTGGGAGACTCGCCGCCGGCGCGAGCCCGGCAACGACTGGGTGATCCTCGCTTTGGGCCACCCCGGGCGGATCGCGCGGGTCGAAGTCGACACCGCTCATTTCAAGGGCAACTATCCAGACCGCTGCTCCTTGCAGGCCGCCCTGGTTACCGGCGGCACAGACGAATCGGCAGTGACACAGTCCATGTTCTGGCGCACCCTGCTGTCCGAGCAGAAGTTGCAGATGGACCGCCAGCACATCTTCCAGCGCGAGCTGGTCGACCTGGGGCCGGTGACGCATGTCCGCCTGAACGTCATCCCGGACGGCGGCATCAGCCGGCTGCGGCTCTACGGGTGGCTCGCCTGATTGCCATAGGTCCATGTCGCCGCTGATTGTTCCGCTGACCCCGCTGACGCGGGAAGCTTTCGCGCCATTCGGCGATGTGATCCAGGTCGACGGCAGCGCTCACTACACGATCAATAGCGGGTACGCCGAGCGGTATCACGACCTCGCCACGGTAGACGTGCTGGAGCGGGATGGGCGCGCGCTGATCAGCATCTTTCGCGCGACGCCACGACCACTGCCTGTGCGCATCGAGATCATGGAGCGCCATCCGCTGTCCAGTCAGGCGTTCGTTCCCCTCAGCGGCATCCCGTTCCTCGTTGTCGTGGCGCCGCCAGGCAGTACGCTGAAGCCCGAATCCTTGCGAGGGTTCATCACTGACGGCCGCCAGGGGATCAACTACCACCGGGGCGTCTGGCATCACGCGCTGCTCGCGCTCGAAAGCCCCTGCGATTTTCTGGTTGTCGACCGCGGCGGGCCCGGCCCGGATTGCGACGAGGTGACCCTGGGCGGGCGAGAGATTCTGCTGCAGCACTAGCCGCGACCCGCCAACGGAAACAAAATGCCCGAACCTGCCTACCCGCGCGACATGATCGGCTACGGCGCTGATCCGCCGTTTGCGGATTGGCCCGGTGTCGCGCGCGTCGCGCTACAGATCGTGCTCAACTACGAGGAAGGCGGCGAGAACAGCGTGCTGCACGGCGACCGCGCGTCGGAGACATTCCTTTCCGAGATCATCGGCGCGCAGGCGTTCGAGATGCGCCACATGAGCATGGAGTCCATGTATGAGTACGGGAGCCGTACCGGATTCTGGCGCATCATGCGCGAGCTCGAACGGCGCTCGATCCCGGTCACGGTATTCGGGGTGTCGATGGCGTTGGAACGCAACCCGGAGGCCGTCGCCGCCATGCTCGCGGGCGGACACGAGATCGCCTGCCACGGCTGGCGCTGGATCAGCTATCAGTCGATAGACGAGGCCACCGAGCGCAACCACATGCGGCTTGCCGTGGACACGATCCGACGCATGACCGGCTCGGCCCCGTTGGGCTGGTACACCGGCCGCGACAGCCCCAACACGCGCCGGCTGCTGGTGGAGCATGGCGGCTTTCTGTATGACGCCGACTCCTACGCCGATGACCTGCCGTACTGGGTCCAGGTGAGCGGCACCCCGCACCTGGTTGTGCCCTACACACTCGATGCCAACGACATGCGCTTCGCAGCCGCGCAGGGGTTCAACTCCGGCGAGCAGTTCTTTCAGTATTTGAAGGACAGTTTCGAAGTGCTCTACGCTGAGGGCGAAACGCGACCCAAAATGATGTCCGTCGGGCTACACTGCCGCCTCGCCGGTCGGCCGGGGCGCTTCGCCGCGTTGTGCCGTTTCCTCGATCACGTGCAGCGCCGCGATGCCGTGTGGATCTGCCGGCGGGTGGACATCGCGCGGCACTGGGTCCAGCGCCATCCGTTTCGCCCGACGACTTGATCCGGACTCGCCTACTTGTCGAGCGGCGGCTTCAGCAACGCGTTCGACTCCCCCAGCTTCGGATAGCGTAGCTCGGTCGCGTGGTCACGAAAGGCCGGATCGACGGGCACGCTCACCGCCGGCATTGCGGCCCCATCGGACACTACGCTGCGTTGAAATACCTCGCGCGCCGCGAACTGCGGATCCGCCATCGCTTCTTCCACGCTGCGTACCACATTGCAGCATACGTCCTTTCCCTCGAAGCGAGCGAGCCACTCGGCGGCGGTGCGTTGCAAGATGATTTCTACCACAGCAGCACGCGTCGCTTGCGGATCCTTGCGGTCTTCGCGCAGCGCGGCAGGGAGCTCGATGGCAGCGCAGAAGTTGGCCCAGAAGCGATCCTCCAGCGGCGCCGCAGCCAGATGCCTGCCGTCGGCCGTCCGATAGATCTGGTAACGCGGGCTGCCGCCGGACAGCAGCTCGCCCCCGGGCCGTGGCCAGTTTCCGGTAGCGACTCCGTTGCCGATGCCCCAGTAAAGAAACGGGAGCAGGCCGTCGGTCATCGCGATGTCCAGCCTGCAACCCTTGCCGGTGTGTTCGCGGTTGCGAAGGGCAAGCAGGATGTTGATCACCGCCGGATAGGCGCCTCCTGCGATGTCGGCCGACAGCGCATTCGGTACGACCGGAGAGCCATCGACGCCCGCAGCGATCGACAACAGCCCCGCGTCCGCCTGATAGTTGAGATCGTGGGCAGCCACCTGTGCCTTGGGACCGTTCCGACCGTAGCCTGAAATGGCGCAGTAAATGATGCGCGGGTTGATTGCGGACAGCGTCTCGTATCCCAGTCCGAGGCGCTCCATGACGCCGGGTCGAAACTGCTCTACGACCACGTCTGTGGCCGCGAGCAGCGGGCGCAACCGTGATAACGCATCGGGTGCTTTGAGGTCGACGGCGATGCTGCCCTTGCCGCGGTTCAGCATCGCGAAGGACACGCTGGTATCGGCAAAGCGCGGCTGGTAGCTGCGCAGTTCCTCACCGCTATCAAGACGCTCGACTTTGATTACCTCGGCTCCGGCTTCGGCCAGCAGCAGGGTCGCCATGGGCCCGGGAAGCAGGGTGCTGAAGTCCAGAACGCGGATGCCGTACAGGGGTTGCATGGGAGTTGGTTGGTCGGAGGGGATCGGGGGCCTCCATTCTACCGGGCCGACCCTCAAGTCTTCAGGCCGTGCGACGAAAAAGCATGCGAGGCGTCTCATCGAGAACCTCAATTCGGGAGGCAAGAAAATGTCGGCCAACGTCCTAACCGAGTCGCGGACCCCTGCCGCCGGGGCAATCCCGAGCGGCGCCCTACCCGAGATATCGCTGGAGGACATCTGGAACGGCATAGCCCAGGACCAATTCTTCCCGCACTTTCAGCCCAAGGTGGCCCTGCGCGGTATGCAGCTTCTGGGCGTCGAAGCGTTGGTGCGCTGGAAACACGCTGAGCACGGTGTCCTTCCTGCCGGGTCGTTTCTACCTCTGATCGCGGACAACTTCCTGTTCGACGATCTGACCGCCATCATGCTCGACAAGTCCGTGGGTCAGTGCCGGAAGTGGCGGCGGCAGGGCCTGGACGTGCAGATTGCGGTCAACCTTTCGCCCGTTCTTCTGCTGACTCCAGGACTGGCGGACCGCATCGAAGCCAAGATCATCGAGCACGGCGTGGAGCACGAGAACCTAGTCATCGAGGTGCCTGAAGCGGCTCTTGCGCATGACATCCGGGTCGCGCTGGAAAGCTTGCTGCAATTGCGGGTACGCGGATTTGGCCTGGCGATCGACGACTTCGGGACTGGACAGTGCTCGCGCGAACAGTTGGAGCGGATCCCCGCCACCGAGCTCAAGATCGATCGCAAGATGCTGGCCGGTGCGGCGCGTAACGCCCCGCTGCGCGTGGCGCTCAAGCGCGGGTTGGACATGGCGCACGAGCTGAACCTCAAAGCGGTCGCCGAGGGTGTCGAAACCCGAGAGGAGTGGGAGCTGGTCAATGAGCTGGGCTGTGATATGGCCCAGGGGTATTTCATCGCGCCGCCGATGCCAGCCGAGGATCTCGTCGCCTGGAAACAGGCCTGGAACGCGGATCCTTTTCTCTGAGCTACCCGACACGCCATAGCGCACGGCAACGGGCAGTCCGCAGATCCAACGCATCCGCGCTCGCATCCGGGGGAGAAACGCCGAGCAACATCGTGTCGTCCGCTGCGTTTCGTCAACCCTTTGTGCGCTTCGCGAGCAGCAGTCGATAGCTGTGAAGGGTAGAATGCATTCCGCGCGCAGAAGCAACGCGCACCAGCATGCTATCTCGAGCAGCGAACGACATTCGACGCGCCGCGATGGGCAAGACCTACGATCTCGCATGCAAGGCCGTCGGGGCTTTGTACGACCACGCTATTTCCACGCCGCCGATTCTGGATCTGAATCGATATTTTCCGGACCATCGGCGGTTCGCTCAGAACTGGCATCGGATCAGAGATGAGTGCCTGGCGGCCGTGCAGGACATCGGCTCCGTTCCGCAGTTTCACGAGTTGATGGAGGCGCAGAGGCCACTGTCGACGTATGGCGACAAATACTGGCGTCTGTTCTTGCTCAAGGCCTACGGCAGCAACCATCGCGGGAACCAGGCCAAGTGTCCCTTTACGGCCTCGCTGATCAAGCAGAGCCGGTCGGTTCAGTCGGCAACGTTTTCGATTCTCGAAGGCCGGAAACACATCCCCATGCACCGCGGGCCTTTCCGAGGCATTCTCCGATACCACCTCGGTCTGGTGATACCGAGAAAGCCGGACGGCAGTTCTTCGAACCGTTTGAAGATCGACGGGGTGGTGCACGAACTGAAGGAGGGCGGGGAACTGCTCTGGGATGATACCTACCCTCACGAGGCGTGGAACGACAGCGAAGCTTTGCGAGCCGTGCTCATGCTCGACATCATGCGGCCCGGCATGTCGCTGCCCCTGAGACTGGTCACCAGAGCGATCATCGTCCTGGTGCGGGTTGGCGTCGAGCTCAAGGCCAGCAGAGCGTACAGGTCCCTAGTGGCGTTCCATAGCTAAAACACTGTTTGTGGAGCGTCTCGGTGTGCCGGCCGTTGGCCCCTCTAAGCTAGCGGCTTGCCCGTGCCGCCGTGCAGCAGCACTGTGTCCCCATCGGAATAGGCCGGGGTGCAACAGCATAGGAGCCGCAACGGCTCCGCGCCGATATTGCTGATGCAGTGAGGTGTGTCAGGGGGAATGTGGACGGTGTCCCCCGGCAAGACGGAGAAGCGCTCGTCCCCGAGCGTCATCAATCCGCGGCCGGCGGTAATGTGGTACAGCTCCTCGGTGCGCAGATGTTTGTGCAACAGCGTCTCCTGACCGGAATGCAGTGTTGCCTCGGCCAGGCTTTGCCTCCGGTTTCCGTGGTGATCCGGATGCATCAGCTCGCGAACCTCGGAGCCATCGGCGGTGATGTAAGAACGAATGGCTGCGTAAGATGTTTTCAGTTGCTTCACCCTTCGCCCTTCACTGACCTGCTTTCTGCCGCGCCGGGGCCAGCAGCGCCGAGATAGACGCCGCGGTCTGCTTGAGCAGGGGCAGCGCCTCCTGCGTGAGCTTCTGGATCGGCCAGCGCGAGGCGTGGGTCCCGATGTTGAGCGCGGCAACAGTACGGGCACCGCCATCTACGATCGGCACCGCGATCGAGCGCAGGCCCATCTCCAGCTCCTGGTCCACCAACGCCCAGCCTTGTCTGCGCACGACATCGATCTCGCGCAGCAGCGCAGTGGGTTCGATGATGGTCTTCGGCGTGTATTTGGCGAGCGGAGAGGGTTGCTCCAGCAGACGCTCTACCTCCGCCGGAGAAATTCCCGCGAGAAGCACGCGGCCCATGGACGTGGCGAAGGCGGGCAGACGCGTGCCGATGCCGAGATTGATCGACATGATGCGCACGGAGGTTGGAACCCGCGCCACGTACACGATCTCGCTGCCGTCGAGGACAGCGATCGAACACGACTCGTGGACGCGCTCCACCAGCTCGACCATGTAAGGTTGCCCGAGCTGCCACAGATTCTGCGAGTGCAGGTAGGCGAAGCCGAGGTTCAATGCCCGCGGCTGCAGGCCGAAGCGCTTCCCGTCGAAACCGGCATAGCCCAAGTCGACCAGGGTCAGCAGTAGCCGGCGGGCCGTCCCGCGCGACAGACCGGTCTTCCTTGCCACCTCGCTGAGAGTCATGGAAGGTGAGCGGGCATCGAATGCCTCGATCACCGCCAGCCCTTTGGCAAGTGCACGCACGAAGTCGCTGCCGCTGTCTCCTTGCAGCCTCAAAAGGCCCTCGTGCTTCACGTCCCACGCTTGCGTTGCACTGCGGCGAACGGCTCGATCCGCCGTGCGGGTCCGATCGTTCTCCCTGGGTGCGGCCTGCGGCCGGGCAGGCCTTGACAGAGAATTGGAGCTAGGCATAGAGTGTTCGGGGTTCGGACGCATGTCCGCATTGCGAACAACTTTACCAGCAAACGGCCGGAGGAGCAAATGCCTTTCACCACCGTGTTCGGCTCCCTCTCCAAGTACGAGAAGGGAACGATGGAGATCATCAACGACAACCCCAAGTACTACGTTTTTTCCAACGTGTTCGAGGTCGCGTCGAAGTCGAAGCCCTACGAAAAAATCGCTGTGGCGAAGAACCTCGAGTACGTCATCGAGGCCATTCGAGCAGAAGGCACTTCAGCGTGGATGGCCTGCTCGCACGATGAGTTTGCGGTCGTGATGGACGGTGAGGTGGAAGTGGAATACGTCAAGCTCGACAACGCAGAGGGCACAGCGCAGGCCGGCAAGGAAGGAACCGTTCAGCTTCAAGGGGAGCCCAAGGGCAAACGCATGGGCAGCGTGCGTCTGAAACGCGGACACCAGGTGCTGTTGCCCAAGGGCGCGGCCTACCGCTTCAAGGCGCCCAAGGCCAGCGTCATGATTCAGCAGACCATCGTGGGCCCGCTGACGGTCCAGAAGTGGGGCGAGATTTGCGCCCATTGAAGATCTAAGGACAACCACCATGAATGCACCTGTCGAGATGAAATTGCCGGAAAAGATCGCCGGCTACCGCACCTTCACGCTGGGGCAGCTGACCCTCCAACGCGACGAGTACTTCGTCACCATCACCTGGCCCGCGAACGGCAAACGCCAGTCTCACACCATGAGCGCGGACGCCTTCCTGCGGGCCATCATGCGCGACGTAGCCTGGGGCTTCTTCTATGGACTGGTGAACTTCGATGCCGTGTTCGGCTCGCGCAACTTGTATGGCCGCGTGGAGTTGTTTGCCGGCCGCTACAACGAAGCGATCCACAAGGCCGGACTTTCCTATGTGGAGGTCTTCGACACTCCGGTGGCGATGGCCAAGTTCAAAGAGATCCTGAGCGACTGGGTGAACGAGGGCTTCGATCCGTTCGCTGCACCGGCCGAAACGGGGGCTGCCGCGGCGTTCGGCGAGAAGCGTGGCAACAACCTCAAGGCGATCGAACGCTTCCGCGTGGCCACCAAACGCATGCCTGGCCTCGAGGGGGATTCCCCGTTGCGCGACGATCTTGCCGTCAACCGCGCGTTCGCGGATGTCGTGCAGGATGAGCCCGAGATCAAAGCCGAGCCAGGCTTCGAGAAGGAGCTGCACGCGTTCAATCTGTTCAAGTACCTATCGCGTTCGGACGTGACCTGGAATCCGTCCGTCACTTCGGTCTGCAAACAGAGTCTGTTCTGCCCCACCACGGAGGAGTACATCCTGCCCATCATTCACGGTAACGACCGCGTCGAATGGTTCGTGCAGCTGTCGGACGAGATTACCTGGGAGGTTGGGGATCGCGAGACGGGACGTCCGCGCGCACGCCTCACCATGAAGGCGGGCGATGTTGCGGCTATGCCAGCGGATATCCGCCACCAGGGATTCTCGAAGAAGCGCTCGATGCTGCTGGTGTGGGAGAACGCCAACCCGGATCTCCCCAGGCGCTACGAGCGCGGCGAGCTGCCGCCGTATCCGGTCGAGTTCTGAGCGCGCCGCCCCCTCACCCTGCTCTCTCCCGCGGGGAGAGGGTGCAGAGCCTGGAGGAGACGCTGGACGCCGTGCAAAACAAGTTGTTCATCGATGGCGAGTTCGTCGACTCGGATACGCGCGCGCGCATTCCGGTCCTGAACCCGCACGACAACTCGCTCATCACAGAGGTCGCCGAGGCACACAAGGCCGACATCGATCGGGCGGTGGACGCGGCTCGCGGGGCGTTCCCGGCATGGGCCAGGCTGGCGGCCGCCGACCGCGGGCGGCTCCTGCTCAAGCTTGCGGACGCCATCGACGCACGTGCCGAGGAATTGGCGAAGCTCGAGACGCTGGACACCGGGCACCCGCTGCGCGATACGAAGGGACTGGACGTGGTGCGCACCGCGTTTACGTTTCGCTACTTCGGCGGCATGGCCGACAAGGTTCAGGGCAGCGTGGTGCCGGTGGAGCAGGGATTCCTCAACTATGTTTTGCGCGAGCCGCTCGGTGTGGTCGGCCAGATCGTGCCCTGGAATTTCCCGCTCATGTTCACGAGCTGGAAGATGGGCCCTGCGCTGGCTGCCGGCAACTGCGTCGTGCTCAAGCCCGCCGAATTGACGCCGCTGTCGAGCCTGCGCGTCGCCGAGCTGGCGCGTGACGCCGGATTCCCGAAGGGCGTGATGAACGTCGTGCCGGGCTACGGCAATGTGGCCGGGCAGGCTCTCGCCGAGCATCCGGGCGTGGACAAGATCGCGTTCACCGGCTCGACTGCGACCGGCCGCAAGATCGTGCAGGCCTCGGCGGGCAACCTGAAGCGGGTACAGCTCGAGCTCGGCGGGAAGGGCGCCAACGTCGTATTCGACGACGCGAATCTGCTGCCCGCCGTGAACGGTTCTGCCTTCGCGATCTTTCACAATCAGGGGCAGGCTTGCATCGCCGGCTCGCGGCTCATCCTGCACGAGAAGATCGCCGAGGCGTTCCTCGACAAGTTCGTGGCGCTGGCGCGCTCGATCCGACTGGGTAATCCGCTGGAGCCGGCGACCGAGATGGGACCGCTCACGTCGACCCAGCACCGCGATCGGGTGCTCACGTATGTCAAGGTGGCGCGCGAAGAAGGCGGTGAGGTCCTGCTGGGCGGCAAGCCACCCGAGCGTCAGGATCTGTCGAAGGGCTGTTACGTCGAGCCGACGATCGTTCGCGCCAGCCCACGCGCGCGCGTGTCGCAGGAGGAAGTGTTCGGCCCGTTCGTCACCGTGACCACCTTCCGCGACGACGAGGAAGTCATCGCGATTGCCAACGGCACCGAGTATGGCCTGGGCGGCGGTTTGTGGACTACCAACCTCGCGCGCGCGCATCGCGTCGCGGCGGCGATGCGTACAGGCATGGTCTGGATCAACTGCTACAAGCGCGTCAACCCCGGCTCTCCGTTCGGCGGGGTGGGCAGGTCGGGCTATGGCAGGGAAATGGGCTTCGAGGCCATGCACGACTACACCGAAGCCAAGTCGGTGTGGGTCAACGTCGACGCACAGATCCCGCCCTATTACCCGCGCTGACCTGACCCATGATCAACAAGATTCTCCCGTCGGTTACGGAGGCGCTCGCGGATATCCGCGACGGCGCGACGATAATGATCGGGGGCTTCGGCACCGCCGGAATGCCGGCGGAGCTGATCGACGCGCTCATCGCTCAGGGCGCGAAGGATCTGACCATCGTCAACAACAACGCCGGCAACGGCGAGACCGGGCTAGCCGCGTTGCTCAAGGCACGGCGCGTGCGCAAGATCCTCTGCTCGTTCCCGCGCCAGGTTGATTCGCACGTGTTCGACGCACTATATCGCGCGGGCGAGATCGAGCTCGAGCTGATCCCGCAGGGCAACCTGGCCGAGCGCATCCGGGCCGGGGGGGCGGGAATCGGCGCTTTCTTCACGCCGACCGGATACGGAACGCAACTGGCGGAGGGCAAGGAAACGCGCTTGATCGACGGCCGCGGCTATGTGCTCGAGTACCCGATCCGCGGCGACTACGCGTTGATCAAGGCCGAGCGCGCCGACCGCTGGGGCAATCTGGTGTACCGCAAGACAGCGCGCAACTTCAGTCCGGTCATGGCCAGCGCGGCGAAGTGCACCATCGTCCAGGTTAACGAGCTGGTCGAGCTGGGTGGACTCGACCCCGAGGCGATCGTCACACCCGGGATCCACGTCCGGCGCGTGGTTCAAGTTCGGCGCTCGGCCATCCCGCGGCAGCGTGCGGAAGCTGCAGCCTAGCTCCGGACGGAGGAGATACAGCAGATGAACAAGCTCAACCGTGATCAGATGGCCGCGCGCGTTGCGCGCGACATCCCCGAGGGTGCTTACGTGAACCTCGGGATCGGTCTGCCAACCCTGGTGGCCAACCACCTGCCGAAGGGCCGGGAAATCCTGCTGCACAGCGAGAATGGGCTGCTCGGCATGGGCCCTGCACCTGCGGCCGGCGACGAAGACTACGACCTGATCAACGCGGGCAAGCAGCCGGTCACGCTGCTTCCCGGGGGTTCCTATTTCCATCAGGCCGACTCGTTCGGCATGATGCGCGGGGGCCACCTCGACTTCTGCGTGCTCGGTGCCTTTCAGGTGTCGGTACAGGGCGATCTGGCGAACTGGCATACCGGCGAGGTGGATGCGATCCCGGCCGTCGGCGGTGCGATGGACCTCGCCATCGGCGCCAAGAATGTGTTCGTGATGATGGAGCATCTCACCAAAAAGGGTGAGAGCAAGATCGTCGAACACTGCACTTATCCCCTGACCGGCATCCGCTGCGTCAGCCGAATCTACACCGACCTGGCGGTGCTGGATGTCACCCCGGCCGGGCTGAAGGTGGTGGAGCAGATTCCCGGGCTGTCATTCGAGGAACTCGGCCGGATCACGGGCGTGCGGCTCATCGCCGCTGTCGAGCCCGTGCTTGCCTGAAGCTTGAGCGTGACGCCATTTATCTTTCAGAGCAATATCCCGCGCACGGTGTTTGGCACGGGGAGCCTGGCCCAGCTTGAGCGCGAGCTCGACCTGCTCGGTGCAAAACGGGCGCTGGTGCTTTCCACGCCGGAGCAGCGCACCATCGCTGAGGACATCGCAAAGCGACTCGGCAAGCGGTGTGCCGGCGTCTTCGATCGCGCCGTGATGCACGTGCCGATCGAGACCGCGCGCGCAGCGCGCGAGACGGCTGGACGTTTGGACGCTGACTGCGCGGTGGCAGTCGGCGGGGGCTCGACGACCGGGCTTGGGAAGGCGATCGCGCTCGAGTCCAGCCTGCCGATCCTGGCTATCCCGACTACGTATGCAGGTTCGGAGATGACGCCGATCTGGGGTATCACCGAAGCCGGTGTCAAGCGCACCGGCCGCGACGCGCGCGTTCTGCCGCGCACAGTGATCTACGATCCAGGCCTCACCTCGTCGCTTCCAACCGGGCTGTCCGTCACCAGCGCGATCAACGCGATCGCCCATGCCGCCGAGGGGCTCTACGCCCAGGATGCCAATCCGATCCATTCGCTGCTGGCCGAAGAGGGCATCCGCGCCATTGCGACAGGGCTGCCGAGAGTGATGGCCAAGCCGGCCGATCTCGACGCGCGCAGCGACTGCCTGTACGGCGCCTGGCTGTGCGGCGTCGTTCTCGGTGCGGTCGGCATGTCGCTACACCACAAACTCTGTCACACCTTGGGCGGTAGCTTCAACCTGCCCCATGCTGAGACGCACGCTGTGGTGCTGCCGCACGCGCTGTCTTATAACAGCGCAGCGGTGCCGGAGGCTATGGCGCGCATCGCCCGAGCCCTGCGCGCCGCGAGCGCGCCGTCAGGTGTTTACGATTTGGCGAAGACGCTAGGCGCGCCCACCGCGCTGCGCGACATCGGCATGCCCGAATCGGGATTGGATCGCGTGGCGGAACTTGCCACGACCAATGCCTACTGGAACCCACGGCCCCTGGAGAGCGGGGCAATCCGCAAGCTGCTGCAGCAAGCATGGGAGGGCAGGCGTCCAGAGTGAAGCAAACCAGAGTGGTTCCGATGCAACCGAGGCAGGACAGTTCCACTACAACAGGAGGAGAAAACATGAACAACCCGACCACCCCGAATCGTCGCCGGCAGCTGATCCAGGCCGGCGGTGCGCTCGCAGGGGCGAGCGCGCTCGGTTTCCCGTATCTGGCGCTGGCGCAGCAGAAGACCATCCGCATCGGCTACGTTTCACCGCAGACCGGGCCGTTGGCCCCTTTCGGCGAGGCGGACAACTTCACGCTGAATCAGATTCGCGCGCAGCTCAAAGACGGATTGATGATCGGCGGCACCAAGTACACTGTCGAGATCCTGGTGAAAGACTCGCAGTCCAACCCGAATCGCGCTGGCGAGGTAGCAGGAGATCTCATCCTCAAGGAGAAGATCAACCTGATGCTGGTCGGCAACACGCCGGAGACGGCGAACCCGGTTTGCGACCAGTGCGAGTTGAACGAGGTGCCCTGTGTGTCCAGCATCGTTCCCTGGCAACCCTGGTTCTTCGGGCGCAAGGGCGACCCGGCCAAGGGCTTCAACTGGACCTACCACTTCTTCTGGGGACTCGAGGACGTCATCGCGGTGTTCACCAACATGTGGAAGACGATGCCGACCAACAAAAGAGTCGGCGGACTATTTCCCAACGACGGCGACGGCAATGCGTGGGGCGACAAGGAGCGCGGCTTTCCGAAACCGCTTACGGCGGACGGCTTCACGCTGTTCGATCCGGGCCGCTACCAGAATCTGACGCAGGACTTCTCCGCCCAGATCGCGGCGTTCAAGAAAGACAATGTCGACATCATCACCGGCGTGGTGCTGCCACCGGACATGAAGACGTTCTGGACTCAGGCCAAGCAGCAGGGCCTCAAGCCGAAGATCGTGTCGGTCGGGAAAGCCCTCCTGTTCCCCGGTGCGCTGGAAGCCATGGGAGACCTGGGCGAAGGCTTCTCGACGGAAGTGTGGTGGACGCCGACTTATCCTTTCAGCTCCTCGCTCACCAAGCAGAGCGCGAAGCAGTTAGGCGATGCGTATGAAGCCACGACCAAGAAGCAATGGACGCAGCCGATCGGCTTTGGTCATGCGCTGTTCGAGGTCGGGATCGACGCGCTGAAGCGCAGCAAGGACGTGAGCTCACCCGCCGCTATCCGTGACGCGATCGCCAGCACCAATCTCAGCACCGTGGTCGGACCGATCGCCTGGGGCAAGGGGCCGGTGAAGAACGTGTGCAAGACCCCGCTCGTCGGCGGTCAGTGGGTGAAGGGCAAGAAATACAAGTACGAGCTGGTGATCGTCAACAACCAAACCGCGCCCAATATCCCGACGGGAGGCACGCTCAAGCCGATGCCCTAAGGTCATGTCGGGGCAGGCTACTCAAGCGTCATGTCGATCCTCGCCCTCGAAGGCGTCTGCAAGAGTTTTGGTGCGCTCAAGGCGGCCGACAGCATCTCGCTGTCGGTCGCCGAGGGCGAAACGCTGGGCATCCTGGGACCGAACGGCGCCGGCAAAACCACGCTGTTCAACCTGATCAGCGGCGATCTGCGTGCCGACGCAGGCCGCGTGTCCTTCGGCGGCAAGGACATCACCCGGGAGCCCCCGCACCGGCGCTGTCGGCTCGGCATCGGTCGTTCCTATCAAATTCCGCAGCCGTTCGGCGCGATGACAGTGTTCGAGAACCTGGTCGCGGCGGCCTCCTTCGGCCGCGGTCAACCGGAGCCCGACACGTATCCCAACGCGGTCGAGATCCTGCGCGTCACCGGCCTGCTGGGTAAGGCAAACCGCCTCGCGGGCAGCTTGACGCTGCTGGATCGTAAACGCCTGGAGCTCGCGCGCGCGCTCGCTACCGGGCCCAAGGTATTGTTGCTCGACGAGATCGCGGGCGGGCTCACCGAACACGAGGCCCGCGAATTGGTCGAGGAGATTCGGCGCATCAAGGCCCAGGGCGTGACCATGATCTGGATCGAACACGTGGTGCATGCACTGCTGGCGGTGGCAGACCGGCTGTTCGTGATCAACTTCGGGCAAAAGCTCGCGGAAGGGCCCCCGGAAGCGGTGATGAATGACACTGAAGTGAAGCGGGTGTACATGGGATTGGAAGTGTAGCCTCGCGGCGCAAGCATGCTCTCGGTTCAGAATCTCAAAGCGTTCTACGGCGACTTTCAGGCGCTGTTCGGCATCGATTTCGAGGTGTCCGAAGGCGAGGTGGTCGCCGTGATCGGCGCCAACGGCGCGGGTAAATCCACTTTCCTCAGAAGCGTGTGTGGACTGCTGAAGGCAGCGCGCGATGCGGTCAGATTCGAGGACCAACCCATCGGTGGTCTTGCGCCGGGGAAGATCGTTCGGCGCGGCATCGCGATGGTGCCCGAGGGGCGTCGGCTGTTCACCAGCTTGTCGGTGGAGGAAAACCTCTTGATGGGAGCCTATGCGCGTCGTCCGGGGCCGTGGAACCTCGCCTCCGTGTACAGGCTGTTCCCCATCCTCGAGCAGAAGCGGCATGTGCCCAGCCCGGCGCTGTCCGGTGGCCAGCAGCAGATGGCCGCCATCGGGCGGGCCTTGATGAGCAACCCCAAGCTGCTCATCTGCGACGAGGTCTCGCTCGGGCTTGCACCGATCGTGGTCAAGGAGATCTACGACGCGCTGCCCACTATCTGCGCGGACGGCATGACCGTGATCGTGGTGGAGCAGGATGTCGGCGTGGCGCAACGCGTATCCAGCCGGCTGTACTGTTTTCAAGAGGGGCGTGTGTCGCTCAGCGGCCGCTCGGCCGAGCTCACGCGCGAGCAAGTGTCGAAGGCGTATTTCGGCGTGTAGGCGCGCGGATGCTTTCGTGGGTCGATACGATTGTTCAAGGCGTGCTGCTCGGCGGGTTGTACGCGTTGTTCGCCATGGGCCAAGCGCTGATTTTCGGCGTGATGCGGCTCACCAATACCGCGCACGGCGACTTCATCATCCTGGCCGCTTTTGCCGGCTTCTCCCTGGCGCTGTCGACCGGGCTGACCGCTGCTGCCGCGCCGTGGGCCGCGATGGCGCTGCTGCTGCCGATCGCCTTCGCGGCGGGGTACGGCCTGCAGCGCTTTGTCCTCAACGACACGCTGGGACGCGATCCGCTGCCTTCATTGGTGGTCACCTTCGGTCTCGCGATCGTGATCCAGAACGTTCTGCAGGAGGTGTACAGCGCCGACCCGCGCTCGATCGAGTCCGGCGGCTTCAACACCGCAAGCATTGCGCTGACCAGCGGGCTTGCCGTTGGTACGCTGCCTCTGCTCATCTTCGCAATCGCCGTGGCGATGGCGGTGGGGATGCAGTGGCTGTTCGACCGCACGCCGATTGGCCGTGCATTCCGTGCGGTGAGCGACGACAAGGACGCAGCCGAGTTGATGGGCCTCGATCACCGCCACGTGTACGCGCTGGCCACCGGGATCGCGTTTCTGCTGGTCGCGATCGCCGGCACGCTGTACGGGATGAAGACGACGGTCGCGCCCACCGACGGGCCCGCCTTGCTGCTGTTCGCCTTCGAGGCGGTGATCATCGGCGGCATGGGATCGTTCTACGGGACGCTTGCCGGCGGCATCGTTCTCGGCGTGACCCAGGCCATCGGCTTCCGTTTCGATCCGGGATGGGGCATCTGGTTTGGCCACATCGTCTTCCTCGCGATGCTGGTGTTCCGGCCCAGTGGCTTGTTCCCGAGGACGCGCTGACGCCTTCGCCATGAACGTCTCGGCCCAGGTCTCCTACAGCGTCAGCCGCGCCACCCGGGCCAGTCGGGGCGGAGGCGCGGTCGCCATCGCACTGATCCTGCTGCTGGCGTCGTTCCCCTTCTGGGCCGACTCCGGCTGGATGCGCGATTTCGATGAGATGGCGTGTTATCTGATGTTCGCGATGATGTGGAACCTGCTTGCCGGTTATGGCGGCATGGTGTCCATCGGGCAGCAGGCCTACCTGGGGCTCGGTGGTTATGCGCTGCTGGTGATGGGCAATTTGTGGGGAGTCAATCCGTTCGTCGCGGTGCCCATCGCCGCGCTGTTCGCGATGGTGGTGGCCATTCCTGTCTCAAGGGTGGCGTTCAGACTGCAGGGCGGCTACTTCGCCATCGGTACCTGGGTCATCGCTGAAGTTTTCCGTTTGTCATTCGCCAACTGGTCCGAGGTCGGCGGCGGATCCGGCACCAGCCTGATCGCGTTGCAGGGAATCCCGAAAGCGACGCGGCAGGCGGCCACGTTCTGGTTCTGCCTAGTTGGCGCCGTAGCGTCGGTCGCCCTGGTCTATTGGTTCCTGCGCTCGCGCCAGGGGCTCGCGTTGCTCGCGATCCGCGACAGCGAGGTCGCTTCGGAGAGCCAGGGCGTCAACGTGCGCGCGACCAAGCTCGTCGTCTACTTGGTGGCGGCCTTCGGGGCAGGGCTGGCCGGCGCCCTGTACTTTCTCGGTCACCTGCGCATCTCGCCGAACGCCGCGTTCCGCGTTAACTGGCACGCATTCACCATCTTCATAGTCCAGATCGGGGGCCTCGGCACCATCAAATGACCGAATGACCGTGTGATACTGGTCTATC
>JACXTT010005748.1_pt1 | contig 17922 bp, 17 predicted proteins | sample 9270951 | NCBI WGS metagenome assembly JACXTT01 (sample SAMN15532306, study PRJNA645909) | rock metagenome | isolation source: weathered quartz diorite | place: Puerto Rico | collected 2017-06-21 | reverse complement strand
GAAAGGCCGGGACCCAGTCCGACCAAGTATTTGAATATACGAAGGACTGGATTCCGGCCTACGCACCGAATGGTGTCTCCATCGACCGGAATGACGAATATTTAAGGTTTCGAGAAGTTTCCCAAACCGCGAACTCCAGCATTGGCGCGCTTCTTCAAGCATTTTTGCCCCGGAAGCCGCGCCAGCGCTGGAGTTTAAATTTTTGGGGACTTCTTGAAACCGTAGCGAGCGCACATTTGCAAACAGCAGGTCGCGGCAAGGGCGTAACTTGAATCGCCTGACGGACGCGCCGGGCACACCTATTTTTTTGCGGCCTCGCGAATCGCTTTCAAGGTGGTGTTCGGCGTGATCGCCTCCGCATCGATGCGTACCTCGATCAGCGCCGGTTTGCCGGCGGCCAGCGCACGGGCGAATGCCGGCGCGAATTCGGCGGTGGTTTCCACGGTTTCGCCATGCGCGCCAAAGCTGCGCGCATAAGCTGCAAAGTCCGGATTGACCAAGGCGGTGCCATGCACATGGCCCGGATAATGGCGCTCCTGGTGCATGCGGATGGTGCCGTACATGCCGTTGTTGACGACGATGAAGATCACGTTCAGCTGGTACTGCACCGCGGTGGCCAGTTCCTGTCCGGTCATCAGGAAGCAACCGTCGCCGGCCAAACAAATTACGCTGCGCTGCGGGTGCAGCGCCTTGGCGGCGATCGCGGCGGGAACGCCATAACCCATCGCCCCCGAGGTCGGCGCCAGCTGCGTGCGAAAACCGCGATATTGATGGAAGCGATGCGCCCAGGTCGCGTAATTGCCGGCGCCATTGGTGATGATCACGTCCGCCGGCACCGCGGATTTGATCTGCTGCATCACGTCCCACATTTGCACCGCACCTGGAATTTCGCGGCGCTGCTGCCACTCGCGGTATTCGGCGTTGGCGCTTTTCGCCAGCATGGCGCTTGCATCGCGGGTCAGCTTCGACAGCGCCGCCAGGGCGTGTGCAAATGAAGCTACCGTGGCATTGATCAACAGCTCGCCTTGATAGACGCGGCCCAGCTCTTCGGCGCCGGCGTGCACATGGATCAGTTTCTGTTTGGGTACCGGCGCCTCGAACAGCGTGTAGCCGCCGGTGGTCATTTCCCCCAGACGCGCGCCGATGCACAGCACCACATCGGCGTCGCGGATGCGCGCCGCCAGTTTGGGATTGATGCCGATGCCGACGTCGCCGGCATAGTTGGCATGCGCATTGTCGAACACATCCTGGAAACGGAAGGCGCAACCGATCGGCAGGTTTTGCGTTTCGACAAAGCGCTGCAGGGCCGCGCAGGACTCCCGATCCCAGCCGCTGCCGCCGACGATCACGAAGGGCCGCTCCGCACCCGACAACAGGCTGGAAAGCCGCGCCAATGCTGGTTCTCCGGCCGACGGTCCGATGGTTTGACCATGCTGGTAGGGACGCGCATCGGCCACGCTCGCCAAATCGGAAAGCATATCCTCGGGCAGGGCCAGCACCACCGGACCCATGCGCCCGCTGGTGGCGACCTGGAAGGCGCGGGCGATGTACTCGGGAATGCGATCGGCGCGGTCGATCTGCGCCACCCACTTGGCGAGTTGCCCGTACATGCGGCGGTAATCGATTTCCTGGAAAGCCTCACGCTCGACAAAGTCGCTGCCCACCTGGCCGATGAACAGGATCATCGGCGTCGAATCCTGAAACGCGGTATGCACGCCGATCGAGGCATTGGTCGCGCCCGGCCCGCGCGTCACCAGGCAGATGCCCGGCTTGCCGGTCAATTTGCCGTAGGCCTCGGCCATATTGGCGGCGCCACCTTCATGGCGGCAGGTGATGAGCCGGATCGCCTCACGCGATTCATAGAGCGCATCGAGCACCGGCAAATAGCTTTCGCCGGGCACGCAGAAGGACATGTCGACACCGTGGATCTTGAGCTGGTCGACCAGGATTTGGCCGCCGGAGCGCGGATTTGACGCATTCGTCATTTTTTTACACTCATAGTTGTCGCACCTTGTAACCCCTGGCTTGAAGCATCTCGATCAGCCCGCGCGGTCCCACCAGATGCATGGAACCGATCGCGACAAAATAAGCCTGGTCATCGCGCAGGAATTCTTCAACCCTGGCAAGCATCTCCGGGTGGCGGCTATAAACCAGCAACTCCTCGATTTCTGCCGTGCGCGGCAAATCGCGATTGACGTCGGTGGTCATCTCCCGCATCAATTTTGCGTCTCCGCTTTGCCAGGCTTTTACCATCCCGGCCACCTGGTCGGTGGTGCGGCCCGACTCGATAGCCGTCAGGGCGTTATCGAGGAAGGCCTCCTGCAGGGGCGCGGGCATGCTGTCGAACAGTTTCAACTGGCCGAGCTGGGACTCCAGTTCGAGCACCGGTTTGTTGTCGCGCCGCGCAGTGGTGATCAGATAGCTGTCCACGCCGTAATTGCGGTCGTAGCCAAGCCGGGTAAATTCGGCGATCGACAGAAACCCGCCTGCAATGCAGGGTTTCAGTTCGCGCAAACCATCCGCCGGCAGCTTCAGTTTCTGCAACTGGACCTGCAATCTCAGATAGAGCGCTTTGGGTATCTGCGACTCCAGCGACATCGGTGGGGTGTAGAGAATCAATGGGCGAATGTTTTCCTCGCGCTCGATCCTTGAAATATCCGCTTCCACCACCAGCTTTGCGGATTGCCTCAAGGCGCGTTCGACCGTTTCAGGCAGGGGATAGAAATTCTGCTTGCCGACATGAATGGTGCCGAATAAATAAACCGTGTTTCGGGCCGAACTGACTTCCCAGATGAATGCCTTGCGAGCAGCAGCTTCATCCCCCGCTATCGCAAGCGATGCCGGCGACTTCGCTGCTGCCTGGCGAACCTCGACTGGAGCCGACCCCGGTGGCGCCACTTGCGCCAATGCCTGCGCGCCGGCGGTCCAGCAGGATAAAAACAGCAGCAATGGGGAAAGGCGGCAGGCCGCCGCCATCTTCGACAAGCACTTCAAGCGATCCCGGGCGAATTCGTTCATCGATCAGCGGTTCATGCCGGCGGCTTGAAAGCGTTGAGCGTGGTAGGCGCCTCGGGCACAAAGGCATCCACGGCAACCGCTTCGTAGCGAACATCGCGTATTTCCAGCTCTTCACTGCCGCCAGGGGCGTGCAGGATTACCGTGTCTCCGACCCGCGCCTTCATCAGCGCCCGTGCGAGCGGCGATACCCAGGTGATATGACCCCGCTTCAGGTCCAGTTCGTCGATGCCGACGATAGTGACTGTTTTCTCTTCGCCGGCGGCGTTGACGAATGTCACCGTTGCGCCGAAGAAAATGCGCCCGGCGATTTCCTCGTCGCGGGGTGCTCCCGGATCGACCACTTCGGCCGCGTCAAGACGCTTGGTGAGAAAACGCAGCCGCCTGTCGATTTCGCGAAGGCGCTTCTTGCCGTATTGGTAATCCGCGTTCTCGCTGCGGTCCCCGTTCTTGGCAGCCCACGAAACCGCATTCGTTACAGCCGGCCGCTCCTTGTTCAGCAAGTACAGGTACTCCTCCTTCAGCCGCTGGTGGCCCGCAGGCGTTATGTAGTTTTTTGCGCCCGCAGGCAAAGGCGAGGCGTCGACTTCCGCATCATCCTCGTCCTCCTGTTCGGCTTCCCTGGTAAATGCTTTGCTCATGTCCGCTCGCTTTTAACGAACATTATAGGGCCGCTCGTGCCCCAAGCAGGTCTCTTGCCAGTGAGCGGCCAGGCAGCTGGCCCTATTTGGGTGCGCCGGCGTTCAGCTTTGCCAGCATCAGCTCCAATGCCAGAATGCGCTGGTCGCGCGCCTGGATGATCGTACGCAATTCGATCTCGATGTTTCTGAGCCGCTGCAATTCATCGCTTTCTTCCGGCGCCCTTGCGTCTGCGGGCCGGGAAGTGGCGGTCGCAGGCTTGCCGCCAAGCGCCTGGTCGATGGCAAGATGGATGGCCTGATGCAGACTCCCGCTTTCCGGCGCCGACACCTTGGCCGCAGGCGCCGGCGCATTGACTGACGCAGGCGCTCTCGCCACAGGCAAATCGGCAATAATGCTTTCCGGCGCGCGCTGAGCGGGACGGTCCACGGTTACCGCCGCGCGCGATTTGCCGGATTTCTTCGCCTTTGCATATTTTTCGGCGAGGCCGAAACGGGCCAGGGCGGGTTGCAGCAGCGCGAGCGGATCGGCGGCGTTTTGCTGCAAACCGCTTACATAGATGCCCAATGCGGAAACGCCTTCGGCGACGGCGGCGGCATCATCGCCATTGCCGGCAAGACTGCCGTCCGAAAACCGGGCGACGCGCCTGGCGACCTGCTCGCTGAGCGCAGCCGCCTCGTCAAGTTCGAGCATGGACAGGGCGCCCTGCACCTGCTTGAACAACTGCGCCAGTGACGCCAGTTCGGCGGGCTTTTGTTGATCGCGGAAAAAGCCATCGAGCGCCGCCTCGATGGTATTGAGGTTGATTTGAACCTCGCGGCCGACCTGGAAGATCAGCAGATGGGTCTGAGCGCGCAAAGTCATGGTGTCGCCAAGGCTGCTGGCGGAGGACTCGGCGGCAGGGAGCTCGACGCCGGTCATTGCACTGCGCAAGCGGCTGGAAACTGCAGTTGCCTGACGGGCGAATTCCGGGGTCAGCTTGAAAAAGGCTTCCAGCGAAGATTCCACGAACAGCATTGCCGTCGCCACTTCCATTGCCTGGATTTCACTGAGTAATTTTCCCGTCTTGCGCACATGTTTGCCGATCGCGCCCAGCACTTGCAGCAATTGGGCCAGTTCGCGGTTGGGCAGGGACTGGGCCATGGCCGCCAGCAACTCCGCCTGCTTTGCGAATGGCTCAAGCGCGGAACTGTTGCGACTGGTGAAAGCGAGCAAGTTGTCCTTCTGCCTGCGAACCTGCTCGCATAGCGCATTGACCGACGCCACCAACGCCGGATCGGCCTTCTGGTTTGCGCCGGCGTCCGGCATTGCCAGCAGTTCATCGAGACGGTAGACCTCGCGAATCGCATCGATATAATCGGTGCGTGCGGCCGATTTGCCCACAACCAGCAGCAGGTCGCGAAACAGCTTTTCCGGCACATGGGGATTGCCGGCAATCAACAATTTGATCTGCTGGTCGATCTTGCCGAACAACTGCACCGCAGGCGCGCCGGCGCCGGTGGGATCGTTGGCAACCGCCTCGAAGAATCCGGCAGCCGTAAACCAGAACGACCGTGCGGTCGGGTTGAACAGCAGGTTTTCGATGACCAAGACCGCATCGCGCATGGTGCGGGCGCCGGTCACCAGATCCTTGTCGCGCAGCAATCTCAGCAAGCCGGCCTGGAACAGGCTGCGGGCCTGTCGAACCGCCTCGGCCAATTGCTCGGGACCCAGCGGAGGCGCCACGTCGTCCGGCAAGGGCACCGTGGCGGACAGGTCGGGCGAAAAAAGATCGGTCGGCGTCGCGTCGTTGGCGCCTCGCGCGCGATTGAGCGCGATGTAAACAGGCGCCAGTGTCATCGGACGATCAGGCTCGCCGGACATCAGGCGGTCAAGATATCCTGAAAGTCCGACCGTGGCATTTTTCGCCGCAGCCAGCTGGTGGGCGGCATCGGCGGGCACCGCCACCGCGAAGGTGGCGACCAGTTTTTCTATTTCCTCGCTAAGCCTTGCGGCCGCACCCAGGCTGACCATCGACAGGGCGCCGGTAACCTGATGCAGGGACAGCGCGGCATACTGAATTGCCTTGCTATCCGCCGGGTCTTTGACCATTTCGTCGAAATGCGCCCTGGCGTTGACCAGGGAGTTTTCGATTTCCGCCCGCACCCAGGTAAGCGGGCCGGTGTCGAAGCCGGATGGGCTGTTGGTAACCATGGGCATTAGCGGAAATATTTAGGCAAATTGAATGGATGATGAATGGTAGCGATCTGCGCAGGTGCCGGATTGATGCCAATCACGCGGTGTATGCAGGCCAATATGCCACGAGCATCAATCGGTTCGCCATCTGCCGACCATAAATATTTTTTGCGATTGATACTCTACGTCAGCAAGGGCAACTACTGTGTGACTTAGGTCACACTTTCCCCGCCATGCTAATCATCGTTGCCACTCCTGACAATCTTTGACGATTCATTCCGCATTGCGGGACGTTGGGTCCTCGAGCCGGCCTTTTCAGTGTCCACCTCGATGGAACATGGGACAAACGCCAGGAGGCCGCAGGGCCCGCGAAATGGCGCGCGCTTCCCCGGCGGGCGACCTTCCTTTTCGGCGCCCGCAACGACGGACGAACACGCCAGACCGGCAGAACAAAATAGCCGACGATCGATTTGCGATCTATAATTTTCCCGGACGCATTGCGCCAACAGGGGAGACATCATGCATCGTCGGGATTTCATTGCCGCTACCGGTGCCGGAGCGCTGGCAGCCCTGCTCGGCGGTTGCGCCACCTCCGAACCGGTGGATCCGAAGGACACTCGGTTGTCATTGCTCTGCGGCTACATCGACAGTGCCGACGCACCGTCCAGGATCGAATGGGTGGAGGTCAAGCAATACGGTGAGCGCAACAAGGGACAGCAGGGCTATTACCTGGTGTCGTACGACCGCAAGAGTGGCGTGTTCTTTCATGTCGGCATCGAGGACGGTTACCACCAGGTGCATAAATTCGGCGGCGGCAACAGCCAGTACGACTGGTCCAGCAAAGGCCGCAACGCGACTGCACTGCGCATCGAACAACCCGGCGCCTATTTTGTCGGCGCCTTCAAATACATCCACCATGACCAGGGCTGGTTCAAGGACGACAAATTCGAGATGCGCCCCCTGCGCAGCCCGAGCGAGGCCGAGGTGCTGACCATTGTGTTGCGCCGTCTGGAAACCGACCGCGACCTCGCGGCCTATGAACATCAACGCATGCTGGTGCGCAAGCGACTGGCTGCCATCGGAGGTCGCCGTGCTTGAGCGTCGCCGCGCAATGATGGTCGCACTCGCCGGAGCGGCCGCGTCTTCCATGCTGCCCGGCTGCTACACCATCCAGGAAGCGGCCACCGACGGCGTGCCGCCAGCCAATGGCCGCAAGGTCATGCTGGTCGGACGCATTGAGGTCGTGCCTCGTGTCGCCGCGAGCGAACAGGACATCGACGTCAGGAACGATTTGTTCAATACCAAGCGGTATATGCTGGGACGGGCAGTCATACAGATGGCCGATCGGCCGGACCCGGGTTCTCTTCACGCCCTGTCGGCGCAATTCCTCAACCCGACCCTGGAGGAAACCTTCTTCTTCGTGTTGCCGCGCAGCGAGCGTTTCATCGCCAAGGGCAGCGTGACCATGGAGTGGCGCGATCTGACACCTGGTTCAAAAGCGATGAACGTCGAGAGCTCGGAGCTGAAATTTCCGGCGCCGCTGGAGCTCGATATCCGTACCGACGATCAGGCGATTTATATCGGCACACTGCGTCTGCATCGCGATGTGTTTCATTCCCTGCTGAAGGTCGAGCTGCTGGACCACCATGCCGCAGCGCTGGTCGAATTTCGCAAACGCTATGGAGCCCAGGCCGGTTTGCGAAAAGCCCTGCTGAAGTTGCCGCAAGCCACGACCAAGCCCGTTCGCAAGGGCGAAAACTCTTAGGCAGACGCCGTCCAAAATTCGCAGACCGCCATTTGGCGCGGCGTTTGGAGCATTTTTGGCTGAAGGAGCGCACCAATACTGGTTCCAGAGAAGCTGCGGGCCGCGGTTTGCCTGTGACCAAGGGAATCCCGCGGGACAAGGGAAACCCTTCGAATCCCTCCCGCGAGCCAAGCACCTGCCAGCCCGAACTATGAGCCAAGAATGAAAATTATTGTAACTTTTTATGTCTTTCTGTAAATTATTGGCTCCATACAACCGACAGGGAGCAGCCATGGGCTTCAATCGAATACTCAATTCGCGGTTTTACATGCTTTTACTGCAGACAATCCTTGCTACTACTTTGGTGCAATCCATGGCCTTTGCACAGCAATACAATTTCACGTTAAAAACTTCAGACAACTATGTAACGAAAACCGTAAATGCGGGAACTCCCATAACACTAGTTGCCACTATTGAGGGGAGCTGCTTTGTTCAGGGAACCTATCCCAATTGCCAACGCGAATGTTCATTTCCTTCTTCAAACAATTCCAACCACATTCTAATTAATGAGAGCTCACCTCAGTCAATTAGCCTTTTTTCGAGTTTGCTCTTCTCGACGCTAACGGATGGCTCTTGCTCGGTAACACCGGGGATTACACAAAATGCTAGCTACACGGGGACATTTTCTCCAGCCACCTACGCATTTGTGGCGAATGTGGACGGACACACCCCCATTTCCAACAACGTGAATATTGTTGTCCAAAAGGTTGCAACTACTACCAGCATCTCAGTAGCGGGGACTCCAACCGCTGGTTCTGTGCAATTGAATGCATCCGTGACCGCATCCGCGTCAGGAGCACCCAAACCTTCGGGTTCAGTGCAATTCAACACCACATTAAATGGGCAGGCGTATTCCACAAGCGCTCCCCTTAATTCTCAAGGTCTTGCAGCGGCCACTTTCTCCTTGCCTGCCAGCACCGCATCCGTAACGGTTACGGCTACATATCCCGGGGACTCGAATTTAAATTCCAGCCAAGCGCAAGTCGCGATTAATTCGATAGCAAAAGCTGCATCAACAACATCGCCGGTAACCAGTTCGCCACAGTGCTTGCCGCTGGGCGGCACCGCAACACTTAGTGCCAGCGTTTCGGGGTTTGCACCTGGCGGACGCGTAGATTTTCTTGACGGAAGCACGATCGTTGGCTCGGCAACTGCAACTAATTCGAGCAACTCCTTAGGCACAACTTTATTTCAAGGCTCAGCAAACTTAAGCACGGGCTTTCACAGCTTGACTGCTTCCTATGCTGGTGACTCAAACAATATTGCATCCGTATCTCCGCCAATTTCGAACTTGGTACCAGGGATTCTTACTAAAGCTTCCTGGGATTACACTAGTAACAACATTGGCGGCACTAACGGGTTCGCTCACTACTTTGCTGACTTGAACGGAGATCGCAGATCTGACTGGATTCAAGTGGCAAAGGGATCAAACAATGCATACATTAGCCTTACCGATAGTTCGGGCTTACCGGGGATTTTTAAAAGAGGTGTTTGGGATTACTCAAGCACGAATATTGGCCAGCTTAATAATTTCACACATTTTTTCGCCGACGTGAATGGCGACGGTAAAGCTGACTGGATACAGGTATCGAATAGCACCAATATTGGATATGTGAGCCTAGCTGATGCCTCGGGCGTGCCAGGGATTTTCACAAAAGGAACGTGGGACTACTCGAGCAGCAACATTGGTGCCGCCAGTGGATACACACATTACTTCGCCGACGTGAATGGCGACGGCAAAGCTGACTGGATACAGGTATCGAATAGCACCAATATTGGATATGTAAGCCTAGCTGATGCCTCGGGCGTGCCAGGGATTTTCACAAAAGGAACGTGGGACTACTCGAGCAGCAACATTGGTGCCGCCAGTGGATACACACATTACTTCGCCGACCTGAATGGTGACGGCAAAGCTGACTGGATACAGGTATCTAACGGCTCCAATATTGGATATGTAAGCCTAGCTGATGCCTCAGGTGTTCCGGGAATTTTATCAAGGGGAGCGTGGGACTACTCGAGCGGGAACATTGGGGCAACAAACAACTATTCTCAGTATTTCGCCGATTTGAATGGCGATGGCAAGGCTGATTGGATTCAAGTAGCTAAGCAAAGTAATAATGCCAATGTGAGCCTGACTGACGCCGCAGGTGTACCCGGAGTGTTTACGAAGGGAACGTGGGATTTCACCAGCAGTAATATTGGCGCGTCCAGCAACTTTAGTCATTATTTTGCGGACTTCAATTTTGACGGCAAAAAAGAATGGGTGCAGATAGCAAATGGAACAAATAATGGTTACTTGAGCTTTGCACCGGGCACCGCCAGCTCCTGTCCGTAATTTTAAGATCTCTTTTTGAATGGCAAAGTGGTGCGAGCGCTCATTGAAAAACCTAACTTGCGCGCCAAGTGCCACTTTGCCAAATCAAAATACAAGAGAATCAAAAGCATGATCTGCGTGTTCCTTTTTAGAAAGCACGCACAAATCAAGCATGAAAACCATTGGAGCCTGGAAAGTCGATTTGTCTAAACGTTTATTCCGCAAATTTCAAGCTAAAATCAAGGTGCAGCGAGACGCTAGCTGGCGGGAATTTTGAACTCACCCTACCTGTTTGAAGCCAAATTACTAGCAAGAATAATCGACCAACAAGTTCAGCGAAGCTGCATCAGCTGAGCAAAAATGAAGGGGAAAACCATCAAATTCTTGCCAGAGAGGCTCAAACAATTCCTAAAATCATTTGACGCGATTGTCGCACTTAATGATCGGATTCTTCCCCTTCGACGCAAGCTTAATTGGCAAATACATTTACTCAAGGACTTTTGGGGAACTCGCATATGGAAGCGCACCACTGAAGTTTCCACGCCCCTTGGATTTAAACTGATCTCAGGATTTCATCCGGCCTATGAGCTTATGCGGAGGGGTAAATTTGAGGTTAATGAAGTTGCAATAATCGAACGGATTCTGCCAAAGGCCGATGTTTTCATTGATGTCGGTGCAAACCTTGGTTATTACACCTGCCTCGCCTCAAAATATAACAAGCACGTAATCGCCTTTGAACCTCAGCAGCAAAATCTGCAATGCCTGATGCAAAATCTGGTTGGAAACGGCTACGAACAGCTCGTTGAAATTTTTCCGCTAGCACTAGGCGCGCATCCTGGCCTATTGAACTTATACGGTGCAAGTGGACCGTCTGCATCTTTTGTGAAAGACTGGGCAGGATACTCTTCAAGATTCAAACAATTAATACCAGTTTCAACACTAGACTTTGTACTCGGTCCGCGTTTTGCGGACAAGCAATTAATCGTCAAAATTGATGTCGAGGGTGCCGAATATAAGGTGCTGCAAGGAGCTGTACTTACAATCTCCCGGGAGAAAAAGCCAGTCTGGCTTCTCGAAGTTTGCCTGCGAGAATTTCATCCGAATGGCGCCAACCCAGACTATCGCGAAATATTTGAACTGTTCTGGTCGAACGGGTACGTGTGCTACACGGCATCTGAAAAGCCGCATCTGGTTGAATCGAAGGATGTGGACGAATGGCTCGCAGGTGGAAACAACCGATATGAAGGTTTTAACTACGTCTTTCTTTCGCGCGAAATGGCAAAAGACGCCCAATTCGTCAACTGAAGTAACAGCAAGCGGAACCGGCGCCCACTCGCCAAACCGCCATCATGCAAGTTTGCGAGCTAGCTCTTCTGGGGAAATATGATAGTAGCGCTGCAACATCGACACACTCGTGTGCCCAGTAATTGCCGCGAGCTCGATAACGTTCGGTAGCCGCTGCGCGAGACGGCTTGTTGCTGTGTGACGCGGTTGTCTTCAATGACGTTACTAAGAGATGTCCGCTGTGCCAAAGCGACGCTGGCGAACAGCCCGCGTGCAAGTTCTGATTCCCTTTGGGTTGCCCATGTTGATGCGAGTGTTTTCGTACGAAACGTTTTGTACTCGCGCTTTCCATTGTGTTCAATTTGCACGCGAAAACTACCTGTCGGCATTTTGCGAATTGACGCCATGAATTTCTCCAATCGCTACAATTTCGCTACTTTCTACACTGCGTGGGCGAAATTCAAGCAAAAATTGAGTTAAAATTCAGATGGTTATGCGCACAGTTGATCTACGTTGCTTTGCCTCTTGTAAGCAGTTGGCTCGCTTTCTCCGCCAGACAATAAAACGCCCTTGCGGGCGTTTTATTGTCTGGCGGAGAAGGAGGGATTCGCCCACATGCTGCGGGCCGCGGTTTGCCATGCATGGCAAACCCTTCGAATCACTCCCGCAAGCCAAGCAGTTGGCTTGCTTTCTCCACCAAACAAAAAACGCCCTTGCGGGCGTTTTATTGTCTGGCGAAGGAGGCATTCACAAGATGCCCTGAAAGCCGCCCCTGTGCTTATCTTTGCAATTCAAAACTTCAAAAATGCCCCCATAAATGCCCCCGCCTAGGCAATTCTTATCCTGATTAGGGCGACTTCCAAAACCATTTGAATTAACTCCAAAGCCCCTGTTTCATATGCGAATAGTTCCAAGCTAGAGCTTGGTAAATTTAACGGTTTTCTGCAACGGCCTACCATCACGATTTAGCCCCAACTCCACTGAGTCTTTGGAGTACGTGCTGAGCAATTCTTGGTAATGATCAACTGAGCGAACAGGCATTCCATCAAAGGTAAAAAGTATGTCGCCCGGCAAAATATCTGCGTCAAATGCAGCCGTTCCATCCACAACTACCGCAACCCGAACCCCGGAATTTTTCTCAAATTTTCGCTTCACATCGTCACTTAACGGCTCGACAATAAATCCGATGCGCGCCTTTACGCGAATGAAATACAGGGCATTAAAATCCGACCGGTTGACCGTGTATGGAACGTAGCTAGTCGATGATCCATAGGTAGTAGTCGTACTATTTCCATAGGCAGTAGCTGAGCCACCGCTGCCATAAGCGGTTGCGCTGCCTGACGTGTATGAGGTCGAAGTGTTTGGCACCGTTATGGGTATTGCCCCAGTAACAGTGTGAGAAAACTTTGCTGAAATTAGTACGGCATGAGCGCCAATCTTTTGCGCCTGCTCCCTTAACTGAGACTCAGATACGGCATCGGCGCCCGCATTAAATGATGATGTTCCAACTGGCCAGTACCCTTTTTGGATAAGAATCTTCCTATCCCGGTCGAAATCGTTGGTGTTGTATATTTTCAAGGGCTCATTGGTAGCAAGATAGGTAGGAGTAGTGCGGGCATCAGGTAGCCCGTTATAGAATTTTGCGTATGGATTTACGCAGCCCGCCAAAACAAGGAAAAACGTAATAAGCGTTTTTTTCATTTTCTCACTCCCTTAATCGTGCGCTCTATTTACAGTCGTGGAAAAATCCCTAGCCTCACAAAACCGCAAAGAACGAACCCACAAGGAAAATTATCCATACCCACCAAGCTGCCTTTGCTTTGTAAAGAATAAATAGCACGGCGAACCAAGCCAGGAAATAGATCATTGCGCCCCCGCATTTTGGGTAAACCAGCGGCACATATTAGGCGCATTTGGACAAATGAACATTTCCAGAGGCGAACCCTACCCATTCAGGTAGGAAATGCCAATTTCGTTTGCGGCTGATCCAGCCCGCCTTGCGTGTCAATTTCGCCATGATTAGCACGTCAGCCGTGCCAGCGTCCAAGCGGGAGGGCTTGATTAACCCGCCAACCGTGTCTATTTCCCTCTACTGTAGAGGCCATTTAACCCGCCACCCGTGCACCTTTATATGTGCCATCTGTCGGAGAATTTATAGGCGACGGAGAAGCTGGCATCAGCGTCCCGCGTGGGCGCAATGGGATATTGCTAATTGAATCACGATACCAACCGCCAGGCGGAGAAGTTGTGGCCTTCACGTGAGGGTCAAACTTGCTGCGCCCCTTTTTGTCCCAGCATTCGTCGATGTCATACATTGATAGCGCGAACAAGCTGCACTTGTGAAGCCCGCCTTGGCGCGTTTTAATAACCCATCCGCCCTCAAGCAATTCCGCTAATGACTTTCCCAGCGTATCGCGGGACTTCCAGCCTCGTAGCACCATAAAACGCCAAGCCGCCGATAAATCGCCATTGTTGAAACCCTTGTACTGCGCCATCAAATCGAAAAAAAGTTTTAGCGCGTAGGGCGATAGGCGAGCGAATGACTGGCTTTCTACGCAAGCCCGAGGGAGGGGCGTAAAGGGTACTTTGCCGCATTTAAGGCGGCGCTTATCAACCTTTGCCATGGCCTAGTTCCCCAGCCCATGCAACCAGTTGAAAAATGCCAGCGCCTCAATAATGCTGATCGCTGCAAGGCTTGGATCGATGCCACAAAAAACGTGTTGGCAAACGAGGAAAGCCGATTCGATGCGTTGCCACAAATGGGGGTTTTTCATTTCGCGCCCCCTGCCATATACTGCGCATTGTCGTTATGGAAATGGCGACTAGCAATATCGGCGGGGATGGCTCCAACCATTCCCGCTTTTCTTTTGACCGGCGCAATCATGCTGCCTCCGACTTGTCATCGTTAGCGGCTTGCGGCATCAAGGTATAGCGTCCAATGCGATGCTTCACGCCCGCGTCCGTAAAGGTGCGCTCCCAAGTCAGGGCGATGCAATGCCCATCCCGATAGCGAAGGTCAAAAATCCTCGCGGCGGGCGCAAGGATGTCCAGCCCCTTACGCGCCTCAAGCGTCGTTATCGATCCCAGCACCTTCAAGGCGATTAGAAGCCTTTTCGCTTGTGTGTTGGCGTCATTACCCTGATTGCCTTTGCGGATGGCTTCCAGCGCCTCCATGCGCGCTTCATTGGGGCTTATCGGGATCATGCTGCCCCCTTCGCCGCTAGATTGGTCGAATCGATCAGCGCACGGATGTCCTCAATTTTCCAGACAGTGACACGCGCGCCCAGCTTGACGGGCTTCGGATAGCGGCCATCGCGGACACCCGCCCACCATGTGCTTTTGCCGATGGGTATTAGCGCGGGAATTGGGGGATTGGCTTTGGGGTTGCCGACTATTTGCGGAAGGCGCAAATAACCCGTTGCCGGGAGGATTGAAGTATTTGGAGTTTCTTGCATTGTCGTGCCTCTGGTTGGTTGAAGAGACACGATTAGAAATGTTACCGGACTAACAAAATATGAAAAGGGGTTTGCAATTAACGGTGTCACCCTTTTGAAAGCCGCGCCAATGCTAGCGTCTGGGGGTTCCCTATTGTTCGGGGGGCCTGCCCACTCCTGCCCAGTCTGGGCGAATAATTGTCGCGCCTGCATCAGCAAGTTTTTGAGAAAATCCATTTTTGACTAGCCAACCAGCGACAACAGCATTCTTCATATGCGACTGCCGGTTACTGATTTCAGCCTTTCCCCAAAATCTCTCGGCCGCCAAGTAAAGTAACTTAAGGTCATCAGAAACAAATTTTTTATCTTCCAAAAATTGAGGCGAATCTTGCGCTCCTCCAAGTATTGACTCTAAGCGAGTTACCTCAGCAGTACGGATAACCAATTCGCTCTCCCTTGGAAGTTCATGCATAGGAATGTAGTAGTAAGTTTGATTTGCGTCGGGCGTTTCCTGTCTAACTTGAAGCTGAAATATCTCCTCGTTTTCTCCCCGAACAAAAGCGCCATCTATAGAAATTTTGTCAACGGAATCTCGAAAATGGAGCTTTTCGTAATATGACTGGACGCTAAATAACTCGCCTCCCAGCATCGGCAAATCCCAAACGTCTGTAATCTTAAAAATTTCGTCATCGATCAAAATTACTTCGTTGTCATTGATCTCAATTCCGCCCCATAACGTGACTGTCTTAGCTGCATCATCAAAGGCTCGCGCAAACTTTGGCGAAACCTCGGACTTCGAGACAATTTTTCCCCTTTTTGCATACTCAAAATTAATAAAGCGGACTGACAAATTAGCGTGGCCTTCCAAGGCCAGTCGGAGAAGTTCAAGCTCTCCAATTCTTTCCCCGCATGATTCTGAAAGCATGGTTCCAGCTTCAGCTAAACCTATCCATTTCTGAAACTTTCGTAATTTACTCATGCGCCCTCCGCGCAATCCCTCAAGAGATTTGAACCGCACCAGTCGGGTGAGAGTTCCCGATGTTCGCCCCGTCGGGCTAGGTGCGGTTTTCTTTTGGCATTAATTGATTGCTATTGATCCAATGCCTTTTGCATTTCGATAATTTCTTTGAGGCCAAGGAGCTTAATCGGCTTGCCGCGAGAAAATTCCCAAACACCCCTTGTGAAACCGGATGTGCTCGCGAGTACTGCTCCCTTCGCGCCAAAATGTTTTAAGGTGCCATGTAATTCCCTAGCCACAGACGGGCCAATCGGGGAGCGATGGGCTTTGCATTGGACAATGACTTTCCCATCAGGGTAATCCAACCAAATATCGACACCGCCATCTCCTGACGCGGGAGTAAGGGTGGCCTTTATGCCTGTCCTCTTGTATAAGCTCGCAAGCTCTCGTTCAAATCCTACCCCGCTTAAAGACCGCCAGAATTGCTCTTGCGTTCTTACCCACCATTGCTCAAAGAGTGCCTTCGCCTTTTGAAATCGCTTCACGGCGCGATACGTCTTGTTTGTGATCCGCAAGCAGATCAAGGCTCCCGCCCAAAGCGTAAGCCAAACGCCCAGCCATGCAATGAAAATCGACCAAATGGGATGATTGTGACTAAGAATGGGCTTGATGAAGGGAATAACTATTGGAGCAAATATGAACGTAAAAATGCGCGCGCATTTTTCGAGCATGATGGCAGAGCCTATTGCTTCCTCAGTTAGACCAAAATCAATTGCCGTTGGCCGCTTCATTTTCTTGGCGCGATTACCTTATACGAGCAATAAACAAATAGAAAATATTCAACATGCACGGTATTGCCGCTTTCAATCCTAGACTGCTTTAGCCTTGCTGAATTTTCCTGGGATTACATTCTTCCCGGTCGGCAATGCTTCGAGATAATTCGCCCATTCCTGCATCATTTTGCGGCGCTCACGAAGATATAGTGCGTGGTTATAAGCCGCACTGACCGCGTTGCGTTCTTGGTGCGCCAATTGCAATTCGATAATGTCATGGCGCTGGCCTTGTTCATGCAGAATCGTTGACGCAATGCCTCGGAAGCCATGCCCGGTCATGCGCGAGTGATAGCCCATGCGGTACAAGGCATACAGGATCGTATTATTTGACATTGGCTTTGCGTGGTTGCGCTCGCCCGGAAACAGCAAATCACCAGTTCCGGTCAATTTGTGAAGCTCGCGCAGTAGACTGACTGCCTGTTTTGCCAGCGGGACAATATGCGGCGTCCGCATTTTCATGCGCTCAGCGGGAATGCGCCATTCCGCCACTTCAAGGTCAAATTCGCTCCAGCGCGCGGCAATCAATTCCGTTGTGCGAACGAAAGTCAGCGCCATCAATTGCATGGCAATGCGGGTTGTCAGCGCTCCATCGTAGGCTTCAATGCGCCGGAGTAATTCTGGCAATTCCGCCGCCGACAACCTCGCGTAATTCGTTTTCTTTCGGGGCTTGAGGATGTCCGAAGGCTTGATGTCGACAACAGGATTTCGCTCGCAGATACCGTGTGCAACGGCGTACCGGAAAATCTGGCCGCATACACCAAGGTTGCGCTTCGCAATGTCGCCAGCCCCCCGCGCCTCGATTCCTTTAACGATGGCAATTAAGGTAGGCGCTGCAATATCTGCAATTGGCTTGCCCCCGATGGCGGGAAACACGTCGGCCTCTAGCCGCTGCCATACGTCGCGCGCGTGATTGGGCGTGCGATTGCCCTTCCAGTGATTAAACCAATCCTCTCCAACGGCTTTGAAAGTATTGTTGTCCCGCACCTTGCCCGCAAGCTTCGCCTCGCGTCGGGACTGCGCCGGGTCAATTCCACTTTTGAGGATTAGTCTTTGTTCTTCGCGCTTTATTCTTGCCGCTGCCAAGGAAACGTCTGGATAAACCCCAAGGGCAAGGCGTTTTTCTTTGGTTGCGAATCGGTATTTCCAGCGCCAGTATTTCGCGCCAGTTGGCATTACCTCAAGGTACATGCCGCCGCCATCTGCGATGCGATAGGGCTTGTCTTTCGGCTTCGCGTTCTTAGCTGCGGTGTCTGTAAGGGGCATACGGCCTCCGAAGGCATGGGGAACGACATTCCCCCGTTTTCCTGATTCAATGCCCCCTAATGTTCCCCCACATGCCCCCGGATGTCAAAACATCGCGCTGGACGCCTAGAAACAAAAAAGCCCCGATTTATGGGGCTAATTCATGGTTCCTTGGACTTCGCTGCACTTCCAAAAACCTATTCTTGGCGGAGAAGGAGGGATTC
>JACXTT010005747.1_pt1 | contig 17923 bp, 9 predicted proteins | sample 9270951 | NCBI WGS metagenome assembly JACXTT01 (sample SAMN15532306, study PRJNA645909) | rock metagenome | isolation source: weathered quartz diorite | place: Puerto Rico | collected 2017-06-21 | reverse complement strand
TCTGCTGCGACGTGGGCGGCAAGTATTCGGGGACGCTATCCGCCGCCATGAACACCATGGGAGCATTGGGCTCGTTGGCAAGTTCGTTGCTGTTCCCTGTCATCACAGGTTGGGCGGGAAACATAAGGATATATTTCTATCTCGCCGCCCTTCTGAATATTGTTGCACTTGGTTGCTGGAAGTACATCGAGCCGGGTGAGAGTCTTCTCCCCGAAGAAAATCTGGGATGACATGAAGATTTAACGCTCTGGAACCGCTCTGCCAATTCCGGCGCATCAGATCGGGCGCACCAGTCCTTCACGGGTGGCCCGTGTATTCCGCACCAGCAACAGCACCAGCAGCATTCCCACAAACGGCACGATACCGGCCACTACGATGATGCGATCAAAGGAATGCCCGGCGGCGACATGGGGCATGTCGGAAAAATATCCGATAAGCTTGAAAGCGATGATGGTCCCAATGCCCGCGCCCGTCCCGCTGAGTCCGGCCACAGTTGCCACCGAACGGCTGAAGAACAAGTCGGAGGGCAGCACATTCGCAATCGTGGAAAACGAAGCGTAAGAGAACGTGGAGAGTGCAAAAAGCAGGGTGATCCAATAGAGGTTGTTGGTAAGAAGAGTGGGAATCAGCAATAAGACACCAATCCCACCGAAGATCACCAGCGCTTTCCGCGCCGCGCCCAGTGACCAGCCCCGCTTGACCAGAAAACCGGAGGCTGCGCCACCAAAAAAGTTTCCCAGGTCGGCGGCGATGAATGGAACCCAAACGGCGAGAATTCCGCTCTGGAGCGAAAAGCCTTTTGCCACCAGGTAAATCGGAAACCAGTCAGCGACGAAAAACCAAACCGGATCGGTGAGGGCCTTGGCGACAATCGCTCCCCAGGTCTGCGGCAGTTTCAGCAAGACTCGCCAGGGCTGAGGCTTGTCACCGCTGTCTTCGGTTGCCTCCTTGGCATCTAGCTGGATCATCTGCAGCTCTTGCGGGCTGATTCGCGGATGCTCCTGCGGCGGGTAATACATCTTCCGCCAGAGAATCAGCCACAGAAATCCCAGCAGTCCCGGAATTACAAATGAAAGCCGCCATCCCCAATGAAAGTAAATTCCCAACACAAGAAAAGGAGCGATGGCGCCGCCGACGGACGAACCGCTATCAAACAGCGCGGTGGCAAGCGCGCGCTCACGTTTTGGAAACCATTCGGATACCGCCTTGCTTGCCCCAGGCCAATTGGCCGATTCGGCGGTTCCAAGCAAAGTACGAAACGTTGCAAAGCTATACAAACCGCGGGCCAGGGAAGTCGCACTGGCAACCACGGAGTACAGCGCAACCGTGATGCTCAGACCGCGACGGGTTCCAATGCGATCGATCATGCGCCCCAGGATCGTCTGCCCCAACGAATAACCGACACGAAAGCCTATGAGGATGTTGGCGTAATCAGTGTTCGTCCAGTGATATTCGACTTTGAGGAAGGGGGCGAGTAGCGACAACGTTTGCCGGTCAAGGTAATTGATGATCGTGGAAAGAAAAAGCATTCCACCGATCCACCAGCGCAGATTCCTGATCGGGCGGACACTCATAGCGGCATCCCCGAAACATTGTTTCCTCGCCGATCAGCGACTACCATCACTGGAAGCATTTTGCTGTTCTTTCCCTCATTTCGCGAAAGTAAATTCGAAAGAGTGCTGAACGTGGCAGCTGCGGTGCAATCATCTGAGATACGTTTCACGAGATACGTTTCACAATAAAGTTGCAATGCGCCTCGTCGAAGATACACTATGCGATCTTTTCTGGACGGTCGCACTCGCCTCATATACTTTGTCAAGAACCGAAAAATATTACTCAGCGCTCCCAGCTTATGACTATTCGCGTCGGACTGATTGGCGGCGGCAATATCAGCGCAACTCACGCGCGGGCTGCGAATGCAATTCCCGGAGTTTCTATCGCAGCGATCTACGGTATCAATCAAGAGAAAGTCGCTAGGTTCGCGCAGGAATACGCAGCACAGCCCTACGCCAACTTTGAAGCGTTCCTGAATCATCGCCCGCTGGATCTGGTCGCGATCGGCAGCCCTTCCGGACTGCACGCAACGCAAGGTATCGCCGCCGCTAAACGCGGACTGCATGTTCTGACGGAAAAGCCGATCGATATCTCTACACAACGTGCTGATGAACTCATTGCCGCTGCGGAAAGCTCCGGAGTGAAGCTGGGAGTCTTCTTTCAGGATCGCTGCAAGCCTGATATCCGGCGAATGAAGCAGTGGATCGACGAAGGCCTTCTGGGGAAGGCTTTACTTGCGGACGCGCGAGTGAGGTGGTACCGGCCGCCGGAGTATTACAGCGATTCGAAATGGCGTGGAACGCTGGCGCTGGATGGCGGAGGCGCGCTCATCAACCAGGCGGTTCACACGGTCGATCTCCTGTTGTGGATGCTGGGTGACGTCGTCGAGGTCCAGGCGCGCACGGCTAATCTGTTGCATCAGATCGAGGCTGAAGACACAGCTCTCGCGCTGCTCAAATTCGAATCCGGAGCGACTGCGCTACTGCAGGCGACCACAGCCGCTTTTCCTGGTTATCCGCGGCGGCTTGAAATTACTGGCACTGAAGGTACCGTAGTCCTCGAACAGGATCGTGTGATTGCGGTGGACTTGAAACATCCGCAAGAAGGTGTCACGGCCAGCCGGGCCACTGACGATATCGAAGATGCAGCGTCTCCGATCGTTACCGACTTTCAGGGTCATCAGGCTGTGTTGGAAGACTTCATTTGCGCCATCAAAGAAAATGGCACACTCATGTGCGATGGACGTGAAGCCCGGAGAAGCGTGGCGGTGATAGAAGAGATTTATCGCGCGGCGGGAAAGTCGAAACGCTGATTCGACAGCAAGGGCACTGCTGCGGATTGCAAGCCGCATTTATCGGCGAGGAATCTGCCTTTCGTTGGCAGCGAAACAGCAGATTCCTCGCGCGATAATACCGCGCTTCGGAATGACAAGCCTTTGGGGACAGACATACCGGCGTCCAGGAGGACGCGAAGCATGTCAATGACGCGAAGGGGCATCCTGGTAGGAGCAGGCGGGATTATCGCAGCGTCCGCTGTTGATGCAATGTCTGCCGAGTCTGCGCGTATTGCTAAAGCGCAAACGACACAGCCACATGTGTCGACAGACGGCGGGCGGAACGAATCAGTAACGAGTTCTCATAGCGGAGCCCGTAAGTTCAACGGTATCTATCATGGCGAGTATCTAAGCCAGGTTGCGTTTCCCATGGGTGGTATTGGTGCTGGAATGATCTGCCTGGAAGGGACAGGCGCGCTGTCGAAATTCTCGTTACGCAATCGACCCGAGTTAGGTAGCGAGCCGCACGTCTTTTCGGCTTTATGCATTAAAGGATCGCGAAACATAGCGCGCGTTCTGGAGGGCCCGGTGCCCGCATGGAAGCTGCGGCCATTTCTTCCCGGCGCGGAAGGCACCTATCCCGGTGGTTGCTGGGGGCTTCCCCGGTTTCGGCAGGCAACGTTTGAGAGCCGATTTCCGTTTGGGACCGTTCGCCTTAAGGATGCCGATATTCCATTGGAGGTGGAGGTTACCGGTTGGAGTCCATTCTCCCCGGGCGATGCAGACAATTCCAGTTTGCCGGTTGCCGGTCTCGAATATCGTTTCAGCAATCGCAGTCAGGAATCAGTCGATGCGGTGTTCTCTTTCAATTCTCAAAATCTTCTGGCGGAGCGTCATGATTTATTTAAAAAGACGCCAGCCGACCGAATTCGATCGACAGTCAATGGGTTCATCCTGTGCGGCCCTGGGATCGAGGAGAGACCGTGGGACGAAGCGTGTTTGGCTGTTTGGGTGGACGACCTAAAAGCTAAGGTTAATCCGGCATGGATGCGCGGAGTGGATTCGTTGCAAATCGTTTGGAGGGACATTGAGTCCGGCGAGGGCTATTCACGAGATCCTCTGTTAAATGACTCATCGCCGGGTGCGTCGATATTTGTTCCCTGCTCAGTCGCACCGGGTGAAGCAACGACCATTTCACTTCGTCTCGCTTGGTATGCTCCAAAATCCAATCTCTTCAAGCCTGCGGATATTGTGACGGATAGTAATGTAGTGAGTTGTAGTACAGTGGGCTGCACACCTGTCGCAGGAGCCTATCAGCCATGGTATGCCGGTCGTTTTTCTAGCATTGAAAAGTTGATCGATTATTGGCAACACAACTATCAGCCTTTGCGGCAGGTCACGGAAAAGTTCTCGCGGGCTCTTTACGATACGACCTTGCCGCCTGAGGTCGTGGAAGCGGTCGCGTCCAATCTGTCGATTCTGAAGTCGCCCACTGTTCTTCGGCAGACAGATGGTCGCCTGTGGGGATGGGAGGGAAGCAGAGAGACTCAGGGATCTTGCTATGGGTCATCCACGCACGTGTGGAACTACGCTCAGGCAATCGCACATCTTTTTCCGGAGCTGGAACGCAGCTTACGTGAAACAGAGTTTGGGGCGAACCAAAACTCTGAAGGCCATCAATTCTGCCGAGCGGCGATTCCGATACGGCTGTTGGAAGAGGCAAATGCGCCTCCCGACGCAGCGGATGGACAGCTTGGCGCGATCATTAAATTTTATCGGGAATGGCGAGTCAGCGGGGATACAGCCTGGCTCCGCCGTTGGTGGCCTAAGATTCGCGCATGCCTGGATTATTGCATCAGGACCTGGGACCCTGCACAGCGGGGAGTAATCGAAGAACCGCACATCAACACATACGACGTTCAATTCTGGGGCGCTGACAGCATGTGTACGAGTCTGTATCTCAGCGCGCTGAAAGCGGCCACCCTGATGGGAGAGTCACTAGGCGATAGCACTGAACTTTACGCCACGCTTCTGAGTAAGAGTTCCCAGCAGATAGAACAGCTATTCAATGGCGAGTATTTTTTTCAGAAAACGGAATGGAAAAACCTGCGCGCCCCATACCCGCGGGTAGATGACGACTCTCCCGGCTATCCTGAGTTCCTGGAGCTGGCGACAAAAAAGGGCCCTCCTTATCAATACGGCGAAGGGTGTCTGTCGGACGGCGTGTTCGGAGAATGGCTCTCCGCAATGTGCGGTGTGGGCGAGTTGCTTGATTCGCGAAAAGTCGAAAGTCACCTTATGGCGGTTCACCGTTACAACCTAAAAAAAGATTTCAGTGAACAGGCGAACACGAGGCGTCCTTATTTTGCCTGTGGCCACGAACCCGGATTGCTGTGTTGCTCATGGCCTCGCGGCGGCAGGCCCTCGCTGGCGATGATTTACTCCGACGAGGTGTGGACGGGAGTTGAGTACCAAGTGGCTTCCCACCTGATTGCATTGGGAAAGACCGATGAAGGTCTGGAAATTGTTCGAGCATGCCGCAGCCGCTATGACGGACGCATTCGAAATCCCTTCGATGAAATCGAGGCCGGACACTGGTATGCGCGGGCCTTGTCTTCGTACGCCCTCCTGAAGGCTTTCAGCGGAGCACGCTTCGATGCGGTCGAGAAAATCCTGTACCTTAAGCCGGCAATCAAGGGGGATTTCCGCTGTTTTCTGTCAACCGCCACTGGTTTCGGAACGGTGGGCGTAACAAACGGTAAACCGTTTGTAGAAGTAGTCTCGGGCCAGATATCGTACCGGGAAATCAAGTACACGAGTGCCTAATTGCGGTCCTAAGCCCTAGATAATGGGAAGACAAGATGAAAAGTTTAGTAATCGCTGGATTATTTCTCGCGCTAGTAGCAAACCAAGCCGCCGCACAGATCAATGCAGGCGCGCAGCAGCCAGAGGCGAGCGTACCATTCGTACTGACCCAGATAACGACGCTGAAGCTGCCATGGCGGATTGCGTTCCTGCCCGACGGCCGGATGCTGATTACGGAGAAAGTCGGTGGCTTGTGGCTTGTGACTCAGCAGGGAGCCAAGACCCCGGTCTCGAATATTCCGGCCGTTCTGTTTAAGGGACAAGGTGGCATGCTGGGTGTCTTTATCTCTCCGCACTACGCCTCTGATCACAGCGTGTACCTGACCTATTCAGAGCCTGGCCCGCCGAGCGGTTCGAGCCTGGCGCTGGCCAAGGCACAACTCAAGCTGGGCAAGGATACGGCGAGCCTTGAGAACCTGACGGTAATCTGGCGCGATGGAGAGAGAGGCAAAGGCGGACAGTTCGGCGCAGCTGTCGCTTTTTCTCCGGATGGTAAATATCTATACCTCACCGTTGGCGACCGGCAGCGCATGACGCCGGCCCAGGATCCCAACCAGCCGCTCGGCAAGATTCTGCGGTTGACCCTGGATGGCAAGCCCGCTGCGGGGAATCCGATGGCCGGGAAGACAGGCGCTGCCAGCGTGCCGGTGATTGATCCGCCAACCGATACCGAAGCCGCGAATACCGCTCCCGTCATTAGAACTTATCATTTCCCCGGACCTAACCTGACGCCGTCGGAAACATGGAGCACAGGACACCGCACTCCCTATGGTCTGGCTTTCGCGCCTGACGGTCGGTTGTGGGAGGTTGAGCACGGGCCGGAAGGCGGCGATGAACTGAACCTAATCGAGCCCGGCAAGAACTATGGCTGGCCGCTGGTCTCTTACGCAGTGAACTACGACAATACGCCAATTCCCAACCCGGACACGCGGCCTGATCTGACCAAGCCTGTCATCTACTGGACGCCGATCATCGCGCCCGGCAACCTCACGTTCTATAACGGCGCAATGTTCCCGCAGTGGAAGGGGGCCGCGCTGATCAGTGGTCTGGCGAGCGAAGCAATTTTGCGCATCACCTTTGATGGTAAGGGCGGAGCCAAGCCTGCCGAACGGTGGGAGGTTCATCACCGCATCCGCGACGTGGAGGTTGCTCCCGACGGCGCGCTATGGCTGTTGGAGGATGAAAACCCAGGCGGCGTGTTCCGCGTTACGCCAAAGTAAGATCCTCAAAAGGAAGTAAGATGCATAGGTTTTTCTGCACGGCTTTACTGGCTCTTTTCTCGACCATGTCTGCCTGGGCCGCCACCGCTCCGCTCAAAGTTCTGGTATTCAGCAAGACAGCGGCGTACCGCCACGCATCCATTCCCGCCGGCATAAACGCGATTGAAGAACTGGGCGCATTGCATGGTTGGGATGTGGATGCCACGGAAGATGCTTCGCAGCTGAATGACGACAATCTGAAGCACTATGACGTCGTGGTCTGGCTAAATACTTCGGGCAATATTCTCGACCTGCGGCAGAAGGCGTCCTATGAGCGGTTTCAGCAATCGCACAAAGGCACAGTCGCAATTCACGAGGCAGGAACCGATACCGAGCGCGAGGGTTGGCCGTGGTACAGAAAGATGGCGTCTGTTTTGTTATCCGACCATCCGGAGATCCAGAAAGCGACAGTTCTGGTCCAGGATCAAACGCATCCGGCCTCATTTGCGTTGCCGCTGCGATGGGAACATGTCGACGAGTGGTACAGCTTCACTTCCGATCCGCGCCTCGATTCAGACGTCCATGTGCTGGCTTCCGTGGATGAAGAAACCTACGACCCCGGCGAGTTTTCCATGGGCAAAGGCGTCAAGGACCATCCGATTACCTGGTACAAGAATTACGACGGCGGCCGTTACTTTTACACTTCCCTCGGGCATACGTACGAAGACTATCGATCGGATCGTTATTTTCGGGCACTGCTCACCGGCGCAATTGAATGGGCCGGAGGCCGGGCGCCGGATCACCCTGTCAGGGACACGGACGATGCAGGACTTATTCTCAAAGAATTTGACGGCAAAAGTCCCAATGGAGTCTGGGACCGGCAAGGGCCGCCACAGCCGCCAGACTTCAAATATGGGGTGAAACGCGATGCTCTCGAGATGTATGCGAACACACCGCTGAACCAGCACCTGGTTCGCGAGGGCGTTCCAATCGACCCTTCGCGCCCTTACGCAGTCGAAGGAAAATTTCTGATTCCCAAACTTGGTGATGATGCGAATTCCTTTTGCGTCAACCTCAACGTTGCCGGGCCGGATGGCGATGTGAGCAATGTGAACACATGGTCCTTGAACGTGGATATTCACCAGGAGGGTGGGGCGGTCATTAAGTTCATGGGCTTCGTGAAAGGCCGATTTACGGAAATCGGGCAGGTAGAAACAAGTTGGGGCGGGGCAGGAACAGAATACGGCTTCCGAATGTACGTCAATGCCGATTACGACGCCCGATATCAATCCAAGCGCGTCAGCATGTTCGTCATGAAAGGCGATACTCAGCTCGAAAAGCTGATGGTGGATTATTCATCATTTCCTTATCAGCCTGATGGAACGAAATCAGTGCGGCTGGGCGTAAATACGCATAACACCGATTGGGTGCTTCGAGATTTGAAGGTGTACTACCTCGACGTGCCGCAGCGCAAGAAGTGATCAGAAGTATTGTTTCTGGTGTTCGCCGCTTACCTGGCTGCGGCGAGCTCCGGCGTGACGAGAATAGGACGGCACGAATCCCGCTTTATCAATTCCGTCGGAACGGTCACCCGCTGTGGTTCGAGATTGGGTGAGGCAATCCGGTTGAGCACCACGTCCGCCAGTTGCTTTCCCAGTTGTTCGGGAAATTCGCGGATCGTGGTCAGCGGCGGATGCCCCCAGCTCCCTACCGTATCGTTGCAGCCGCACACACTGATGTCTTCGGGAATTCTCAGACCGCTGTCGCGCAAGGCCTTGTACACCCCGTGCGCGGTGGGATCATCGCCCGCCAGAATTGCAGTGATTGATTTGTTCCGTGCCAGCAGGGATTTTGTGCCGAGATATCCACTTTCCACGTCGTCCTCGGAATCCGTGCTGTTTAAGTGGTGGCTCAGGCCAGCGCCGTCCATGGCGCGTCGATAGCCAGCGAAGCAACGCGCAAACCACGGCAGGCGGAGATTGCCCACGAATCCGATATGGCGATGCCCAAGGTTTATGAGATAGCGCGTCATGTCGCAGGCACCTTGAATGTCGTCGGTGAACACGACGTCGTATTTTTTAAGATCGTCGGTCGTATCGATCACATTGTTTCCCAGCACCGCGAAAGTGATGTTCTTGCGCTCCAGAAACCGAAGCATATTCATCGAGTTCGTTCCCGCCAGAATCACGGCGCGTACTGCATCATGGCGCTGCAGTATCTGGGGAGGATGCAATTCGCGGTCGGAGACATTGGGAGAATAGTTGTAAGAGAGGAAAATCATGTCCCAACCAAGCGCGGTGCAATGGGCCTCAGCACCGATCAGCACTCGGGAATGAAACGCGTGCAGCATGGCGCGATTGCTCAGCAGGAAGGTAAGCGCCTTGGTTTTGTTCCGGCTCGACACGTCGATGTCGAGTTTGGCGGCGGCATCCAGTACGGTCTGCCGCAGCACCGGGTCCACGCGGGTGTTCCCATTCAGCACGCGCGAGACGGTGGCGACGCTCACCTGTGCCAGGGTCGCAATCTCCCGGAGACCAATCCGGTCTCTTTTTGAACTCCTCATCTCAAACTCCCCTTAATCTCTTGGCTCTACCGTGCTAACTGCCGCGATAGATAATAGCAATGTTTCATTAGTGCTGAGCAAGCTTTCCTATGGGCTCTTTAAACAAAACGTGCAATCAGGGCGCTTTTTCGGCTCGGCCGTGGGCTGAGAAGGCAAACACAGCGAAACCTGTCAGTAAGGTTACTTGAGAAACGTTTCTCAATAAATAAGAAATAATACTTGCAAAAAATGAACTCAACCCTGTATGGTTTGCCTTGCTTTCGAGGAGAAAGATGCAAAAAACAGAACAGGACGTTGAGCATTTCCAGGTGGAGAGGCTCAAAGTGGAGGTGCATCCTAACCGCGAAGCAGCGGCCGCATCTGCCGCGAATGCCTCTGCCGAGGCGTTGAAAAAGTTAGCTGCTTCGGGCAAGAGGATCGGCGTGATTTTCGCTACAGGGGCTTCGCAAATTGATGCTCTTAAAGCGCTTACGTCGATTCCCGGTCTGCCCTGGAGCCAGGTGGATGGCTTCCACATGGACGACTACATTGGACTCCCGCTCGACCATCCCGCCTCGTTTCGTGGTTACCTGGAAGAGAAACTCGTTCGGAAAGTGCCGATGCACTCCTTCTCCCATATCGACGGGTTGGCCCCTAATCCGGAACAGACATGCCGTGACTATGCCGAAAAGCTTCGATTCGCCAATCCGCAACTCTGTTTGTTGGGTATTGGGGAAAATGGGCACCTGGCATTTAACGATCCAGGCGAGGCTGACTTCAACGACCCTCTGGACGTGAAGATCGTTCGCCTGGACGAACCGTGCCGGCGGCAACAGGCGGGAGAAGGCTGGTTCAAAAGCGTCGATGAAATTCCCGAAACCGCGATCACGGTCACTATGCCGGCCCTGTTTCGTGTTCCCAAGCTAATCCTCTCAGTGAATGGCGCGCGCAAGGCGAATATCATTCTGCGTACATTCGACGACCCAATCACCACCGCCTGCCCCTCCACCATTCTCCGCACGCACCCCAACGCGACGATTTTCATGGATCGTGAAGCGGCCGCGCAGGTGCAGAGTCGCTTCTCCGCCCCTAGCGGAAGGTACTAAACTGGCTCCCCGGCAGGGAGGGAGAAACCGATGGCGAATCATTCAAGCGAAGGAACCGGCCGTCGCACCTTTGTGAAACAGGCGGGTGCCGTCATGCTCGCTGCCAGCATGGATGCGCGTTCGTATGCCCGCATCCTGGGCGCGAACGACAGGATTCGTCTTGGTCAGCTGGGATGCGGACTACGCAGTCAGGGGCACGTCCATATGGTGCAGCGGGCGGCCAAGAAAATGCCGGTCGAAACCGTCGCCGTCTGCGACATCTGGAGCCTGGCGCGGGAACAGCGCGCCGCTCAGGTGAAAGAAGTCTTCGGCATGGAGCCGCAAGCCTACAAGTACTCCGAGGAAATGCTGGCACGCAAGGATATCGACGGGGTGATGATCGCCACCGGCGACTTTCAGCACGCCAAGCTTTGCATCGACGTGGTCAAGGCGGGAAAAGACTGCTACGTGGAGAAACCGTTCGCCAACGTGCTTTCCGAGGCCCGCGAAGCCCGCGATGTAGTGAAGGCGTCGAAGCAGGTGGTGCAGATGGGAACGCAGTACCGCAGCCAGCCATATCCCCGCGCGGTGCGAGACATCATCCGCTCCGGCCGTATCGGGGCGATTGTCCATATCGAGCAAGAGTGGTCGGTGAATGAAGAGCGCTGGCGCTTCCATCCTGACGACACCGGCCGCACCGATGAGATGCGGACCGACCCGAAGATGCAGTGGAAGGAATGGATGTACGGACGACAGTCCAAGCTTCGGGAAGAAGATACGGACTGGAAGCGCTGGTTGCTAGGCAAGCCCGACGCGCCGTTCGATCCCCATGTCTACCTGGAATTCCGGCTCTATAAGAAGTATTCCTCGGGCATTTTTGATCAGTGGATGAGCCACGGTTGCGACCTGGTCCACATCTACACGGATGAGGCTTATCCCGAAAGTGTGGTGGCCAACGGCGGGATCTTCGTGTGGAAAGACGAGCGCGAAAATCCCGACACTTGTGTTGCCGCAGTTACCTATCCCAAGGGTTTTCTCTATACCTACAAGACCACCTTCGGAAACAGTTACCGGGGGTTCACGCGTATCCAAGGACGCGATGGAACCATTGTCTGCTATGGCGGCGAAGGCGCTACGCTCTACACCGTCAGCAAAGAAGGCGGCAGGCACGAAATTGATACCGCGGACACAGAGCCGACTTACACAAAAGTGCCACTGGTGGCGCCGGCTAACGATCACGAGGAGGTCGTACAAGTCCCGGGCGCGCCACCGGGTACCTCCCTGGGAACCGATGACGACGATCCGGAACACCTATTCACCTGGCTAAAGGCGATGCAGTCACGCACCGAGCCGGCCGCCACCGTGGACCATGGTTTCTCGCATTCGATTGTTTGCATTATGGCGGCGCAGTCGTACTGGAGCGGCAAAAAGCTGTATTGGGATCGAAAGAAAGAAGAAATCCTGGAGCAGCCCGCTTGAGAAGGGAAGGACCTTCCAGAGAGTTCCCCCGCCGCAATTTTCCCGAGGGTCAAAGCTTTGCGGTGAAACGTTTCTCATTTCATGTTCCATATGAGAAACGTTTCTCGCATGCAAAGAAAATTATCATTGACAACGTAACTCAATCACTTCTACCATACGCGCCTTAGTCGGGAACGTTTTGCTCGAATAGAACGGTTATCAGCTTTCTCCATCCTGCTCGCCTCGTCGCGAGACAGTAATAGCAGCGGGTCCTACAGTTCGGTTGGTCGAGGCTCAGAGTTGAAGAAGATTTCCGAGATCGATTCGAGGGGTGAAGGACGCATGAAGAATACGCAAATCGTTCCCCAGCTACGGCACGCCCGCTCATTCAGCAGTCCGGCAGTTTCGATCTTCCTTCGAGGAAAATCCATGACAAAGCACCTTCGTCTTATCGGCTGCCTTTTACTTGCGTCGCTGTCTTTCTCTCTGGTCGCGTTCGGTCAAACTGACGCGGGCTCGATCGTTGGCACGGTCACGGATAACAGCGGTGCCGTCCTGGCCAACGAATCGGTGACCATTACCAACACGGGAAACAACGCGAAAATCGTCGTCAAGACAGATAGCAGTGGCAATTACAGCGCGACCCCGCTCAAGATCGGAACCTACACCGTCAGCGTGGAAGCGCAGGGCTTCAAGTCGGTTACCAGAAAAGGAATCGTGCTGAATGTGCAGGATCGGCTGCGCGTGGACTTCAACCTGCAAGTTGGCTCCGTGAGCGAGCAAGTTACAGTGATTGGCGCTACGCCCCTGCTGCAATCCGAGTCTTCAGCGCTGGGCGATGTGATCGAGAGTAAGCAGATTGCAGATCTGCCACTGAATGGCCGCGACTATACGCAGTTGGCGGCGCTGACAACCGGAGTTGTCAAGGTGACCGAGAGCGGAAACGGGCTCACTGGAGGGGCGCAGTCGGCGGCCAACGGCAATGCCGGCGGAAGCTTTTCGGTCAATGGAACGCGCGGCATGCTTAACAATTTTCTCCTGGATGGCATTGATAACAATTCCAACGACAACGGCGGCAACGTTCTGAAGACCAACGTCGACGCGATTGCCGAATTCAAAGTCCAGACCAGCAATTACTCAGCGGAGTTCGGACGCAGCGGCGGAGCAGTCATCAACGCCACCATCAAATCCGGGACCAACCAATTTCACGGAACCGTCTTCGAATTCCTGCGCAATTCCGCGCTCGATGCAAAAGATTATTTCGAGCTTCCCGGTGACAAGAAGGCTCCATTCCGCCAAAACCAGTTCGGCTTCACATTCGGCGGACCGGCCATTCACAATAGACTTTTCTTCTTTACTGACTACCAGGGGACTCGAGTCGGCAGCTCGACAATTGATCAATCAAAAGTACCAACGCTTGCCCACAGAGAAGGCGACTTCAGCGATCTCCTTCCCGACACCATTATTTACGATCCTGCAACCACCACTGTCGTGGGCGGCGTAGTGACCCGTACGCCCTTTCTCGGAAACATTATCCCTTCTACCCGTTTCGATACGATTGCCCACAATCTCCTTTTACTTTACCCGCTTCCCAACGTTACTGACCCCAACACCGCAAGCAATTTTGTTCGGGTTGATCCGGGCACTCTCAAAATCGACCAAGGCGATGCCCGCGTCGACTACGTGATCAACTCCAAACAACAGTTCTTCGGACGGTTCTCCGCTAGCCATCTCACTCGCTTTCAGCAACCGCCGCTGCCCGGGCTCGCCGACGGCGGCAACGGGTTTACGGGAGATTCGTTTGATGATACCCGCGGCCTGGCAGTCGGGCACACCTGGGCTATTAGTTCCACCGTGGTGAACGACGCGCGTGCGGGGTTAACCTGGGACCACTATGCCAATGGTGTACCGCACGAGGGTCTTAACTTTCCATCGCCTGATCTGTACGTTCCCGGCGTTCCCAACGATCCATCCCTCAACGGCATCACTCTGATCCAGCCCACTGGAGGCTATCGCCGGTTGGGTACTCCGGGCTTTGACCCGACCTTGGGCAGAAATTATGAAATTCAGTATGGCGATACGCTGAGCATGACTCGCGGAAGGCATTCGTTGAAGGTAGGCGCGCAATTCCGCCGGAGCGCGTTTAACCTGCTACAACTTGGCTCGCCGCGTGGCAGAATCCGATTTGATGGGCAGTTTACTTCCGCAGATGGGGGCAGCGGCGGAAACCAAATAGCGGATTGGCTCCTGGGAATTCCCAACCGTGCCAATATCTCTCTCGGCGGCACATTCCACAACCGCCAGAATTCCTATGGCGGATTCGTGCAGGATGACTTCAAGGTGAACGGGAGACTCACCTTGAACCTGGGACTTCGCTACGACTACACGACTCCTATCTACGACGCTAAAGACCAGATGGCTAACCTGGATTTCGCCACCGGCAAGCTGGTCTTCGCAGGAAAGAACGGCGCATCGCGCGGGTTGGTGAAAACCGATAAAGCTGACTTTGCTCCGCGCCTCGGCCTTGCCTGGCGGGCGATGTCCCACACTGTGGTCCGTGCTGGCTATGGGCGCTTTTTTATGTATCAAGAGACCCGCACCGGCGACCCATTCCAGCTCTATTACAACTTGCCATTTGTCGCTGAGCCCAACTTCAACACCGACGGTGTTACTCCAATCCTCAGTGTTTCAGGAGGATTTCCAACCATCGATCCCAACACCATCACCGGTGCATCCGTCACTACCTCCGCAGAAGGAGCTGATACGCGTCTCCACGCGCCTGTTTTAGATGAATGGAATCTCAACGTCGAGCATGAGTTGCCCGGTAACCTTTTGGTGGAAGTCGCTTACGTTGGCTCCAAGGCAACGCATCTTCAGTCCATACTCGACCTGAACCAGGATCGGGTGCCCGGACCTGGCGATATCCAGTCGAGACGGCCCCTCCCGCAGTACGGAAGTTTTAATAACCTCGTAAATCGCGGGAATTCGAACTACCACTCCCTGCAACTTAAAGTGGATAAGCGTACAAGCCATGGACTGTCGTTCTTGAGCTCATTCACTTTCAGCAAATCGATCAACGATCAACCAGAGATTTGCTGCTCTTCTCCCACACCGCAAAACAGCTATAATCTCGCTGCCGAACGGGGCTCATCCGACTTCGACCAGCGGATGCGCTGGGTCACGAGCTTCGATTATCAGCTCCCCATCGGCAAAGGCCAACCGTATCTCAACTCCAGCCGTGTCACAGATCTGATTCTGGGTGGATGGCATGTGGGTGGAATCATCGCCCTGCACACCGGTTTCTACTTCACACCTCAGGTTGGATTCGATCCTTCCAACACTGGCTCTATCGGAATGACCCGCGCCGATCAGCTCTGCAACGGCAACCTACCACGCGGGAAGCGGACAGTGACAAATTGGATTAACACCGCCTGCTATGTTGATCCCGCCCAGTTTACGTTCGGTAACGCGGGAAAGAACGGCCTGGAGGGTCCGGGCGCCGTGACCAGCGACATGTCGCTGCGAAAGGTGTTCGACATCACGGAGCGTACGAACATGGAATTTCGCTTCGAACTCTTCAACGCTTTCAATCATCCAGCGTTCGCACAGCCTGACCCCTTCGAGGACGATGGCCCCGGGTCCTTCGGGGTAATTACGTCGACAGTGGTTCCGAGCCGTCAAATGCAGTTTGCTTTGAAGCTTAATTTTTGAAGTGGCGTATTGTTAGGTATGTGTCGTTAAATGGGCGGAGCAGACGAAAGCTGCTCCGCCATTTTCTTCCCAGGGTGGCTTCCGGGGCAGCGATTCACTGTCTTGGGGCTTGGACACGTTTCGTGTGTTACACCGTCCGGGCCGGCGGTTCTTCGCCGGTGGGGGCGGCCTGGCAGACGCGAATTAGAGGCACGCTAGATTGGCGAGGCTCCGGCAACTTCCATGAAAAAGAAGACTGGCGTCAATCGCAGGCAATTTCTTGCTTCTACGTCGGCGGCAGCTATTGGGGTTGCTGCTCTGCAAGGGAAAGAGTTGCCGACGGAGGCCGCGCCGCGGACTTTTCGATCGGTTGCAGGCTCCGCCATGCCTTATTCCCGCCAAGAGCTTTTAGCAGCGAGCGGCCCCCAGCGTTCGTATACCAATGAGCATGCAGGCGAAGTCGCGTTTCCTCTGGGCGGAATTGGAACGGGCACGGTTTCGATCGGAGGCCGCGGTGAATTGCGCGAGTGGGAGATTTTCAACCGGCCAGCGAAGAGAAGAATTTTGCCGTTTAGCTTTGTAGCGCTTTGGGTCCGGCCCGAGGGCGGTTCCGGAGCCATTCGTGTGGTCGAAGGCCCTCTTCCTCCTCCATTCCGCGGATCGAACGGTTTCAGTCGGGAATCTGGCCAGGGCCTTCCTCATTTTCAGAAGACGCGATTTATCGGGACATATCCGATCGCGAAAGTCGATTTCGAAGACAGCGCGCTTCCGGTGGCCGTGTCGCTTGAGGCATTCAATCCGTTCATTCCACTTAACGTCGATGACTCCAGCTTGCCGGTGGCTGTTTTCAAATATCGGATATCGAATCGTTCCCCGAAGCCGGTAGATGTTTCCCTGGCATTTTCTTTGCTTAACCCGGTTGGTTACGACGGAAAGGCATTTCTGAAAGGCAACGATCATCCGGGGTTTGGCAAGAATCTGACAACGATACGGCAGGAACAAGTTGGAGATACGAAGGTCGCCGGACTCGATTTGAGCTCACAAAAGTACGCAGCCGGCGATCCGCGGTACGGGTCAATGGCCTTGCTGACTATAAATTCCTCCTTCACTGCGCGCGCCAGCTGGAACAGCGGAGCGTGGTGGGATTCCTATCAAAGATGGGTGGATGAATTCTCCGCGGACGGAAGGGTACACGATTCCACTCCGCCAAAGGCGTCTGGAGAGGGTAAGTCCGAGTATTCCACGCTGGCGCCGCACGCACGCCTGGCGGGGGGCGACTCAACCACAATCACTTTCATATTGGCGTGGTATTTTCCGGTCCGTGAAAACTATTGGCACGGGGATGGAGATGATGAGGGTGAGTGGATTCCACACCACGAAAAAATAACGGGCAAAAAACTTATCAACTACTATGGCACGCGCTTCAAGAGTGCGTGGGAGGTCGCGAGCCAGACCGCGGGCCGTTTGTCCGAACTCGAAAGCAAAACGCGGTCGTTCACCGAGACCTTGTTTTCCAGTTCGCTTCCGCCGTATGTGCTGGAAGCGGTTTCCAGCCAGGCTTCGATTCTTCGAACCAATACGTGCATTCTGCTCAAGGAGAAACAGTTTTTCGGCTTCGAGGGTTGCGCCGACGATGAGCACAACGGGTGGATGAACTGCTCGCATGTCTGGAATTACGAACAGGCACTGGCATTTCTGTTTCCTGAGCTGGAACGCTCTATGCGTAACACCGATTTCCTTTATGAAATGCGTGGCGATGACAGCATGGCGTTCCGCTCGGTTGTGCCGCTGGGTATCGAGCAGTGGGGTTTTCGTCCGGCGGCCGACGGACAGATGGGTTGCATCATGAAGTTGTACCGGGAATGGCAGATGTCGGGGGACGACGCCTTCCTCAAAGAGCTATGGCCTAACGCTAAACGAGCGCTGGAGTTCGCCTGGAAATTCTGGGACGCCGACAAAGACGGTGTGATGGAAGGCGAACAACACAACACTTATGACATCGAATTCTTCGGCGCGAATCCCATGATGACGACGCTTTACCTGGGAGCGCTGAGAGCAGGGGAGCTTATGGCGTCCGCGGTCGGAGATACAGCGGCTGAAGCGAGTGATGGCGAGGTTAGGGAGAAGGGCGCGAAAAGTAGCGAGGAATGGTGGAATGGGGATGTCTACATTAAGAAAGTAAGGTCAGTAGGCGAAAGGCGTCGCATGCTGCAAAATGAAAAATACGACTGGAAGGAACGGGAAGTACAGGAATGGG
>JACXTT010005746.1_pt1 | contig 17924 bp, 16 predicted proteins | sample 9270951 | NCBI WGS metagenome assembly JACXTT01 (sample SAMN15532306, study PRJNA645909) | rock metagenome | isolation source: weathered quartz diorite | place: Puerto Rico | collected 2017-06-21 | reverse complement strand
AGGGAAATATCATTAGAATTCGTCACTATTTATGACTTTGCGCAAGCTTTTGTTGAAACGAGAGAACTTGTCTGCTCAAAAAGCGGAAAATTGACTTTCGACCGCGGAAGTCAGGCTAGACTGGGCGACCGTACTCTCGAAGAGAAAATCGTCGCTACAAATTCGAAAGCAGAAAATGCACCCGGTCTGGAGATCGGCCATTACAAAGGTGCTAAGGCTTCTTCGGGGCCGAAGGGGGCTTCGAAGCCGCGGGAGCTTGCGATGTTGGCGGCCGTTCGGGTGACTGCGTTGCGGGCGGTTGAACGGCCGGAGACTCGGAAGCAGGCGGAATATTGGATTGGGGTGCAGACGCCGGCGGCGTCGAAGGCGCAGTACTAGAGTTGGGTGCGGGTACCGCTGGGGTGGTTACTGGCGCGGGCTTGGAGACGTTTTGCAGCACGGAACTGCCGCGTTCCACAGCCTTGTCTGTGCGCAAGACCATAGCCATGGCGCAAACCATGAACATCACGGCGCACCAGGTGGTGGCTTGCGAAAGGATGGTCGCGGCGCCGCGGGGGCCGAAGGCTGTTTGGCTACCTGCGCCGCCAAATGCGCCGGCAAGATCCGCTGCTTTCCCGCTCTGGAGCAGCACCACTACGATCAAAACGAAGCAATTGAATACGAAAAAAATGCTGAGCAGCCAGCCGGCAAATCTGAATCCGGTGGCAATAATGCCGAACCCGATCAGCAACGCAATAGCCCACTTCATCCAACTTGGCATTTCGAATCCTCGCTTAAATTAAAACGCAAAATTCGGCCTTGATAGGCCGCGCTATAGGATATTCACGATCTTTGCGAACGAGTTGGCGTCCAAACTTGCTCCGCCCACCAGCGCGCCATCCAACTGCTCCTGCTCCATCAACCCGTCAATATTGTCCGGCTTGACGCTCCCGCCATAGAGAATCCGCAGGTTTGCGGCGCCGCCTGGGGAGAACTGCTCTGCGGCGCACCGGCGCACAAACTGGTGAACTGCTGCCGCCACATCTGGAGTCGCCGTGCGGCCCGTTCCAATCGCCCAGACCGGTTCGTAAGCTACCAGAATACGGGAGAATTCCTCGGGGGTCAACGCGCCTAGGCTGCCCTGGAATTGCGTCCGGCAGACCAGTTCGGCGCGGTCCGCTTCTCTGTCGGCGAGCATTTCGCCGATGCACACGATCGGGGTAAGCCCGGCAGCCAGCGCGGCCTTGGTTTTTTTGCAGACGGTTTCGTCGGTTTCGTGGAAAAACTGCCGCCGCTCAGAGTGGCCGATGATGACGTAGCGGCAACCGGCTTCGACGAGCATGGGGGGAGAGATTTCACCTGTGAAGGCGCCTTCTTTTTCCCAGTAGACATCCTGAGCGGCGATGGCCACGTTGCTATTGCGGGCGGCTTCGACGGCAGCAGAAATTGCGGTAAACGGCGGCGCGATAACAATGTCGCAATTACGGGCTTGCGCAACCTGCGGCAAGAACACGGAAAAATAAGCGTTCGTTTCCGCAATGGTCTTGGACATCTTCCAGTTGCCCGCGATTACGCGGCGGCGCATGCGTCCTCCTGATGGAGAAAGGGAATAAAGAAACGATAACACTGTGGCGCCCAGGATGCAGAGAGGAAGCGGAGGGAAGACGGCATCATCGGTTGGTGAGGGCTTCGACCCCAGGAAGGTTGCGTCCGGCGAGAAATTCCAAGGAAGCGCCGCCACCGGTGGAGATGTGCGAGATTTTGGCCGCAACGCCCGCCTGGTGCACGGCAGCAACGGAATCGCCCCCTCCGACGATTGATGTAGCGCCGGCGGAGGTCGCTGCGGCAACTGCTTTTCCAATTTCGAGCGTGCCTTTCGCGAACGTTGGCATTTCGAATACGCCCATCGGTCCGTTCCAAACGATGGTTTTAGACGCCGCAATTTTTTGCCGATAGGTGTCAATGGTTTTGGGGCCGATGTCCAGTCCCATCCAGCCATCGGGAGTGGCGGACACAGAAACCGTTTGCGTTGCAGTGTCGGCCTTGAATTCGGCGCCCACAACGTGATCTACCGGCAGAAGCAGTGCAAAACGCTTCTGACGAGCTTCTTCGCGCAAGTTTCGCGCGAGGTCGAGCTTGTCTTCTTCCACGAGCGACTTACCGATGGGCTCACCTTCGGCTTTGAGAAACGTGTAGGCCATGCCGCCGCCGATCAGCATGATATCGGCAATCTTCATGAGATTCTGAACGACTTCGATTTTGTCACTTACCTTTGCACCACCAAGAATTGCCACGAACGGCCGCGCTGGAGTCGTGACCGCCTTGCCAAGATAAGCCAGCTCCTTTTCCATGAGGAGGCCCGCGGCGGCTTGCTTCACGAAGCGTGTGATACCCACAACGGAAGCGTGCGCACGGTGGGACGAGCCGAAGGCGTCGCAAACAAAGAGGCCATCGCAAAGGGCGGCGAGCTGTTTCGAAAAAGCTTCATCGTTCTTCTCTTCTTCCGGGTGAAAGCGGACGTTCTCGATAACCAGGACTTCACCGTCGCGCAAAGCCTTGCTCTGCCCCTCCACACCGGGGCCAACACAATCGAGCGCAAACGCCACGGGCTTGCCGAGAAGGTCCTCAAGCTTTTTTGCTGCAGGTCTCAGCGAATACTTGGGATCGGGGCCGCCCTTCGGCCGGCCAAGATGCGACGCAAGAATGAGCCGGGCCCCTTTTTCGATGGCCAGGCGCAGCGTGGGAAGAGTCTCGCGGACGCGCGTGTCGTCGGTGACGGCGCCGTCCTTGAGAGGAACATTGAAATCTACGCGAATGAAAACGCGCTTGCCGCGGAGATCGAGGTCTTTGATGGTGAGCTTGTTCATGGTGTCCGCAACCCTGGGCTTGCAGTTCGTGAGATGTGACTCGTGAAAAGAGCGGGCGAGGTGCTCGCCACTCTGGCGCAACACAATCCCGATCTAGGATTTGGAGGCCATGAGCTTGATCAGATCGCGGCAACGGCAGGAATAGCCCCACTCGTTGTCGTACCAGGCAAGCACTTTCACGCAGCGGTCGCCCACGACCTTGGTGTAACCCGCATCAACAATAGAGGAATTCGGATTGCCCTTGAAATCGGCGGAGACCAATTCCTCTTCCGTGTAAGCGAGAATGCCCTGCATTGGGCCATCGGCGGCGGCTTTTAACGCAGCGTTGACTGCGGCGACCGTGGCGGGCTTGTCCAGGAAAACAGTGAGGTCCACGACGCTGACGTTGGGCGTTGGCACGCGCATCGCGTAGCCATCCAGCTTGCCCTTGAGTTCCGGAATTACGAGATGCAGAGCCTTGGCGGCGCCCGTGGAACTGGGAATCATGTTCACAGCAGCGGCGCGCGCGCGGCGAAGATCTTTGTGGGGGAGATCGAGAAGGCGCTGGTCGTTGGTGTAGGAATGGATAGTGGTCATCGTGCCGCTTTGAATGCCGAACGTGTCTTGCAGAACTTTCGCGACAGGCGCCAGGCAATTCGTGGTGCAGGAGGCGTTCGAAACCACGTGGTGTTTTGCAGGGTCGTAGGTCTTGTCGTTCACGCCGAGGACGAACGTGGCATCTGGCCCGTCGGCAGGCGCGGAGATGATGACTTTCTTGACCGGGCCACGGAGATGCTTTTTAGCGTCGGGACCCTTGGTGAAGAGTCCCGTAGATTCCACGACAATTTCGGCGCCGACGGAGGCCCAATCGATTTCGGCGGGGTCTTTCACCTTAAACACTTTGAAACCCTTGCCGTCTACGGAGATGAAATCTTCCGTGTGAGTCACGGTATGAGGAAGGTTGCCGAGGATGGAATCGTATTTCAGGAGGTGCGCAAGGGTTTTGGCGTCAGTGACGTCATTGACGGCGACGAATTGAATATTTTTGTCGTCGAGCGCCGTGCGCACGATGTTCCGACCGATGCGGCCGAAGCCGTTGATACCAACCTTGATGGGCATTCTTCCTCCGTTGCCATGCAAGTGATCCGCTTGGAATCACCTGAAGCAATCCGCGGCAAGAGCTGCCGGAAAATCAGCCCCGGCATGGATTTCGAAATGCTAGGGGTAGCGTTGGGAAAAGTCAACGCGAGTTCGAAGAGAGTCTGCTCCTCGCGAGTCACTTAATTCTACCGAATAGAGAGTGCGAAAGATAGAAATGTGCATTTGGACTAAGATGGAACATGGTTGCGGCGCGCATGGTAGCCAAACGAATGACTAACAGAGAAAGAAGTACAGAGTAAAGACATCATGGGGAGATTGACTATACTTTACGATGGAAATTGTGGGCTTTGCCGCGCGAGCGTGGCGCGACTGCGCCGATTCGATCACGGCAGCCGCATTGAGTTGCTCGACCTGCATGAACCGAGTGTTTCGGCACGCTTTCCCCAGGTGAACCGCGAAGAAGCATTGCGGCTGATGCAAGCGGTCGATCCAGAGGGAAAAGTGTATGCGGGCGTGGATGCTTGGGCGCGCGCGGGATTGGCCTTGCCGGGGTGGAAACTGATCGCCTGGCTGCTTCTGGTGCCAGGAATTCATTTCGTCGCTGGCAGGATTTATGCCTGGGTGGCAAGAAACCGTTACCGTTGGAACCGCGAGCTATGCGCTGACGGGTCCTGCTCCATTCACCTCGGGCATCCCGAATCGGACGCGCACGACTCAACATCTCATAACTAATCTCAGCCGCGTTCTCTCGAATTTGTATAATGGCGCTCGATCATGGATTGGAGACTTGCCTCCCTCATCCGCTGGCTTTTTGACTCCGAGCGCGGCGCCAGTGATCGCTTGCTTTCGCGGTGGATTTTCCTTCGAGGCCTCGGCCTCATCTATTACTCCGCGTTTTTCTCGCTCGTTTTTCAGGTCCGGGGCCTCATCGGGCCACATGGAATCCTTCCTGCTGGAGAATATCTGCAAGCGGTGGCAAATACCGCAGGTCACGCGCGATTTTGGTATGCCCCCAGTCTTTTCTGGATTTCGAGCGGCCCGCAAATGGTGATGGCGGTCTGCTGGGTGGGGATGCTGTCTTCGCTGCTTCTCGTTCTGAACTTCTGGCCGCGCGGGATGCTCGTCGTTTGCTTTGTGTGTTTTTTGTCCTTCGTGAGCGCAGCGGGCGAATTTTCCGGCTATCAATCTGATGGCATGCTGCTCGAAGCGGGATTTCTTGGCCTGTTTTTCGCCCCGCCGGAATTGCGTCCCGGCTGGGGACAGCCGCGGCCGCCGTCACGCGCGAGCCTCTACCTGCTTCTGTGGGAATGCTTCCGCATTTATTTCGGATCGGGCATCGCAAAGATTGCCAGCGGCGACCCGCAATGGCGAAACTTCACGGCCATGGACGAGTATTATCAGAATGGCCCGCTGCCCACGTGGATCGGGTGGTACGCTGAGCAGCTTCCGCACTGGTTTCACGCTGCGACAACGTTTGGCACGCTGGCACTGGAGCTTGTGGTGATCTGGATGATATTCCTGCCGCGGCGTTGGCGAACTATCTGTTTTTTTATCGTCACGCCGTGGCAGATCGGAATCATCCTCACGGCGAATTACACTTTCCTGAATTATTTGGTCTTGTTGCTCGGCATTCTGCTGCTCGACGACCGCTTCCTTGAACGATTTCTCCCTCAGCGGTGGAAGAGAGCGTTTTCGATTCCTTCAGAAGAAATTTCTTCGGCGAGCGAAAAAGCTGACTCTCCAAATTGGTGGCAGCGTCTTCGGCCCGCGCTTAAGGCGGTTTCGGTCGCCGTCAGCGCGGTCATGCTGACCTGGCTCTTTTATGCCAGCACGGTTCCGCTCGTCTGGATGATCCAATCAAGTGTTCCCTTCCCGACCAAGCCGGTCGTGGCACTCGAACCTTTTCGTATTGCAGACCGCTACGGCCTATTTGCCGTGATGACCCGCGGCCGCTATGAGATCGAATTCCAAGGTTCCGCTGACGGGCAAACCTGGCTGATCTATCCTTTTCGATTCAAGCCGCAAGATCCACGCAAGCCTCCCGGCATTTACGCGCCCTACCAGCCACGCTTCGACTGGAATTTGTGGTTTGCGTCGCTGGGCTCCTGGCGCGCCGATCCGATTATCCTTCGCACGGAGGAACGCTTACTCGCCGGTGACCAAGACGTGCTCATGCTTTTTGCGGGGAATCCCTTTCCCAACACCCCGCCGAAGCAAGTGCGCGCCGTGCTCTGGCAATACTGGTTCACCACACTCACCGAGAAGCGCGCGCAGGGTGTTTGGTGGCGTCGCGAACAGCTTGGCCTCTATGCGCCGGCATTGGAGCTTGAACCCGATGGCAAACTCGTAGTCCTGGAATGGCCTACGGCCTCGGCACCCCGAGACTGAAACGCTGGGCCTAGCAAGAGAGGCTCAATTTGTTGCCAACTCGCGGGAAGTTACTGCGGGAACTGTTTGATGCTGGTGACGTGGTCGCCGCTGAAGCGCACAAAAACGGTCTTGGAGGGTGGCTGCCCGTAGATCCAGTCCTCGATATCGTTGCCGTCGGAATCCCGCTCGCGGACTTTGTGATCGGGCTTGCCGATCGCAGCAACCACTTCTTCCCGATCCATGCCCACGGCCGGCCGGCGGTCCTGGATGGCCTTTTTCATTTCCGGAGGCAGTGTGTCATACCACTGCACCGCGGCGGAGCGTTCCTTGGCAAAATTGAGAAACGGCCCCAAAAGTTTTTTCAAATCCTCCGGCGAGAGGTCGGGAACCGTCTTGTTGAATTCCAGAAAGATCGTGCTGCCCATTCCCGGCTGGATACCAGGTGGTCCGCTCGCCTGCTGGGTCGTCGTTTGCATGGTAGGCATGCCGCCCCCCAGGCCGATCTGAATATGGTCCCGCCAGTGGTGTTTCCCTCTTCCCCCACCGTTCACATCCACGACGATAACGTGAGCGCGGAACGTCAGCCCCGTAATCTGTACTTTGTCGCCGGTGCTCACGGCAGCGCCATGGGTAGCCACGGCCCGATCAAGAACTTCCTGATTCAGCGGCTTGCCGATGACGAGGAGGAAGCCTTCTTTGCCCGCCGGCAGAGGTTTCAGGGCTTTGGCAAACTCCCCCGAGACGTAGCGAATCAAGGTGAGCTTAGATTCTTCACTTAGCGTGGAGCTTTTGGCTGCGCCCTGAGGAGCATTGGGGCTCGCTCCCTGCGCTTTATCTGTACTCGGGGACTGTCCCTGGTTTTCCTCGGCAGCTGGTGACGCGGGGGGAAAAAGGGGTATTTCCTCTCCGTCAAAGAAGGGTGCAATGTGCCTCATGCGAGCTCGCACATCCTGAACGCGCGGGAGGTCCGCATCAGCAAGCAAGAAAAGCGTCAACCCGAGAGTAATCCAAAGTCTCATGGTTCTGGCTGGCTGCCTCGGGAGCCAGCTTCACTATTCTATGATGCAAAAAGCCGGCTGAGAAGCTACTAACTTCTGGTGGTAGCCCAGGTCAATAGACGCTTACCTGGACCCCTGATCGGTCGATTTTCATGGGCAGAAGCTGGCCACCTGCCACTGCCACGGCTTCTTCGACCTTCTGCCGGGTCTCTGGCTCGATGAGCAGGACGACACAGCCACCGCCCCCGGCCCCGCACACTTTGCCCGCCAGCGCACCTTTCTTGCGCGCCCCTTCGATAATCCGGTCGATTGTCTTCGTGGAGATGGTAGGCAAGTTCTTCTTGCGAAACACCCATTCCTCGCGCATCAATCGGCCGGCTTCGCGCCAATTCGCTTTTTCGATGGCCCCGCGCATCTGCTGCGCCACTTTGGAGATCATTTCCAGGTTTTTCTCGATAGCCCCCCTCCCGTCAATGTGGGCCTTGTACACTTCCCAATTGTTGATGCCGGATTGACGCGGCTTGCCGGTGTAGCACAGCACGATGCGGCGCTCTAGTTCGCTGAGGTCGACGCGCAGCTCGATCCGGCGTTCTCCTCCCGGGAGCAGCTCGATTGCCGCCGCACCACCAAACGCAGGCGGGTAGTGGTCCTGCGTCCCCGTGGGAACGCGAATGACCACGGCCTCGGCATCGCGGCTGATGTGGATCCAGTCCACTTTGCTCTTGCCAGCGCCGGTGAACCGGTCGAGCGCGGCACAAATGGCAACGGCCATTGCGCTCGAGCCTCCAATGCCCGCCCCCGCGGGCGCCTCGGAATCTGTGGTGAGTGTGAAACCTCCATCGGGTTGAAAATATTTCACGATTTCCGCCAGCAGGGGTAGGCGATAGCGTTTGGTCCCGGCAAGCGCGTCGTAAGACGCAAACTTTTCCTCGCGCTTTGTGTCACGCGATACCAGCTTGACGCGCTGGTCGTCGGGCGAAGCAGTCTCAATTACGCACGATGCGTAACGCGTTATCGCCGCGTTCACGGTCACCGCGCCGGGATGAAATAAGTACAGCGGCCAGATGTCCAGCGTTGCTCCAGCCAGATCCACGCGTGTTGCCGCCCGTGATTCAATTCTCATGAAGACTCGATTCCTGGAAGCGGTTTACTTTCCGGAACTCCCGACGGAGCGGGCCCGCGGCAGCAACTGCGGCCCGGCATCCTTCTGGGCGTGGGCAGGATTCGGTTCGAAGCAGCGCCGGCACCGCGCCTCGTACGTGCCCTGGGCGCCAACCACGATAAGGTCTTCATTGTCGACAAGGCGTTGCGTGTGCACAGCGGGATTGCCACAACGCACGCAGATCGCAAGCAGCTTGGTAATCTCCTCGGCGATGGCCAGCAAACGGGGCATCGGTTCGAACGGCCGGCCGCGGTAATCGGTATCCAGCCCGGCCACAATCACGCGTTTGCCGAGATTCGCCAACTTGCCGCAGACATCCACGACTTCGTCACCGAGAAACTGCGCTTCGTCGATTCCGATGACTTCCGTCCGCGGCTGCACTTTCTCCATGATCTCACCGGCACGCGTGACATTGTCGGACCGAATGCCCAACCCGGAATGCGAGACGATCTCGTCGGCTGCGTAGCGCTCGTCAATCGCGGGCTTGAAAATCTGTACGCGCTGCCGCGCAATTTCGGCCCGGCGAAGCCGACGGATTAATTCCTCGCTCTTCCCGGAAAACATCGGACCCACAATCACTTCGATCCAGCCCATATTGCCTTTGACGATGTCCACGATCTTTCTCCTAAATCCGTCAAACAAAAAAACACGCGGTGCGAGAGCGATGCCCCTCAAGTTGCAGCGCGCACCGCCCGGTACATCCTCGCATTGTAGAAAGGCGCAAAGGCGGCGATGACCGCGACGCGAAAAGCCTCTTGCCTCGTAATCAGATTGCTCGACAGCACTCCCCAGGCACCTTGCGCATTGCGGATCCCCACTTCGCCGGCAAAGCGGTCGATCGCCAGGCCAAGCTCGACGTCCTTTTCAAGAACTTCATGCGCTAGCATGTCCGGAATTTCCACCGCGCCGGAACGGCCGAAATGTCCCCGCTCCCCATCCGTCACGTAGGCCCAGCTCTCGAGGAAAACACGCCGTTGTCCATCCTCCATTACCACATCGAAGCCGCCTTCGAGGCCCACGAAAAATCGCCAATCTTCTCCGTTTTCCCGGGCGTGCTTAACGAGCGCATCGGCGCGCCGCCTGGCCCCACGCATTAATTCATCACGCGTAACGGGCGTGTGACCCACCCCGCTCTCGACCTCCAGACCGATGACCTCGCACTGCCCGTAGGGTACCAGCACAGTTGCCATCGTATGAAGCGCTTCCGTCACGGCGTTCAACTTGGGCTTTCGCGTGCTTCCTACCGCGATGATGGTTTTAGGCATAGCTCTACATTGTCCACCGCTCTGATTCTACGGTGAGGACGGACAGAATTTCACCCTGAATTGAAGGATGCCTGAGGAAAACGTCGACGCCGCCGGGCACTTTGGAAGTTCAGCGAGGGTTGGGAGGGGCGGATAATGTATATGGAGCGGCCGATTGGAATCGAACCGACACCTGGGCCTTGGCAATTCGATTCGCTATTGGAATACCAACAAATCATAAACACTTTCGGGAGCACTTGGGGGCGCTTCGAAGGCTCGTGCCGAGATAAAGTGTCGTGACGCCTATTTCTTCGGGCGCGACTCCGGTGGAATCAGACCTGTCACACGATAGTAAACGCTTAGCTGGCCATAGACTTCTCCCGAATGCTCGACCAAGCTATGGGCCAAATCGATGAGTCGAATCTGTTCTTTGCCGGCTAGTTCGGGTCTGTCCTCAGCGAACGGATCGACAACCGATTCCAAGATCCCTTTGTCGCCTTTTGCCTGGATGGCAGCCGCGCCATCCGCAAAGGATTTTTTGACGTACGCCACCAGCGCCGCTTTGTTTTTGAACTGCGCGCGCGGGGGATCTTCCTCCCCTGACACTTTTTGCCCCCGGGCGAGATTGGTGAAGAAATAGTTCGCAGCGGCGGCATGGATCAGACGCTGAGCGAAGCTGTGCATTGTAGGAGCGGGCTTGAAATCATACTTGTCTTCCGGAAAATCTTCCGCCATGGCAATCAGTTTGCGCCCGATTTCATTCCACTGTTTGAGCAAGGCCCCTGACGGACCCGCTGCTGGCCTTGGCGACTCGGCCTTTTTTGCCGCTTCCTGCGCGCACGCTGGCAGCAACAACGTACCGGCGGCGATCAGCAATACAACAAGCAGACAGGTTTTTTTCATCGGCGTCTCCCCTCCTCACAGGTTTGAACGGGCGCATCTTACAGAAATTTGGTTAGCAGGGAAAGAAATAGTTTCGGCTGATTGGGGATTCCAAGATGGGCCGGAGGCAATCTATTTTTGTGTTTGTTGGCTGCTAGGCCAACCGCTCACAACCCTGATCTCCGTTGGATTCTCGTGCTCGGAACGGGTCATGACGAAGGTCTGGCCATCCGAAGTGACATCGTAACCGTCAACCGCAGCGCCCGAGTCAAATTTGCGGTCGAACAACTCAATGGCGTTCCCGGTGCGGAAAGCTGGTTGAAGTTGCACAGGAACGCTCATCATCTTGGTTCCGTTGCGGTAAACGATCTCGCGGCCGTTTCGCACCCATCGTGGTTGCTCTCCTCCCTCGCTGGAGATTTGCCGCCGCCCTCCGGGTCCGGGAACGGGCTCAACATAGATTTCCGAACGGCCGGATTCATTCGAAGCGTAGGCGATCCAAAGGCCGTCGGGCGAAAGAGTGCCCTGTCGTTCCACTGCGGGCGTGCGCTTGAAGGGGCGCAGATCATAGGGACTGTGCAGACTGAGAAGCCATAGGTCAGTGTTTGTGACTGGGTCACTCACCATGATGGCGGCATTGTCGCCGACAACCGAGGTGATGTGACTGATTTGCGGGGCCGGCCGCAATAACTTAGGCTCCGAGCTGCCATCAGCTGCAACGCGATAGATGCCACGCTGCCGACTAGAAGGGTCTATAGCGTCGATCAAGAGATTCTTGCTGTCCGATGTCCATGTAGGAGCAAAATTCGAGAGATTTGCGGCAAGATTGGTTACCAGACCTCGATCGCGCTCCAAGACTTGGAGTTGCTGCACACTGCGAATCACGACCGCGATGCGTTTGCCATTCGGCGAAATAGCGGGATCGACGTAGTCTTGAGGCGGGACATCCAGCTTTTGTTCCAGGCCCTTGCGGTTCACCAAATAGAGATTTCGGAAAAAATCGCCAGCCGGCCCTGGTGCGTACGCGAGTACGCCGGTCCGGGATGCGGTGGCCTGGGCCACATAGTTCTCTTCGTTGACGCCGGATTCTATTTCGGCCGGATTTCCCAAGACTTGAAGTTTGTCGGGGTCAAAAGGGACCGCCCACAAAGCACCACCTTGATAGTAAACAAGGTGGCCAGCGGAATAGGATGGACTTTGCGCGTTTTCGAGAAGTACGCGCGTCTCGCCGGAATTCAATTTCACCGCGATTATGCTGCGTCGCGGAGAAAAGTAATCCGTGAAGCCGACCCAGTCACCCCCCGCGAGCCACATGAGGCCTTGGGGGTAGACGTTTTCCCGGGCTGCAACGGTAATTTTCTGCAAGGAACCACCCGTTGCCGGAACTGTTGCCAGACCATAGTTGGGAACAGACACCACAATGACGTCTCGCGGCGTCCAGGTGCCTCCAAAGAATGAAGTCAGCTCGCAAATCACCACTGGGAGCCCGCCATCAGCGGGAGCCTTCTTGAGTTTTCCCTGACTGAAATAGGCGATCCAATCCCCGTTCGGCGAGAAGAATGGAAACATTGCTCCTTCCGAGTCGGCTATGGCAACCGGCGCGAACTGGTCGAGGCGGCGGACGTAGAGGTGGGACACCCCGCCATCTACGGCCACGTAAGCCAATCGTTTACCGTCGGGTGAAAGCGCTACGGCCTGGGTCAAATCGACGGCAAGCTCCTGTTTGGGGGGCAGGGTTACGGTGAGCCGCGTAACTCCGGACTCACTGCCTGCAGTGCGTCCCCCGAGCTTGACGAACAAAAGTACAAGCACAACTACGATCGCTGCGGCGAAACCCATGGCGAGGCGCCACCATTGAGGCCTAACTTGCTTTACCTGTGGCAGGGATCCTGTCGTGGCGGATTGATGGAGCCAACTAAGCTGAAGTTTGACGTCATGTGCGGTCTGAAAGCGCTCGTCCGGGTCCTTGGCCAAGCAGGTGGAAATGATGTAGACCAACGAGGGCGGTACAGTAGGCTGAATCGAGGTTACTGGTGCAGGATCTTTTTCGAGAATAGCCGAGGCGATGGCAACACGCGATTTGCCCACGAACGCACGCCGCCCGGTCGCCATCTCATACAACACCGCTCCCAGCGCGAAAATGTCGCTTCGCGCATCTGCTTCTTTTCCCTCGATCTGCTCTGGCGAGCTGTATTGGATGGTGCCAACGACCGCGCCCGCACTGGTGATTTGCGAGACCGGACTTTCCAGCGTGGTAGTCGATGCACCCATGAACGGGTTGCCGCTGGTTCCGGTGATTGGGTCAATGACGGCCGGTTTGGCCAGACCAAAGTCCATCAGCTTGGCGCCATTCTTCGTGAGCATGATGTTGGAAGGTTTGAGGTCGCGGTGAACTAGACCCAGGCGGTGGGCTTTGGCGAGCGCATCCGTTATTTCGATACCGATCTTTAGTACTTCGTTTAGCGCCAAGGGGCCCTTCTTCAAGCGGGCTTCCAGCGTTTCTCCTTCCAAAAGTTCCATAACGAGGAACTCAACGCCGGACTGGGAGCCCACATCGTATAAATGACAGATATGCGGATGAGATACCGAGGAAAGTGTGCGCGCCTCTCGTTCGAAGCGGCTCTTGAGTTCCGGACTGCAGGAAAAATGGGAGGGCAGTATCTTGATTGCGACGCAGCGGTCAAGACGCGTGTCGCGAGCCCGGTAGACCTCACCCATGCCGCCTGCGCCGATTGGAGAAATGATTTCGTATGGCCCGAGTCTGGTTCGCGCGGCCAGATCCATGATTGGCGCGCATTATAGCGCATTCGACCGGCAAAACTTTCAAGACATACGCGAGGATGGACCCAGCAGACGAGTCAGACAGCGCCGGAATCTTGACCGGGTACTGCGGGCGCGATGTCGAAACTCTTATGGTTGTGGCGGAGACACGATCAAGGTGGCCGTCACCCACATACGCTGGAAGGCCGCTGCCTGCAAATACAACTCACCGGGCTTGTCCGGAACGAAACTGTAATCGCGGGTTTCGCCGACGGAGATGTAGTCTTCGCGGGCGTTCTTTGGCAACCTTTGTTCCGTAGGAAGATCCCAGCCGTCTTTGGCGATGGCGCGCCATTGCACGGGCGCGCCACTGCCATCCACAATGGAATAACTCAGGGTAGAATCCACTGGCGTGATGTTGATGAAGCGGAGCCGGTAACGGGTTCCCACGGTCAATGGAATCGGCGGCGGTTGAGGAATGCCGTTCAGCAAAAGCGGCTCGGTGCCATCCGTACCGTCGCGCGTGAAGAGGAAGATCTTGTCGGTGGCGGGATCGAATTTCTCACCCGGCGCCAAGACGATGAGTGGGCCGGTCAGTCCTCTGCCCAATTGCATGCGTTCGTGCCAATGCGAGTGGTAGATGAAGGTTCCAGCCCGCGGAGGAGTCATGCGGGCCAGAAAAGTGCCACCCGGTGCGATGGGCGGACTTGTATGCTTGGACGTGCCGCTCCAGCCGGGCACGCCGTCGTAATAACTTTCCAGTTCGATTCCGTGCCAATGGACTGTGGTCCGCTCCTTGAGCTGATTGACGACTTCAATTTCTGCCGGCTCGCCGCGCGTCAACACTAATGGATTGCCCACAGGCGGCAGCTCGTCCACGGGTGTTGCGCGGCCGGGCTTGGTGAGATCGTAACTGTAACCGGCGAAGGTGCGCGTGGTGGCAGGCCGCTCGCGTACGAGTAATCGAAACTTGTGAACTTGGGCGTTGGCTGCGGCGTTAGGCGCTGATGCGGGCTTGGCCGCTGGCAAAACATTGACGCCGAGAATGACTCCGGCCATGCCGGCGTTCTCCGGTGTATACATAGAGGAGGTCGGATAGCCTGGGAGCGTTTCCGGCATCATCATGTGGATGGTCAGGTGGCAATGCATGATCCAGTGGCCGGGGCGTTCTGGAACCCAAGTCATATCGAAGGTGCCGCCGAGCGGCATCTCTTGCGTAACGACCATGGGCCGTTCAGGAGGGTTGTAAGCCACGAAGTGGTCCTGATCGCCAGTTCCGTTCACCTGAAAATAGAACCCGTGCAGGTGCATGGCGTGGTCCGCATCGCTGGTGTTGATCCAACGCCAGTGCACTGGATCGCCGGCTTGCAGATTGAAGTGCTCCGTGTAAGGCCATGATTTGCCGTTTATGGTGGACAAGGTATTGAATGGCGTTCCCCCGACCGGGAGCCAAGTGTTGATGACAAACACGCGATCGTCCTGGCGAGCGCCGGGAGCATCCACGATCAGCGCTCCTGAGAGCATCGAGTCAGGCCCAGCGCGCATCAGCAGCGATTGCCGATCATTGGAAGCCCAGTAGTAATAGCTGCCCGCAGGACCGGACTTAAATCGGACTTCGCGGACGGCGCCAGCAGCGATTTCGAGTGTGTCTGCAGCATCGTTGGTTGGCGTTTGGCTAGTTTGGAATTGGGGTGCCGAGTTCGTCGCCACTCGCGGGCCCAGCCCGTGGATGTAAGTCGTATGATCCAACAGGTTGCGAATGCTGGCGGTGATTTCCGTGCCTTCCGGGACACGAACCATTGGACCAGGAATCTGGGGCGTATGCCCTTCCTCGGCGAAGGCACTGACGATCAAATGCGCTTTGCCATCTTCTTCGGGATACCAAACTGCCGGGCGCATTTCGAGATGAAGGTTCAGCACGCCGTTACTAAGAGTGCCGGCTGCAGTGCGGTTGTCATTGGCAGATGCTGCGGGAATCGTTTGGCCTACGGCTGGTGCCGTCGATGCAACCACAAAGGTGATTGCAAGGAGCGCATGTCTGTGGGCGAGCATAGGGTTCCCCTCCCGACGAAACTGAGTCTTAACATGGGTTAGAAGCGGGGCCTTGAAACTGTTTCCGCAGGAGTGTACTTCAGATATGAGGGATTGGGCGAAGGAACATCAGTTGCTCTTTTGTGTTCCCACGCAGATGTGTTTCCACGCAGAGCAAGGGTCACTTGTAAGTGATTGAATTTATGGAGCGGCCTATCGGAATCGAACCGACACCTGAACCTTGGCAAGGTTCCGTACTACCACTATACTAAGGCCGCTCAACTTCACTTATTTTTATAGCACGCCACCCGAACTCCGGCAAGTTTCGCCTCAGTGCTTCCCTCCAAAGAGCAACATCGAGGCAAGAACGACCTTATTCAGGATACTTGCGTGACGCGAGCGGATTTTACGACCGGTGATTTTCTCTGCCGTTCGGCAAAACGCGAGGCTTTGTCCTTATCGGTGTAGACGCGCCCGAACTTCTCTCCATCGGCATATGAAACGGTGACCAACCAGTGATGATGTTTCCGCCGACGGTCCATCCCAAATGAGTCCGAATCTTTCTTGGCACTCTTCTTCACATTATTGTTCGTCACAATGTCCGTCCCTATCTTGGAGGGTAATTTCCCGAACTATCGCAAGGAGCGCCCCCGTTCCGCAAGTACCCCCCGAGATAGTAACGCGAACTCCATTACAACAGAAGGGTGGAGAATCTAGACATCGCTGGCTGGCCCACCTGAGCCGTTTTGGCTTTGTGCACTAGGGTCAAGAAGCGAGGGTCCCCGAGACTTCGCACAGGAAGCGCCGCGTTAACTTAATCGATACCGACGGAGCTCATGCAGCTGCGGATGCCCGAGAAGGTATTCTGCCACTAACGGGAGCTCCGCTGCATCAAATGTATGAGACGGGAGACAAGGGAATGCCTGAACCTCACTTATTTTGGTGTTGCTGCCCATGAAACTTTTTCGAAGATTTTGCGTCTTTACTTATGAAAGGAAACGTAAGCTTGTGGCGGCAGAAACCAACATGATCACTACAATCTCGAAACAACCGCCCCTTTTGGAAGACCTCCGGAACCATTCGCCGGAACAGCTCGCGGAACTCCGCCTGCTCCTCAACGTTGGCGCGCCTTCGCGGCCTGATCCGCGGCGCCCGGGCTTTTTCGAACTCGAGGGCACGTCAAACATCTTCTATATTTTCCGATATCCCACAGGCTCGAAGGTGCTCTTGCTCGGCGTGTGGGAGAGGAAAAGCGATCCGGTCGCCGAAGCTGTGGCCTGCTCCTGCCCGGCCGCGTAATCGCTGACGAGCAACCACAAGCAGATCCATTTTGACTTAGCCGCGCTGCGCGCCCCCCGCAGCGCGTTTCTTTTTAATCTTCTTTCAATTTCAACGCCACCGAATTGATGCAATACCTCAATCCCGTCGGCTTCGGGCCATCTTCAAAGACGTGCCCCAAATGCGCGTCACACTGGCTGCACTTCACCTCGGTGCGAGTCATCCCATGGCTTGTGTCGGATTCCACTTCCACGGCCCCTTCCTCTTTTGGTGCATAAAAGCTAGGCCAGCCGGAACCCGAATGAAACTTGGTTTCGGAACGGAATAGCTCTTGTCCGCAGCAAATGCACTTATAAGTCCCCGCGGCCTCGGTGTCCTCGTACTCGCCAGTAAAGGGCGGCTCGGTTCCCTTCTCTCGGGTCACGTGAAACTGATTCGGCGTAAGCTGTTTCTTCCAAGCCGCCGGGTCTTTTCGGATTTTTTCTGCCATCATCACCCCCTAGTTCACCTCGGCGTTTCCGCGCGCTCTCACAGTATCAGATTCGCAGCATGGCCTTGACGACTCCTCCCGAGGCGCAGATAGTAGATTCATGAAGGATTCTCCCTCGAACCCGGTCGCGGAGAAACCTTCAAAAGAATCTACCGAAAAGCGGACCAACCGCCGCGCCAAGATGTCGAGGCCCCTGCGCGTCCGCCCCTCCGATCCCCGCGATGATCATTTTGAGGATTTGCCCGTCAGTGTCAATGCCTCCAAGGACGGCATCTACTTCACTTCCGGGCTGGCTTCCTATTATCCCGGAATGCGCGTCTTCGTCACCTTCCCTTTCGCTTCCGCTCATGACCCCATGAATTGCGAATATGTCGCCCAGGTCTTACGGGTAGAAAAGCTCGCCAACGGAAAGTTCGGCGTTGCGGTCAACCTGAAAATGACCATGAATATAAAGTCAGCGACACCCCAGAGCTCAATCACCTTCGAATGAGCGGCACGAGGGCGAATCTGCCCAAAATCCACACGCAGGGCGTTCTGGAATAATTCAGCGTACAATCCCCATGGATGAATAAGAATCGCGGGCCGCGTAGCTTAAGGCTCCCTACGTCTGCCCTGCACATGCCTCCATCTCCAATCATCAAGTCTCCGGAGGACTCTCGATGAAAGTGAAGCTCCCCGTCCGCCCGGCCATTCTCAAGCGGCGAACCTTTGAGCCACCGGCGGAGGGACGCGAACGAAAATTACGGCTAGACTTTAACGCAAATACCCCGGGCTTCACGCCCC
>JACXTT010005745.1_pt1 | contig 17926 bp, 17 predicted proteins | sample 9270951 | NCBI WGS metagenome assembly JACXTT01 (sample SAMN15532306, study PRJNA645909) | rock metagenome | isolation source: weathered quartz diorite | place: Puerto Rico | collected 2017-06-21 | reverse complement strand
CGACCAGCGCGACGCGCGGGTCGGCCGCCAGCGTCGGCGCCATCAGCATGAACGCGCGCCCGAGCCCGGCGGCGCCGATGCGCATTGTCTTCACCGGGGGCACGGCGCTATCATCGCAAAATACTTAGGTACCTAAGTATATCTTTGCCGAGGTCCCGATGCTGACCCGCGAACAGAACGAGCTCCTTTGCCGTGTCGAAGGCAACGCGCCGATGGGCGGCATCATGCGGCGGCACTGGCTGCCGCTGTGCATGTCGGAGGAAGTGGCGGAGCGCGACGGCGCGCCGCTGCGCTCGCGGCTGCTGGGCGAGAACCTGGTGGTGTTTCGCGACAGCGCAGGACGCCTTGGCGTCCTGAGCGAATACTGCTTGCACCGCCGCGCCTCGCTCGCCTTCGGGCGCAACGAGGAGTGCGGCCTGCGCTGCCTGTATCACGGCTGGAAATTCGACGTCGAGGGCAACGTCGTCGACATGCCGTCAGAGGCGCCGGGGGCGGCGCAGCGCCTCGGCAAGAAGACCACCGCCTATCCCGCGCGCGAGGCGGGTGGCTTCATCTGGATATGGATGGGGCCGAGGAACGAGATGCGCGGATTCGAGCCGCCGGCGTGGGCGCCGCAGCCGGGCATGCGCTACGCGATCGTCAAGATGTGGACCGATTGCAACTGGGCGCAGGTGCTCGAGGGCTCGATCGATTCGGCGCACAGCTCGACGCTGCATTCGACCAACATGCCGGCCGCGGAAGATGTCTATGGCTCCACTGCGACCGACGAAGCGTGGCTGCGCCCCTCGAACGACAAGGCGCCGCGCCTGCAGTTCGAGCCCACGCCGTATGGCTTCCGCTACGCCGCGATACGCAAGCCGATCAAGAATCCCGAGACGCACCAGTACGTGCGCACCACGCTTTTCATCGCGCCCTACACGGTGCTGATTCCGCCGAACAACCGCTACCACCTCGCGCAGATGCTCGTGCCGATCGACGACCTCAACACCATGTTCTACTGGATCGCCTGGCACCCCGATCCGGCGAAGGGCATCACGCAGGAGGCGTGGCGCAAGTTCTGCGCGGCCGAGGTCGGCGTCGATGTCGACCGCAACTACCGCAGGATCAGGACGCTTGCGAACGACTACCTGCAGGACCGCGGGGCGATGCAGCGCGGCGACTGGACCGGCATCAAGGGCATCCCGGCGCAGGACATGGCGATGTGGGAATCGATGGGCCGGATCACGGATCGCAGTGAAGACCATTTTGGCTCGAGCGATCTCGCGGTGGCGCAGTTCCGCCGCATGATGGTGGCGGCGGCGAAGAGATTCGCCGAGGGCGGCCCCGCGATCGGCACGACCGAGCGCACGCCGCACGTCAAGCTCGCGTCCTTCGAGGGCGTGGTGCCGAAATCCGTAGACTGGCGTACGCTCGGCGTCGCCGCAGAGGAGGCGACCACCGCCAGGTAATGCGGGCTCGGAGCTCGGTTAGTTGTTGCCCTGACCCCGGATTGCGGCGTAGCGGCCGCCGTGAAACGCGAGCGGCTGCGCTTCGCGGTAAGCATAGCGCTCCACCATGCCGATCACGATGATGTGATCGCCGCCGTAGTAGCGGTGGCGGCTGTGGCATTCGAAGGTCGCGGCCGCTCCGTCGAGCACCGGCGCGCCGCCCAGTCCCGCCGTGAAGCGCGCCGCCCAGCAGGCGAACTTGTCCGCGGCCGCACGGGCGAAGTGGCTCGCGAGTTGCTCGTCGCCCGCGGCGAGCACGTTGATCGCGAAGTACTCGGCGTCGCGGAACGCCGCCGCCGAGCTCGCCTTGCGCGACAGGCTCCAGAGCACCATCGGCGGATCGAGCGACACCGAGCTGAAGGAGTTGGCGGTCATGCCGACGCGCTGGCCGTCGGGCGCAGCCGCCGTGACGAGGCACACGCCGGTCGGGAAAGAGCCGAGCGCGTTCCTGAAATCGCGCGCGTCGTGCTGCGCGCGCGGCGGGGCGACCACTTCTTCCCACATGTCAGGCCGCCACTCTCATGCGCTCGAGGTGCTTGCCCTGGAAGTGCGGCGCGACCTCCTGCATGAAGCGCTGCATCTGTTCCTTCACCAGGTTGTGCGGCTTGCGCCCGACGTTGAAGTAGAGGATCACCTCCTCGACGCCGGACCTCTCCACCTGCTTCAGCGTGTCGATGATCTTCTGCGGGCTGCCGAGCAGGATGGACCGTTCGGACAGGTCCTCCTTCTTCATGTGCTTGAGGATGTCGACGATCTTCATGAAGTACTGCATGGTCGGCGGCGCGTCCTCGGGCTTCTGCGGGAAGGCCTGCAGCACGCAGTGGTTGAAGTAGTCCATCTGCGTCTGCCGGCCGTAGTCCTCCTGCTTGGCGTCGTCCGCGATGTAGATGAAGTAGCTGCACATCGCACGGCCCGGCTTCTTGCCCGCGCGAGTACACGCTTCGCGGTAGCTCTCTACCGCCTTGTCCAGCCCGCCGAACACCATGCCGGCGGCGAACGGCGCGTAGATGATGTTGAGGCCGCGCTTCGCGGCGATCTCGACGCTCGTCCTGGAGAACGACGCGACGTAGAAGGGCAGCGGCTGCTGCACCGGCCTGGGCGTGATCGCCATCTCCGGGATGTCGTAGAAGCGGCCCTTGTGCGACCACTTGCCCGGGGAGTTCCAGGCCTTGAGCAGCACGTCGATGCCCTCCTCGAATATTTCCGCGGAGGCGAAAAAATCCGCCCCGAACGGCGCGTACTCCTTGCGGTCGTAGCCGCGTCCGGTGGCGAAGTCGACGCGCCCGCCGGAAAGGAGGTCGAGCGTCGCCCAGCACTCGGCCACATGCACCGGGTGATGCAGCGGCAGCACGTTCACCGCCGGGGCGAGGCGCACGTTCTTGGTCTGCGCCGCGACGTTCGCGAGCACCAGATCGGGCCGCGAGTTCACGCCGAGCGAGTCGAAGTGATGCTCGCCGATCCACACCGAGTGCATGCCGATGCGGTCGGCGAGGATCGCCTGCTCGCGGATCTCGAGCACGAACTGGTTCGCCGAGCGCGGATTGTTCGGGTAGTGGTTGTCGCTGAGCGTGAAATAGCCGAATTCCATTGCGAGCTCCTCCTAGTTGTCCACGACCGCGTATGCGGTGACCTCCACCATGATCTCCGGCAGCGCGAACCCGGCAGCGACGATCAGCGTGCTCGCCGGGTAGTTGCCGGGCCAGAATTCCTTGCGCAGATCCGTGAACCGCTGCGCGTAGCGGCCGTCGCAGATGTACACCGTCATCGTGACGATGTCCTTGAGCGAGCCGCCGGCCTTGTCCATCAGCCGCTGGATGTTCTTGAAGGTCTGGCGCACCTGCGCATCGAAGTCGCCGCTGAGCGGCCGGTGGTTGTCATCGACAAAGCCGACCTGGCCCGCGAGCCAGACCACCTTGCCGCCTTGCGTGATCACGGCCGGAGAGAATGAGTACTTCGCTTCCCACGTGGCCGGGAGGACTTCGCGCTTCACTGTGCTCATGCGGCCTCCTTGAGGTTGGCGCCGAAATCGCGCGACAGGCGGTCGCAGAGCCGGCGCAGCGCGGCGACCGCAGGATGGCTGGGCTTGGCGAGTTCGCGGTCGGGGCCGATCAGCGTGACCGCGGCCGCGGCTTCAGCGTTCCATTGCAGCACCGGCGACGAAACGGCGGAGAGACCTGGAATCACGCTCGAGTCGACGAACGCGAGACGCGTCTTGCGCGCGCGTTCCACCGCGCGGCCGAAAGCTGCGCGGTCGATCTCTTCGCGGCGCGCCTCCGCGGCGATCGCATCGGCGGTGACTGCTTCCGGCAGGAAGGCGACGAGGACGGCGCCGGTCGCCGAGCGCGAGATCGGCAGCACCGAGCCGAGTCCGAGGTTGGTGACGAAGGGGACGCGGCTGCGCTGCCAGTGCACCACGGTCGGGCCGCGGTTGCTCCAGACGGTGAGCAGTGCGGTGTAGCCGGTCTCGGCGACCAGCGCCGGCAGCGCCTGCTCGATGAGCTGCACGGGATCGAGCCGCCGCACCGCCGCGAGCCCGATGTGCAGCGCGAGCGGCCCGAAGTCGTAGCGCGTATCCGGGCCCTGGCGGACGAGCCCGCAGCGCACGAAGCTCGCGAGGTAGCGATGCGCGCTGCTCGGATCCATCTCGGCGCGCGTGCTCAGCTCCTTGAGCGCGAGCGGGCCGTCGGCTTTCTCCAGCAGCTCGAGCAGGCGGATGCCGGTGTCGATCGACTGGATTCCCCGGCGCTTCGGCTTCTTCATTGCACTATTGACAATGCATTGGCGTATGGACAATATACGCCGATCCCTGGAGAAGGCGCAAGCCGCGGCGCTACACTCGGTTAATGGCTCATTGCGTTACCCTGAAACCCAGCGGCCACAGCTACGAGGTCGCGGAAGGCCAGTCGGTCCTCCAGGCCGGGCTCGACGCCGGCTACATGCTGCCCTACAGCTGCCGCGCCGGCGTCTGCCGTACCTGCCGCGGCACGATCCTCGAAGGCAAGGTCGATTACGGCCTGGTGCATGCCACCTATCTGCCCGACAGCGACAAGGCGAAAGGCTACGCGCTCCTCTGCCAGGCGAAGCCGCTGACCGATCTCACGGTCGAGGTGCGCGAGGTGCACGGCGTGCGGCCGCGCATCATCCCCTGCCGCGTCGAGCGCCTCGAGAAGCCGGCGCCCGACGTCGCCGTGCTCGGCCTGCGGCTGCCGATGAACGAGAACTTCCGCTTCCTCGCCGGCCAGTACATCGACATCCTGCTGAAGGAGGGCAAGCGGCGCAGCTATTCCCTCGCCACCAAGCCGCAACCCGGCGGCGTGACAGCGCTCGAGATCCATGTGCGCGCGACGCCGGGCGGGCTCTTCACCGAGCACGTCTTCAGCAAGCTGAAGGTGCGCGACCTGCTCAGGTTCGAGGGGCCGCTCGGCAGCTTCTACCTGCGCGAGGAGTCCGACAAGCCGATCATCCTGCTCGCGAGCGGCACGGGCTTCGCGCCGATCCGCTCGATCATCGAGCACGCGCTTGAGAAAAGGATCGAGCAGCAGCGGCCGATGACGCTCTACTGGGGCTGCCGCATCAAGCGCGACCTATACCAGCTCGAGCTCGCGCGCAGCTGGGGGCGCCCCGGCTTCAAGTTCGTGCCGGTGCTGTCCGAGCCGACTGCGCAATGCCAGTGGACCGAGTGCACCGGCTTCGTCCACCGGCAGGTAATGGCCGATTTCCCCGATATGTCCGGCGTGCAGGTCTACGCCTGCGGCGCGCCGATCATGGTGGAGTCGGCGCGCAAGGATTTCAGCGCGCAGTGCCAGCTGCCGCCCGACGAGTTCTATGCCGATTCATTCCTGACCGAGGCCGACAAGGCCGCTGCATGAGGAGGAGACCATGCCCCAGACGCGAGAAATGATCCAGGACGGCATCGCCGATGCCAAGACCGAGAAGTCGATCGTCAAGCCTTACGTCATGTCGCACGGCACGATGGAGTGCTACAGCCTGAAGGAGTCGCGCAAGTTCTACGAGGAGTTCCTCGGCCTCGAGTGCGTGCGCCACGCCAGGCCGGCGATGGTGGTGCGCTGCGGGCTCAAGTTCCACATCGTCGCCGTGGAAGTGGGCGCCGCGGTGCATCCGTGCAACGTGCTCAACCACTGGGGCATGGATGTCGGCTCGAAGGAAGAGGTCGACAAGGCGCACGAGAACGCCCTCAAGTACAAGGACACGTACAAGATCCGCCAGGTGCTGCCGGTGGTGATGCAGCACGGCGTGTACTCGTTCTACCTGGAGGACCTCGATCACAACTGGTGGGAGATCCAGTACTACCCCGGCGTGCAGAACGAGGACCTGTTCGACTTCGGCGAGCGCTTCTCGATGGAGGACGGCGCGGAGCTCGGCGAGCTGAAAGAGCTCGACATCAAGACCACGGCGTGATGCTCGCGCGCTGATGGCCGAATCGCCCCGCACAGCTCAGATCGACGCGGTGCTCCTCAAGCTGCCCGGCGTCACCACGCGCAAGATCAAGGGGCTGCACGCCTACTTCGTCAGTGACCGCATGTTCGCCTGTATCAGCGGCAACGGCGTCGGGTTGCGCCTTCCCATGGCGGTGGCGCGAGAGCTGCATTTCTCGCGCGACAATGTGGTGCCGTTTCAGCCGGCCGGGCTGCCGGCAACCAAGGAATGGATCCAGATCGACCGCGCGGATGCGGCGGACTACGAGAAGGATCTCGACCTCTTCCGGCAGTCCCTCGAGTTCGTGAAGGGCGGCGGCAGGTAAGACTGAGGCTCAGTACGAGAGCGCCGCGTATTCGAGCTTGACAGCCGCGTCCTCGTCGGATTGCGGTGCGCTGGCGGCGACGGCATACGTGAGAATCAGAATCGCGCTGAGGAAGGCGCTCAGTTTGATGCCGAAGGGCATGTTTTCATAGTCCATGGAGTCCTCCTTGAATTGGCGGTACCAGTGTCGCGCGGGCGTCGCGCCGAGCGCCGTGCCGCCACACACAGTCGCGCTGCGTACTATTCACCTCGCATGGCACGGCGGGCCTTTCTAATCCTGGCGTTGGCGCTCGCGCCGGCGCTCGCGCTTGCGCAGTACCCGATGCGCGCGATCCGGCTGGTGGTGCCTTATCCGCCGGGCGGCGGCACCGATACGGTGGCGCGGCCGCTCGCGCAGAAGCTCACCGAGCGGCTCAAGCACCCGGTGATCGTCGAGAACCGCGGCGGCGCGAGCGAGATTATCGGCACGGAGATCGTGGCGCACGCGGCGCCCGACGGCTACACGCTCCTCATGACGACCAACGCGTTCGCCATCAACATGGCGCTGCGCCGCACATTGCCGTACCAGCCGGCCAAGGATTTTGCGCCGGTAGCGCGCCTCATCACCACGCCGTTCATGCTGGTGGTGCACCCGGGCCTCAAGGCGGCGAGCCTGAGCGAGCTCCTCGCCGCTGCCAAGGCCGAGCCCGGCAAGCTGAACTACGCCTCGATCGGCGCCGGCACGCCGCATCATCTCGCGATGGAGTGGCTGAAGCAGCTCGCGGCCGTCGATATCGTTCCGGTGCCGTACAAGGGCGTCGGTCCCGGACTCGCGGCGGTCATGGCCGGCGAAGTGCAGATGATGATGACCGGCCTCACCGCCGGGCTGGCGCAGGTGAAGGCCGGGAAGCTGCGCGCGCTCGGGGTCAGCACGGCGGCGCGCTCGCCGTCGGTGCCCGAGGTGCCGACCGTCGCCGAGAGCGGCTTCGCGGGCTACGAGGCGCTCGCCTGGTACGCCATCCTCGCGCCGGCAGCGACGCCGGCCGAGGTGATCGCGCGGCTCAATGCCGAGATCGGCACCGCGCTGTGCGCTCCGGATCTGCGCGAGCGGCTCGCGAACATCGGCGTCGATGCGGCGCCGAGCACGCCGGCGCAGCTTGAATTGCTGATCGACCAGGAGGCGAAGCTCTGGGCCAAGGTGATCGAGGTCGCGGGCATCAAGCCCGAATGAAGCGCCGCCGCTTGCTGCTCGCAGCGGCTGCGCTGCCGCTGGCGGCAAGCGCGAGGGCGCAAACCACGGCGAAGACGCTGCGCATCATCGTGCCGTTCCCGGCGGGCGGCGGCACCGACGTCGCGGCGCGCATCGTCGCCGACAAGCTGCGCGGCAATTACGCGCCGGCGGTGATCGTGGAGAACCGGGTGGGCGCCTCGGGGCGCACCGGCGTCGAGGCAGTGGCCCGCGCCGCGCCCGACGGGACGACCCTGCTCTTCACGCCGGACTTCCTGATGACGGTGTATCCGCACAGCTTCCGCAGGCTCGCCTACGACCCGCTCGCCGATTTCGCGCCGATCGCGCTCATCGCGCGCTCGGGCCTGGCGCTCGCGGCGGGGCCGGCGCTGCCGGCCGAGGTGAACACGGTGCGCGGCTATGTCGATTGGGCGCGCGCGAGTCCGAAGCGGGCGTTCTACGCGACGACCGCCGCGGGCGGCACGCCCCACTTCGTCGGCGTGATGCTGGCGCGCGACGCGGGTATCGCGCTCTCGCCGGTGCACTACAAGGGCGGCGCGCCCGCGCTGCAGGACCTGATGGGCGGCCAGATTGCGGTGAGCATCAACCCGATCGTCGAGCTCTTGCCGCAGCTGCCCGGCGGCAAGGTTCGCGTGCTCGCCGTGACGAGCGCGCAGCGCTCGAAGTTCCTGCCTGGCGTGCCGACGATGGCCGAATCCGGTTTCCCCGGCATCGTCATCTCGCCGTGGCTGGGATTCTTCGCGCCGGCGAAAACGTCGGCGGAGATGGTGAAGCGGCTCGCGAACGGCATCACCGATGCAACGCAGCACGGCGAGGCGCAGATCGGGATGCTCAAGTTAGGCATGGAGCCGCAGGCGATGACGCCGCTCGGCTTCCGGGAAGTGGTGCGTGCGGACCTCGAGCGCTGGGGCCCGATCGTCAAGGCGTCGGGATTCAGCGCCGACGAGTAGCAGACTGCGGGCCGGCGGCCGGAAAGGCACAATAGGCCATGCGCTTCCTCATCGTCGAAGACGATGCGCTGCTCGCCGACGGGCTCGCGCGGAGCCTGCGCGCCGGCGGGTACACTGCCGATTGCGTGGCGAGTGCCGAGCATGCAGCGCTCGCCCTGAAGAACGAGGCCTTCGACGTCGTGCTCCTCGACCTGGGGCTCCCCGGCATGGACGGCTTCGAGCTCCTGGCGCGGCTGCGACGCGGCGGCAACACCGTGCCGGTGATCGTCATCAGCGCGCGCGATGCGCTCGGCGACCGGGTGAAAGGCCTCGATCTTGGCGCCGACGACTACCTGGTGAAGCCTTTCGAGCGCGCCGAGCTCGAAGCGCGCGTGCGCGCGCTGATCCGCCGCCGCACGACGCCGGTGCCGCCGCAGCTCTCCTTCGGCCGCCTGGCACTGGATCTCGTGGCGCGCGAGGCGCGCGTCGACGGCGAGCGCGTCGAGCTCACGCCGCGCGAGTGGGCCATCATGGAGCTGTTCCTCACGCAGCCACGCGTCGCCCTCGCCAAGGAGCGCATCGTACAGTCGCTCTCGAGCTGGGACGAGCCGCTCAGCGCCAACGCGGTGGAAGTGTATGTCTCGCGCCTGCGCGCGAAGTTCGAGTCCGCGGGCCTGCATATCCGCACGGTGCGCGGCTACGGCTACATGCTCGAAGGGGACGATGCGCGTTGAGCGCAGCGTGCGCAGCCGCCTGCTGGTGTGGCTCCTCGCGCCGCTGGCACTGGTGCTCGGCGCCGCCGCGGTGCTCGCCTACCGCACCGCGCTCGGCGTGGCGACCGACGCCTACGACCGCTCGCTGCTCGATCCGGCGCTAGCCATTGAGCAGGCGCTCAAGGTCACGGACTCCGGCGTTGCGCTCGACATGTCCAGGGAGGCGCTCGAAGCGCTGCGCGTTGATACGAGCGATCGCCTGTTCTTCTCGGTGAGCCAGCGCGGTCGCCCGATCGTCGGCCCCGACACGCTTCCGCCGCCGCCCGCCGAGCCCGCGATCGGCACTCCGGTGTTCTATGACACGGTCTATCACGGTGAGCCGGTGCGCGTGGCGGCCATCGCGGTCGCCTCGCCCGCCGGCCCGGTGATGGTGCAGGCGGCCGAGACGCTGGTGAAGCGCAGGCGGCTCGTGCAGCACGTGCTCGCCGCCTATGGCGTGCTCGGCACGGTGATCATCGCGGTGGCGCTCGCCGCGGTCTGGATCGGCGTCGCGCGCGGCCTCGCGCCGCTCAAGGAGCTGCGCGGGGAGCTTGCCACCCGCTCGCACCGCGACCTGCGGCCGGTGGCCGATCAGCAGGCGCCCGAGGAGGTGCGGCCGCTGGTGCGCGAGCTGAACGAGCTCCTGCACCGCCTTGCGGTGTCGATGGAGCTGCAGCGGCAGTTCGTCGCCGATGCGGCGCACCAGCTGCGCACGCCGCTCGCCGCCCTGCAGGCGCAAGTCGAGGCGGCGCGCGGCGAGCCGTTGTCGCCGGCGCTCGCGCGCACCGTCGAGCAACTGCACGCGGCGACCAGGCGGGCGGCTCACCTGTCGCGGCAGCTGCTGATGCTCGCGGCAGTAGACCCGAGCGCCGAGCGCCCCTACACGCCGCAGCGCGCCGACCTGGGCGAGCTCCTGCAGCGCGATCTCTCGGACTGGATCGCGCGCGCCGACATGCGGCGCATCGATCTCGGCTTCGAGTTCGCCGCCGCGCCGGTGCAGGGCGAGCCGGAGCTGATCGTCGAGGCGGCGTCGAACCTGCTCGACAACGCGCTCACCTATACGCCGCAGGGCGGCGTGGTGACGCTGCGCACCGGCCGCCGCGACGGCGTGTGCTACTTCGAGGTCGAGGACGACGGGCCGGGCATTCCCGAGGCCGAGCGTGCGCACGTGTTCGAGCGCTTCCACCGCGTCAAGGGCACGCCCGGCCAGGGCGCCGGGCTCGGGCTTGCCATTGTGCGCGAGATCGCCCACCGGCACGGCGCCTCGGTGGTGCTCGGGGCCGGCACGGACGGGCGCGGCACGCGCGTTAGTCTTTCTTTTCCGGCGGTCTAGCGCGGTTCCACCAGCCGCCGCCCAGCGCCTGGAAGAGCGCCGCGGTATCGGCGTAGCGATTGGTCTGCGCCTGCACCAGCGCGAGGACGGTCTGCTGGTAAGCCTGCTCGGCGGTGAGCAGGCCCAGGTAGCTGATGTCGCCGAGCTCGAGCTGCCGCCGCGCGATCGCCAGGCTTTCCTCGGCGAGGAGCTTCGCATCGAGCGCCGCCTTCAGCGCCATGGCATCGAACTGCAGCGCGCGCAGTGAATCGGCGACGTTTTGCAGCGCGCCGATGACGGTCGCGCGGTACTGCGCGGCCGCCTGCTCGTAGGCCGCTTCCGCGGCGCGCTTGCGGTGCAGGAGCGTCCCCCCGTGAAACAGCGGCTGCGCGGCATTCACTCCCACCAGCCAGAAGCCGCTGCCGGAGCCGAATAGCGAGCCGATCTCAGTCGCCACGCTGCCGACGTTCGCGCTGATCGTGAACTGCGGCAGCATGTTTGCCACCGCGACACCGACCTCGGCGCTTGCCGCATGCAGTTGCGCCTCCGCCGCGCGCACGTCCGGCCGCTGCTCGACCAGCCTGGAAGGCAGGCTCACGGGCAGCTCCACCGGCAGCTCGAGGCTCGCGAAGTCGAAGCGCTCGGCGACTTCATCGCTCGAGAAGCGCCCGGCGAGCGCGGTAAGGAGGTTGCGCTGCTGCGCGAGCTGCTTGCGCAGCGGCGCGAGCGTGGCCTGCGTCTGGGCGAGCACTACGCGCTGCGCGATGACCGTCGCCTCGGCGATGGCGCCGAGTTCGAACTGGCGCTGCATGAGCTGCACCTGCTCGGTCTCGAGCTTGACGATCTCCTCGGTGGCCGCGACCTGCGCGCGCAGCGCCGCTTCCTGCACTGCGGCCGCGACCACGTTGGCGCTCAGCGTCACGTACGTTGCCTCGAGCTCGTAGCGCTGGCTCTCCGCCAGCGCGGCAGCCGCTTCCACTTGCCGCCGTACGCCGCCGAACACGTCGGGTACATAGGCGATGCTGAGCTGCGCCGTGTGCAGATTGAAGATCGAGGCGGGCGAGTTGAGCGGCGGGCTCAGGACCGGCGCCGTCTTTTGGCGCGTGGCGGAGAAGCTCGCGTCGGCGCTCGGGAACAACGCGCCGCGCTGCGCGAGGTAATTCTCCTCGGCCACGCGCAGCGCCGCCTGCGCGCCCTGGAGGGTCGGATTCGCCTTGAGCGAGCGCTCGACGAGCGAATTCAGCGCCGGCGAGCGGAACAGCGTCCACCACTGCTCGGGAATATCCATGTCGCGCACGAAGCGCTGCACCGCGCCGCCCGGCGTTTGCGCGGCGACGCTCTCGGCCGCCAGCGGCTCGGGCGTGTAGCCGTCCACGGGCGGCGGGCTCGGCCGGCGGAAATCCGGGCCCACCGCGCAACCGGCGAACAGCAGAGTGCAGGCGAGGAGCGCGCGGCGCATCAGGCGTTTACCGTCTCGGCATCCTCGGTGCCGTCCGGGCGCGGCGCCGGCCGCCGCCGGGAGCTGACAGCGATCAACGCCGGCAATACAACCAGGATGAGCACCGGCGCGAGCAGCACGCCGCCTACTACGACGATGGCAAGCGGCCGCTGCACCTGCGCGCCGATGCCGGTAGAGACGGCGGCTGGGAGGAGGCCCACACCCGCCGCGATGCAGGTCATCACGACCGGCCGCATCTGCACTTCGCACGCTTGCCGGATCGCCCTGGCTCGGTTCAGGCCGTCGTCGAGGAGCTGGTTGTAATAGGAAATGACGATGATGCCGTCCATCGCGGCGATGCCGAAGAGCGCGACGAAGCCGATGGCCGCCGACACGCTGAACGACGTGCCGGTCAGGTACAGCCCGAACACGCCGCCGACCATGGTCATCGGCAGCACGCTCGCAGCGAGCAGCATGTCGACAAGCGAGTTGAAGTGGAAGTAAAGCAGCGCGCAGATCAGCAGGATGCTGAGCGGCACCGCAATCGCCAGGCGCTGCGCCGCCTCCTTGAGGTTGCCGAACTCGCCGACCCACTCGAGCCGGTAGTTGCCGGGGAGCTCGACCTGTTCCTGGACCTTGGCTTGCGCCTCGAGCACCGCGCCGCCGAGATCGCGGCCGCGCACGCTGAACTTGATCGGGATGTAGCGCTGCTGCTGCTCGCGGTAGATGAAGGACGCCCCGGACTCGAGGCGCACGTCCGCCACCTGGCTGAGCGGCACCTGTGTGACGCTGCCCGCCTGGTTCTGCACGCCGACCGTGATGCGCCGGATGGCATCGAGGCTCGAGCGATACTCGGGCGCAAGGCGCACCACCATCGGGAAGTTGCGATCCGAGCCCTCTTCGTAGAGGTTGCCCGCGGCCTGGCCGCCGATCGCGGCCTGCACCGTGGCGTTGATGTCGCCGGGCGCGAGGCCGTAGCGCGCGGCGCGCTCCCGGTCGATGTCGATCCTGACCGTCGGCTGGCCAAGCGAATTGAGCACCGCCAGGTCGGCGATGCCCCGGACGGTACGCATGACGTCGCGGATCTGGGCGGCCTTGGCCTCCAGCGTCGCGAGATCGTTACCGTAGAGCTTGATCGAGTTCTCGCCCTTCACGCCCGAGGCGGCTTCCTCGACGTTGTCCTGGATGTTCTGCGAGAAGTTGAACTCCACGCCGGGGAACTCGGTCTGCAGCGCCGCGTTTACCTGGTCGGTGAGCCTCTCCTTGTCCATGCCGCGGCGCCACGCGCCTTTGGGCTTGAGCGGCACGTAGAACTCCGCGTTGAAGAAGCCCGTCGCATCGGTGCCGTCATCGGGCCGGCCGTTCTGCGAGATGACGGTTACGGTTTCGGGGAAGCTCTTGATGATGTTGCGCATGCGGTTCACGTGGCCGTTCGCCTCTTCCAGCGAGATCGACGGCGGCATGGTGGCGCGGATCCAGAGATTGCCCTCCTCGAGCTTCGGCAGGAACTCGAGGCCGAGGTTGGCGACCATGACCGCGGCCGCCACGAACGCGAGCGTGCCCAGGCCGAGCGCGAGGATGCGGTTGGCGAGCGCGAACTCGAGCAGCGGCGCGTAGGCGCGCCGCAGCCCGCGCACGATGACGGTCTCCACTTCCTCCACCCGCTCGTGCAGGAGCAGCCCGCTCAGTGCGGGCGACACGGTGAAGGTGGCGATCATCCCGCCGACGATCGCGTAGGCGTAGGTCTTGGCCATCGGCCCGAAGATATGGCCCTCGATGCCCGACATGGTGAACAGCGGCACGAACGCCGCGATGATGATCGCCGCCGAGAAGAAGATCGGCCCGTTCACCTCGGCCGCCGCGAGGGCGATGCGGTTCAGCTTGCCGTGCAGGCCGATCACCATGCGCGCGTGCTCCAGGCCGTGCGGGCCCTCGCGCCATTTCTCGCGCGGCTCGGACAGATGGCGGTAGATGTTCTCCACCATGATGACGGTCGCATCGACGATCAGGCCGAAGTCGATCGCGCCCACCGAGAGCAGGTTGGCCGACTCCCCCCGCAGCACGAGAATCGCCACCGCGAAGAACAGCGCGAACGGGATGGTGGTCGCGACGATGATCGCGCTCCTCAGGTTGCCGAGGAAGATCCACTGCACGAAGAAGATCAGGATGATGCCCATCACCATGTTGTGCAGCACGGTGCGCGTCGTGACGTTGATGAGATCGGTGCGGTCGTAGATCTTCTCGATGCGCACGCCCGGCGGCAGCAGGCCGGTGTTGTTGATGCGCCCGACCTCCGCCTTGACGTGCTCGAGCGTCGGCAGGCTCTCCTGCCCGCGGCGCATCAGCACGATGCCCTGGACGATGTCGTCGTCGGCATCCTGGCCCGCGATGCCGAGGCGCGGCTTGTGTCCGACGCTGATGTCGGCGACGTCGCGCAGCAGCACCGGCGCGCCGTTCGGCGCGCTGAGCGTGGTGCTGCGGATGTTGTCGAGGGTGTGGATCTGGCCGATGCCGCGTACCACCGCCGCCTGCGGGCCGAAATTCACCGTCTGGCCGCCGACGTTGATGTTGCTGTTGTTCAGCACCTGGACGATCTGCGGCACCGTGAGCCCGTACTGGGTGACTTTCTTCAGGTCGAGCGTCACGTCGTAGGTCTTGGTCTTGCCGCCCCAGGCGATGACGTCGATCACGCCGGGCACCGCCTTGAAGCGCCGCTCCAGCATCCAGTCCTGGATGGTCTTCAGGTCGGTGACGGTGAAACCGGCCGGGCCGACGACGCGGTAGCGGTAGATCTCGCCGGTCGGGCTCACCGGCGAGATCGCCGGCTGCGCGTTGTTCGGCAGCGGCGGCATCTGCGCGAGGCGGTTGATGATGAACTGCTCGGCTTGGTAGTAGGTGAAGTCATAGGTGAACTGCACCTTGACGTCCGAGAGCCCGAAGAGCGAGATCGTGCGGATGGTCTTCACGTTCGGTGTGCCGGCCATCGACACCTCGATCGGGATGGTGATGTAGCGCTCCATTTCCTCGGCCGACTGGCCCGGGCTCTGCGTCACGATGTCGACGAGCGGCGGCACCGGGTCGGGATAGGCCTCGATATTGAGCTTGAGGAAGCTGATGAGGCCCACGCCCATGGTGGCGAACAGCAGCACCACGATCAGCACGCGCTGCCGCAGCGCGAAGGCGACGACGGCGTTCATCAGTCCTTCACTTGCGCCGCGCGGTCGATGAAGAGCGTGCCGCTGGCGACGATCTTTTCACCGGCCGCGAGGCCTTGGGTCACTTCGACCATGCCGTCGTTGGTGCGCCCGACCGTGATCGAGCGTGCCGCAACGCTGCCGTCGTCGAGCGCGACCCAGACGCGCGCCTTGTCGCCCTCGTAGATCACCGCGCTTTGCGGCACGGCGGGAGCCGCGACCTCGCCGCCCGTGATAATGCTGAAGCTCGCGAACATCATCGGTTTCAGCGCACCGTCGGGGTTCTCCACTTCCGCTCGCACCGGCAGCCTGCGCGTCGTCGCATCGATGGAAGGCGCGATCCAGGTGAGGCGCGCCTTGAACACGCGCCCGGGATAGGCGAGCAGGCGCACCTCCACGGGCTGGCCGATGCTCACCATGCGGGCGTCGGTCTCGCGCACGTTGGCGATGAGCCACACGGTCGACAGGTTGCCGATCGAGTACACCGGGGTGCTCGCGCCGCCCGCCGCGCTCGCGATGTACTGGCCGAGCCCGACCTGGCGCTGCACCACCGTGCCCGCGATCGGCGCGCGCACCACCGCCTCCGGGTTCATCTGCTGCGTGTTGGGGGAGTCCTCCTGCGCGGCGATCTCGGCGGCCGACTTGCCGAGGATGCGCAGCCGGTTGCGTGCCGCGGCGCGTGCCATCTCGGCGCTGCGCACCGCGTTTTGCGCTGTGGTGAGGTCCGCCTGGCTCTGCAGCCAGTCCTTGAGCGCGCCCGACTTGGCGAGATAGAGCTCGTGCTGGCGTTTTTCGTTCGCATCTGCGAGCCTGAGCTGCGAGCGCGCGGTGTTCATCGTGGCGAGCGCGGCGACCAGATCGTTTTGCGACTGCACCACCTCGGTCGCCTGCACCGCCATCAGCGGCTCGCCGGTCTTCACCTTGTCGCCGAGCTTCGCGACCACCCGCGTGACGCGGCCGGAGTAGGGCGAGAACACCGGCGTGGTGGTGTCCTCGTTGATGGCGATGTTGCCGTCGGTGATCTGCTCGCTGCGGAAGGGCTTCACTTCGACGTTGATTACCTTGAGGCCCGCCCATTGCTCCTTGGTCGGGCGGAACGTGCCGGGCGCCGCCGGCGGCGGCTGCGGTGCAGACTTCTCGGCGGCGAAGAAGTGCTTGTAGGTCGCTGCGCCGCCCGCGAGGAGCGCGATCGCGCCCGCGGCAAGCGCGAGGACCAGGATCTGCATGTGGCGCGACAGGCGCGGCACGCGGAGTCCGCTCATGAGATGCGGCGCTACGCGCCCCGGGCTTCGAGCAGGTAACCGACCCGGTGCACCGTCCGGATGCGCACTCCCGCGTCCACGATCTTGGCGCGCAGCCGCGAGACATGCGTCTCGATGGTGTTCGCCGACACCGGCTTGCCGTTACGCGCGAGCGACCCCATGATGATTTCCTTCGGCACGATCTGGTCGCAGCGCTCGAGCAGCACTTCGAGCACCGCCCATTCGCGCGGCAGCAGGGCGAGCGGCTCGCCACGCAGGTAGGCGCGGTGCGCCTCGCGGTCGACCACCAGCGGGCCATGCACCAGCTTGCCGCCGCGGCGCGAGCGCGAGCGCGAGCGCCGCATCAGCGCGCGCACTCTCGCCGCGAGCTCCGGCATTGCAAACGGCTCGGCGAGGCAGTCGGCACCAAGCTCCAGCGCCTGCACGCGCTCATCGACCTGCTCGCGCGCCGTGAGGACCAGCGCGGGAACCTGGTCGCGCCACTGCTCGAGCGCGCGCAGCAGCTTGCCGGCATCGCCCGCGCGCAAGGTGAGATCTAGGATCAGCAGATCGCAGGCGTGCCTGCGCGCCGCGCGCACCGTCTGCTCGTTCACCGAGGCCATTTCGACCGCATAGCCCTCGCGGCGCAGCATGCGGCAGAGCGCATCGGCGACCGTCGAGCCGTCTTCCAGAAGTAGGATATGCATCGAGCGGTCGCGCACTGTACGGCCAGCAGTCCTACAAAGTGCTGACAGGCGCCTGCGTTTTTGCGTTCGTCAAACAAGGTCAGCGCCGCCGGTGCGAGAGACGGCATTTCAGAAAGCTGTCAGCTTTCTGGGTTAGATTCGCGCACCCTACAAAAAGCTGTCACAGTTCTGGACGCCGTGGCCCGCATGCTGTTGATCAGCGCACTCGCTGCATTGGCGCTCGACGCCAAGGTGCAGGCGCGCGATCTCACGCTGCCGGAAGCTGAGTCTCTACTGTTGCGCAATAACCGCGAGCTCCAAGCGGCGCGCCGCGGCGTCGAGTCGGCCGACGCGCAGATCGTCATTGCGGGCGCGCGTCCCAATGCCACGCTTTCGGTCAACGCGGCGAGCATCAACGACTCGAACACTATCGACAATCAAAAGCGCGGTGCCGACACCGTCTTTCGCATCGACCAGCCGTTCGAGCGCGGCAACAAGCGCGGCCTGCGGCTTGATGCCGCCTCGGGCCTGCAACGCGCGGCGCGGCATGACTACCTTGATGTGCTCCGCCAGCAGGTGGCCGCACTCCACGGCGCCTATTTCGATCTCAAGCTCGCGCAGGAAAGAGCGCAAACGCTCGCCGAGAATGCGCAGCTCTTCGCCGGCACGCTCGCCGCCGCTGAGCGGCGGCTGAAGGCCGGCGACCTCGCGCCGGCAGACGTCGCCAAGGTGCAGGTCGATTACGAGCGCGCGCAGAACGACGGGCGCGCGGCGCAAGCGGACCTTGCGCGTGCGCAGATCGCTCTTGGCTACCTGCTTGCGCTCGAAGCCGAGGCGCCGGAGCTGCGCGCCACCGATGCGTGGCCGGCGCTCGAGGGCGCCGACGCCGCGGCGATCG
>JACXTT010005744.1_pt1 | contig 17927 bp, 18 predicted proteins | sample 9270951 | NCBI WGS metagenome assembly JACXTT01 (sample SAMN15532306, study PRJNA645909) | rock metagenome | isolation source: weathered quartz diorite | place: Puerto Rico | collected 2017-06-21 | reverse complement strand
TCCTCTACTACGACGGCGCCAACCTGAACGCCGTCGTCGGGCATTCGCGGCCTGGAGACATGGGCTTCGACATCGTCCACATCAACCTGCACAAGACGTTCTCGCAGCCGCACGGCGGCGGCGGTCCCGGCGGCGGCCCCGTGGCGGTGCGGGACACGATCGAGCCGTTTCTGCCCTCGCCGCAGGTCGTCCGCGTCGGGGACGACTTCAGGCTCGACCACGATCGCCCCAAGTCGATCGGCCGGGTGCGCGGCTTCGCCGGCCCATTCGGCGTCTTCGTGCGCTCCTACGCATTCATGCGGGCGTACGGGCCGGAGCTCAAGGACATGTCCGACGTCGCCGTGCTCAACGCGAACTACCTGCTCGCGCGCCTTCGCGACGTCTTCGAGCTGCCGTACGACCGGCACTGCATGCACGAGTTCGTGCTCTCCGCCCGCAACCTCAAGCGCGAGCACGGGATCACCGCGCTCGACGTGGCCAAGAGGCTGATGGACTTCGGCATCCACCCGCCGACGGTGTATTTCCCCCTGGTCGTCCCCGAGGCGCTGATGATCGAGCCGACGGAGACCGAGGTGAAGGCGCGTCTCGACGAGTTCGTCGACGCGATGCTGCAGATCACGCGGGAGGCTGTCGAGGACCCCCAGCTGCTCCACACGGCGCCGCACACGAGGCACGTAACGAGGCTCGACGAGGTGCGGGCCGCCAAGGAGCCTGTCGTCAGATACGACTTCGCCGAGCACACGACGACGCAGGCGGGCATGCGGTGAGTGCGTCCGCGACGCTCGTGCACGAGCTGGTCGACCTCTCTCACGATCTCGTCCGGGCGGTGCAAGAGCACGATCCCGTGCGCCTGGAGACCATGCTCGCGCGGGAGTTCACGCTGCTCGGGGCCGCGGGTGAGCTCGACCGGGACGGCTTGATCGACGCCGCGGCGGAAAGGTACGCGATCGAGGACTTCGCCTACGAGGAGCTCGATCCGGAGGTGTACGGGGATACCGCGGTGGTCGTCTCTCGCTACCGCCAGACCGCAACGCTGGACGGCAGGGACGTGAGCGCGCGGCTGCACGTGACCGACGTGTGGATCCGCCGCGACGCCCGCTGGCAGATCGTGCGCCGTCACGCGACGGTCATGGGCTGACGGTTCTTCACCACCTGTCCGCACACCCTGTGGCTAGAGTCGGGTGGTGCTCGCCGCCCTGGCACGGTTCATCGTTCGCCGTCGCTGGACCATCGTCATCGCGTGGGTCGTGCTCACGTTCCTGGGCGCGTTCTCCGCGGGCAAGCTCTCCGGCCGGTGGTTCCAGTCCTTCTCGATCCCGGGCTTCTCGGCGTACGAGGCGAACCAGCGGACGCTGAAGACGTTCGGCTCGGGTGAGCAGCCGCCGCTGGTGGCGGTGTTCACCACGACGAGCCGCGACGTCACCACCGCCGCGGGGATCCAGCAGGCGATCGAAGCCGGCGCCGCGATCATGCCCCAGGCGCGTGTCGGCTCCTGGTTCGCGACCCATTCGAACGGCTACGTGTCGAAGGACCGGCACACGATGTTCGCCACGATTTACGCGCCGGGGAATGCGACCTTCTCGAAGACGCCTCCGATCAAGAGGGTTCGCGCCGCGATCCAGAACGCGGTGCCGCCCGGTGTGACGGCGCACCTCACCGGGTCGGCGCCGATCATCGAGTCGCAGGGATCGTCGAGCGGGCCGAGCGTGCTCACGGAGACCCTCATCGGCGGCGCGGGCGCGCTCGTGATCCTCCTCTTCGTCTTCGGCACGCTCCCGGCGATGGTGATGCCGATGCTGATCGCCGTGAGCTCGATCCTGACGACGTTCCTCTGCGTCTACGGGCTCACGTACCTCACGGATGTCTCGATCATCGTCCAGTTCCTCGTCGCGCTGGTCGGGCTAGGCGTGGCGATCGACTACGCGCTGCTCATCGTCTTTCGCTTCCGTGAGGAGCTGACGCTGCACGACACGACCGAGGAGGCGCTCGTCGAGACGATGACGCACGCCGGGCGATCGATCATCGTCTCTGGCTCGACGGTGGCGATCGGCCTGCTCAGCATGGTCATCCTGCCACTGCCGTTCATCCGCTCGATCGGCTTCGGCGGGATGCTGATCCCGGCCGTCTCGGTGCTCTCCTCGATCACGCTGCTGCCGGCGATGCTGGCGATCCTCGGGCCGCGCATCAACAGGGGGCGTGTGATGCCGAGGCGGTTCGTCGAGCCGCACCCCGCCGAGACGGGCCTCTGGTGGCGCTGGAGCCGGCTCGTGATGCGGCGCAGTGCGCTCGTCTTCGTCGCGGGCGCAGCGATCGTCGCGGTCGTGCTGATCCCTGCCTTCCAGATCAACCCGAGCGACGCCCAGATCAAGGACGAGCCCGCCAAGGGCGACGCGCTCGCCGGCTACGACGCGATCACGCGGGCCGGGTTCCCGCCGGGGATCTTCCTGCCGTACGTCGTCCTCGCCGAGAACGGCGCCACCGCCGCGACCCTGAACCGCGCCGCCACCGAGATCGCAAAGGCCCCGGGGGTGAGCTCGGCGTCGGCGCCGCCCGCGTGGCGCTCGGGGGGCACCGGGCTGATCGAGGCGTTCGGCGCCGACGATGCCTCCTCGCGCACGGCCAAGTCGACGATCTCGAACCTGCAGCACGACGTCCTGCCGCGGATCAGCGACTCGAGCAGCGGCGTCAAGTTGACGCTCGGCGGCTACGGCCCAGAGGCGCGGGACTTCGTGCACGCCGTCTACGGCAAGTTCCCGTACGTCCTGCTCTTCGTGCTGATCCTGACCTATGTGCTCCTGACGCGAGCGTTTCGCTCATTGGTCTTGCCGCTGAAGGCGGTGATCCTGAACCTCGTTTCGCTCGGCGCGGCCTACGGCATCGTCGTCTTCATCTTCCAGCAGGGCCATGGCAGCGAGGCGATCTGGAACATCCACGCCACGGACTCGGTCATCTCGTGGATCCCGCTGATGATCTTCGCCTTCCTCTTCGGGATCTCGATGGACTACGAGGTGTTCATGTTGACGCGGATCCGCGAGGAGTACGACGAGACCGGCGACACGCCGTTCGCGGTCGCGCACGGCCTCGCGCGCACCGGCAAGCTCGTCACGAGCGGCGCGCTGGTGCTCATGTTCGCGTTCTTCGCGCTCTCGACCGGCCCCGGACCGGACATCAAGCAGTTCGCGATCGGCCTCGCGGCCGGGGTGATCTTCGACGCGACGGTGATACGCGCGCTCCTCGTGCCCGCGACGATGCAGCTCCTCGGCAAGTACAACTGGGTGCTGCCGAAGCCGATCGCACGAGTGCTACGCGTCGCTCCGAGCGAGATCTGACGGTCGGGGTCGGGCTTTCGGCTCGGCCGCCAGCTGCCCGCAGGCGGCGGCGATGTCGCGCCCGCGCGTGAGACGCACGGTGGCCGGGATCCGCGAGCGCTCGAGTACCGACTTGAATGCGGCGATCACATCTCGTGACGAACCCGAGTACAGCCCGGTGGGGTTGTAGGGGATCAGATTCACCTTGAAGTAATCGCCGGCCAGCAGATCGGCAAGCTCCCGTGCCCGCGCCGGCGAGTCGTTCACACCCGCCAGCAGCACGTATTCGACGAAGACGCGGCGTCCCCGTAGGGCGACGTAGCGGCGACACTCGGCCAGAACGTCGCGCAACGGATACCGCTCCTCGATCGGCATGATCCGGCGTCGCAGGTCCGGGTCGGCCGCGTGCACCGAGAGGGCGAGTCGGATCGGCTCCTCGACCTCGTCGACGAAGCGGGTCAGCTCGGGTAGCCAGCCGACGGTGGAGATCGTCGTTCGGCGGTTGGTGATCCCGATCGCCGGCAGGCGGCGGGCGGCGCCGAGAACCGCGTCGAGGTTCAGCATCGGCTCGCCCATGCCCATGAAGACGGCGTGGTTCACCGTTTCCGAGCGCCGGAAGTGAAGCGCCTGGTCGAGGATCTCCGATGCGGTCAGATTGCGACCGAACCGCATCTGCCCGGTGGCGCAGAACCTGCACGTCAGCGGACAGCCCGACTGCGAGGAGAGACAGAGCGAGCGGCGCCCGTCGCGGTAGCGCATCAGCACCGCCTCGACGGGGTGCCCGTCGGCGGTGCGGAAGAGCGTCTTCACCGTTCCGTCGCGGGCGTGACTCTCGTGCTCGACGGCGAGCGTCGAGAACGGCACGCTCTCCGCGAGAGCGCTTCGGAGCCCGGAAGGGACGTTCGTCATCGCCTCGTAGCCGGGGGCGCCGCGTGCGGCCCACTCCCAGACCTGCCGGCTGCGGTAGGCGGGCTCGCCCAGCCGCTCGAGCGCGCTGTCGAGAAGCTCGAGGTTCACACGACGAGGGTAGCGTCACTCTGCGGCAGGCCGGCTCGGGGCGGCAGAATGCGCCGGACGTGATCGACCTCCGCTCCGATACGACCACCCGTCCGAGCCCGGGCATGCGCGCGGCGATCGCCGCGGCGGAGGTCGGCGACGAGCAGAAGCGCGAAGACCCGTCGGTCACCGAGCTCCAGCGGCGCGTCGCCACGCTCGTGGGCCAGGAGGAAGCGCTCTTCCTGCCGACGGCGACGATGGCCAACCAGATCGCGCTCAAGCTCCACTCGCTCCCCGGGGACGTCCTGATCGCGGAGGAGACGTCGCACGTGGTCATCTACGAGTACGGCGGGCCGGCGGCGCACGCAGGGCTGATGGTGCAGGGCCTTCCCGGGCACGCAGGCCGCCTGGCGCCCGAGCAGGTTCGGGCAGCCGCACCGGTGCGGACGAAGGTCGCAGATCAGGCAGCAGCCGTCCTCTCACTCGAGGACACGCACAACAGTGCGGGCGGCCGTGTGTGGCCGCTGGACGAGCTCGACGCGGTCGTCTCGGCGGCCCGCGACGTCGGCCTCGCAGTTCACCTCGACGGCGCGCGCCTGCTCAACGCGGCGGTGGCGCAGGGAGTTCATCCGTCCGCCGTCGCCGCCCGCTTCGACACGGTCACGGTGTGCCTCTCGAAGGGGCTCGGCTGCCCGCTGGGCGCGCTGCTCGCCGGCCCGGCGGCGCTGATGGAGCGGGCGTGGCGCGAGAAGCACCTGTTCGGCGGGGCGATGAGGCAGGCGGGGATCGTCGCGGCGGCCGGTGTGTACGCCCTCGACCACAACGTGGACCGCCTCGCCGAGGACCATGCCCACGCGCGACGGCTCGCCGAAGCGTGGCGCGAGGCGGGTCTGCCGGTCGAGCTCGAGCGCGTGGAGACGAACTTCGTGCAGATCGACGTGGCGCCGCTCGGTCTTGGCCGCGACGAGGCGCTCGGACGCCTGCGCAAGGCGGGCGTGGGGCTCTCCGCCACGATCCACCCGACCGTGATCCGCGCCGTGACGCACCTCGACGTCGGCCCCGCCGACATCGCGCGAGCCTGCGACCTCGTCCCGGAGGTGCTCGGCGCGCATGTTCGCGTCTGACGAGCTCGACCGGATTCTCGCCGCGGCGCAGGCCGGGCGGCGTCTGCCCTCGGTCAGCGCTGCCGTCTTCCATCGCGGCGAGATCGTCTGGTCGCGCGCCATCGGGCTCGCGGACGTCGAGCGTGGGGAGGCGGCGACGTCCGAGCACGCCTACCGCATCGGCTCGTCCAAGAGGCTGCCGACCGGTTTCGCGTCGCCGAGGGTCGCGAGCGCGGTGAGCAACTCCGTGTCGTCCGCAACGACGGCGGCGCCGTCGTGAAGCTGTATTTCGCGACGTATCCGGTCACGCGGACGCCGCAGACCTTCGGTCCTTAGTCGACCGTTAGAGGCTCCCTAGCGGTTGCCGGCGGCGTAGAAGAGCACGACCGCGCCCGCGTAGGCGGCGATCAGCAGGAGCCCGCGCAGCCGGCTCGACCTGCCGCCGACGATCGCGACTGCCGCCACCACGACCGCGCCGAGGAGTGCGGCGAGCTCGACCTGCCGGAACGAGAGAGCGAGCGGGGTGATCGCCCACGAGATGACTGCCACTGCCGGGACGAGGAAGACCGCCACCTGCGCGGCCGACGAGGTCGCGATCTCGGCGGCGAGCGTGATCTTGCCGCGCTTCGCCACGACCACCGCGCCGCCGTGCTCGGCGGCATTGCCGACGACGGCCACGATCACCGCCGCGACGAAGAAGTCCGTCAGCCCGAGACGGTGGGCGAAGTCCTCGAGCGAGCCGACCAGGATCTCGGCGACCAGTGCCGTGGCGGCGGTTGCGACGCTGAGCACCGCGAGTGAAGCGCGGAACGACCAGCCGGTGAGCGCGTCGTCCTCACCGGCGTGCAGGCTCGCGTGCCGGCGCAGCGAGAGCCCCGTCACGAACACGTAGACGATGAGCAGGAAGATCGCGACCGGGAGCGACAGGACCGCGAGCGAGTGCCGGTTCGGCTCGCCGTGCCAGCCGCGGACTGCGGGGATCAGGAACACCGCCAGCGCGAGCCCGATCAAGCCGAGGGATGCGAACGCCGACGGCTGATCGATCTCCCCGTCACCGCCGGCGAGGAGGGAGAAGCCCAGCACGAGCAGGAGGTTGCCGACCACGCTGCCGGTGAGGGACCCGCGTACGACCTCGTCGAGGCCGCGGTCGACGGCGATCAGCGCGATGATCAGCTCGGGCGCGTTCCCGAACGTCGCGTTGAGGAACCCGCCGATTCCGGGCCCCGTGTGGTCGGCGGCATGTTCGGTCGCCTCGCCGATCAGCCACGCGAGCGGGATCAGGGCCACGGACGAGAGGACGAACTCGGCGGTCGCGCCGATCGAGGCCAACCAGTGGAGGGCGATCGAAACGGGCGCGGTCGCGAGACCCACGAGCAGAACCCTCCTCAGCACGCCGCGGACACCCTAGATGATCGCCCGTCCCGTACGACGCGTTGTTGCCTCGGGTCAGCACCCGTCGCGCCGCCTACCGCTCCCGGGCGCGAATGTCAAGTCTTGCGCTCGCCTGCGGAACGCTGCCACGATCTTGGCGTGAGCGAGGTCGCCCACGCCCCGGCGCAGCTGCCGCTTCGGCCACAGGACGAGGTGGAGTGCCGGCGCTGCGAGGTCCATTGCGACAAGGTCGTCTACCCGGGGGCGTGTCTCGAGCGGTCTTGTCCGTTCGTCTACGCCTACGAGGCGTGGGGCCGTACGTACATGGGCTGCATGCAGAAGGTGTTCGACGTCGAGATCGATCTGGACATCCTGCAGGCGGCGCAGCGTCGTCGTGACGGCTTCGGCGGCGTGAGGGCGCGTCGCGCGCCTCTGCCGATGTGCCAGGTCGAGGTGTCGGCCTGCTACGAGTGCCGAGGCGACGAGATCGGCTGCCGGAACCCCGAGTTTCACGAGATCCCGCGCGGCCGGCCGAGCTTCCGCGTCTTCGCCCAGATCCCGGGCTCGGCGTAGACCCGTCCTCAGGCGCGTGCCTGCCGGACAGCGCGTGCGTGCAGCCTTCGCAGCCGTCGCACCTCGGCCGCGTCCGGGCCGTGGCCGTCGGCTCCGGGGGTCTCGAGGATCGCTGGGAGGTGCTGGAACGCTGGGTGTGCGAGGAAGACCCCGAGACCGGCGCCCATGGTGCCCTTCCCGACCGACGCGTGGTGGTCGCGGTTCGAGCCGCACGCGAACTGCGAGTCGTTGACGTGCAGCGCGCGTAGGCGGTCGAGCCCGATCCGTGCGTCGAGGTCGGCGACGAGCGCGTCGAGGACGGCGGCGTCCGTGACGTCGACGCCCGAGACGTAGAGGTGGCAGGAGTCGAGGCAGATCCCGATGCGCGGGTGGCCGCCGAGCCGCTCGAAGAGCGTCACGAGCTCGTCCAGCGAGCGGCCGATCGTGCCTCCGGCGCCGGCGGAGTTCTCCATGAGCAGCCAGGTCTTCTCAGTCGTCACCTCCAGCAGCGACCGCATCGCGGGGAGGACGCGCCTGAGGGCGCTGCCGAAGCCGGAGCCGAGGTGCGAGCCAACGTGGAAGATGACGCCTTCCGCCTCGATTGCCGCGGCCGTCTCGAGCGTGGCGCGCATGGCTTTCCCCGACTTCATGCGGATCGTGCGGTCGGGGCTTGCCAGGTTGACGAGGTAGAGCGCATGGCAGACGACGCCGCCAATGCGGGTCTCGGCACGGCGCTCGCGGAAGCGTGCAACCGCCTCCTCCGCGTGCGCCGTCGGCCTCCACATACGCGGGCTCTGGGTGAAGACCTGGATTGCGTCGCATCCCATGTCGGCGCCTCGGTCGACGGCGTTCCAGATGCCGCCGGCGGACGAGACGTGGGCCCCGAAGAGCATCGGCGTACGCTACCCGCCCGTGTGCGTCCCGCTTCGAGACCGCCTGGGACCGCTCGCCGAACGCGACTTCCGGCTCCTGTTCTCGGCGACCACGGTGACCACGCTCGGCGACGCCGTGGGCTGGATCGCGCTCGCGTTCGCGGTCCTCCAGTTCGGCTCCGCCACGGATCTCGGCTTCGTGCTCGCCACCCGAAGCGGTGTCAACGCGGCGGTGGTGCTCGTCGGCGGCGTCCTCGCCGACCGCTTGCCGCGGCACCTCGTCCTCGCGGCCTCGTCGCTCCTACAGGGAGCGGCGCAAGCGGCGACAGCAGGTCTCGTGCTCTCGGGGCACGCCACCGTCGTCTCGCTGATCGTCTTCCAGGCGCTCTACGGCGTCGGGGACGGGTTCGTCGTCCCGGCTGAGGTCGGTCTGGTGCCGCAGACGGTGCCGCCCGGGCTCCTCCAGCAGGCGAACGCGCTGCGGGGTCTGTCGCGAAACATCGTCTTCGCGATCGGGCCCGCGGTCGGCGGCACCCTCGTCGTCGCAGGCAGCCCTGGGATCGCGTTGGCCGTGGACGCGGCGTCGTTTGCGATCTGCGCACTGATTCTCCAGAAGATCCGCGTTCCACTGCCCGAGCGTGAGGCGCGCGAGGGCTTCGCTCGCGAGCTGCGTGCCGGTTGGAGCGAATTCACGCGGCACACGTGGTTGTGGGCGAGCGTAGCGGTCTTCGGTCTCGGCAACTTCGTGTGGAGCGGATGCTGGCTGGTGCTCGGACCGGCGATCGCGAAGCAGCACCTCGGGGGCGCGGGTGCCTGGGCGACCATCATGACGCTCCTCGGGATCGGCTCCGTCGTCGGCGGGCTCACGGCGCTTCGGATCAGACCCTCCCGACCGCTGCTCGTGTCCGTCGTCTCGCCCTTCCCGTTCGTCCTGCAGCTGGTGGCGCTCTCGTTTCCGGCGCCGGTGTGGCTCCTCGCACTTGTCGCCTTCCTCGGCGGCGTCGGGCTGTCTGTTCACCTGGCGCTCTGGTTCACGGTGTTCCAGCGCGAGATCCCGGAGCATGCGCAGTCCCGGGTCAGCTCGTACGACGCGCTCGGGTCGTTCGTGCTGATTCCGCTGAGCATGGGACTGGCAGGTCCGATGGCGGCAGCGGCGGGGTTCAGAGCGACGCTTCTGGGCGCCGCCGCGATCAACGCCGCATGCCTGGTGGCGATCGTCTCCCTGCCGTCGGTGCGGGCGATTCGTGCGCCGGGCCGGACTACGATGGCCGCCGAATGACCGTCCGCGTCCGTATGGCCCCGTCGCCAACCGGGTTCCTCCACATCGGCGGCGTCCACACCTTCCTCTTCAACTGGCTCTTTGCCCGCGGGCGAGACGGCGAATGCCTGCTGCGGATCGAGAACACCGACACGAGCCGCGAGGTGGCCGAGGCCACCGACCAGATCCAGCGCTCGCTGCGGTGGATCGGCATCGACTGGGACGGCCCGATCACCTTTCAGCTCGACGCGATGGAGCGGTGCCGTGAGCTGGCCGCGCGATTGCTGGACGAGGGCCGCGCGTACGAGGACGAGTGCGCGATTCGCTTTCGGATGCCGGATGAAGGCGTGACCTGGTGGGAGGACGCCGTCCGGGGGCGCATCGAGTTCCCGAACGAGCAGCTCGAGGATCTCGTCATCGTCCGGTCAGACGGGCGTGCGACCTACAACTTCGCCTCGCCCGTCGAGGACATGGACGACGCCATCACGCACGTGATCCGAGGGGACGATCACATCTCGAACACGCCGAAACAGATCCAGATCCTACGTGCGCTCGGACACGAGCCGCCGGTATACGCCCACCTGGCGAACCTCCACGGCACCGACGGCAAGAAGCTCTCGAAGCGGCACGGCGCAACGTCGCTGGACGAGTTCCGGGCGGCAGGCTACGTGCCGGCCGCGCTCCTCAACTTCCTTGCGCTCCTCGGGTGGGCGCCCGACGGCGAGACGACGGTGATGTTGCGCGACGAGATCATCGAGCGGTTCACGCTCGAGCATGTGGGCTCGAGCCCGGCAACATTCGACTACGCGAAGCTCGACTGGATGAATGGCGTCTACCTGAGAGCCATGACCCACGACGAGTTCGCGGGCGCACTCGTGACGTATCTCGGCGAGCAGGGCTACGAGTGGGATTGGGAGCTCGTCCGGAAAGCTGCCCCGATCGTGCAGGAGAAGATCGCGCGGCTCGACGAGTTCCCCGGCTTCGCCGGTTTCCTGTTTCACGAGGTCGAGCCCGATGCCGGGCAGCTCGACGCATCGATCCTCGCGTCGGCCGCGGACGCGCTCGACGACGTCGAGCCGTGGGCCGCGGAGCCGATCGAGGGCGCACTCAAGGCGCTCTGCGAGAGGCTGGGCCGCACGCCGCGCGACGTGTATCCGCCGGTTCGCGTCGCAGTCACGGGATCGAAGGTGTCGCCCGGCCTCTACGAGAGCCTGGAGCTCCTCGGGAAGGACCTCGCCCTCGAGCGCATCCGCCGGGCCGAGCAGCTAGCCTCCAGCTCGTGAGCGCGCCGGCCGTCAGAGCGCCCGCCGAGTTCGAGGAGCGGCTGCGCAGCTACTACTTCGAGCGCTCCGAGGAGGAACGCGCAGTCCGGGTCGGAGAGAAGGAGATCTCCGAGCAGGCGGCGATTGTCGAGCGCTACGCGGATCTGTTCTCGCGGCCTCAGCTCGAGGCGTTGCGGGCGGCCGAGGAAGAGGCGGCCGACGAGAAACGGGAGCGTCTGGTACGCCTGCGGCTGACCTGCGAGGAGGGGCTGGCCGATGCCGAGCTGACGGCCCGCGAGGACGAGCTCGAGAACGCGCTGCTGGCCGCACGCGTGGAGTGGGACGGAGAGGAGCTCCCTCTGCGGTCGGCGCAGGCGCGGCTCGCGACCCTGACCGGCTATCGCGACCGCGACGAGCTCGGAACCCGGGCGCTGGCCGTATCCGTCCGCTTCAACGAGGAACGACGCGCGCTTCTCGCCGCGCGGAACGAGCTCGAGGCCGACCTTTCCGGCCACCTCGATGCCGTCGGGCGGAACGAGGACGTGAAGGGGATCTCGCTGCGCGACGTCGACGCGGCCGTCGGCGAGGCGAGCGATGTCACGACGGCTGCGTACCACCCGCTCCGCGAGCGATGGCTCGACAGGCTGCTGGGGACAGATCGGGACCCGGTGCCGATGTCGTTCCACGTGGCCTGGATGCGCCGCTTGTCGCCGCTCGCCGAGACGTACACGAAGGAGCGCGCGGTACCTGTCTGCGCAGCCACGCTGCGCGCCATCGGGTTCTCGATCGAGGACGACCCGCGCATCCGTCCGGACCTCGACGACCGCCCGCAGAAGTCTCCGCGCGCCTGCGTGATCCCGTCCGACCCTCCCGCCGTCGTCCACCTGATCACACGCGCGCTCGGCGGCCTCCACGACTACTCCTCGTTCCTGCACGAGGCGGGACACGCGCTGCACTACGCCGGCTCCGATCCGGAGCTGCCTTACACCTTCCGGGCCATCAGCCGCGACCACGCGCTGACCGAGATCTTCTCCTTCATCGTCGAGTCGATCTCCCGCCAGCCGGGCTGGCACGCACAGCACTTCGGGCTGTCGGACGCCGAGGCGGAGCAGAACGCTGAGGCGACGGTGTTCATCGAGTCGGTGTTGTTCCGGCGCTATGCCGCGAAGCTGCGCTTCGAGCTCGCGTTCTGGGATCGTTTCCCCGACGACGGCGGGACCCCCGGCGGCTACTCCGAGCTCCTCACGCAGGCGACCGGCATCCGCTATCCCGAGGAGAACTTCCTGTCGGACATGGACGCAGGCTTCTATTCGGCCGACTACCTGCGCGCCTGGATCCGTTCGGCGCAGCTGCGCCGGCGCCTGCTTGCCGATATCGGCGACGGCTGGTGGCACTCGCCCGCCACGGGGGAGTTCCTGCGCGAGCTGTTCCGCGAGGGCACGCGGCCGCTGAGCGAGGAGATCGCGGGGCGCCTGGGATTCGATCCCCTGGATGTCGGGCCTCTCGCGGCCGAGCTTTCCGCCGCTTCGAGCTCTTAGGAGGCCGGTGTCAGGCGCGCGTGGATCTCGCGCGTCAGCGCAGCGATCTGCTCCGTCAGCTCCTTGTCCTGGCGCGTCAGGTCGGTGTTCGACTCGAGCAGCTGCCTCAGCTCGGACGTCGTACGCTCGACCGCGGCCTGATGTTCCTGGGCATTGCGCACGACGTCCTCGCGGTGGGCCTCGATCATCTCGGCAGCCAGCTTGTCGCGGTCAGCCTGCCGGGTCTGCGCGAGCAGGATCAGCGGCGCCGCGTAGGCCGCCTGCGTCGAGAACGCGAGGTTGAGGAGGATGAACGGGTACGGGTCCCAGTGGCCGATGAGCGCCACCGCGTTCAGCGTCACCCACAGCACGACCGCCAACGTTTGGCCGATGATGTACTGCGGCGTGCCGAAGAACCGCGCGGCACGCTCCGCGCCCCGTCCGAACGTGTCCTGCCCAAACGCTCCGTGGTGCGTTGCACCGCGGGTCGGCGTCTCGGTCACGAGCGTACCGTAGAGGCAGGCGAGGACGGTGCCGTGCTTCGATACGCCGGTGCATCTGGCTGACCTCCTCGGGGCCGAGCTCGGCCCCTCTACCTGGATCGACGTCACGCAGGAACGGGTCGACGCGTTTGCAGCCGCCACGGACGATCAGCAGTGGATCCACGTCGACCCCGCTCGCGCGGCCGATGGCCCGTTCGGCACGACGATCGCGCATGGCTTCCTGACGCTGGCGCTGGTCGTGCCGATGCTCTACGAGCTGCTCCCGCCCACGGGAGGTGTGGCGATCAACTACGGCGTCGACCGCGTGCGTTTTCCGGCGCCGGTGCCGTGCGGGGGCAGGATCAGGGGCCGACTTCGCATCGAAGACGTCTCCGAGGTCGCGGGCGGCAGCCAGCTCCGAATCCTCGCGACGGTCGAGAGAGAGGGCGGCGACAAGCCGGTGTGTGTCGCCCAGCTAATTGTAAGAATCGTCGCCTGACTCCCCTCGTGGACCTGTCCCTCGCGGAGGGGTCTGCTACCCTGGCCGACCGGTGGGGGTAGTCCAGAAGAGGAGTCCAATGCGTTCGAAACGTTTGGCCCGTGTTCTCATCTATCTCGCTGTCGTGGCTGCGGTGGCGGTGCCGGCCGCGATGGCGTTCGGCTTCGACGACAGCGTCAACCCGCCGAGCGGTGTGGTCGGCACTCCGTACGACTTCAAGTTCGTGGGGCGCAACGGCTGCCCGCCGTATATCTTCGTGCTGCAGAGCGGGTCGCTGCCGTCGGGTCTCTCGATGGACTCGAACGGTCACGTGACCGGCACGCCCACGGCTGCCGGCACTGCGTCCTTCTGGGTCGAGCTCCGCGACACGGGGTGCTCCAACATCCCGGGGAACACATGCCCGCCGAACGGGAATTCGTGCAGCGCCCCGTCGCAACGGCCGTTCACGATCAACATCACCGAGAAGCTCACGGTCACGAGCGCCAGCCTCGCTCCGGCGACGGTGGGGGTTCCGTACTCGGTGAAGCTCGCCGCCTCGGGGGGCGGCACACTGACGTGGTCGCTTGCAAGCGGAACCTTGCCGGCCGGAATCACGCTCGCGCCGGACGGGACGCTCGCGGGGACAGCGACGGCTGACTCGAACGGCCCGGTGTCCTTCGCGGTGAAGGTCACCGACGGCACTCGGGTCGACACGAAGACGCTTACGCTCGACGTCGTGACGCCGCTCGCAGCGACTCAGCCCGTCTTCGCCCCGGCCGAGATCGGGCACGCGCTCAAGCCGACGACGCTCGCCGCCACCGGCGGTCGCACCCCGTACACGTGGGCGATCGTCACTGCGCCTGCGTGGCTGACGCTGGACACGACCACGAACGCCCTCAACGGCACGCCGACGGCGGCGGGGTCGTTCCCGGTCCAGATCACAGTGAAGGACACGTACGGGACGACCGCGACGCTCAATGCGCTCCTCGTCGTGAAGGCGAAGGTTGCAGTGAAGACGCTGAAGCTCCCGGTGACGAAGGTCGGGAAGCTCTACCGCGCCACGCTCCGGACCGTCGGGGGCGTCTCACCGTTCAAGTGGAAGGTGACATCCGGCCGATTCCCGGTGGGGATCCGGCTGGACCGCATAGCCGGCGTTCTCGGCGGCACGCCGCGCCAGGCGGGGACGTACCCGCTGACGTTCAGTGTCACGGACGCGCTCGGCGAGATTTCGTCCGTCTCGCTGAAGTTGACGGTGCTGCCCAAGAAGAAGGCCTAGCGCAGCGCGCGTCGTCCGGCAGGATCCGCGGCCCCCGGCGACGGGGGCCGCGGCGTTTCCAGGCCAGACGTCCGGGTACGAGCGTGGCGGCGTGGCCAGCAGCCTTCTCTCCGACAAGTCGTCGGCGCGCGCGACCCATCGATCGACAAACGCCGCGTGTCGACGGGCGGCCGCTGCACGAGAGCTACGTCGATCCCGCCGACCGTGACGCGCAGACCGCCGTCTGGCCTGTCGTCCCGCGGGGGCAGGACTTCGTGATGGGGGACAACCGGAAGCAGTCGGGCGATTCACGCGTCTGGGGCCCGGTTCCCGCCGGCAATCTGGTCGGCCCCGTTCTTGCGGTGTACTGGCCGCCGAGCCGCATCCGGCTCCTGCCTTAGTTGGGGCACGGTTTCGCTCCGAACGGCTCGGAGTGCTCATAGGGGTAGACGCAGCGGTTCCATGACCACTGGCCTCCCATCACCTCGCCGCGGTAGGCGTTCTCGACGCGCACGAACGTGCCCTTGCTGTCCCGCGCCTCCAGGTAGAAGCCCTCGAACGTGACGGCAGTCTGGGCACCGGCGCTCCGGATCGGGTCGAGGAGACGCATGATCGCGGGCACGTCGTGCACGAACGCCTTCCGGTCACGGTTCGTCTCGACGATGAGAAGTGGTGCGATCTGCTGCGGCCGGAGCAGTTGCAGCGAGACGATCCGGAAGCCGTAGCGCCGGCCGATCGCCGTGACGCGCCTGCGGAATGCGCGCGGGGTCGGGTTCGGGAAGCGCTGGCCGAGCGCCTGCCCACGATCGGACACGCTCCGCAGCGTGCCCGACACGCTCCAGCCTACGAGCGGTCGGCCGCCGGCTGCGCAGAAGTCGTCGCGCAGGGCCCCTGCCACGAGATCGGCCTCCCAGCCGGCGGTGAGCTGGGCACCTGCCTGAGCGGTCGTGGGATGCGGGGGGAGCTCGGTGTTCGCGACCGGCGCGGCGATGTACGCCCAGAGGGCGTCGGCCGGAGGGCGTGCGCCTGCGTAATAGCCCTTCAGGTGCTGCAGGGTCAGGGGCGGGGGAGGGCCGAGCTCGATGCGGCGGACATAGCGCCGGTCACCGAAGCGCTCGAGCAGCCTGCGGATGATCTCCGCGGGCGCCATGACAGGTCCGGTACCGCTCGTCGTGAAGCTCGGCGCCGCCCGCATTGATGCATCGCCGAGAGGTCGTGTCCAGCACGAATGCGCCGAGAAATGGGGATACGGCGGCCACCCGGCCGGCGACGGCGGCAGAACGGCAGGAAGAGGGGAGACCGAGCCGCCGCAGCCCGCCAGTACGAGCGCACCGAGCGCGGCGACGAGGCCCGAAGATCGCATCATCCCACCGTACGCCGCCGAGCTCGTGAACCGTCACACCAGCCCGTCTGGGTCGCAACGGCACCTCGCCGGCGTCATACTCGCGGGTGCGCAGAGGTGTCGACGAGCGAGGGAGGAGTCATGGGGTACACGATCATCGATGCGAACGACATCGAGGCACGGAACGGCGTCTTTCGCGGACTGAGCAGTCCGCTGGGAGTTGGTGCGTTCAAGGTCAACCGCCTCGAGCTCCCTGCCGATGCGGCCGGTCCGGAGCACGACCACGCCGCCGACGACGAGGAAGAGGTGTACGCGGTGGTGGGCGGCGGTGGGACGCTGCGCGTCGACGGCGACGAGGTCGCCTTGCATCCCGGCATGTTCGTGTTCTGCCCGCCGGAGGCTCGGCGGCAGATGCAGGCCGGAAGCGATGGGCTCGTCTGGATCGGGATCGGCGCATCTCGATCCGGCTGAGCCTCTGAGCTCGAGAGGGAGGAAAGGCCCATACGGGAGGCCAACCCGTGCCGTCGCGAGAGGGCGGCGTCTACTCTCGGATTAGCAGGACATTTGCGCCGCGCCGAAGCGCGGTTGGGCGATTTCGGGGCGATCCCGCCTTGACGAGCCTCGCGTCTCCGGCGGGTAACGTCCCGCTGTGAGCCTCGACATCTCCCGCTCCCTTCGGGGGCTGCTGAGGCTTGCGCGCGTCGTCCCGAGCGGCTTGTCCATGCCGCTGCTCGGTGTGCGGGCTGCATACTGGACTGGGGTAGCGGTGGCGCTCTTGTGGGCACCGCTACGTGGCCCGGCGATCTCGCCGCTGCGCGCCTACGGTGCCCTCAGCGATCTCCTGTTCGCTGCGTTTGCCCGATGGGACGCTGTTTGGTGGGTCCACGTAGCGGACCACGGCTACGACTCGAAGCAGATCACGGCGTTCTTCCCGCTGTATCCGCTCGCAGTGCGGGCGCTCTCGCACCTCTTTGGGTCGACGATCGTGGCCGGAACGCTGCTCTCGATCGTCGCGGGAAGTGTGGGTGTCGCCGCTGTTCACCGCATCGGGCGCATGTTCTTGTCCGACGACGAGGCGTCGTCGGCCGTCTTGCTAATTGCGCTGTACCCGCTCGCCTTCGTCTTCACAGCCGTTTACTCGGAGGGACTGTTCCTGGCTCTATCGGCATGGGCGTTTCTCGCTGCGGCGCGCCGCCAAGCCGCGCTCGCGGGCACGCTGGGTGGCCTTGCGGTGGCGACCCGCCTTGCCGGACTTGCGTTGCTGCCGGCCTTGGTCATCCTGCTCTGGCCGCGCTCGGCAGGGTGGCGCGGGCGGCTGAAGCTTGGCCCGCTTATCTTGATGCCTTTGGCGCTCGCCATATACGCGCTTTTCCTGCGCCACCGGTTCGGCGACGCTCTCGCGTTTGTTCACGCTGAGGGGGTGTTCTGGCATCGCCACACTCCGACGCTCGGGCCAGTCGGCGGTCTCTGGGATGCGGTCAGCAGCGGCTACCACGGCGCAATCGAGCTCGCACGCCACCTTCCGCGTGGCAGCGGGTATCCGGCGGGTTTCGCACCGCACGACCAGTGGGCGATGTGGAACGTGATCCAGCTGCTCGTGCTAGCCGCTGCGCTCGGGCTCACCGTGATCGCGTGGCGACGTCTCGGTCCGGCGTTCGGGGTCTATTCGGCCGGGGTGATCGCAATCATTCTCTCCTCTCCTGCGGACTTCGTGCCGCTTGCCGGCTCACCGCGGTTCCTCTTGACCGATTTCCCGCTCTTCCTGGCATTGGCGAGTGTGCTTCGGGCGCGTCCGAATGCACGCCTGGCCATCTACTTCTTCCTCGCGGCCATCGGCGCGATTGCTGCCGTCGCGTTCTCGCGAGGCGTCTGGATCGCGTAGCGGCAGTTGCCGTCGGGAGTTGGGCGGGCCAGACCGTCGGGTCTTCGGGACGGGCGGTATCACGATCAACACCCCAAGACCTCCTACGACCCCTCAGGCGTATCCAGTCTGAGCAACAAAAAACCCCTCATTAGAGGCTGTTGCACAAACCTCGCTGAGGCGGGGTTTGTCGTCCGGGGAGGCAAGGACGATTTGGTGAGCGTCCTGTCGAGCGGAGGTGATCGGTGGCCCAGAACTTCCTTCCGTGTG
>JACXTT010005743.1_pt1 | contig 17928 bp, 18 predicted proteins | sample 9270951 | NCBI WGS metagenome assembly JACXTT01 (sample SAMN15532306, study PRJNA645909) | rock metagenome | isolation source: weathered quartz diorite | place: Puerto Rico | collected 2017-06-21 | reverse complement strand
GCCATGGCGATGATCTCGCTGCCGGTGATGATGCGCTACCGCTACAACATGAAGTACGCCACCGGCGTGCTGGCGGCGTCGGGCACCATCACGCAGCTGGTGCCGCCGTCGCTGGTGCTCGTGGTGCTGGCCGACCAGCTCAAGACGCCCTCCGGCAGCGCCGATGTGGGCAGCATGTACCTGGGCGCGTGGGGCCCGTCTGTGGTGCAGATCGCGCTGTTCGCGCTCTACACGTTCTTCCTGGCGCGCTTCAAGCCCGACTGGCTGCCGCCGGTCCCGGCCGAAGCCCGCACGCTGCGCGGCTGGGCCCTGTGGGCCAAATGCCTGCGCGGCATCATCCCGTGCGCGGTGCTGATTTTCCTGGTGCTCGGCACCATCATGCTGGGCATCGCCACGCCGACCGAATCGGGCGCGATGGGTGCCGTTGGTGCGCTGGTGCTGGCCGTGATCCGCGACAAGGCCTTCACGCGTATCGACCGCCAGATCTACCGCGTGGGCATTGCCGCCGCACTCGTCGCCGCGGCCGTGGGCGTGTTCGCATTCGGCTCGCATGCGTTCCGCATTCCGCTGGCGGTGCTGTACCTGGTTATCCTGTGGCTGATCATTCGCTCCGGCCAGATGACCGAACTGCGCCTGCTGATCGTCGAGGCCTACCAGTCGACCGCACGCATCACGGCGATGGTGGTGTTCATCCTGATCGGCTCCACCTGCTTCTCGGTGGTGTTCCAGGGCGTGGATGGCGGCGCGTGGGTCGAGCACCTGTTCACCTCGCTGCCGGGCGGCTGGATCGGCTTCCTGATCGTGGTGAACCTGTTCATCTTCTTCCTGGCGTTCTTCCTGGACTTCTTTGAGATCGCCTTCATCGTGGTGCCGATGCTGGCCCCGGTAGCGGTGAAGGTGCTGGCCCCGGTCGTCGCCGACTCGATGGGCGGCAACCCAGAAGCCGCGGCCACCGCCGCGCTGGTGTGGTTCGGCGTGATGCTGTGCGTGAACATGCAGACCTCGTTCATGCACCCACCGTTCGGCTTTGCGCTGTTCTACCTGCGCGGCATCGCGCCCAAGGAAGTCAAGAGCTCGGACATCTACTGGGGCGCCCTGCCCTGGGTTGGCCTGCAGCTGCTGATGGTGCTGGCGGTAATGTTCTGGCCGGGCATGGTGACCGTCTTCCTGGACAAGGGATCGCTGCACCATAACACCGGGGCGGAGGTGAGTATCCCGCTCGGAGGCGAGCCGGAGAAACCGGCGTCATCGCCGGGAACGCTGGAATTGCCGGGGACAACGGCACCTGCCGAGCCGGCAGCACCACAGTTCGAGTTTGAGAAGAAGTAGCGATGTGAATAGAGACAAGGAGCCCCGCATATGCGGGGCTCCTTGCTTTGGGACGAGGCGATCTGGTGGTCAGCGTCGCGCAGAATGCGACTGGTCTCATCGACCCGCCGTCAGTGCTAGGGAAAACTAGCGCCTCGCCGAAGACATCGGCGAGCGGGTCGGGATACCCGAAGGGATTCACAGGCATCGGCTGCTTTATGCAGCCTAATGCATCGCACGCCCACGCCAACCGATCAATGGCGGGCCGCGCGGGGCCGGCTGCAAGGCCGACCGGACTGTCTGCCTGTAAACCCCCGGTATCCCTCCCCGCTGTCCGGCCCGCCACCCCATTTTTCGCTTCCTGGCGGACCAGCCAACCCACTCAGGAGTCTGCGATGTCCGTATCCCTTACGAAGGTTGAAGCCAACAATCCCACAACGCTCGAGAACATCAGCGCAGGCCTGCGCGGCGTTCTCGCATTGCTTGAAATCCAGAGCGAGCGATCAGAGGACTGTCATGCCGCGCATTGCCTGTTGACGATGTTGAAAGCGCGGCTGGATACAGTCGTCACGGCTCATGGTGCTTTCACCTGATCTCCCGCGCTGCGTTTTCTTGCTCATCGAACCTGCGGTCCCGTTGACGAAAGCCCATCGACTGACGGAGCCTGAATTAGACAGCGAAATCTCGAGGCCATTTTAATCCTTCTCCTATATACGCAGCTTGACGCGACACGTATAGATGGTGCTTCCTGTAACGGAGACACCATAAATGCCCGACATTCGCTATGCGCTAAAGAATGGCGATCCGACAAGTACCGGTGGCCAGCTCATCGCTCATCGCCGTGATTTCACACATCACGGCGTGCCGATGGGCGTCGAGGGAGACATTGCAACCTGCCCGGCGTGTAATTCCAGCGGACCCGTATTCAACGATTGCCATCCACATTTCGATGTTATGGGCAAGCAACTACTCGTGAGTGGTGCCCGCGTGTATTGCAAGTGCCCGATCAAGCCCTACGTCATCCATACGCAGTGGGATACCACAGTTGAGGTAAACCGGACGGGGTACGATACGAACCCTGCCAGTGGCGTGAAGGCAGCGACCGGATACACCGCAGCATCGTTGAACACAGCGGATGACGATCTTGATCACTACTTTGAGATCGTAGATGCGGAGACGGGAAGGCCCATCGAAGGCATGACCTACAAGATCTCAAGCTACGGCCAAACCCTTGTTCATGATGAAACGCTTTCAGGCGGCATAAGTCGATCCTTTGCGATCAAGGATCACCCGCACATGGTTCTTGTCATTTGGCGAGCGGGAGATGTTCGATGAGCGATAGGATTGACCAAGATCTGCGCTTACTTGCCGCAATCGCTTATGGGGAAGCGTCCATTCGCGATGACTCTGAGGAAATTGGAGGAATTGCCTTTGCTGTGGCTAATCGGTGTCGAGCATGGGGTGGAAAGACGGTGTCGCAGTTGCGCGCGGCAGACCCCAACTATTCGTATGCCTGGGATGGCTCGAATGCTCGATTCAATAAGTTGATGCGCGCTTCGGTCAAAGACATAGAACTCAACCCGGGGATGAAATTGGCCGTTGACTGGGGAAAGAAGGCCATAGCCAATGACGGACCGGACCCTTCTAATGGTGCATTTTGGTGGGACGGCGTCGACTTCAAGACAAACTATGCCAAGCATCCGAAAGTGCAAGATGGATTCAAATTTGGAGACCCCGCTCATAATATTTTCGGCGTGCAGGAGAGGCGACGCGAGACTATTGTGTATTGGAAAATCAAAAACAAGAAGACCGGACAGATAGTCGATAGCGCCGAGCGTGGGCGATATGATGCTATTTGGGTCTCAACGGCCGCGCACGGAAGCTCCATATTCTGGGGCCACGATCCGGACTACCTGAAAGCCTCAGGAAGCAAGGCATACAGATGAAATCAACTCCGATGTTAGCCGCGGCCCTGATTTTCTTTGCCGGCGACGGCGGTGCGGCTCCTACCTATGAAAGCTATGACGCCTTTTATGCCAGTCAGCCGGACGCCGTATTTCGCGATCCGATCAGAAGCGATCCACGCACTGCATATGCATATCCCGACAAGCCAGATCTTCATATTGAGCTGCGATCCGAATTGGAAGGAAAGACTGTAATTGTCGAAGTCGCCGGGAACCGGCTAAGAGTCAACGGCAAGGTCTATCGCTTCGCGCACGCTACAACCTTCCCCGGAGAGTATGCATCGGACATCCTCCCGACAAGTGCCGCAGTGTTTCTTGCGGAACGAACAGATCATCAGCCCGCTCTACTCTGCGTGGAAGGAAATAGCAACGGATCAGGGGAGACTGACCGGCACACGCAGATCTACCTGCTGATTGATCCGATGGGCCAGAAGGAGAAGGTCGCGTTCCTGCATTTGCCTAGCCTGCTTTCATCATGTCGGGCAGTAGTGTCAACGAAGCGCGAGGGAATTTCCTTTCCGAAGAATACCTACCTGTTCGACGATGTGCAGGAGCTTCGCATTGGCCTGCTGATGACCTATTACTCGTTTAAGCAAAGACGCTTCACTCCAACCGGGAAGGCAATTCACCTGACATTCGTTCAACCTGATGCCCCTTTTCAGTTTTCCCCTCGGGGTAGCAAATAGATTCGTTGCATCGGGGCGATGGCCTGTTCATAGAGGTCCGGCAGCCACTCCTTTCCCTGTCGCACTGACCACTCCACTGCCCCTTCAGAAGCGGCGACGTGCCACCCTTGCGGTAGCTCGTGATGACGGGCGACACTAAGCCGGAGCATCATCGTGAAAACGATCGCCTTCACGATGATGCCGGTCGGGCCGCGCGTAGCGCTCGGCATCAATCGACTAGGCGGCGCGCCTTCCCGGCGCGCCATGGCGCGAGAACGTCAGGACCACGAGCGCACCCAGCACAAGCACCACCGCGGCATACACGAGCCCGGACGTGAAGCTGCTGGTGATGTCGCGCAGATAACCCACGATCACCGCGTTCAGTGCCGCGCCGACGATCCCTGCGGCGTTGATGAACGCGATGCCCACGGCACGATGCCGTGCAGACATCACGAGATCAGGCAACGTCCAGAAGATGGTCATCGCCGCATAGGCGCCGGCCGACGCCATGCACAGTCCTGCCAGCTTCAGGAGCGGGTTCTGCGAGAACGATGTGAGCACCCATCCCGCGGCCGCGAACAGCATCGGCAGCGCGACATGCCAGCGGCGCTCCTGATGCCTGTCGGAACGGCGTCCCCACACCACCATTGCGACAATGGTACAAAGGTGCGGCACGGAAGTCAGGACGCCGATCGTCAGCTCGCTGCTTCCCTCGTTGAAGCTCTTGACGATCTGCGGCACCCAGGTGCTGATCATCCCCAGCGTGTTGACCAGCAGGAAATAGGCCACGGCAAGTTGCACCACTGGCAGCGAACATAGCGTCTTCGCCAGCGACACGTCATGCGATTCGGCAAGGCGCCGGGCCAGTTCGGCCTGGCTGCGGGCGGCATCGCTCTCCATCATGGCCGCCAGTCGGGCGCGTTCGGCGGGCGTCAGCCAGCTTGCCTGTTCCGGGGTATCGCTCAGATACAGCCAGACCGCGATGCCGAGCAGCGCCGATGGCAATCCCTCCAGCATGAACAGCCACTGCCACCCGTGCAGCCCGTGGAAGCCGTCCAGCTTCAGGATATAGCCGGAAAAGATCGCGCCAAGGGCCGACGTCACAGGCATGGCGATCATGAAGAACGCATTGGCACGTGCGCGATGCGCCGACGGGAACCAGAACGTCATGTACAGCAAGACGCCGGGCAGAAAGCCCGCTTCCGTGATCCCGACCACGATGCGCAGGAGGTAAAGGCTGCTGGCATCCGAGGCGAACATCGTCGCGGTCGATGCAATGCCCCACGCCACCATGATGATCGCGATCCACCGACGCGCGCCGAGCTTGCCGAGGATGATGTTGCTCGGAATCCCGAACAGGATGTAGGCGCCATAAAACACGGTCGAGGCGAGTCCGAATTCTGTTGCAGAGAGGCCAAGGTCGCGCCCCATCGTCAGTCCCGCGAAGCCGATATTGATACGGTCCAGGAACGAGAACAGGAAGAGGACGAACAGGAAGCCGATCAGCCGGCGATAGATTTTGCCGACCACGTGTTCGTCGGTCATGGCATCTGCATCGAGGAACCCCTCCGCCGGCAGCGACGCGGAAGGGGTGGGCATGGTGTCGATCGTGAGATCGCCATCTGGTCTCATGACTTGTCTCCTTTGTGGATAACGGACGCAACAACCGTGGTGGGCGTTCGCCTCTGTCAGGCCGTGTGCGATGCGCAGACGGCCCGGTGTCGCGTTCCTTGCTTGAATGACTGGAGGCCTAGCGGCCAAGCGCCTTCGCGGTCTGGCCGCCGATGGCATAGTCGGTCTTCGGCACGTCGAGGAACATCACCCTGACTGAAGCGCGGTCCACGCCGAGCGAATGGACTGCTGCATCGGTGACATCAGTAATGAACGCCTCCTTCTGCTCCTGCGATCGGCCTTCAATCAGGTAAATCTGCACGACTGGCATTTGCCTTTCTCCTTTGATGAAATTCCCAGCGCAGCGTATGACGTACCGCGGGTGCGCGATATTGGGTCGTCGTCGCGGTCGCATAGCGGCTTTCCACAGGGTGCATAAGTAATTCCCTTAGGGTCGCATCAACGTGATGCCGCCCAGACTGGCGGCGGTGGTATGCAAAAACGCGCCCGGCGGTGCGCTTCGGCGCAGGACTGCAGGCGCTACCTCGCGTGCTGTACGCGATGGAAATTGCGATTGAAGTACACCAGGCTCCCGCCCTGCTGGCTGACTGCAACACGATCGAGCGTGACGAAGATGACCGAGTGGGAACCCACCTCCTTGCAATCACTGATGCTGCCTTGCAGCTTGACGATGGCATCGCGCAGCGCCGGTTGGTCGGTATTGCCTTCGTCCCAGATATCCCAGGCAAAGCGGTCCTCCATGGGCACCTGCGTCATGCCGGCAAAATGCCGGGCAAGCTGTTCCTGTTCGCTGCTCAGCACATTCACGCACAGACGGCCGTTGCGCTGGAAGATGGCGTGCGAGGCACTGCCCCGGTTCACGCAAACGAGGATTGTCGGCGGCGAGTCAGTCACGGAGCACACGGCGCTGGCGGTAATGCCGCATCGACCCGCGGAACCCTGTGTCGTGATGATGTTGACCCCCGCGGGCAGCTGCGCCATGGCCTGGCGGAATTCTGTTTGATTGACGGCATTCATCGGATGGCCTCGCTACGTTATCGGCTTGGATGAAAGCGTAGGACAATGCCTGGCGTGGCCGCTATTCATGCGAACTACCCGGATCGGCAGGCTAGTGAGAGGCCGTCTACGTGTTTTCTTTATCCTGGCAATCGATGGGCTTGGTGTACCCTTGGCACATCAAGCACCCGGTCGGGGCGGCCACCGCAGATGTACCCTGCCGCCCGCCCTGCCGTTATGTGTCCTGCAAGAAAGCGCCCCCGACATGACTGCTTCCTCGGCTATCGTCTATATCGTCGACGACGACAAAGAACTCCGTACTTCCCTGGCATGGCTCCTCGAGACGGTATCGGTCCAGGCCGAGTGCTTTGCCGGTGCGCGGGACTTCCTGGACGCCTACGATCCCGGGCGTCCTGCGTGCCTGGTGCTGGACGTCCGCATGCCCGAGACCGGCGGATTCCAGCTACAGGAAACCCTCAACGCGCAAGGCGCCACGCTGCCGATCATCTTCGTCTCGGCGCATGGGGACATTCCGATGTCGGTGAAGGCGCTGCAGCACGGCGCGATCGACTTCGTCGAGAAGCCCTACAACCCGCAGCAGATGCTCGAGAAGATCCAGGGCGCACTGAAGCGGGCGGTCCAGTTGCACGACTGCGCCGAGCAGCGCAAAAAGATCCGCGCGAAGCTGGACAAGCTCACCGCGCGCGAACAGGAAATCCTGCGTCGCGTGCTGGACGGGAAGGCGAGCAAGGTCATTGCGGACGAACTGCATATCAGCGTGAAGACCGTCGACGTCCATCGCACCAAGATCCGCGAGAAACTCGGCGTGGTGAGCACGGCCACGCTGGTGCGGGAGGTGATGGAGGTCTGGGCGTCAGCGTCGGGAGGTACGCCGGGCTAGCGTCCCGTCCCGCAAGGCATGCATCAGCCCTCAGTCGGGCTCGCGCACAGTGGCACGGAAAAGGCGAACGACGTGCCGTATGGCACGCGATTCTGCGCCCAGATGTCGCCGCGATGCCGCGACACGATGCTCTTGCAGAGCGCGAGCCCGATCCCGTTTCCGCCCGGCTTGCCCGAGAAGAATCCGTCGAAGATCCGCTGACTGTCAGCATGGGGCAGCCCGCGCCCCAGGTCGTGCACGGTGAGGATCGCCTTGTCCCCAGCGGCGCAGGTTTCGATGCGCAGCGTGCGGCGGTCGTTGGAGAGCGCCGCCATCTCCTCGATGGCGTTGAACGCGATATTGAGGATCACCTGACCGATCAGGACCTTCTCGCAACTGATCGGCAACGGGTCCGCGGATAGCGCCAGTTCGAGCCGCACTGCGGCTTCGTCGCACTTCAGGGAGATGAAATACGCGCTGTCGTTGACGATGTCGTTCAGGTTGGCCCGCACTTCGGCCTGTTCGAGCTTGACGACATACTCGCGGATGCTCTTGATGATCAGCGACGCATGTTCCACCTGGCGGGCCGCCGCCTCAAGCCCGAAGCGAATCGGATGCGGATCGGCATGGTTCTTCGCCAGCCGCATCGACGCGCCCTCGATGAAGTTGCGCGTCGCCGCGAGGGGCTGGCTCAGCTCGTGCGCGATGGTCATCGCCATTTCCCCCATGGCGTTGTAGCGGGCCAGGTACTCGATCTCCCGCTCCCGCTCGCGCTCCAGGGATTCGGCCTCGACCTGCGCGGTGACGTCGCGGAACAGCAGCAGGTAGCCGCTGACATCGTCCTCGATCTCCACGTAACGCATGGCCGCCTGATGCCAGCGCAGCTCCCCCGTCGCGGTCCGCACGCGGTACCGCGTGGAGAAGGAGCCGCGGGTGGTCGCGTCCGGCGGCACGTTGTCGTGCAGTACGGGCGTCAGCGGAACCTCGCAGAAGGTGTCGAACATCGCCCCGAGCACATCTGCCTCGGCACGCCCGAGGATCCGGCACCCCGATTCGCTGACGTACTCCACGCACCCGTCGCGATCCACCACCACGACGCCTTCGGCCAGGTCATGCATGAACTCCCTGAGCCGGCTTTCCGAGCGCCGCAGGTCGCGCTTGAGCGCCTCTTCCGCCGAGATGTCCCGGAACTGGACCATCAGCACATCACGGGCCTCCAGCGACACACGTGTGGCGATGGCCTCCGACAGGATCTCGTTGCCGTTCTTTGCCCGGTAGCACCACTCAATCACGCTCTGGCCCGTCCGGGCCGCGTCATCCAGCCATTTGAGCCCCACCTCGCGCCGGTACTTCGCCGCGCTGCTGGTCATGTCGGGTGCCTTAAGCGCCGGAAACTCTTCCAGCGTAAAGCCCAGTGTCTCGCGCGCCGCGCGGTTCGCCCAGAGGATGGATTTGGTTTCAGCGTCATGGAGGATCACGCGCAGGGTCAGCGCCTCGACCATGCGATAGAAGTCGTCTTTTCCGAATGGGTACATGGTGGTTCCTGCGCGCGGAAGCTCGCCGGGAGGCCACGGCCGCGCTGGTGAATAGATCCATCCCGAAGCGTACTGCCGGGACAGCCCGGACCCGTATAGGTATTTCCTTTACCCGGTCCCGGGAAACCGTGCGGCAATGCACGCCTCGCTCCAATTGATTGGCCCCCTGAGCCGTCGCTAGACTGGTTTCAACGGTCCACGCCGTCAGAGCCGGTTCCCGGAGCCGGCCCACGCAATCCACAGGAGACAACCATGTTGCATTCCGCCGTGTCGGAAAGCCTCCTCAACCAACACCTCGGCATCGCTGCGCCCCAGGCCGCCGATGCCGCGCCGCGCCCGGACCTGCTCGCCCGCGTACTGGACGAGATCCGCGCCCGCCGGGACGAATTCGACGCGAAGCGGCACGTGCCCCGGGATATGGTATCCCGCCTGAAGCAACTCGGTGTTTATCGCGCCGCCACGCCGCGGTGCTTCGGCGGCGATGCACGCTCGCCGTCCGAGTTCCTCAAGCTGATCGAGACAATCTCCGAGGCCGACGGCTCCGCCGGATGGGTCGCGAGCTTCGGCTCGGCCGCGGTCTACCTCGCCGCCCTGCCCCGCGACACCCTCGCCCGCCTCTATGCAAACGGACCGGACATCGCGTTCGCCGGTGGCCTGTTTCCCATTCAGCCCGCCGAGAAGGTCGACGGCGGCTGGCGCGTCAACGGGCTGTGGAAGTTCGCGAGCGGCTGCAAGGGCGCAGATATCCTCGGCGTGGGAATAGGCGCTGGCGACGGCGGCAAGCCGCGCACTGCCGTGCTGATGCCCGAGGATGTGGAGATCGTCGAGAACTGGGAAGTGATCGGGCTGCGCGGCACCGGCAGTCATGATCTTCGCGTCAGCAATGCATTCGTCCCCGACGCGTGGACCTTCATCCGCGGCGGCATGCCTTCCGTCGACGAACCGCTTTTCCGCTACCCCACCCTCGCCTACGCGGCACAGGTACTGGCGGTGGTCAATCTTGGCGTCGCCCGCGCGGCGCTGGATGAGGTGTCACGGATGGCTGGCGGCCGCACCGGCATTACCGGCGCGCCGAAGATGGCCGACCGCGCGTACCTGCGCATCTCCGTGGCCAGGGCGGAAGCCGAGCTGCGGTCGGCGCGCGCCTTCTTTTACGAGACCACCGAGGCGGCCTGGGATTCAATCCTGAAGGGCGACGCCGTCTCCCCCGAACAAACCAGCCTGGTGCGCCTTGCGGCAGTGCAGGCCGCGCGCGCGGGCGCATCCGCCGTGCAGGCAGCCTACCTGCTCGCCGGCACCGCCGCGATCTACGACGGGCACCCGCTGCAGCGCTACCTGCGCGACGCGATGGTCGTGACCCAGCACGCATTCCTTGGCGAAGGACTGTACGACGCCGCCGGCGCGGTATGCCTGGGCGTGCCTCCCATGCCGGGGTACATCTGACCGGCTACATCGTCCCGCCTTCCATCCCAGAACTACCGGAGCCCCCATGTCGCAATCTGCCCAAACTCCCCTGCGCGTCCTCTTCTGCATCGGCATCAACCAGAACTTCTTCGACTTGCCGACGGGCCATGGCATCGAAGTGTGGAAGGGATTCAGCGCCATGATGAAATCGATGGCGGCACTGCCCGGCGTCACGATCCTCGGCGCCATCGACGATGACCGTCTGATGGTCGGCCCCTCCACGACGTCGCCGTGGACCGTCTACATCATGGCCGACGTCGTGGACTATCCGACCGTCGTCGCCGCCTGCAACCTGTTCCGCACCACTCCGGTCGGCGAACATAGCCTGTGGCGCTACGCCAAGATCGAGGCGCGCGTGGGTCGCGCGCTTGAAATCCCTGCCGAGGCGGCCTGAAGCCATGACGCAAGCGCAGTTCATCGCTCAATCCATCGAGACCGGCACCGCCGCGAGTCTCCTGGCAAGCCGGCTCGCCGCGCTCGAGGCCCAGAACGCGGCGCGACGCACGCTGTCCCGTTACATGTCGCTGTGCGACGTGCCGGCGCCGAGCGATGCGCGTGACGCCGAGTTGGAAGCCCTGTTCACCGGCGACGCCGTATGGGAAGGCGTCGGCGCCGAGTACGCAGCCGGGTTCGGCCGGCACGTCGGACCGGCCGCCATCGGCGACTTTCTGCGCAGCTACCTTCCGCCCTCGCCGCATTTCCTGCGCAACGTGCACTTCCTCACCAGCGAAGCGATGGTCGCGGAAGCGGGCGCTGTGCGCGGCCACTGGATCATGCAGCAGCTATCGGTCTATGCCAGCGGGAAGACCGAACTGATTTCGGCACGCCTGGCCGTCGAATTCGCGGTCGGCACTGACGGAACCGCCTGCATCAGGCATTTCCAGACGGAGCGGTTGTCGTGCCTGGAGGTCGCGCTTGCGCGCAAGGAGACGCCGCAATGACCGCCTTCGTCTCACGCATCCGCCTGGGGGGCTCCGGTCCCGCCATCGCCATCAAGGATTCCATCGACATCGCGGGCTACCCCACGGCCGCGGGCAGCCGGGCGCTGCGCGATGCGCCGCCCGCAGTCGAGCACGCGGAAGTGGTGTCCCGGCTTCTCGATGCCGGCTGGTCCATCGTCGGCAAGACCACGATGCACGAACTCGCCTTCGGTATCTCGGGCATCAACGACTTCGCCGGCACACCGGTCAACCCCCAGGCTCCCGATCGCATTCCGGGTGGTTCTTCCAGCGGCTCCGCCGCGGCGGTAGCCGCCGGCGAAGTGCGCATCGCGCTGGGCACGGATACCGGCGGATCGATCCGCATGCCTGCAGCCTGTTGCGGGGTCGTTGGCCTGAAGCCGACCTTTGGCCGCGTCAGCCGCCGGGGCGCGCATCCGGCCGAGTCCTCGCTGGATTGCGTCGGACCCTTCGCGGATGACGTCGCGGGCATCGTCGCCGCGATGGCGGTGATTGCGCCGGGCTTCGACGCATTGCAGGCGCACGGTGCCGGGCGGTCCTTCCGGATCGGCCTGCTGGACGATGTGCAGGCGGACCCCGCGATTCTCGAAGCCGTCGCCAGCGCGCTGCGCAAGTCTGGCATCTCCACGCAGCGCGTCCGACTCGACGGCATGAGCGCGGCCTATCAGGCCGGCATGCAGATCATCAGTGCCGAGACCTGGGCGGCCTTCGGCAGCCTGACCGGCTCGGGTGCATTGCAGCCCGATGTCGAACAACGCTTGCTGGCCGCGAGCAAGGTCGGGCGCGACGACCTGCTGCAGGCCGAACTCGTGCGCCATGCATTCACCGTGCAGGTCGATGCCGTGCTCGACGCGGTCGACGCCATCGTGCTGCCCACGCTCCCCGAATTGCCCCCGACCCTTGCCGCAGTCCGCGAAGGGGCGCCGATCCTTGGCCTGACCTCGCTGGTCCGGCCCTTCAACCTGAGTGGCCATCCCGCGCTCACCCTGCCCGTGCCGCTGCCTGGCATCCCCATCCGGGCGGGGCTCCAGATCGTCGGACGCAAGCGAGACGACGAGACGGTCTGCGCCATCGCAACCCGGATCGAGCGCGCCATTGCTGCCGATAGTGCCTCTCACTGAACCCACGGAGAACTAGCATGTGTTCCCACGATACCCGCGATAGCCACGATAGCTATCAGCCGCTGACCTTCGCGGCAAAGCCTGAGCGACTGGTGCAGGCGGACCGCGTGGACGGTTCGATGTACTACGATCCCGCCCTGTTCGAGCTCGAGCTCGAACGCATCTTCCACAAGACCTGGATCTGGGTCGCGCACGAGAGCGAGATCCGCAACCCCGGCGACTTCAAGACCACAAAGATTGGCCGCCAGCCCGTGATCGTCGTGCGCGACAAGACCGGCGCCATCCGTGTGCTCGAAAACCGTTGCCGCCATCGCGGCGCCACGCTGTGCGAGAAGTCGAAAGGCAACGCCACCGGTTTCACCTGCCCGTACCATAGCTGGTCCTACGGCCTGGACGGCAAGCTGCGCGCCCTGCCCTATCCCGACGGCTACGAGGACATCCTGGACAAGTCGGAACTGCCACTGCGCTCGCTGCGCGTGGACAGCTACGCCGGCATGGTCTTCGCCAGCTTCAACCAGGATGTGGAACCGCTCGGCGACTTCCTCGGCGAGGCAAAGCGCTGGATCGACCTGTTCATGAAGCAGGGCGCGGGCTACCCCGTCAAGACCCAGGGCGAGCACAAGTTCCGCTTCCGGGGCAACTGGAAGATCCAGCTCGAGAACACCACCGACGGCTACCACTTCCCGATCGTCCACAAGTCGTGGATGTCGTCGGTCGATGAAGAGACGTCCGAGATGCTGTCCTTCATGACCGACGAGAAGGCGGTCACTCACGCGCTGGGCAACGGCCACAGCGTGATGGTGATGGTCCCCGGGCACATCGACCTCGACCAGGACGACGGCACGGAGCCGTTGCAGGAGCGCTTCGCGCACGTGACCGAGGCCCTGTCGAAAGAGATGCCGCCCGAGCAGGTGCGCCGCATCGTCCGTTCGCTGCATGGCGCAGGCTTCAACCTGAACCTGTTTCCCAACGTCGCGATGTCGATGGCCTTCTTCCGCGTCTTGCATCCTGTATCGGCGACGGAAACCGAAATTCGCCACATTGCCCTGGGCATGGACGGCGGTCCCGAGATCGCCAACCGGGAACGGTTGCGCATCCACGAGCATTTCCAGGGCCCCTTTGGCTTCGGCAGCCCTGACGACGCCGAAGCCTGGGAGCGCGTGCAGCGCGGCTCGTACGCCGGCAAGGATGTGCCGATCCTGGTCAACCGCGGGCTGAACCGCGAAATCGTCGCCGACAACGGCGACAAGATCTCGCACGCCACCGACGAAGGCGGCATGCGCGAAGCCTACCGTATGTGGAAAAGGATGATGAGCGATGAATAAGCCCAACGAACTGTCCATGGTCTTGCCCTCGCTGCAGCTTGCCGTCGAGTTCATCTGGCGCGAGGCGGAATTGCTCGACCGCAAGAACTATCAGCAGTGGTCCGGCCTGTGGAGCGAGACCGGCCACTACGTGGTGCCGATCGACCCGGACGCCACCGACTTCGAGGCTACGCTGAACTACGCCTACGACGACGCGCGCATGCGTGCCATGCGCATCGAACGCCTGACCTCCGGCAACTCCGTGTCGGCCGTCGATGCCGCCCGCACCGTGCGCACCGTCTCTCGCTTCACCGAGGTATCGCGTTCGGCCGACGTCATCGAGGTCAGCTCGGCGCAGATCCTGGTTGCCTACAAGCGCGAGATTCACACGCTCTTCGCGGCAGACCTGACGCACCGCCTGCGCTTCACGCCGGAAGGCATTCGCCTGGAACAGAAGGTGGTGCGCCTGATCAACTCGACCGACAGCCTGAACGCTCTCGGATTCCTGCTGTAGGAGGCGTCATGAAACGAGTTGCCCTGATCACCGGCGCCGCCCGCGGCCTCGGCGAAGTCATCGCGCGCCGCATGCATGCCGCCGGGTACCGGGTGGCGCTTGGCGACCTCGACGTCCGTGCCGCATGCGCCGTCGCCGATTCGCTGGACCGCGCCGGCGAAACGGCGGTCGGCCTTGCCCTCGATGTGACCGACAAGACCGCGTTCGAGTCGGCCCGTTCTGCATTGCAGGCGCGCTGGGGCGGCACCGACGTACTGGTCAACAACGCTGGCAAGTCCAAAGTGTCGGCGCTGATGGACATCAGCCCCGAGGAATTCGACCAGGTGGTGGCCGTCAACCTGCGCGGCACCTTCGTCGGCTCGCAGGTGTTCGGCGCGCATTTCGCGGAGCGGGGCTTCGGCCGCATCGTCAATATCGGATCGCTCGCCGGCCAGAGCGGCGGCACCGCCACTGGCGCGCACTACGCTGCGGCAAAAGGCGGTGTCGCGGTCCTGACCAAAGTCTTCGCGCGCGAGCTTGCTCCGCATGGGGTGACCGTGAACTGCGTATCGCCTGGCCCGCTGGACCTGCCGATCGTGCACGAAACCGTGCCGGCGGACCGGCTCGACGCGATTCGCCGGTCGATCCCAGTCCAGCGGCTTGGTTCGCCGGAATATGTGGCGGATGTCGTGCTGCTGCTGGCCGCCGACGCCGCAGGCGCAGTCACCGGCGCCAACTGGGACGCGAACGGCGGCCTCCTGATGCGCTGATTCTGCGCATGAAAGCTGGGTCAAGGTAGTTAGTCTGGAAGGGTAGTCATGTACAAAGTCAGAGTTGAAAAGGTTGTGGACGAGGCAGTCGGCATCCGCTCATTCCGCCTCGTGCCCTGTGATGGCGCGACGCTTGGGCCCTATGAGCCGGGGGCTCACATCGATGTGCTCGGGCCGACCGGTGTCACGCGCCAGTATTCCCTGTGCAGCCCGCCTGACGATACGTCCGGCTACCTGATCGCAGTCAAGCGCGAGGACGCCTCGCGCGGGGGCTCCGCCGCGCTGCACGAGAGCGTGCAGGAAGGCGCGGAATTATCTATCAGCGCCCCGCGCAACCTCTTCAGCCTCGCGGCGGGGGCCAGCGAGTACCTGCTGTTCGCCGCCGGCATCGGCATTACGCCGCTGCTGAGCATGGCATACCGGCTGAGCCGGCTCGGCCAGCCGTTCCACCTGCACTACTTTGTGCGCTCGCGCGCGCATGCCGCCTTTGTCCATCTTCTGGAGTCCGCAGCGTTCGAGGGCAAGGTGACATTCCACACGGCCGTGCAACGCGATGCAGTCGGGCAAGTGCTTGCCGCCTGCATGGCGAATGCAGCGCCGGGCGCCCTGACGTACACCTGCGGACCTGCAGCCTTCATGCGCCGCGTCGTCGAGGAGGGCGAGCGCTGCCTTGGGCCCGACGCGGTCCACCTGGAACATTTCCAGGCCGATCCCGAGGCGGCGAGTCTGCCGGCCGGGGCCTTCGAGGCCGAGTTGGCGCAGAGTGGAAAGGTCATTGTCGTCCCGGAGGGCACTTCGCTCGTCGATGCCCTGCAGGCCGCTGGCTGCGATATCGACACCGAATGCCGCGAAGGCATTTGCGGCACGTGCGTGGTGCCCGTGCTCGCCGGCGAGCCGGATCACCGCGACAACTGCCTCTCCAAAAAGGAGAAGGCGGCCAACCAGCAGATCTGTGCCTGCGTGTCGCGCTCGCGCACGGCCAGGATCGTTCTGGATCTGTAGCACGGCGGCCCCAAGATAAGTTCCAAGGCCGCTTCCAACCATCAATGCCCCAAACAAAAGGAGACTCAATCATGGCTGAAATGAATGCCGCACAGCTTCTTGAACTGGTGAACAGCCGCCGCGTCGGCGAGGACGGCAACGAGCGCGTGCGCGCCATCACCGCGCGCATCGTCGGCGACCTGTTCCGCACCATCGACGAATTCGACGTCAAGCCAGAGGAGTTCTGGGCAGCCGTCAAATGGCTGACCCGCCTGGGCCAGGCAGACATGATCGGCCTCATTACCGCCGGTCTCGGCTTCGACCGCCTGCTCGACATCCGTGAAGACGAGGCCGATCTGGCCGCCGCACGCGCCGCAGGCACGGCGCGCGCCATCGAAGGCCCGCTCTACGTGCCCGGCGCGCCGCTGTCGCGCAACGAGGTCCGTCTCGACACCGGCAACGAGGACAAGGGCACACCGTTCGTCATGGAAGGCCAGGTGCTTGGCACCGACGGCCAGCCGGTGCCGCACGCCGTGGTCGACGTCTGGCACTGCAATGAATTCGGCCGCTACTCGCACTTCGATCCGTCCCAGCCGGAATACAACCTGCGCCGCCGCATCGAGACCGACGAGCTCGGTCGCTATCGCTTCCGCAGCTTCCTGCCACCCGGTTACGCGATTCCGCCCGACAGCCCCGTCTCCGAGCTGTTTGATTTGCTGAGCCGCCACGGCAACCGCCCGGCGCATATCCACTTCCTCGTTTCCGGTGAGGGCAAGCGTGCGCTGACCACGCAGGTCAACATTCCGGGTGACACCTACCTGGACGACGATTTCGCCTTTGCAACGCGTGACGGGCTCGTGGTGGAGCTTGAGCAGGCTGAAAGCGCGGCAGGGTACGAGTCGCTCGGGATGAGCGCCCCGTTCACCCGGATCCGGTTCGACTTCCGCTTGCAGGATGCGGCGAACGAACGCGAGGCGCTTGCCGCCAGCCGGTACGAAACCGCGCACGGTTAAAGATCATGACCGTCGGGCCGACGCCCTGAGTGCTGGCTGGAGGCCGGCCACGTGCCGGCCTCGATTCGCGGCCAAACGCGGCGCACTCAGTGCGCTGTCACGCCGGCATTTTTGATCACCTCGGCCCAGTTCGTCGTCTCCGCTTGTACGAACTTCCTGCGCGATGCTTTCGACATGGGCTTGCGCGGCCAGACCACCTCTCTGCCAGTTGCCTGCCTACCTGCCCAGAATCGTCAGGCAGGCCACCGCCTCTTCCACGCCGTGCAGGCCGCCGCCATTTTCGGCGATGGCGACACGTGCGCCGTCCACCTGGCGCGCGCCCGCCTCTCCCCGCAACTGCAATACCAGCTCATAGACCTGCCCGAGGCCCGTGGCGCCGATCGGATGCCCCTTGGACTCCAGGCCGCCGGAGGTATTGACGGGGATGCGCCCGCCGATACTCGTATCGCCACGCTCCGCAGCCAGGCCGCCCTCGCCGGGGTCGCAGAGGCCGAGGGCCTCCACCTGGATCACTTCGCCGATGGCGCTGGCGTCGTGCACCTCCGCGACCGAGATATCGCGCGGACCCACCCCGGCGATCCGGTATGCATCGGCGGATCCCTTGCGCACAAGGTGGTCGGCAAGCTGTGCCGGCCCGCGGTCGCCGCCGGTCACGACCACAGAGGCCAGCACCCGGACGGCACGGCTGCGACTGCCGTCGAGCCGGGCAAGGCCTGCCTCGCTGCAGACGATGGCAGCGGCAGCCCCATCGCTGATCGGCGAGCACATCGGCAGCGTCAGCGGAAACGTGATCGGGGGCGCGGCCAGGATTTCCTCGATGGTGTAGGCCTCGCGGTATTGCGA